>Ga0213841_1001057_pt1 | contig 17005 bp, 13 predicted proteins | sample SWPATP23_FD_160125 | JGI IMG/M metagenome (GOLD analysis project Ga0213841, IMG submission 160125) | Coastal seawater microbial communities from Marineland, Florida, United States - SWPA TP2 #3 | ecosystem: Environmental > Aquatic > Marine > Coastal | place: USA: Florida | collected 2016-08-14 | reverse complement strand
AGCTGGACCCGAGCATGAACCCGCGCACCAAGTTTTCCGTGCAGAACCTGCGTGCCTCAGGTCGTTAATAGGGAGTTGATAACACCTCATCAAAAACCCGCCTGATCACAGGCGGGTTTTCACTCCCTGGCCTTAAACCTTGCCGTTGTTAAACCTGTTTTCAAAAGGAGTGCTCGATGCCTGAGCCCGTGGACGTCAAACTGTTTTTTAACTTTCGCAGCCCCTACTGTTACCTGGCCAGCAAAACCCTGTTCCGGATCGTGGATGAATACCACACCCGGCTGGTGTGGCGCCCGGTGGGTGGCTGGGATCTGCGTTCATCCCCGGATCGCGCCAAAAAGAAAGTGCCCCTGACCCGCCAGGACGTAGCCCGCTTCGCCCGGCGTATGGGCATCCCCCTGACACCGCCGCCGATTGAAACCGAACCCACCCTGGCCGGTGCCGGTTCCCTCTACGCCGAGCAGCAGGGGCTGTTGCGCCCCTACATCATGGAGGTGATGCGCACCGAGTGGGCCGAAGGTAAAAATATCGGTGAGCGTGAGGTGTTGTTACAGGTGGCGGAAAAGGTCGGCTTGGATCGCGGTGAATTTGCCGAAGCGATGGAGAACCTTGCTAACCTGGAACAGCTCAAAGCCAATGCCGAGGAGGCAGAGGAGCTGGGTGTGATCGGTGTGCCCACCTTTGTGATCGGAGACCAGGTATTCTGGGGACAAGACCGTCTCGACTTTGTGCTGGAGCACCTGAATGAATTGCGCCTCAAGCGTGATGCCTATTGAGGTCGGCACAGAATGATCAGTCTATACGATAAACCGGAATGCCCGTTTTGCTTTAAGGTGCGATTGGCACTGGAGGCCTCTGGTGCACCTTATCAGATTCTGGATTACCAGCAGGAGCCGCACAAAAGCCAGTGGCCGACGCTGACGCCGGGCAAGACTGTACCGGTGTTGGTGGACGGCGAGGTGGTGATTCACGAGTCCGCTGTGATGCTGGAATACCTGCAGGAGCGCTACGGCGGCCTTTTGCCGGCGGAGCCTTCACAACGGGCCAAGGTCCGCTTGCTGGCCTCCTATGCCGACAGCACCCTGGGCAGGGCCATTCGCGACGTGATTTTTGAAAAGCGCGGTCGACCCGAGGCCGAGTGGGATCAACAGCGCCTGGCTCAGGGGCATCAGGCTTGGTTAGACGCCTTGCCCTATCTGGCGCAGCAATTGCGACAACAGCGCTTTTTTGGGGAGCACTACTCCCTCGCGGATATGGTGCTGAGCGCGCGCATGGGCCTGGCCTATGGCTACGGGTTAAAAATTCCCGACAGCCTGCCCAACCTGCAGCAATGGTTCGCGCGGATGACAACCCTGCCGGCGTTTCAGAAAACCGCGCCGCCAGTGGTGTTAGAAAAACTCGCTGCGACTGTCGAGGCTGATACGGTACAGGACTATGTTTGAGCCACCAACCCTGAGTGGCAGTGTGCCCATTGAAGACAGAGATCCACCGGTCACGGTGGAGGTACTGCGGCGCCCCAAGCCGGGTAAGGAGATGGAGTTTGAAGAGTACCTGACAGGCATCTCCCGCGCCGCCATGGCGCAACCGGGGCACCTGGGCACCAATATTTTCCGCCCGCCAAAGGGCAGCAATCAACCTTATCGAGTGATTTTCAAGTTCGAGCACCGCAGCCAACTGCAACGCTGGGAGTCGTCACCGGAGCGCGCCGAGTGGCGCGCCCTGGCAGAGGCCGTGAGCCAGAGCTGCGACCGGATCGAATCCTGTGGCCTCGAAGCCTGGTTTAACCTGCCCGAAACCCACATCGCCCATCCGCCCAAACACAAAATGATGCTGTTGGTGTGGCTGGGCATCTATTGCCTGGTGAATATTGCCTTTGTCACCGTGGGTCCGGTGGTGGAGTATTTGCCCCTGCCGGTGCGCACTTTTGTGTTAACAGCACTGATCGTGCCCATCATGACCTATCTGGTCCTGCCGATGTTGACACGGTTGTTTAGGGGCTGGTTGTACCAGGGCAGTTGAACATTGTTATTGGCAGTGTTTGCATGTCCCATCCATCATTTGAGTGGCGATAAACGTCGACATAAAGCTTTTAAAAATCAGTGGGTTGCACTTTCTGTATGTCCCATAAAACATAGGGCATACGGTTAATATCGATTTTTTTAGAGCGATAAAAATAATAAAAAGTAGATGGCTTGGGATTATTTAGGCCACTTTTTCATGTGTTGGTGCTATAAAAGTGTTACAAGAAAATGTTGTAGCACCCCAATAAGAGCATGAAACGCCACGAGGCAGGTGAAGGTAATTAAAACTCCTCTTCTACAAGAGGATTAGCTCATGGTCGCGACGGAAGGTCTTCAAGATCGAAGCCTCGGTCAAACCTATCCAAGGCCATCTGTCATAACTGGGGAAGACCCAAATTTCTACAGTTGAATATAAAGCTTCCTTTTAGGTGCAAACTCTTCGGAAGTGATGATTAGCAGCTTTTACCGAGTTTCCTATTTATATCCCGCAGCACGAATTTTTCTTTCTGAAAATTCTTGGGCGTCTTTAAGGGCGGCTTTAATAGTTATCTTACCCCGCAAAGTCTGATTAATTTTATTACCGACGTATACACCCAAAGCCGGGAATTCTGGAATAGAAATATATTGAACTCCCGTGTAAGGGCTCGGCTTTAGTGTAGAATCCTTAGGTTCACTGTTCTCAATAGCATTTAAGACAAAAGTAGCGAAAGGGGCGACAGAAGCATACTCTTTGTTGTAATACGTTGAATATCGTGTCCCCGGAGGAGCGGCTACCCAGCCTTCTTCTTGTGCCACAGTTTTGATGTAATCCTTAGATGTGGCCCAGGAGATAAACTGAAGTGCTTCTTTTGGCAACTTGGATGCAGATGGTACTGCAAGTGCCCAAATCCACAGCCACTGTGAGCCCTTTGGGGTGATGCTGACGGGGGCCGGTGCAAATCCCAGTGAGTTGGCCACCGTTGATTTATTTGGATTAAATAAGGTGCTGGCCGCGACAGTGGCATCAATCCAAATGCCACAGTGTCCACTTGAAAATAGCGCTAGAGTCTCAGAGTATCCGTTGTTTTCTACCTCAGGTGGGCCGTAGTTCTTCATAAGATCCAGATACAATGAAACGGCGCTTTCCCATTCAGGGGAATCTATTTTTGCATTCCAATTCATGTCGAACCATTGTCCGCCATAGGTGTTGATTATAGTGCTGAGCAAAGCAATGTTTTCGCCCCAACCCGCTTTGCCTCTGAGGCAAATTCCGTATATTTTGTTGGCAGGATCATGAATTTTGGCAGCATATGATTTTATTTGTTCCCAGGTCGGTGCGGCTGCCATACTGATTCCAGCTTGAGAGAAGAGATCTTTACGATAGTAGGTCATAGAGCTCTCTGCATAAAAAGGCAGTGCAAATAGTTGACTGTTATAGGAAAGTCCATCCCGCACAGTTTTGATGAGATCGTTGTTGTCATACTTTTCAGGGAGATTTGTAATAGGAGTCAACCAGTTTTTTTGTGCCCAAATTGGTGCCTCATAAGCCCCTATAGTCATAATGTCATATTGCCCATCTGACACTGCTAGGTCACTGAGCAATCTGCGTCGTAAAAGAGATTCGTCAATAACTCGCCAATCCAGTTCAATATCGGGATGTTCCTTCTCAAACGCGGTAGAAAGGCGTTTCATGGTGATCATGTCACTATTCGATACAGTAGCTATTCGGAGTGTCTTTTTGTCGCTTTTTTTGAACGAAAGCAAACCGTGATTATACAAAATACTATCCAGTGTTCCGTCTTTTACAATTTTTTTTAGTCCTTTGTTAAATGCAGAAAGTGCTGTGCTACTGTTTAGTGTTTGCTTTGTAAAAGCAACATGAAAGTTAATAGGAATAATAGATTTTTCTATGAATTCCAGTTTTCCAATCATGTGCGGTAGCTTGTCCACCATTAAGTCAGCGGCGGTGAATTTGTCAATCAGGAGGTAATCAATGCGACCGGCAAACAACATTTTTAACAGCAACTCGTTTTTGGTAGATTCCAAGAAGATTGCCGATTCGAAATTATTGAGAATTGAGCTCGAAAATGTGCCTCGAACAACGCCAATCTTTTTCCCTGTAAAGCTCTGGCTTTCCCTCGAATCGCGTTTTTTTCTTAACAAGCCTAGTTGTATACCGGGAAAGGAATCTGAAAACAAAAAAGATGATTCAAATTTGCTATCCCGGCTTACCGGGAAAACGGCAGTTGACATCCCTTGTGCCGCATTTGTAATAGCCCTGGCGGGTGGGAAAAAGTTGATTTCTGTTGTGTACCCTGATGATTCAAATGCCTTGGTAACAATTTCGAGTATTGCTCCCTGGTTTTCCAATTCACGGCCAACATAGGGTGGGAGCTCATAGGTTGATAAAGAAATTGTCTCACTATTCGCTACCTGCATCGAGTTCATCACGGCAAGAAGAATCAGTAAGGATCTTATAGCGGCTTGTTGAAGTTTCATTTTGTACCCACTAATTCCCAACTTTTAAAAGCGTTATCTACCTATAATCTGTTGATTTAATAAGTAAAATAGTAAATTCATCAGATTTAGTTCATGTCAACTAAGTACTAGTTATCAGTTTAGATGAAATGTGAAAAACGCCCATGTTGATGTCTTAACTCTCTAAATGTTTCCTATTTCAACGTTCAACCCTCCCTTCAGATTACACACCGTGTTGTGTTGGGATGAATATACCGTACCGTTCAACTCAGTTATCGCTCTGTGGGATCTCTCCCCATAGTCGACGAATTGCCGTTTGAAAAAGGTAACAAATACTTTTTCGAGTTTTAACGATTTTCCTGTTTGCTTTAAAAACAAGGACTTATAGGGTTTTCTACATGGATTAGCTAGGGGGTGGTATATGGATGGCAAGAATGTACAGAAGTGTGACCGGGTATGTATTTGTTAGCTTTGGGGATAAGGAGTGTAATAAACGGGCGGAAGGGGTTAATCCATGCATCAAGCCAAGTTTGACGACTTGGTTGTGATTGGGAGATCCGTGTCACCTAACCCGAACAATAAACAACTAATTTGAGAGAGCACAACATGAAAGAGCTAAGATTCCGAACCAAGCAACAAGTCACCTGGGCTACCAAAGCATTGGCTGTTGGAGGTCTCCTGGTTTCAGCCGTTCCCAACAGTGCGTTGGCGGAAATCAAAATTTCTGATAACAGTGTTTTGAATGCCAGTGGCTATCTCCGTACGGCAGCAGGCACTAGTAAGGATGGAGAGGACCTTGTGTCATTTGCTCTACCCGGTTTGCCTAAATATCGGCTGGGCAACGAAGCGGATAGTTATTATGAAGTAGCTTTTTCGTACAAACACTACTTTGAAGAAATTGACGATACTGCACCTGCAATAGAGGTTGTTGTAATGCCTAGTGGGCATGCTCCAGCCGGTGAAGAGGGCAGTTTGAGTGTGCACTCTATTGCACAGTGGTATGTAAACTCGTCCAATATGCTTGCTGATGGGGTTGATGTATGGATAGGGAAGCGGTATTACGACCGTTTCGATACGCATATCAACGATCACTTTTGGCTAAATTCAGGTCAGGGCAACATGGGTGCCGGTATAGAAGGTATCCCGTTTGCGGGAGGAGAAATTAAAGCTGCGATAATTCAGCTGGAAGACACACAAACAATAAGTGGTGTTTCTGACAAAGTAAATAGTTATAGCGTCGACCTCCGATGGGAAAGTGAGGTTGGAGCCGGCAATAAGTTTGGGTTGTGGACCTCATCCGTTCAACGAACGAAAAGTGAGGCACTTGGGTTAAATAGCCAAGGCGGATTCGGTGTGGGGGCCTGGTATGCTAGCTCTATCATGGGGGGCAGTAACCGCTTAGGTGTTCTGTATCGATCAGGTGCTGGGGTAAACCAAGGTGACTTCAATTACAACCCTGTGCGCGAATATGATACGTCGGGGAATAGGCACTACGACTTAGACGACACCAACTCACTTGAAGTCAACAACAATTATTTGTGGGAAAATGATGATTTCTCGATCAATTGGGTAGCTGGTTATCGAAAGATAGAAAATGGCATGGGCAGTGACAATACTTGGATCAGTACCGGCATCCGTCCGATGTATTATATTTCCGATCGAGTGAATGTGGCACTTGAGTTGGGCATAGATCACCTAGATGATGAAGCTACTGGCAAGAGTGGCAGCCTTAAAAAGGCCACCCTGGCATTGCAGTTAGCCAAAGGACGAGGATTCTATACACGGCCAGTGTTGCGCGCATTTGTAACCCATGCCCAGTGGGACAAGGATTTTCAGGGTGATGTCGGCGGTACCGTATATGCCGAAGATACATCTGGCGCTACAGTAGGGTTGCAAGCCGAATATTGGTTCTAATTAACACCTACTGTGCCCTTTAAACAGAACATGTTTTGTTCCCCCCCCTCAACTGGGCAATCCCCCCGCTGCACATCATGAGGTATAACCTTCTGGGCAGCGGATCTATCTGTGTCCAGCTTTGCCTGCGCGTACGCGCAGGCTTTTTTGGTTTTATCCAGAGGTGGAGGGTGAGCTAACAGGGGGTATTAGGTTTGGGTTATCGAAAGAGCGGACTCTGAAATTTCGAATGTTTGCATTTAAAACCTATGAGTCTAAGTAGCAATATTTTCATAATTAATTTGTATATTTCCCAATATTAATTCTTTGAATTAAATGATTGATGCTAGGCACCGATCGAGTGCGATCCAACAATGAAAATACTTTCATTTATTCATAAGTGTTTTAATTTTTTCTAGCATGTAGAGTTTTGTTTTTGAGGCAACCTCTGTCGTTGGTCCGATGACAAAGAGCAACAATCTGTTATCATTATACTTCACAGGGGGGAATGATCCTTCAAAGCGGCGAAAGCAGGGATCCCGATGAGCAAACATAAAGAACGCATTCAACCAGAATTTGAACGGGTGGATCAACAAGAAGACCAGTCTATCCGTTATCTAGACCACGGCTACCCGAGCCCTCTGGTACGATGGCACTACCATGAGGAGTATGAACTGCATCTGATCAAATGCACCTCGGGCAAAGTCTTTGTGGGAGATTATATCGGCAATTTTACACCCAATAGTCTGATCTTGGTTGGGCCAAATTTGCCACATAACTGGATCAGTCAGATCGATGAGGGTGAAAGGTTTGAATTGCGAGATCGCGTGATCAACTTTTCTCATGATTTTATCCAAACCTGTGAATCGGTATTTCCTGAAATGCAGGCATTAGCTCCTTTTTGGGAGCGCGCTCGCTATGGTATTGAGTTCCTGGATGCAGAAGACTTGCCAAAGGCAATTGAACTGTTTGAGGAAGTCGCAACATCAACAGGATTTCGGCGATTGACACGGTTCTGGGAGCTGATTGAGTTGATTGCAGCAATGGATAAGTACAACGTGCTTTCTTCGTCTACCTATATGCCGATAACGGACGAAAAAGTCCTGAAACGGTTGAATCAGGCAGTCAACTATATCTTCGACCATTATGACGCCTGTATCACTCTGGAGGAAGTTGCAGAGCATGTAGAAATGAGCCCGACCTATTTCTCCAAATTTTTCAAAAAGGCAACAGGCCACCGGTTCATTGAATTCGTCAATGGCCTACGAATTAATAAAGCGTGTGAACGTTTGGCACACAGCGATGAACCCATTACCGAGATATGCTTCACTGTCGGTTTTAATAACATTGCCAATTTTAACCGTCGATTCTACGATCTAAAAAAAATGACTCCTTCGGAATACCGCAAAACCTCACTTGACGCGCTTTACAAAGGTTAAAGTGCTACCTGCCTATTTCCTAGTGTCCTACAGCGGGTTCAAGCGCTGTAGATGACCTAGTGCGTATTTGTTCGTTTTCTATTTTAGAAATGCTATAACGAATAGAAGAGGTTTGTTTGCTCTTTTGACAGAGTTCAACGACACAAGTCAAACAGTTAAATCTCTATCGAGAAGAAAGAGAACACAAATCACTGGTCCAGAACGATAAATCTATTTTGAGAGGTGGTACTATGAATGATTCAGGACGCTGCGTGAAGCAACAAGCAATTTTGGTTGTTCAAGCTTTGGTGGTGGGAGGCGTTTTGGCTTCATCCATTCCTTGCCTGGCGAGTGAAATAGATGTGAATAAGTCGGCTGAGTTTTTTAAAAAAGTGAAATTATCCGGTTCTATTTCCCAAGGGTTACAATCGATAGAGGCGGAGGGAGGTGCTTTTGATCCAGAAGACGCCAATATGACTGTGGGATTTAACCGCTTCCGTTATTCTTTGGGATTTAGTGTTGATATTTCTGACAATATAGATGCATTTGTCGAACTTAGTGAAGAGCCTAATGACTTTGGTGTCGATTTTACTCCTCATGTTGATTTGGCATTCGTTAACATTGACTTTAATGATCACCTCACCTTGCAGATGGGAACGATTGTCACAGTTCTTTTCAATTACCGGGGTTATTCCGATGGAGGTGTAGTACAGGATAACCCACTGATCGGAAATTCTCCTGCAGATATGGTGGGCGCTGCGGAGGGATTAAAGTTAATTGGTGAATACGGTCGGCTGCATTGGGATATTGGGCTAAGTAGCTCGGATTTTGGTGAATCTTTTGGCGGTGATCGCGGGTTAACCTACATAGGTCGTGCCTCATATGATGTCACCGAGACTTTTGGCATTGGTTTCGGTATCGCTTCTTCAAATCACGGTGATCAGGTTACTAAAGGCTCTACTGACATTGTTCGGGCTGGTTTTTACCAAGGTGATGGTGACAACTATCGTTTCAGAAGTGCCGACAATGGTCCTATTCGCAATACCCATGCCGGTCTGATACCTGGACTTGATACCATGGCCTACCACGTCGATATTCAATATAAGGCAGACCCTGTATTGATCCGTGGATGGGCCGGACAGGTTGAGGACGACTTCAGTTTTGGTAATGCCCAGGGAGAGCAAACTGTCGCCAGCCAAAATGTAGACTTCATCCTTCGGGAGAGTGAAATGCGCTTTTTCGGTCTGGAAGGAACTTATTATATCGTTCCCAAAAAGTTCTACTTGGCGTTAAGGTATGTGACGGTAACCAACGAATCCAGTAGTGCTGGTTCAGACGATGAGTTATTGCGCGTCCAGTTCGGAGCTGGTTATCGCTATCGGGACAATGTGCTTTTTAAGGCTGAATTGGTCAATCAAAAGGAAGGAGATGGCTCCCCCGGTCAGATCGGCGATGATTGGAGCGGGTTTATGATGGAGGCTTCCTATAGTTTCTGATGGGATGTTTATAACACTCCCCCAACTGGGGGATACACCCGCGTTCATTTACGTGGAGGCTGGTTTTGACACTCTTCTGCACAGTGAATTTTACTGTGTCCAAGTTTCTTTGCATGCGCGATGACGCAGGTCCTGTTTTCCTTTAGACAGGCAAAATAGCCAACTTTTTGTCTTGTGGGCTCTGAATTCCCCCTGTGTCAGGATATTGTTGAAGTGCCGTATTGAGTGCGTATAAATACTCTTCGGTATAACGCAGTTTTGCCAGATATTTGAAAAATCAATGACTTACAGGGTATTTCTTTATGAATAGACTTTTGGAGGGGAAAATGGATGGCAAAATAGTATATAAGCGTGATTGGGTATGTATTTGTTCGCTATGGAGAATAGGAGTGTAATTAACGAACCCAAACCGCTGAGTTCGAACTAACTATATATCGTCAGTGGTTATATTGGGAAGTAGACTTATTACAAAAGTCATACAAAAAAAATTATTAGAGGTTCGACGATGAAAATAGAGCGTATTCTTCCTGCAATGATGGTTGCCAGTCTGGCTGCGGCTGTCCCCTTCACTGAAGCTGCCACCAAAGTCACCATCGGCACTGTGAACAATGGTGATATGGTTCGTATGCAGGGTCTTTCTGAGGAATTTGAAAAAGCGCATCCCGAAATTGATTTGGAGTGGGTAGTACTGGAAGAAAATGTACTGCGTCAACGCCTCACCACTGATATCGCGACGAAGGGCGGTCAATTTGATGTGATGACAATTGGTATGTACGAGGCGCCAATCTGGGGTGATAAAGGCTGGCTGACCCCCATGGAAAACCTGCCCGAAGATTATGATCTGGCCGATATATTTCCATCTGTTATTGGCGGTTTGTCTGCTAAAGGTAACCTTTATGCTCTGCCTTTTTACGCAGAAAGCTCGATGACTTTCTATCGCAAGGACCTGTTTGAAAAGAACGGCCTGACAATGCCTGATCAGCCTACTTGGGACCAGGTTAAATCTTTTGCGAAAGCGCTGCATAAGCCCGACCAAGGGCAGTACGGCATCTGTCTTCGCGGGAAGGCAGGTTGGGGTGAAAACATGGCATTGCTCACTACCATGTCCAATGCCTTCGGAGCTCGGTGGTTTGACGAGGGCTGGAATCCCGAGTTTACGGGTACCGAGTGGACAGCTACGGTGAGTTTCTATGTCGATCTTCTCAGCAAGTACGGACCTCCCGGGGCCTCTTCTAACGGCTTCAATGAGAATCTGGCGCTGTTCAACAGTGGAAAGTGTGGAATGTGGATGGATGCCACCGTCGCTGGTTCTTTTGTGACCGATAAGTCGCAGAGCAAAGTGGCTGACCAAGTGGGCTTCGCGCTGGCACCCAAACAGATTACTGCCAAGGGAGCCGGATGGCTCTGGTCCTGGGCGCTGGCGGTACCGGTCAGTTCCGATGCCAAGGAGGCAGCAAAAACGTTCGTTACCTGGGCTACGTCGAAGGAATACAGCCAGCTGGTAGCGAAAACTAGCGGTATTGCCAATATGCCCCCTGGAACGCGTGCATCTACCTATAACAATGCCGAGTATATGGAAGCGGCGCCCTTTGCCGCGAAAACACTCGAGTCCATGGGCAACGCGAATCCTAACGACTCTACGCTGAAGCCTTCTCCCTATGTGGGAGTCCAATTTGCGGCGATTCCCGAGTTTCAATCAATTGCCACTCAGGTCGGTAAATTGATTTCCGGAGCCTTAGCCGGTTCGATGACGGTGGATCAAGCCCTAAATCGTGCACAAAGAATCACGGTGCGTGAGATGAGACGCGCTCGGTACTACGCTAACAAATAATGGCGTCTAAACGCCACTAACTGCCAAAAAGTACTTCAATAACCTGGTGTTCGCATCAAAGGCTGCTCGGAGCAGCCTTTGATACTGCTTTCCCAGGTCTATACTTACCCCATGAGAAATCACTATGAATACATCAGTCTTGCAAGCGGACGGTATCAACTCGTCTAGCGAACGAGAGGACAGTGTCATGGGCATCGCCAAACAAAACGCCAAAATCAGCCGCTATATGGTTTCACCATCGGTGTTGGTGTTGTTGCTTTGGATGATCGTTCCGCTGTCCATGACGATCTACTTTTCGTTGATTCGCTATAACCTGCTATACCCAGGCGAGAACGAATTTGTCGGTCTGGAAAATTTTCACTTTTTCTTGACCGATGAAGGCTTTGTTGCCGGCATGGGCAACACCTTGTTGTTAGTTGGTGCCGTGTTGTTGATTACCGTAGTGCTCGGAGTGCTGATTTCTGTGCTGGTGAATCAGGCGTTTTGGGGACAGGGGTTCGTCCGGGTGATGTTGATATCGCCGTTTTTTATTATGCCAACGGTTAATGCCTTGGTCTGGAAGAATCTGCTACTGCACCCGGTTTCCGGGGTTTTCGCAGCAATATGGACTTTTTTTGGCGCAGAACCGGTCGACTGGTTCTCTGAATACCCACTGTTCTCCATTATCATGATTGTATCCTGGCAGTGGCTGCCCTTCGCTATACTGCTGTTGATGACAGCACTGCAGTCCCTGGATCAGGAACAGCAGGAAGCAGCGCGACTCGACGGCGCCGGTCCCTGGGCCCTGTTTTATCACCTGACGCTGCCTCATCTGGCCCGTCCCATCGCCGTGGTAGTGATGATTGAGACTATTTTTCTGCTGTCCATATTTGCCGAAATCTTTACGACTACTGGTGGTGGACCAGGTTATGAAACTACTAATCTGGCCTACCTGATCTATAGCCAGGCGCTGTTGCAGTTTGATGTCGGATTAGCCTCAGCTGGTGGATTGATCGCGGTAGTGCTGGCTAATATCGCCGCCTTCTTCCTGGTACGGTTGGTGGGCAAAAGCCTGACCGAAAAACACTGACAATCTGAGGGCAAATTATGCTTAGCTTAAAACACCGTCGGCGTGTCAACACTCTATTACTGGGGACCCTAGCTTGGGGGGTTGCACTAGCCATCTTTTTTCCAATCTTCTGGATGATCTTGACCAGTTTCAAGACCGAGATCGATGCCTTTGCGACGCCGCCACAACTGTTTTTTACGCCGACACTGGAAAACTATCTCTTGGTCAACGAGCGCAGCGACTACTTCCACTTCGCCTGGAATTCGGTGGTGGTATCCTTTGGCTCCACGATTATCGGTATGTTGATTGCGGTTCCGGCGGCCTATTCCATGGCATTTTTTGAAACCAAGCGCACCAAGTCGACACTGCTGTGGATGTTGTCCACTAAAATGTTGCCATCGGTCGGCGTATTGGTACCGATTTACCTGCTGTTCAAGGATCTGGGTATGTTGGATACACGGTTGGGCCTGGTCATTATCTACACACTGATCAACCTGCCGATCATGATTTGGATGGCATACACCTACTTCAAGGAGATACCTAAAGAGGTGCTTGAGGCTGCGCGGATGGATGGAGCAACCCTCCTGCAGGAGATCTGGAAAGTCCTATTGCCCATGAGCAAGGGAGGGTTAGCCTCGACAGTACTGCTGTCTCTGATTCTTAGTTGGAACGAAGCGTTCTGGTCTCTCAATCTCACTGCATCACAGGCGGCACCACTGACCGCACTGATTGCATCCTATTCCAGTCCCGAGGGATTGTTTTGGGCCAAATTGTCTGCGGTTTCGACCCTGGCTTGTGCACCCATTCTTATCTTTGGCTGGGTCAGTCAGAAACAGTTGGTTCGCGGTTTGTCCTTTGGCGCAGTTAAATAATCGAGGTATTCCCATGGCTAATTTAACGATAAAAAACTTGAAAAAATCCTACGGTGAAGTGGAGATCCTAAAAGGCATTAACCTGGACATTAAAGACCATGAATTCGTCGTATTTGTCGGGCCTTCTGGTTGTGGCAAGTCAACACTGCTGCGTTCTATTGCAGGCTTGGAAGAGGTAACAAGCGGGCAGATTTTTCTGGACAACAAAGAGATCACCGAGCTGGCACCGGCCAAGCGTGATCTGGCAATGGTGTTTCAAAGCTATGCACTTTACCCACATATGTCAGTGCGAAAAAATATGTCCTTTGCGCTGGAGTTAGCGGGTCAGGATAAAGACCTGATCGAGACCAAGGTGACCGAGGCTGCACGTATTCTGGAGCTTGGGCCGCTGTTGGACCGTAAACCCAAGGACCTTTCCGGAGGCCAGCGTCAACGCGTGGCGATCGGCCGTTCTATCGTCCGGCACCCCAAAGTCTTTCTGTTCGATGAGCCGCTTTCCAATTTGGATGCGGCGCTTCGTGTGCAAATGCGTCTGGAACTGGCGCGACTTCATCACGATCTTGATGCAACGATGATTTATGTAACCCATGACCAGGTAGAAGCAATGACTCTGGCCGATAAGGTGGTGGTGCTTAATCAAGGGCGGATCGAACAGGTTGGTTCGCCGATGGAACTTTATTATCACCCAGCCAACCAGTTTGTGGCCGGCTTTTTGGGAATGCCCAAGATGAGCTTTTTGCCTGCTGAGGTCCTAGCCGGTGACCAGTCTGGCGTCCAGATAGAGCTGGCTTCGGGATCCCAGGTTCACTTGCCGGTTTCGAGCGAAGCTGTTACCAGAGGGAGTTCCGTAACACTCGGTGTGAGGCCTGAACATATCCAAGTCACTGGAAAACATGAGGGGGTCTTCAAAGGGCGACTTGATGTGGCGGAGCATTTGGGTAGTGATACCTATTGCTACGTGAAAACCGATGCTAAAGAAAACCTGACAGTGCGTACACCAGGTGATTTTCAGGGAGTTTTCGGTGACACCGTCGGCCTGAACTTGGATCTGTCCCAATGCCATCTATTTGATGACCATGGACAGGCTATTCACAAGCTTAGTCGCTCAGCGGCCTAACCCTTACTTTTAATACGTTCCCAGCTGTCCAGCGACGGGGACAGGGGTTCTTTGTTGCCCAAAAAAACAGTTGCCCCCGTTAAACGGCGCGGTTTAGGTACATTAAGAGGAAGTTTATGATGTTGAATAGTTCCACTGTGCTTCAGTTGAGTGAACAGGTAAGTTGCCCCAACTACCTCGAAGACCGCCTAAGGCATGGAATCGTGCATATAGGTGTGGGCGGTTTTCATCGTGCGCATCAAGCCGTTTATACGGATCGCCTTTTGCAGCAGAATAGTAGCGAAGGTTGGGCCATTTGCGGCGTTGGTTTACGTGATGCGGATCGGGCTATGCAGCGAGTGCTTTCGGATCAGGATTTCCTCTATACCCTGATAGAACTGGGTCATGACGGGACGAACAAGTTAAGTGTCATCGGTGCTATCAATGATTTCCTGTTCGCCCCTGATAACCCGGAAGCGGTGATCGAAAAGCTGGCTGATCCCGAGGTGCGCATCGTGTCTCTGACTATTACAGAGGGGGGGTATAACGTCGATGACAACACCGGCCTGTTTAATCACGAGCAGCCGGATATCCTGCATGATCTGCGTAATCCGCAAAGCCCCCGTACCGTTTTTGGTTTTCTAACCGAAGCCTTGGCACGGCGTCTAGAACGGGGTATAGCGCCATTTACAGTCATGTCCTGCGACAATTTGCCCCACAATGGCGATGTGACCCGCAAGGCACTGTTGGCATTTACAACATTGCGAGATCCTGAACTGAGCGTCTGGGTCGACCAGCATGTAACATTCCCAAACAGCATGGTCGACCGGATTACCCCGGTAACTAATGAGAGCCACAAACAGTGGCTCAAACTGGCTTACGGCATTGAGGATAAATGGCCAGTGGTTTGTGAACCCTTTTTGCAGTGGGTGTTGGAGGACAACTTTTGTAACGGTCGTCCGGAATGGGAAAGTGCGGGGGTTCAGTTTACGCAAGACGTGACCCCGTACGAACAGATGAAGATAAGATTGCTCAATGCCAGCCATTCAGCGATGGCCTATCTGGGGTACCTCTCGGGATACCGCTACTCTCATGAGGTGATGGCTGACCCACGGTTTGCAGCCTTTATTCGTAATTTCATGGACCGGGATGTCACGCCGGTATTAGGTGAGATTGTCGGTATCGATATTGAAGCTTACAAGCAGACGTTGATCGAGCGTTTTTCCAACCGCCAGATGGGTGACCAATTGGCTCGCTTGTGTTTGGATGGCTCCAGCAAAATTCCCAAGTTTCTGATCCCGACTATACATGAGCTGCTTCAGCAAGGGCGCTCTTTGGATCGGGTGGCGTTGATCATTGCCAGTTGGGCACGGTATTTAGGAGGCCGGGATGAAACCGGCAACAGTTATGAAATACAGGATCCCAAGGCGGAGAGATTGCAATCAGCGGTAAGTGACCGGGAACAGCTGAGCCAACGATTCCTAAACCTCCGGGATATTTTTGGTGATAAGTTAGTGGATTCTACGGAATTTGTTCTGGCGTTTGAAAGCGCATTAGATCAACTGGAATCGCGCGGTGTATTTGCTGTACTCGACTCAATGAGTACCACCTAATGCAAATTGTGGATTTCTTATCAAATTCAGATCATTTGCTGAGCTTAGAAATACGTTAACACGATTAAGTATATAGTAGCTTGGTAAGTGCCTTTGGTATGGGGTTATTAGATATGGGTATGGGTAGCAATTCAAGTAGCATGCGCAGATACAATGAGAGTGTTTTGCTGACCATGTTGCGAAAGCAGAAGACCGCATCCAAATCGGATCTGGCGCGGCAGACAGCCCTTATGCCCCAGGCCATTGCTCGCATTGTGGACGATTTGGAAGGTGAAGAGGTAGTGCACGTGAAGGACGTCGGTTGGGTGGCAAAGGACAACCCTCGGTGTTGTATACCATCAATCCAGAAGGTGCCTATTCTATCGGTGTAAAAGTTAGTCGAAGCTCCATAGAGATGCGGTTGATAGACTTCTGTGGAACTCTACTAGAGAAAATAAAATTCGAAGCCGATTGTGCCGAGCCTGCGTTGATGTTGGACCTAATTGAGAAAGGAATCGGAGAACTAGCCTTAAAACTATCTCCACGTGATTTTAGAAAGTTAGTGGGTGTAGGGATTACTCTGCCGGAGTCCATCTGCAAAGGGAAGAAAGAACAGAGTTTGAGTGACGGCTATCTACGGCAAAGGCGAGATTTCAGTTTTGTAGAAGAACTCTCTAAGAGAACGGATTTTCCGGTTTCTAGCAAAAATTCTGGATCGGCGGCAGCAGTTGCCGAGTTGCTGTTTGGGCATGGTATCGCTACATCCAATTTCTTCTATGTTTTAGTCGATACTGTTGTAGATGGAGCCTTGGTATTGAACGGTAGGCTTGAAACACGCGCACGCGATGCTTTCGAAGGGTTGGCCTCTATGCCAGTACCTCCCTCCAACCTTCGCTCAACACCACCGGTGGAGGGACAATTCGAATTGCTATGCAATCGTGCGTCTTTGTTTGGCTTGTATCGTCATTTGAACGCAAACGGCATAAGGATTCACTCTGTTTCTGAGTTAGATGCCGTTATGATCAGCAGCGGTTCTATCGTTCAGGAGTGGCTGGATGACTGCGCAGATGCCTTGACTTACGCAATTTTGTCGGCAGTGGGTGTTCTTGATCTGGATGCCATAGTTTTGGATGCGAACTTGCCACCATTGTTATTGGTAAGCGCCAATTGATGGACGTACCTGCCCCTATCGACAAATCAGGAATTTTTTAAAAGTCTCTCTTTCACCACCCAAGGCAGCAACTCTTCGAGTTTCTCAACAGTGTCGGCATAGGGGAGTTT
>Ga0213841_1001050_pt1 | contig 17060 bp, 15 predicted proteins | sample SWPATP23_FD_160125 | JGI IMG/M metagenome (GOLD analysis project Ga0213841, IMG submission 160125) | Coastal seawater microbial communities from Marineland, Florida, United States - SWPA TP2 #3 | ecosystem: Environmental > Aquatic > Marine > Coastal | place: USA: Florida | collected 2016-08-14 | reverse complement strand
TTACGGCTGGTTGTCCACGTTTTAGGCCAATGATCTTGATAATATTAGAAATCTCTTCATTCTCTGCTAGCTGTTTCTTGGTAGCTTCTCTGACATTCAACGGCTTACCCTTTAATGGGAATACACCATATTTGTTTCGACCGATCACACTTAATCCACTGATTGCGAATGTCTTGGCCGAATCACCCTCTGTCAGCATCAGCCAACACACATCTTCATCTTTATCCGATTTTACCTTTTTACCTGCATCATTCGCGTCATCCAACTTTTTAATACTTTTGATCGAAAATCTATCAGTATTCTTTCCATCGCTTGCTGTTAATTGCTTTTTATCTTGGTGGCTGACAATCAATTCGACGTTTTTAGTTAACCCAAGTTTGATAACCTTTTCAACCAGTTCATCACTGAAATCGCATGTACTGCCGAAATCCTTGACCTTTAGCGTGAGTTGCTCTTTGACCTGGCCGTCAAATGTCGGATTCTCGATCAAACACTTGACAAATACCTTGAGCTGACGCTTAATCTGGTCATTCTTGATATTCAGATCCTTGAATTTAGGCTTTTCTTTCAATTTTTTTAGTAATTTAGGCACTAGCTTGTCATCTACGAAATTCTTGACATGAGTACCGGCTTTGGGAGTGTTGATGCCATTTACGAACGATACTTGTTCAAACATGTCATTGTCGTTCAACGCAATGGCCACTTCCCACCGGTCATTCAACTTTTCGAAATGCCGTTTGTGCTCACTTTTAGTACCAATATACAAATCCACGTATTTCTCAAAAGTTTTGATTTTGATCATCTCACCGTTGAGATATACCTTGACCTTATCATTGGTACACGCCGCTGCATCATATACACGCTTTACAAAGAGCTCGTAAATGTCGTCTTCCATCTTGCTCATGCCAAACTTGGATAAATCCGGCTTGAACTTTATCTGGGTATATGACTTGCTGTGGTAAGAGGTCAGCTTTTCACCCGACTTTTCACTCATGTTGTTTGTCCAGGTAATCTTGAACTTTTTGTTCGATTCGTCATCTACAGTTTCCACCTCGAATTCATTTGAAAAAATGTTCGTTAGTTTGGCACCATAACCATTTCGGCCACCTTTTACACGCTTTTCTTGATCATTATAATTGGCACTAGTCAATAAAGTTCCGAAAATCAATTCCGGTACATAGACGTCGTATTGGTTATGCTTTCTGGACAACGGTAGTCCCTTTCCGTCATTTTTCACCGTGATCGTATTATTGAGCTGATCTATATCAACTTTGATATACGTCACGTTGTTTTCAGGATCTACCGAATGATCTATAGCATTTACTATAATTTCATCAAATATTTTGTACAATCCTGGCACATATTTTAATTTTTTCAAAATCATTTCTGTGCGATCTGCATTAAGGATGTGCCTTTCAAACTCACCCTTTTCAATAGACCCCACATAAGAATCCGGCCTGGTCAAGATATGATTCTTTAATTCCTTTTTCTGATATATATCTTCAATCTGTTTTGGCTGTGCTTTAGGTTTGACCATACTTTAGTGTTTAATTTACTTATAAATATACGTATTACGTATACATATACCTATCACCTCAAGTAAATTTACGCTACTTTTAAAAACATGTCTGCAGTCTTACCCGTTGTTCTACAAATATTAGTCACAGGACTAAATATACTGAATTTATTAGGTATGTTTATTGGAGGACTTTATGCACTTGTTAAAGATTCTAGTGCTATCTTTCAGTGCCCTCTTATTTGGTTTTCTAGTTTATTTTATACTTTGGCCCAATTAATAGTTTTATCAGTTTGTTTTAAAGGAGATGTTGTAATAAATGAAGACAACGGTGTTAATAATGGATATTTGACTTATATGGGTTGTGGAGTTTATTGGAATAATGATGATCGTGAATTAACTGATTTAGAAAAAGGTGGCCGCACCGCTGTTAGTAAAACCGATGTAACTCAAAAACGTGCATCTAACATTACTGTTATATGCAGTGTCATATATATTATGTATTTAGTTTATATAACGGTAGTATTAAGTTTAGGATTAAGTTGTACACAAACTTATGAAGTGGTGTACAACTATTTCACAGCTTGTGTTATAACTGGTTGGACATTTGTAATTCTTAATCTTCTTAGTGTGTTTGCTATAGGTGGTCTTTATGCAACCATTAACGATTAAAGTGGTAAATTTTACCCGAGTTAAAGTGTATATATACACAGTATACTGTACCTCAGATATTATGAAAGTTACTTATAAAATAGATGGAGTATCTAATTGGACTGTTTGGAGGGGTCGCACTCTAAAGGAATTCATTGACTCGGCAGATAAAAATAATATAATCGGATTGAACATCTCTAGTAATAACTTGCAAACACTTCCTCCGGAAATTGGTTCTTTGAAAAGTTTAACGCATTTGTATGTTAACTCTAACGAGTTGCAAACACTGCCTCCTGAAATTGGTGCTTTGAAAAGTTTAACTTATATGTATGTTCACTTTAACGAGTTGCAAACACTTCCTCGGGAAATTGGTGCTTTGCAAAGTTTAACGTATTTGGATGTGTCTGATAATTACTTGCAAACACTTCCTCCTGAAATTGGTGATTTGAAAAATTTAACGCATTTGTATGTGTCTTATAATAACTTGCAAACACTTCATCCGAAAATTGGCGCTTTGAAAAATTTAACGCATTTGTATGTCCACTCTAACGACTTGCAAACACTTCCTCCTGAAATTGGCGAATTGAAAAGTTTAACGGAATTGAGTGTGAGTCATAATAAATTGCAAACACTTCCTCCTGAAATTTGTGAATTAAGGCATTTACGTCAGTTTTATATTGATGGTAATGAATTTGAATATATTCCTGCGAATGTTCAAAATCTAATTAATAGATTGCGAAATGTTAGGGCAAGAGGACCACAATACACAGACACTCAGTCAGTACACAAATCGAGTGTACAACAATCGCTCAAGAAATCTATATATGCTTTGATGAGAGACTAGTGAACTAGTAATATTTACTTGTAGTTATATATACGGATATATATATATCCGTATATACTTCGTAACCCTAAAACCCTAAAATCTTGTAGGTATGTATTCAGTAATAGTATACAACAAGCTTTCACAAAACTTGACTACGCATTCTTTCTCTACTCTAGAAGACGCAGTGACCTTCTTTCTAGACAATTCTAGAAAGTGTAACTTGCAAAACATTAAAAAGCACTGTGTTGATGCTACCGATTCTAAAGAATCGCTTAGAGAATGGACCTCCGAAGAGAAAGAATATATTAAATCCAAAGGTCTGGATGTATCTGGCGTAGACGAATTGTTAAAAACAAAGATTGAAAAAAATCCAGATGATATTTATACCCCGGAAGACGAAAAGATAATCACCGAGTGGATTCTTAAAGGTTATCCCAATGATATGCTAGTACAAAAAGTTAGTGAGATGCCGAGTTTTGTGACTTATCGCCAAAAATTCCTAGATTCCTTCGAAGGAGACCCAGAAGAATTAGAAGAAGAATTGCAAAAGATATTCCGAAAATCCATCAACGGTATCAGGTGGTTTCTTGATAACACCAGGTACAATATCAAAGATTCTTACCCCGATGAAGAATTATACAAAGTAGTCACACACATCCTAGGTGAGGAACCCGGAAACCTAGAATTATACAAAGAAAGTCTTATGCATCGATCCATGATGAAAACTGTGAAAGAATCGGGAAAGGAATTCGTATCCAATGAACGCCTAGAATTCCTAGGGGATTCGGTGCTACTGAATAGCATGGTTTATTTCCTATTCTCGCAATATCCCTACAAAGATGAGGGATTCATGACCAATATGAAGATCGTGTTGATCGACAATGAAGCCGCATGTCTTTACACTCAACTACTTGGCCTAGTCCCGTATGTTAAGTTGTGCAAAACCACCAAAAAGATGGAACTGGACAATCTCCTGGCCGATGTATTCGAGGCCTTCCTCGGCGCTATTTACCTGGATAAGGGTATGTTATTTGCCCGTACTTTTGTACTCAAGATGATTCATCAAAATCTGGATGTGATCAATCAGCAACTCAAATCCAAATTCAATTGGAAAAACCGAGTGAATACTTATACACATCAAAACAAATTCTCTGTCGAGTATCGAGTGGATTCTCAAGATGGTTCTACCAATTCTCCCGTGTATACTATCACTTTATTAATCGACGGCGAAGAAATGGCCACCGGTAAAGGCACTTCTAAGAAACGTGCCGAACAAGACGCCGCCAAGAATTATATCCTGGACGAGTTGCAATATGATCCATCCGAGGCTATGTGTATTAGCATGTCCAAACACATAGTCAACGAGATTTATTCCAACAAAACTCGTGCCGAAATCCCTAAACAACGTACCGCGTTTAGATCTCCTAAACGTTCGTCTCCCCCTCGACCACGTACCACTTATCAACACCGTGATTCTACTACACAACAACGTCGTGATTTTTCTACACGCCGAGATTTTTCTACACAACAACGTCGTGATTTTTCTACACCTAAAAAGTTTGCACTTAGCTCTGGATTGTTAAGTAAACTTAAAAAGTAAACTTAAAAGTATCCAAACTATTTAAACATTAAAAACCTTAGGGTTTAATATAAATTAATACCTTTAACCGGTTATGACACATTACAATGATACTCCCACAGAAGATCTTAAAGGTTTGATTAAGACAATACAATCTGGTTTACCAGAACATGACGAGAATTCTGCAAATGTAGCTAAAAAATTGATTGCCGAAATACAATCGGTTATAGATTCTAGAACGTCTAATGATAATATTCGGCAAATTGCTAAGAAGTATATAGATACGTGGTTTCAAAATGCAAAAACTCAAAGAAACTATAAGTTTCAACAACGTTTGCATAATAATTGTATTAACAGGTGTGATGTACAATTAGCAAAAGAGATTTTTAATGAAGAAGGTTTCGAACTACACAGCAAATATGTTTATGGACGAGAATGTCCAGGTAAAGTAGAAAGGGGGGAATGTAGATGTATACCACATGATGAATGTTATTTTAGACCGACTGCAGACTATTTTTGGATAACTATGAATAAGACTCCTAAAAATCTTGAGAGACTTGAAAAAGTATTTCAAGATATGTACAACAAATTCATAGAAAATTAGGTTTTATCGTTTTTGACTTTTCATCTACTTTTTCCTAAAAAGTAGAAAAAGTAGCTTAAATTTATTTGGCGATGTATATTTTATAGTATCATATATAATATAATACTGTAAATAATCATAATAAACGTCATATGAGTGTAAATAATCTTGTAGAATGGTGTAACTCGTTAGCTAGAGATGCTTGTGGGGTTTATATGGGAATGTCCAAGCAAATTCTAGATAGAGCCATAGACCTGTATAAATTAGATAAAACTCAAGTATACAAAGATTTCGGGTTGGATGCCGATCAAGTTAAGTCTGTAAACGTATCCACTACATCAGCAGGATCAATTTCGGTCGCGTCGATCGTTTCAATCAGCGAATCGGCCATCCCAGACAAACTATTAACACAAAAAGAATACGAATCATATTCATTTATCGAACTGAGACGTCACTGCACGGCTCTCAAGATAAAATTGCCAAAGGCACCCAAAAAACCAGAATTCATCAAGTTAATTACCGAATATTATGAAAAGCAAGCTGAACTAAACAAACTAGAAACAATGTCGGCAACTAGCAATGCCAGCCTAAAGCCTAGTGACAAGGTGGCCGCCGTTAAAACCATAAGTGAAAACCGATACAATTCCCAAAACCTCACCGCATTACGCGCAGAATGTGGCCGAAGAGGTCTAGTGAAATCCGGCAAAAAGGCCGATGTTATCAACCGCCTAGTTGTAAACGATGAACTCCAACATATGAAAAAGATGGAAGATGCCAAAACCAAACCCGAATCAGAACGGGTCAAATTCATCAAAGCAAAGATGAAGGAACTCAAGAAACTCAAGCCTGAACTTAGCGTTGATCAGCTCAAGGTCGAGGCCAAATATCTATGGAAAGTCAAAACCGGCAAAATTAAAGAAACAGATGAAGTCTTGGTGCCGAAACCCGGCGCTGGCGATACCGAGGTCAAACCGGAAACTGTCGTAGACAGTACCGAGGTCAAAGAGACAACCGAAGTTACTCCAGTGGACGTCGTTAAAAACAAAGAAGATGTGGAAACTGCGGTGGAAACAGTGGACGACGCTGACGACAACGTAGTAGAAATCGTTGACGACGTTAAGAAAGAAGAAGTCCCAGAAAAGGTGGATGACGCAGTTGACGACGATGTTGTGGAAATCGTTGACGACGGGCCTGTTGAAACCGTTGACAACGGGCCTGTTGAAACCGTGGACGTCGTTGAAACGGTAAAACCCGTTGATGACGTTGTTGATGTAGTGGAAACGGTAAAACCCGTGGAGAAAAAAGAAGAACCTAAAAAGAAAAAGTCTTCTAAGAAGAAAAAGGATAAAGGTAAAGGTCGTTTAGTGCCGAAAGAAACGCCGAAAGAAACGCCAAAGGAAGTTTCGTCAGACGTTCCGAAGGACGCGCCTAAAGATCCGCCGCCAAATTTTGACAAGATGGTTATCAAGGAATTAACCGAGTGGTTGAAAAAGGAAGGGTTGGATCACCGTGGAACAAAACCAGAATTGATTAATAGGTGCAAGGAATATTATAGCATCGGCAATGATGAACAAATCGATCGTAATTCAGTTGTTTTGGAGAATGGCGACGAAATTATCCAGATAGAAGAAATCAGTGATTATTCCGAATTAGATCTAGTCTTAGATGATAATGGAGAATTTGTACAAGAAGAGGCTATTGTTGTCGAAACTGAAAAGGACAAAAAGGTCAACGGATATTCTTAAATGGCCATTTATTTTAGTAATATTATATTCGGATATAATATAACGTAGTAATATTAAAATAATACTAAAATATGGGACAAACATCATCTGTTGAAGCCACAAATAAAGTAAGACGCCAAATTGATTCGGAAGTGCGTAATAATGCCACAGTTGCCTCAAAACAATCTGTAGAATTAGGCGATGTTAATATTAGCGGTAGATGTAAAGTAGGTATTAGCCAGACTTCTGTAATTGATGCTGATGTTATGTTTAAAACTACCAACAAAGTATTAGCCGAAGCTATTCAAAATGCTACATCTGAAACCAAAGACGGTCTGGAAGCACTTGTACCGTTTGGTGGAGGTTCTTTTAAAAATTCCGATACTGTTTCTAGAAATGAATTCGAAGAACAACTAAGTACTCTTATTGAAAATCAATGTGCCAATGCTAATGAACAAATTGCGGTTGCCAAAAATGTTAGTTGTACTGATGACGGTGAGTTTATAATTGCCCAAAATTCTAATCAGAAATTGGCATGCAAACAAGAAACCGCCAATGATATTACCTCCAAACTAGATCAGACTGCTACCGCTAAGAAAACTGGGTTTACTTTGGACTTTTTGACTATTCTCATTATTGTAGGTGCTGTAATTGGTTTATTTGTTCTCTATTATGTCCTCGGTGGAGATGCTGAAACTCAATAAAAATCCAGTAATAATTACTTGAGCTCATAACTTTTACTAATTAATTCACTTAGTACTCGCTAACTCCTTACAGTCGTTCGCTACTTCACTCGCTACTAGAACTCCTTACTCTTCACTTCGTTCAGTATGGCCAGATGTATACCCCCAAGATCTGCCCAAGTTTTAGGCGTCATAGACCCGACTGGTACAAGAATATATCATGGTACGTGGGATGAAAACCCATATAATATTTTTAAACCTAATGACGACATCCAGTCTGATGATATAATTGAATTCAAGAACAAATTAAAGAAAAAATTAAGAAAGGAATGTTATGAAATGTACGTCAATGATTTGGATGAAACTTCGAACTCTAGATCGGGTATCCTACAAATCCCTAGATCAAAAATCACCCGGAAGCAAATGATGGAATGGTGTCGTGTCCAGAAATATAAGAATTACGGTGGTTTAGATGATGATGAGATGTATTTATTTATTCACAACGAAGATTATAGATATGATCTTAATCAAGTAACGCATCAGATCCGCCAGGCGTTGAATGAATATTCATCAGAAAATCCGACCGACTTGGCTGTGAAAACCGTATTCGATGATGGCAAACTAAAGCTGGACACATTCAAGACAAACATTCGTGAAAGTATGCCCAAGAATAACAGGATTGTCAAGCTAAAGATCAACAAAGAAATGACTGAAAAACAAAAGAGAAAAGTCAAAAGATACAACAAATCCTTGGTCAACAAGGTTATGCCTTATGTGCAGGATTTTATCATTACTCCCGAATATGCCGAGCAACTTGAAAATCAACGCTACATGGCTCACATATCTCATCGTGAACAAGTCAAATCGTTGTTGATCAAATACATCAAAACATTATCCAAGATCACTGTTAATGGATTCACTGATGTCGCGCTTTATGATATTCCGTGGGGTTATCATAATAAGTTGCTGTTAGTAATCCACGCGGATCCGGCCCTCAAATTTAGTTATGGGAAATCTGTACTTGAAGATGGCGTCTATCGCACAGGTGGTGCATCTATGAGTTATAGTCACCCGACATTTACTGAAGACACTTGCAAAACTAAAGTAAACTCTTGGACTGGTATGAAAACGATTCAAAAGACTAGACTGTATACACCAATCCAAAAGTCCGGTATATCCGATTCTTACCACCTCAACTTTTCCCAATACATCGATCCCGATTACCCTGTAGTTGATGTTGGAGCCCGTCTTTCTGATTTCCTTAGCAATCTTCTAGACAATTCACTTAAACGTGTGGTGGCCAAATATCCTGGAAAGTTGCTACCCGATCAAGTAGAACTTCCTACAGTTGATCTTGATGGAACATTTTTACCTGGGGTGCTACCTGATTCCAAAGATGTGGTTATGCTACTTAACGCCGAACAAGCCGCCCAGTATGACGATTATGTACCTCCTTCCAACACTGACCAAGAAAACACTAACAGTATGCGCGAATTCAAGGTGTTTTCCCTCGTAAAATATCTCAATCAACTCGACACTGACTGGGAAAAATACAAAAAGCTCCGAGACTATTTCACTGATAAAGTGATCCCCTTGTTAAAACATAACTAAAAGTAAAGTAAAAAATACCTAGGTATACATATAATATACATACATTATATGTACTCCCTTTTAGTAGTTCCCTACTCCCTACGGTACTCACTCGTTAACACCCTTCGGTCGTATGAAGAAATCTAAAATAGATAAATACTGGCATAATCGCGACGATTTGTATCCAGAATGGGATAAGACGGGAATTAAAACAGACGAAGAAGGTCTGTTTTCAATTACACCAGCAAGATTCGCAGCAAAGATCGCGATTATTTTAAAGGCCCTTGTCAACAAATACAACAACACCCCTTATAATATGTTAGAAATAGGCACCGGTATCGGTGGCAATTTATTTGAGTTTAGCAAGGTCTTCGACCTAGTATCTACAGTTGAATACAATCTAGACCGTCTTGAATTGGCCAAATCCAATTGCAAAACGGTATTGTCTCAGGAACAAATGGATAAAATAACATTTCATAATGTCAATGTCAAAGATTTTTTCAAGCAAAACGAACTCCAACGATATGATCTAGTTTTCATGGACCCACCCTGGTTTAATGAAAAGGTGTCCTCCACCAATTATTTTACATTTGAAAACATAGGCTACAAACAGTTTAATATGTATGGCATCACTTTGGTGCTATATATATTAAATTACACGAATTTGGTGGCTATTAAAATCCCTCTACGGGCTAATTGCACTAGTATCAATTCCAATTTTTTGAAAAACAACAATATTATGAAGCACGAACTCACGTTCAAAGGATTCAAAATCCTAGTTTTCCAGAAATGTGTTTAGATCATATACCCCTTCAGGGGAGTCTACTTCACTTACTAACTTTAATTGTTCCGCATAACATAACCACCTACCGAATTCCTCTATTTGACCTCTACCTACATCTACTTTTCTCAAAGTCGCATTATAAAAGAAATCCGAATGTCCAACTAATAAAACATTAATTGGCGTTTTTAGACCGTTTAATAAATCTCTCAACAATTTCTTTAATCTGCCTATGCGGAAAAGTAACTCTTGATCTGTTTCTGGCGTTTCCAGAAAACTTTCATCTTCTGTCTCAAACAAATCCATTTTATCTAGCATGTGTTCTCTTAACAGTTGCGTGTATATGATTTTATCATACGTTATATTGCTATACTGTAGGGTTTGTACTGCTCGCTTTAATTTACTACACAGAACCAACTGATAATGTCCATCTAAGGATTTGGTTTGTTGTATACCTATATCAGATAACCCCACATCTTTTGTGGTTGCATGTTCATCTAATACACACGCATGCCTCAATAAAGTAATAGTATGTCCATTAATCATACGATCGATTTTGAATGTCTTACCAATAAACCAGGTAAATATATTTAACTTTATTACGAGTGTATAACGTAACTACTGTAAGGAGTTACGTTAGTATAATATATATATGCCGACCTCAAAGGACAACGGATGGACTGATAAAGAAGAAATCATTCTTAAAAATTGGGGCGAAACCGCCTTGTTGGATATGGCAAAGCACAAGGAAACCGCTAGATGGTTCTCTGCATTGAATAAATTTTTAACAATGCCTCACATTATAATTAGTACAGTCATCACTGTGTTGTCTATGATCAAAGATCACATTAATGTAGATGATGCCCTTATTATCTCAGGTATTTTAAGTGCGATTGTAATTGGCTGGGAAAAGATAAAACAATTGTTTAATTATGAAGAACGATCCTCAAAACATAAAGTAACAGCAGATGCATATTATTCCATAAGTAATGCAATCGGTGCTCAGCTATCGATGTCTAGAAATGATCGCGAACGTGGCATCACATTTATTAACAAAATCCGCGAAAAATTGGATGATACTGCCGCCAATGCCGACCCTATTCCTAGCAAGGTTGAACAAAAGTTTTACACCAAGAAAAAGGAAAATAGTGACCAATCTCCGCCTCAAACCAGAAATGTGGGAACTTATAAATCATCCCCTATATCAATTCTAAAACATCCCACCTATCGTACTGATATCAAACAACTAAATGATGCAGATGTAGACATTGACGTCAAACATATCCGGTTTGAAATTGATAAAAGCCGAATGCAACGTAAAAACGCAGTGACCAAAATCCAACGATGGTGGCGACGGTTAAAAAATTATCAATATCATCCAGATGATGTCCGCATAAATATCGCCGAATTCCACGAATCTCCTGCATATCCTGTCCGGCGTAAAAGTGTGGCCTCTCACAAATATGCCAACAATCTGGCCGATATGATGACTTTAGCCCGCGAAGCCAGTAAAAATGCAGAAGATCCTACTCAAAATGATGATGCTCACAGTGTATAAAACTAAAGTATACTTTAGTCTTACAAATCTAAATATATATCATTAGCATATATTCGAATATTATTCTGATAATAGCACAAATTCTTGAATGATTCTATCACTGATTGTAATTTATCTGATATGAATAATGGGAGTTTTGGTTTGCTAACGGTTTCTTTTAATACAGGCATTTGGTCACTTACCACTAATATCAATGAAGTTTGTGTGGGGTCCATTGATATTTCTAGTATTATCAAATAACCATCCTTTATTTCTATTTTATTTGACGGACCTTTTGGAACATTATAAATAAATTGCCCAGTATATGTCTGATCATCTGTAGTGGATACCCCTATTTTATTATTTTTAATACGTGGGAAGCGTTTTCTCTTTATGACATGTGGAATATATATATGATCCGCATCTTTGATTTGATATTGCGATAGTACATAATAATTCCCATCATTTCCTGGCTTGCTGTAGATATATTTGTATTGATCATCCATGGCTTCTTGTAATTGCCCTACTCCTGCGATTGAAAAGAATTTTAGCCCTATAATTACAATTACATACGGTTTGCAACTCAACCCATTAATATATCTTAATTGTCTCATAACATCAGCCCTCTTATTTACAAACAACCCTTTCTTGGGCCTTATTACATATACAACATCACTTTTTGGAGGTTGATTCATATTTGATTTACTTTGATAGTATAAATATTTATACATATAAATATACTTATTCTAAAAGTAGTTTTGACTCGTTTTGACCTACTTTTTTAAAAGTAGCCTACATAAACATATGATCCGGTGGTTTTGTGTTTTGAGGTTGAGTGATCTTTCGCAATAGATCTGCAGGCAATTTGCAATCTTCATCTCTTATGAATTTGGTGATGATATTTATGTCATTTGTTACATTAATTAGACCTGTATTGAAACGATATTCGTAAATTTTTAGATTCTCATTAAGAGTCTTATCAGTACAATATTCTGTACCAGATTTTGATGTGAATTTATGGCGATATGTCATCGGGACATTACTAATTTCATTCAATAACTTTACACACTCTGTAATATGCCCCAACAAAATTCCACATGAAATTCCAATACGATGATTATGAGCTTCTTTCAATCTAAAATCATTCAATAGACATCCAGTATCTAATTTAGTTACTATCTTTTCGATTTCCAAAAACGGTTCTAAAACACTTTGATCTACATCATATAAACCAGTAACAACATTAGTGTCATTGGATAAACATTTTACATTATTTAAAGTTTTCCCGAATTCCTCGAGTTGATTTGCAATATTATCGATTTCTTTAGTTGATGTCATACGAGCTTAGCGAATGAGTGTGAAGTGAGTGTGAGTGATATATTTTATGTATTTGTATACAACCAAGTAGTTTTTCATGTTATTATTATCTATCGCTATATTATAGTTATAAATATACTCTACACGTATGAAAGATCCAAAATATGTACCACATGTAACTGATACAGGTCTATCTTGTAAAGATCCTGAATACACAATTAGTGAAATTAAAACAGGCCGTTATGAAGGTATGAAAGTCTGTGCCAAATTGAATGCAGTAAGGATGAAGACCTTGCGGGAGTTGGAACATCTCCCCAAAGTCCCTCAAAACTCTCCTAAATATGTGCCCAGACCTCAAAACAAGTCGGGATGTGTAGTCAATTATCGCCTGACTCATTCCCAAAATCAAGATATTGATGTTTGTCTAGATTTTGACCCGACCAAACTTTTGAAAACGCAATATTTCAATTATTCGCAATTAGATGTAAAGACTCTACGGAATATTGCCAAAGACCTCAAAATAGAAAGATGGAACAAGCTTAAAAAGAATGACCTAATTTCCAAAATTATGCAAAATGAAACCGAGGTATTAAAACAGCAACGTTTCAAAAATGCCGAAAATGCTTATATGTATCTCCGAAAGAGAACCGGATTAAACTCGGCTAGTGATTACGGATCTGTAGGTTCGATGGCCTATGAAGTGCCCGAATCTAGACCATATCGTTATTAATTTTAATTTAATATAGTCTGCTATATTAAATTACTCTTGGACTCAAGCGTTAAAGTATGAGCAAACGTCTGATAAAGTGTTTAAAGTGTGAGTTTAAATCAAATAGTGTGGCTCAGCTATTAAAGCACACAAATAATATGCACAAGACCATCGAGGCCGAGATGTTGCACAATCTTAAACCAGGATTGTCGTTTATCATCCGCGCCAAGAATGAAGAAAAGAATGTCGATGTATGTCTAGGATCTTTGATTAAATCCGTAAAAGACTTGCCCAATATCGAAATCATTTTCGTGGATAATAACAGCACCGACAAGACCTTATATAAGGCCCAACGATGGACGGCCATATATCCTGTAAAAGTCTATTCGTATCCCTATGAAGTCTGCAAAATAGGCCGGAATGTGATTGGCGGGGACAAATCCAAACGGACTTTGGCCACGTTTTATAATTGGTGTCTAAGCAAAGCCACCCGCTACAACATCGTCAAATGGGATGCCGATTTTATCGCACAGCCAAGTTTCCTTTTACAAATGATCAATAAATATAGTCTACATACCCGGAATGATCACTTTTCACTGTGGTTTACCGGCATTACCCTATTCGAACATCGCAATCAATACTACAAGAAAATCGATTCACATTATGACGAATTCCGGGTGTTTTCCAAATTGTATGGATTTAAATGGAAAGAAAATCAGATGTGGGAATATTCTGTAGCCGAAGGCCAAAAACTCTACTATAAACAACCCCTATTCTTCGAAATTAAACGGACTTCTATTCAGGAATTTAATACCCGTGCCGATCTGATTGATTCGCGCGACAAAGAAGACCACAAGATATACACTGAACTCAAACGCTCACGTGGAGTACCTTCTGTCGATGGCGTCGAACCACTCCGCCTGGATTTCTCGATATATTCCTTTGAAAATGCCGGCCGGTCTAATGGCGCTATCCGGGATATTACCAAAAAGGCCTTGCATGAAGCCACTTTTAATGATCTAGAACGTTATGTAGAATTGCCTGGAGCGCGCAAAATCATTCCCCGGCTTATTCACTTTGTATGGATCGGTAATAAACCATTGCCGGGATTTGTCAAAGAATGTATCCAACAAGCCAAAAACCTTCATCCAGATTATGAAATTAGAGTCTGGGGGAATGATGATATCGACAGTTTGAGATGCAAGCACCAGCTCAATCAATTCGAGGAATACGCGCAAAAGGCCGATATAATCCGATACGAAATCTTGGAACACTATGGCGGGATTGACCTCGACACCGACATGTATTGTTTGAAAAATTTGGACGATATCATCGGCATTTGCGAGAAAATGTTTGCCGGAATGTGCTCTAGTACCAAGCACCTCCTAGTAACCTGTAATGAGAATTATTCTAGAACAAGCTGTAGTCGTGGGTTCATCGCCACCACACCTAGAAATCCTATTCTTAAACGGGCCTCCTCGCGGGATTTCTCTTTTGACATCCGTAACAAAGAATACTGGCACAAAGCCGCCCTTGTCGGACCCACCTTTTTCCATTCTTGCTTTTCCGATGATGTTCTCGATTCTTACCGGATTAACCTACCTATTGACTGCTTTTACCCAATCTCCTACGACGAGGCCAAAATGACTAGTATCACTACCGATGAACGGTTGCGAGAAGTCAAAAAACGACATTTCCAGTCATTTACCTATGGTGTTCATCTATGGGCCCAATCATGGATCCCTAAAAATCCCGTCGCTAATGAAAAACGTGAGGATAAAATCGGCCTCAAAAGTAAATATAACGTATTGATGAATAAATACGGTAAATCTAGGCGTTAATAAGAAAACATTTGGAAGAAAAAGTTATTGACCGCAAACCGGAATGATCCAATCGCATCTACTATCTCATCTATAGCCGCTTGAACCTTTTTGTTATCTTTATCATAACAATCTCGTTTATACTCTAACAAAGCATTTAATAATCGCACTTCTACCCCGTTATCGCCATAAATCCGGTTGTATATTTCTTCAACCTTTTTCTCACATTTTGGATTTACCCTGCCTGAATCGTTGCACACCATTACCCTATTAGATCCAGCCAAAGCCCTTACTTGCTTGATATTTTGCTGATATTCATTCAACAATCTTTTCAAATCTTCCCATATCACATACTCTGACTGGATATATCTAGATCTCTGTTCGCAAAATGTATCCTTTCCAGCCGTTTTCCGTTTGAGTTGTTCTATTTTTAGCAACCCTTGCGATTGTTGATCCTGTAAAATCTTATAATCCTTTTTCAACATCTCGAATTCCATTGCCAAATTATCATTGATCGATTTTAACGCAATATATTCCTTTTTTAATTCTACCAATTCGTTGGCGTTACTATCCCCAGCATTTTCTAGACGTTTTTCTACTTTTTCTAGTCTATCCGCGTTTTTACACTCTAGGATATTTAATATCAGATCATTTTTAATCATATCCTTTTTATGTTGGCCACCGCATACTTTTTTAAACTCTGTGCGCAAATCTTTTACAAAATATGATCTATATTTCATCAAATCGTCAATATAAGCCGGGTGCTTGTTAAAAAAGAATCTGATATTCTCTATCACCGCCAGTTTATTTAAATTCACGGCTTTACTTCTAGAAAATCTTGTATAATAGAGTTGCTTATATATGTGATCTAATTGCGGTTTAGTAAATACTTCCAACGATTTTAAAATGATATGTAAATCATCTATCGACGGGGCCTTGAATATATTCAGCAACGCTCTTTGACTGTTTTTATTTATTTTATACAATACACTCTGACGCATATTTATACTGTCTAATAGACCGAGTAACTTATATATACGATATATATAATTTGTTTACAAAAATCACTCACACTCTAAATGTGTGCACAAATATAACAAAATCGTGCACACACTAATGTGTGGGTGTCACACTAGTGTTGCGTTTTTTTCGTGCACGATTTTGTTCCATTTTTGAAATCACCTAATCAGATTTTGAAAATCTCAGAGTGCAAAAATAAAAATGGAATAAAATCGTGCACACATTTGTGACACTTTTTTGCGTTTTTTTCGTGCACACTTTTATTCCATTTTTGAAATCACCTAATCGGATTTTGAAAATCTCAGAGTGCAAAAATAAAAATGGAATAAAATCGTGCACGAATTTGTGTCACTTTTTTGCGTTTTTTTCGTGCACACATTTGTGCGATTTTTATTTTGTCACTAAGAGATTTTGAAAATATGAATATGTGATTTCAAAAATGGAATAAATTTGTGCACGAATTTGTGACACTTTTTTGCGTGCACAATTTTGTTCCATTTTTGAAATCGCATTAGTGGATTTTGAAAATCTCAGAGTGCTAAAATAAAAATGGAACAAAATCGTGCACGAATTTGTGACACTTTTTTGCGTTTTTTTCGTGCACAATTTTGTTCCATTTTTGAAATCGCATTAGTGGATTTTGAAAATCTCAGAGTGCTAAAATAAAAATGGAACAAAATCGTGCACGAATTTGTGACACTTTTTTGCGTTTTTTTCGTGCACA
>Ga0213841_1001049_pt1 | contig 17073 bp, 14 predicted proteins | sample SWPATP23_FD_160125 | JGI IMG/M metagenome (GOLD analysis project Ga0213841, IMG submission 160125) | Coastal seawater microbial communities from Marineland, Florida, United States - SWPA TP2 #3 | ecosystem: Environmental > Aquatic > Marine > Coastal | place: USA: Florida | collected 2016-08-14 | reverse complement strand
ACCTGTCCCTGCGGGCCGCGCTCGAGTGCCGCCCCGTACATGTACCCGGCTCTGCGTCCCATGGCGGTGCCGGCATAGACGTTTTCTGAGACAGCATGTTCCACGAAGCCTTCCGGAGCGATCACCTCGATACGCCCGGCATCGGCATCCGCTTGGGTGGCGACTCCGAAGACCCCGCCGAAGTGGTCGACATGGCTATGGGTGTAGATGACTGCGGCAACAGGCTTCTCCCCGCGGTGCAGCCGGTAAAGTTTGAGCGCGGCGGCGGCCGTCTCAGTCGAGATGAGGGGGTCGATCACGATGACCCCGGTGTCACCTTCCACGAAGGTGATGTTCGAGAGGTCGAGGCCGCGGACCTGGTAGATGCCCTCCACCACTTCGAAAAGTCCCTGCTTGGCAACCAGGCCGGACTGCCGCCAGAGGCTCGGATTGACCGTATCGGGGGCCTCGCCGCCAAGAAACGAGTATTTGTCGTTGTCCCACACCACCCGTCCGTCGGGTGCGTGAACGACGGCGGGACTCAGGGCGGCGATGAAACCGCGTGCCGCGTCCTCTTCATCGGCGGCGTCCGCGAAGGGCAGTGATGCGGACAGCTCACGGTGGGCAGCCGCGATGGACTGTTCGGCTGGTTTGTGGGTCATAGGATTTCGCCATCCCCTCAGACGGACCATGGGCGTTCATCGTGGCACACGGCCGGAACGCCGGCCATCACCCGTTTCGGGTGACCCCCCGGGCCGGGTCTCTGTTCGTGCCCGGGCCGTGCGGCTATGCGTGCGGCTATGCGGAGGCCAGCGTCTTGGTCAGGATCGTGCCGCCAACCCCGACCAGGACCGCGCCCGAACCACCGACGATCATCCGGCTGGTCTGGGGACGGGCGAGGAAACCGGTAACTTTCTTGAGCCCACTGAGGAGCAGCACGTACCAGGCCAAGGCAATCAGCAGAAAAATGCAGGCCATCAACGTGTGCTGGGCGAGGGAGGGCAGCGGGGCGAAATTGAATTGCGGGAACAGCGACAAGTAGAAGACGGCGACCTTCGGATTGAGCAGGTTGCTCACCATTCCCTGCACGAAGGGCGAGCTGCCACCGAGGCGGCGGCCTTCCGGGGGTACCGCGGGCTGGCTGGGCGTGCCGTGTTTTTTGGGGTTTGCGGCGAACGCCTCCCCGAGTGCGCGGACACCCAGATAGAGCAGGTACGCGGCCCCGGCAATCCTGATCCCGGTCCCTAGAACCTCCGAAGCCCCAAGCAGTGCCGTGACACCGAGCACCGCCAGCAACGCAAGAATCGTGTTGCCCGCCATGATGCCGGCGGCGGCTGTCGCTGCCGATCGAGGGCCCCGGGTCGCATTCCTGAGGACCAACGCAAAGTCCGGGCCGGGTACGAGGACCACGACCAGGCAGGTCAGCACAAAGGCCGTTAGCTGTTCGACCATCGTGGATTGCCTCCGGGCGTTGCATTCTTCAGGGGACGGGAAAAATCTGCCCGGCAGCAAAGCCGGGGCAGTCCTCTACGTTAGGCCATATTCGGCATGTCCGGGGTGGAGCCCGTTCCTCTTTGCCTGCGCCGGGCAGTGGTTGCTGAAACTTCACCCGCCGGGAATGAGCCGGTCCGGATGCCGGACGGCTAGGTTTGCATCAACACGGTCCAGACCAGAGGAGTCCGCTATGTCCGGTAGTGAAACGACCCCGGACGCGGCGGTCCGGCGGGATGGCCACCGATGAGCGCGCCCAAGGACGCCGGGAACCCGCCGGTCCTGTTCAACCAGAAGCTTGCGCTGCTGTTGGCGATGGCGATGTTCGTGCTTGTTGTCGACACGTCGATCATGAACGTCTCGATCTCCGCTGTTGTCAGGGACATCAACAGCACCGTCAGTGACCTTCAAGCAGCAATTGCCCTCGAAGCGCTGGTGTCCGCGGCGTTCATCCTGATCGGCGGCAAAGTGGGCGACCTGATAGGACGCAAACGTGCCTATGTCCTGGGCCTGTGCGGCTACGCTGTCGGCGCCGTGGCCATGACGCTGGCACAGAGCATTGCTGCGATCATTATTTTCTGGGCATTGATCGGCGGTCTGGGCGCCTCGCTCCTGCTTCCCGCCATGCAGTCCCTCATCCACGGAAACTTCGACGGCGAGGCCCGGAAACGGGTCTATGCGCTCGTCGGGGCATCTGCGGCGATCGCCGCCGCCGTCGGGCCCCTGTTGGGCGGCTTCATCACCACGTTCCTGTCCTGGCGCGTGGCCTTCCTGATGGAAGCCGTCATCATCGCCGTCGTCCTGTCCGGAATCAGGCTCGTCAAGGATGTGCCGTATACGGGACCCCGGGAGATCGACGTCGTCGGGTCGCTCCTATCCGTGGTGGGCATGGGCGGCGTCGTTCTCGGCATCCTGGTCTGGCAGGAAGGCGGCGAGGCTGTGGGCGCCCTCATCATCATCGGCGCGGGCGGACTGGCCGGACTGTTCTATTGGCTCACGCGGCGCGAGCGCCTTCATAAGCCGACGCTCTTGGACCCGGGACTGTTCCGGTCGCCCGCCTTCCGGCTGGGCGCCACGCAGCAGATGCTCCAACAGATTGCCCTCGGCGGCACCATGATCGTGTTGCCGATCTACCTCCAGATGGTCCTGGAATACAACGCGATGCAGGCAGGATTGTCCATTGCGCCGCTTTCGCTGACCATGTTCGGCATCGCACTGCTGGCCGGAAAGAAGGCAGGGACGCGGCGGCCGGCCGGCATTATCAGCTGGGGCTTCATCCTCCTGATGGCGGGACTGATCACGATCCTGCCGGTGGTGCCCCGCGCCGACTCCGGCTGGTGGCTCCTGATCCCTCTGGTCATTGCGGGTTGCGGCCTCGGGCTGCTGGTTTCTCAGCTGAACAATTACACCTTGTCCCCGATCTCGGACGAACGGGTCAGTGAGGCCGCTGGCGTGAATTCAGCCGCCGGCTCGTTCGGACTATCGTTCGGGCTGGCCTTCGCTGGAGCCATCATGCTGGCGTCCCTTTCGGTCATCTTCACCAGCATGGCGACGTCGAGCACCGTGCTCCCGCCCGCCGAGCAGCAACAGGTCGCGCAGGTCCTCGAAGAAGACGCACAGGTACTCAGCAACACCCAGCTTGCTGAACTCCTCGCCGGTCAGCCGCCGGAGATCCAGGCGGAAATAATCCGCATCAACACGGAAGCGCGGCCCATCTCCTTGCAGATAGGCCTGCTCATTCCGATCCTCGCCAGCGCCGCCGGCCTCCTGGTCTCCTTCCGGATGATGCGGCTTCCCGACCCCAAACCCTCGGGAACCGGCGAAGGCGCGATCCTGGATTGAGGTCGCGTCCGGCGACCTGACACTCCCATCAGAGGAGGAAAAGGCTGTAGCCGACGAGGAGAAGCCCGATGGCCAGCGTTGCGATCGCGGCGATCTTACGGCCGTTGCGCTGCAGCCAATCGTAGAGGGCCGTGAGGGGAACCTGCGCGCGCTCCGGGGACTGAAGCCACACCGCGACGGGAACGACGACGGCTGACTGGACCACAACGGCGTAGGCGAGGACCAAAACGCTTCCTTGCAGCGGCGGAAGGTCCCGGACACCGATCACGGCGCCGGCTGTGAAGGCCAGCAGGAGTGCTTTAGGACGCAGGTTTAAGCCCAAGCCCAGGACGGCGAATTCCCACGGCCGGGCGGAGTGGAACCTCGAAGCTATCTTGCTTGGCGTGGCGGTGTCCGGTCGGCTCCTGCGCGCGAAAAGGTACACGGAGTAGCCAATCAGAATTGCACCCATGGCAAGGCCAATCCGGGCGACCCATTCGTCCTGATTCAGACGGGGTCTGCCGGGCCACAATTGCAGCCCGATCGCCGACAGGCCCACGATCACAACGGAACCCACAAGGCTGCCGAGCAGGAAGGGAAGGGCGCCGCGACGTGGATTCGGGGAGAGCAGAATGATGATGGTTACACTGAGAGGCACCGTACTCATCGCGCCTGCTATGGCGAAGAGCACCAGGCTGGTGAGGGTGCTCAGCACGGGGCTGTCACCTGCCTCCGGCAGCACCCTGACGGCATGTCATTCCTTCGGTGCGCTGCCGGCGTCCGGGCGGCCCGGTTTCGGCCGGCCGCGGCGGGCACGGATCGCGGCGTCTTCTTCCTTGAGGAGCGTCTCGAGGTCCGTCCTGTCGCCCGTCAAAGGCCGCCACCATGAGATGGACGGGTCGGAATCGAGCAGAAGGGTGCGTGCAAAGAGCGTCAGGGGTACGGCGAGGATGGCGCCGACGGGCCCCAGGAGTACAGCCCAGAAGAGGACGGAGGCGAAGGTCAGAGTCTCGCTGAGCGACACCGCGTTGCCCACGTACTTGGGTTGGATGATGGACTGGATGACGCTGTTGATTCCGCCGTAGATGATGATGATGGCCCAAACTGTCGGCCAGCCGCCGGTGAGGAATCCGAAGAATAACGGCGGGACGATCGCGATGAAGTAGCCAATATTGGGGATGAAGCTGCAGATGAAGGACAGCAACCCCCAGAGCAGGGCGCCGGGAACCTGCAAAATGACCAGGACCAACCAATTGAACAGGCCCTGCGCGATTCCGAGGACTGTGGTGGCAACCATGTAGCGGCGCACGCCGATTCCGAAGCCGTTGAACGCGGAGACCAAGGCCGGCCGGTGGTAGTTCAGATGGGTCAGGAGCGCCGGTACGCGGGAGCCGTCCACCGCCATGAGAATCAGCATTGTCAGGATGATGACGAGGCTGCCCACCAAACTGGTGATGTTCCCCAGGAGGCCAGCGAGGAATCCGAGGATGCGGCCGGGGGTGAACCCGTTCAGCACCTCCTGGGCCTGCTCCGGGCCGAAACCGACAGATTCCAGAGCCGCGGAGATGGACGCGCCGAGCTGGGCCACCTGGGGGGCGTACTGCGGCAACAGGGCGGAGAACTGGGCGAGGGAGGCAATCAGGACTGCGGCGAACGCGGTCAGCAGCCCAAAGACCGCCGCGATGGTGGTTCCCGTGGCTATGCCCCGGGAAATTCCCCGAGCCTGCATCCAGCGGCGAATGGGATGGACGCAGAGCGTGAGGACGAACGCAAAAAATATTGGGGTGACGATCCCCCTCATCGCACCAAGGCCGAAAGCTGCAACAGTTGCGCCGGCCAGGGTGAGCAGGATGGTTACGGTGCGGGGGAGGGCTGGACGTGGATTGGATTCCGATGCTGCCGGCTCCATTGAGCCCTCCTTGATTCAGCCTGGCCCTGGGTTAGAGGCGAGGTGGCGTGGCGAGTAGTGGGTTCATTGTGGCTTGCTCCCCGTGTGTCAGGGATCCCCAATCTGAGTCAGACGACTACTTTGCTCTTGATCCGGTTGAACTCCTCCGCAGTGATGGTTCCAGCGTCCATCAGTGCCTTGGCCTTGGCGATCTCCTCAGTCGGGCTCGCTGCGGCGACCTGGCGAATATACGCATCGGTTTCAGCCTGGCTCTTGCGGGCCTGGGCCATTGACCGCTCCGCCATCCCCTTGCCGCGCGCAATCATGTACACCAGCACGGACAGAAGGGGTACAAAGACCAGGAAGAGGATCCAGACGGCCTTCCACCAGCCGCTGAGTTCGTGGTCACGAAAGAGGTCGCCGATCACCATAAACAACGCCCAAAGGAAGGCGAAGAACGCGTAGAAGATGAACAGCCACCAGAAGATATTCCAAAAGTTCTCGAAGAAATTCATTTCGGCTTCCCTGCTTTCACTTGGCGTGGCTTCGTTTGTGAACGCAGCCGGGGATTGGGACGGGGACGGGGGCGACGCCAGGAGCAGAGCTCCCCGGCATTGGGCCTAGCACTTGACCTCTGATGTGAGGTCGCTGACCGCGCCCTGGACATTCGCGGCCTCGTCCCGCAGCGAGTTCGCGGCCTGAGCCAAGGTGGCGTCGTCGGGAACGGCCTTCACGGCGGAAGCAAACTTCTGCTGAGCAGCCTTGAGTGCATCCACCCGGTCCGTGGCGGCTTCCCCTGCTGCCTTGATCAGATCGTCGTAGGCTTTCGCGACCTGATCCCGGGCTGACCGAATCTGGTCCAGTGTGGAACCCTTCTTGAGGGTGTCCTTGAAGTTCGTCAGGGCCGTCGAGAAAGCATCGGAGGCGGCACATACGGGCGAAACGCTGGGGGTGGGGCTCGCGCTAGGGCTGCTGCTCGGGCTGGTGGTGCTGCAGCCGGCGATCAACGCCAGTGCGGCCCCGAGCGCCAACATCCGGGCGGCGGCTGATTGTGGTCTCGACATTGGAGGCCCCTCTCTCCGTAGGCTTGCGCTCGCCGTGAGCTTGTACTTTTCATGGGCTCGCGCCTGGCAGCCCGGTCGCTGGCAGGTACCACCAGTGTTGGCTTCGCGGTGCGCTGGCGCCTCACCCGCCGGGGGTGATCCTGGGCGCTGCACCGCCGTAGCCGGCCAGCGCCGTCCGCGGACCTGCAGGGGTGAGCGGCGGCATCGGAGTTTCCCCACATTTGGAGGTCCCAGCCGGCGTGTAGCGCCGAACCGCCGGCGTTTGCCGGCGTCGTACCGTTGGAGGTGGGGAGACTCCGCGGCGGAATTTACGACGACGACAGCGGCGCGCCAGGCTTTGGCTGCGCTGACGCATCTGCACCCCCGACGTCGAATCACCCCCGGGTGATGATGTGCGGGCTCTGCGCCCGTGATGGACTGCTGTCCACACCAAAGGAGGACGCCATGTGCCGTTGGCTTGCCTATTCAGGGTCGCCGATCAACCTTGAGGAGCTTTTGTACAAGCCCGCCAACTCGCTCGTGATGCAGAGCAAACACGCGCGAATGGGAGTTGAAACCATGAACGGGGATGGCTTCGGCGTTGGCTGGTACGGCACGGCGCCGTATCCCGGCGTGTTCCACAGCACGGAGCCGGCCTGGCATGACCGTAACCTCCGCGAGTTGTCCGCCCACGCGGCATCCGGGCGCGTCTTCGCGCACATCCGGGCCTCGACCGGCTCGGCAGTCCAACAGACTAACTGCCATCCGTTCCGCCACCGCCGTTGGCTGTGGATGCACAACGGGCTCATCGCCGACTTTCCGGCGGTAAAGCGCGACCTGGCCATGGCCGTGGAACCCTCGCTCTTTCCGCAGATCGAGGGGGCCACGGACTCGGAGCTGTTCTTCTTCCTCGCGCTCACCTTCGGCTTGGAGGACGATCCGCACACGGCTGTCGCTGCCGCGGTGGGGTTGATTGAAGACGTCGGCCGGCGGCACGGCATCGATTTTCCGATCCAGATGACGGTGGCAACCACCGACGGCGACACCACCTGGGCGTTCCGCTACTCGAGCGAGGGCCGGTCCCGGACGCTATTCCACAGCACTGACGTCGCGACACTTCGCGCCCAGTACCCGGACAACCCCATGCTTCATGTCCTCTCTGACGACGCGCGACTGGTTGTCTCCGAGCCGTTGGGGGATTTGCGCGGCGCGTGGCGGGAAGTGCCTGAGTCGACATGCGTTGTAGTCCACGGCGGCGGGGAAGACCTGCTCCCGTTCTCGCCCGCCATTGCCTAGGGGCGGCTGCCCGGCCGGCTTCAATCTCGGGCCGGCCCGGCGGACCGGGCATCTTCTGACGCCTACGACTTGACCGCCTACGACTTGACCGCCTGCGACTTCATCAGGCGGTCACTCCTCAGGGACATCAGTCTTCCGGGGGATAGGCACCGTGGGGTTCAATTCTTCGGAGGGCCCACCCGCAGTCACGACCCCGCCAACGGGTTCGGTGACGGGTTGTTCGGCACCCGATTCGGCGGCGGCTGGCGAGGTTAGGGACTCTGTGTCGGGTCCGGTGCTGTTCACCGCGGCGGATTCGGCGTCCGGCTCGACATCGGGATGTGGGGCAACGGCAGGGCGGCACAGCAGTTCGACCACGAGTATGGCCAGGACGGCAAGGACCGCCGTCCAGATGGCGACGGCCGCCGTCGGGTCCTGCCAAAAGATCAGGACCAGCACAGCGATTCCGACAACGACGGCTTCAAGAATCCGCCGGTAGCGGGCCAACCAGCGTTGCCATGGTTTGACCGCGCCGGCGCCGACCTTGCCGTTGATGTAGTCGCCCGCAGTTGCCAGCCCGTGGCGGACAAACTCCGCGGGACGTGAGTGGCCGCCCAGGAACGCGGCCAGGGCAATGATGAGTCCGACCACGAAGACCAGGCGCACGCTGGTGCGCAGGGGCACCAGGAGTGTCTCGACCAGGCTTTGAGCCGCCGCGGGGGACACAGAGTCGGGCGGAATCGAATTCAAGAGCACAGTGCGCCCGATGACAAGTCCCAGCGCCAGCAACGCCATGGCTATGGCCACGCCCAAACCGACGCCGCTTGTGGTGCTCCGTTTCCGGCCACGCGGAGCCACCGCTACGGCCCCTACAGCGCTGATTACCGTGAGCCACGCCAGTATCGGGGCCGTTTGGTCCAGCGTCCTGATGGCGTTCGTGGCCCGGACCAGTTCCGGCGACTGGAACAAGGTGATCTGCGCGTCAATATCCGGGATCCTGGCGGCGATGCCGACCCCCTGCTGGACCAGGGCAGTCTTGACCCGGGCAATGATCTCTTTGGTGGAGATCGTCACTGTGCCGTTCTGGTCAATATTGACTGTGCCGCCCGTGTTGCCCGTGGCAAGGTTGACGAGTCCCTGATGTGCCACTCGATTTACCTGGATCCAAAGATCCTGGAACTGTGGTGTCGCCACGAACTTGGACACGGCCGTATGAATGAGGTTCTTAGTCTGCTCCGCAATCACCGGAGCCAGCCCGGTGATCACTGCGGCCACGCGCGGCGCCGTTTTACTGAGTTCTGTGAGCGCATCCCGGGTAATGGTCTCGAAATCCGCGGCGTCGGTGATCTGATTCGTGACCTTGTCCGCGATCTCGGCCTGGATCGCCGGGTCCGATGCCAAAGGCGCCACCGTGGCCACGTAGCGATCGGTATCGAGGACTTCGCTGCGCAAATACATTGCGGGCACGGCGCCGAAGGCCAGCACGGCAGTCAGCACGACCAGCAGGATCGCTATGATCCGGCGAGCCAGTCCCGGACGCGGTCCGGCTGGCCTCGGGCGAGCCTTTCGGGCGTCGTCCCGTTCACGCTGCAATCGGGCAACCTCCGCCCGCAGCCGCAGTATTTCTTCCTGTTCCGGGCTGCTGGAGCTCGGGGACTGATCGTGGAGAGACATGAGGGGCTCCGCCTATGTAGCAACTCGTCGCCCCGGCACGTTGTCACAGGCGACGTTTGGATGAGTCAGCGCCGTCATCAAGGCATCCATGAAGGCCAGACTGCTGGATCGTGACAGTTTTGATTGTCCACTCGGTGTGCTTGCCACACCCCATCCACACAGGGTGATCTGTCGGCCCGCAGAACACTTCGCCTCAACTGGGACTGGCGGGGCGGCTTGCGTGCTGCAGTGCTGACGGGTGAATGAGGTCCCGGCGTGGCCGGGGGGATCGACCTGTCCGTTTCTCTCCATCCCACAATTCTTTGCCCCTCAACCCGGAATCATCCCCTCCGGATGATAAGAAAGGCCGGATTGGGGGCTAGCGGCCCAGACGGCGGCCCGCCGCAAAGAAGGCCACTTTTGCGATTAATAGCAGAGCCCCAAGATCAGCGATCATTTGGACCGATACGACTGCCCTCGCCAGTTGACTCACCGGAGTAATGTCGCCGAACCCGACGGTGGCGAACGTGGATGTTGTGAAGTACAGGGCATCTGTTCTGTTCAGGGGTTCGCTAAAGGAGGAGAGGTCTGTCAATGACAGTGAGACATAAAGCAACGCGAAGAGGCACAGAAACATCAGCACGGATTCGACCACTGCCACGGCCGCACGCACCTGGGGGATATGCGCAGTGAGGATCATCCGCAGTTGGAGGGCCAGAGTGGCCATAAATACCACTACAATGGCCGCCAGTCGGATCCACGCGGCCGCAGGATTGGCGTCGTTGAATCCCCCTATTGGAATAACGAAGTAGAGGGTGAGGATTATTGCCGTAAATACAGCCAGACGGACTACCGCGAAAATAAGGACGTGCCTTCGGCCGGCTTTATCGAGGTCATGGAGGAAAATCGGGTCCGTCTGGCCGCCGTGCTTCGAAGCCATGACTGATGATACCCCTGCCCATGGAATTCGTGCCGCGCCGCATTTGGGCATTCCTTGCCGCCGTGAGGTGGAACTACGCCGAGGCGCACAAGGGGTCTTTGCGCCCTGTTGGAGCCCTTTTGCGCACGCCTAGCATGTGCCACGTGGGAGAGAAGCTAAATGCCGGATTAGTGGCTGGTCCGCAGTTCAAGATCAGGCCGCCGCTACGCGGCCTCGGAGCGCTCGAGCGTCCGCGCCTGGAAAACGCCTTGTCCGCGGCCGTCGATGCGCACCGCCTGACTCTGGTGGCGGCTCCTGCCGGCTACGGCAAGTCCACCTTCCTGGGTGACTGGGTCCGCACGTGCGAGCTGCCTTGCGCGTGGCTGTCGCTCGACCGGTTCGATACTGAACCCGCTCGCCTGTTTCACGGGGTTGTCGGGGCGATCCAAGCTGCTGCAAGCAAGCTGTTGCTGCCCGGCAACGACGCCCTGTTGGCTCTCGACCAAGGCCTTGCCCATGACCGGGCGGCCTCCTACGACCTTCTCCTCGGAGCGCTCGAGCGCCTCACCGAGCCGATAGTCCTCGTGGTAGACGACGTCCATTTGGCCGGGCCGGGGCTGGCCAACGGAATCGTCGGGGTTCTGTCCGCGTCGGCGCCCCCTTCATTGCGGCTCGTCCTCTCGGGCCGGGGCCATACCTCCATCCAGCTGGAAAAGTTCCGTTACGGCGAGGGACTTGGTGAACTTCGCGCCGCCGACCTTGCCTTCACACAGGAGGAAGTAGCCCAATTGGCGCTCTCCCTGGGAGAGGACGAAGCCTTTGACGCCGGATCCCTCTGGAAGGTGACCGCCGGCTGGCCGGTCGCCGTCCACGCCAGCCTCGTCTCATTGGCGCAGTCGCGCAACGTGACCGTCCCAACGCCGGTCGCAACGCCATCCCACATTCCTCTTGCCGACTACGTCGCAGAAGAAATCCTGGACCAGCTCGAGCCAGCGCTGGCGGAGTTCATCCTACGGACCACGACGTGCGACTGGCTCGGCCGCCGGCTCGCCGTCGAACTCTTTGGCCGATCCCACGGGGGCCTACTCCTTGAGGAATGCCTCCGCAACGGTCTCTTCATTGAGGAATACGACTACCGCTCCGGTGAATCAATGTACCGCTGGCATTCCCTCTTCGCGGCGCAGTGCCGTCGACTGCAGGAGCGGCGGGACCCCCTTCTGGCAGAGCGCCTGCACCGCGTTGCGGCGCGCTACTACCAGGACGCCGACGTCGCCGAGTGCGTGGCGCAGGCGCTGCAAGGGCGCGCACCGCGGCAGGCTGTGATGTCGCTCGGGGCCCATTGGCTCGAGTTCGTGCTCGGAGATGACGCGCAGAGCCTCGAACGACTGTGCCAGAACCTGCCTGCGCCATGGAGTGAAGACCCCGAAATCCTGATGATCAGGTCGGTGTGCCGGGCCCTATCCGGCGACAACGCCGCCGCGTCAGAGCTCGCTGAGCGGGCACTCTCCCGGACGTTCATGCTGGACTCACTTCGCCGCCGACGGCTGGACAGCTACCGGGCACTCTTCGAGCCGTTGCCTGAAGGCGGCCGGCCGGATCCTCCAACCACCGCGGCGGACGATGGCCGGTCGGCGATCGGCATGCCAGCGGGCGGCCGTTCCGCAGCCTGCTCGACCGGACTCTTCTTGCTTGCCCAGGCCGAGTTTCGGCTGCACCGCAATGGCGATCTTGCGACCGCACTGCTCCAAGCAACCCGAGCCACCGGCAAGCCGGAACAGCTTGAGGCGATAGAAATCCACGCTCAGGCTGATCTCGCATTAGCGTTCGCGGCGGCCGGTGACCTGGTGAGCGCCGACGACCATGCCACACAGGCGTTAGCGCGGGGAGACGCGCTGGGCTGGAGTCCGCAGGAGCGAATGGCCCCCGCCTGGCTGGCCCGCGGCATCGCCTGCTACTGGAAGGACGAACTGAAAACTGCGCGAACTTGTCTCGCCAAGGCCCAGCGGTTGGGCGGCGAGCTCGGCCCGTCCGGCCCGCTGAGCGCCATCTATCGGGTACTGGTCGATTGTGCCACTGGCGACCTGGCCCGTCTTGCCCACTCCGGCGCGGCACTGGAGGCCCTTAACGGACGTGGGCTGTACGCCGGGTCGTGGAATGCCTTGTACACCATCGCCGTGGCGAAGGTTGCTGAAGCCAAGGGCGATTCGGCCAGCGCGCTGCGGATGGTTCAACCGCTGGGCGCCGGGGGGTACGGGGCATTGGCGGACACGCTGCTGGCGGAGTTGCTGCGTCGCGGAGGGGAGGTCGCCGCTGCCCAACGCTGTGCAGAGTCACTGACCGACCGGCGTCGGAATTCGTATATCGACACCTGCTTGAGTTTGACCGAGGCGCTCTTAGCCCTTGAGATGGGAGATTCTGCCGTGGCGCATGAGCGGCTGGAACATGCTGTCCGCCGGGCCGAGGCTGAATCAGTCCTGCGGCCTTTCGCCGAGCGACGGGCCGAACTCGCAGATCTGCTCGTGCAACACGCCGTTTGGGGGACTGCGCACGAGTCCTTCATTGCGGCGCTGATGGCCCGGGACGCGCAGGGCGACGGGCGGCTTCGAACACACTCCTACTGGAGCCTGACGCACCGCGAGCGCGAAGTCCTCGCCTACATGCGTTCCATCATGACCGCGGCTGAAATTGCCGAGGCCCTGTACATTTCCGTGAACACAGTCAAGACGCACGAACGGTCCATCTATCGCAAGCTTGGGGCCGGAAGCAGGCGCGATGCCCTCAAGGCGGCCGCCGAGCGGGGCATAGTGTAAGCCCCCTGCCTGGTGACTACCGCTTGCAGGTGCTAGCGCGGGGAAAGCCCGGGTCGCAGGATTCTTCCGGCAAGGACCAGATCGGGTCAGAGGCCCCTAGGCGCCGCGGGCCGGTGGTGAAAGTCTGGAACCATGACAAATTCAAATCCCTTTGTGGTTGTGGTTGGGTTTGACGGCTCGAAGCAATCACACGCCGCCCTCGAATGGGCCATTGAAGAGTCCCGTTACCGCGATGCGGAACTGCGGGTGGTGACTGTTTGGAATAAAGCGCCGATGTCGTGGTACCCGGCCCTGCTGGAAACTGCAGCCGGGGAAATCGTGGCAGAAGACTCTCCGGAACAGCAGGCTGAGGCACTCGGCGCGGCGGCGGCGCAGGCCGCCGCAGGTGTGAACGTAGTGACGCGGACCATCCACAACGACTCGGCGTCGTCGGCCATTCTTGAGGCCGCACGGGAAGCCGACCTGGTCGTCATCGGCTCCCGCGGCCACGGTGGCTTCGCGGGCCTGCATATCGGCTCGGTCTCGACGCAGGTGGTCAGCCACTCTCCGTGCCCGGTGCTGGTGGTCCGCCCCAAAACGGCTGCCGCGTCCGGCTGACTGCCAGTCCGCTTCACTGCGGAGGGCAGCTGATATACCGCCTCCGGCGGCCCTTCCCCGACGCCCTGATGCCGGCCGGGAACGCTATCATCGGCGCATGACTGTCCTGGACTGGTTGCTCAATTCGGATCCTTCCCTTCGCTGGCAGGTGCTTCAGGACCTCGCCGGTGCGGCGCCTGAAGCGGTTGCCGCGGAGCGGGCGCGAATCGCCACCGAGGGGTGGGGTGCCCGGCTGCTGGCGTTGAGCGGGGCGGACGGACAATGGGCCGGCGGCGCGTACTTTCCCGCTCAGGCCGGGACTCCCGGCGTCGACGTTTCTGATGATCATGTTTCTGAAGGTCACGGTTCTGGCGGCGAGGCTTCCGGTGGTGGAGGCGCCGACGACGAATCCGATCGCGGACCCCAGCCGTGGACCGCGACGACGTACAGCCTGCTGCTGCTGCGAGACTTCGGAATAGACCCGCGAAGTGACCAGATGCGGCGGACGGTAGCCCTGGTTCGGGATAACTGCCGCTGGGAGGAGGGCGGCCAGCGGTATTTCGACGGCGAGGTGGAGCCGTGCATCAACGGCATGACCGTGTCGCTCGGCGCCTACTTCGATCAGGACGTCGACGGCGTCGTCTCCCGGCTCATCAGCGGGCAGCTCGCCGACGGCGGCTGGAATTGCTGGGCGCAGTTCGGTGCGGTGGTGTCCTCGGCCGCCACCACAATCAATGTGCTCGAGGGCCTGCTGGCCTACGAGCGGGCCACCGGCGGCACAGCAAAGTCCACCGACGCGCGGCGCCGCGGCGAGGAGTATCTTCTCCAGCGGGGCTTGTTTCGACGCAAGAGCACGGGCGAGGTCATCGACCCGGCCTTTCTGAGGTTCTCATTCCCCACCCGGTGGCACTACGACGTGCTCCGTGCCTTGGAGTACTTCCGGTCCGCAGGGGATTCGCCAGACCCGTGCCTTGCCGAAGCCGTGGAGGTGCTCCGGTCTAAGAGGCAACCCGACGGCACGTGGTTGCTCGAAAACACCCACCCCGGGGCGATCCATTTCGCGCTCGAGGACGGCGACGGCCGGCCCAGCCGGTGGAACACCCTCCGCGCGCTGCGTGTCCTGGACTGGTACGAACACGCTGTGTGAACTACCTGGCCTTAGGGCAGGACCTTTGTTAGGGCAGGACCTTTGTTAGGGCAGGACCTTGTAGAGGTCGATGACGGTCTCTTCGGGCGGGGAGGTGAAGCCGCCCTCAATGCCCGCCTGCATCCGGGGCAGGAGAATCGTGTCCCGGAATGTCTCCCAGCTCTCCTTCGATTCATGGACGGCCATGATCGTCCAGCCACCCGCAGACGACCCGCCGGCGTGAAAGATCTGGCCCTCCGGCAGGAGTCCCTCGCCTGGGTGGACCGCGGCAAGCGACGCCTCGTACTGCTCCTTGGTGCCTCCCGCGAAAAAGTGCACGACTCCGTAGGGCGTGGTCTCCATGGCTACTCCTAGGCTGGTGGATGGGACTCGACAAGGCCAGTCCTAGACTCCGCCGCGGGGCCTGTCAAGGGCTTAGTTCTAAGGACCCGCGGGCCCGGAGGTCCCACGCTATGGCCCGTGCTTCCGACGCCGCACCGGAACTTCCAATGGTTGGAAGTCCACGCTCGGGGTGGTGCGGTTGCGTGGCGTCGCCTCAGCCCTCGGACAGGGTGCGGACGTCCCCGGTCAGGGCAGTCCGGAAGCCAAGGTTTCGCGACACGGCTCTCGCGGTGGCCATGACGGCCGGAGCCAGGACATTGGGCGGGGTGGTCCCGTCCGGAACCACGATGGACAGCGCGGCCACTACCGTGCCCTGGGCATCAAAGACGGGCGCAGCCACGGAAACAGTCAGCGAGGGCGCGGAGCGGCGGATCATGGCAATGCCCGTCCGGTGTACGTCGGAGAGGGTGCGCCGCAGCTGACCTTCCGGCATGGCAGCCACACCGGGTTCGGTCTCTGCGGGCTCTTTCAGAATTTTTTCCTGGAAGGCCGCGTCGGCGCCGGCCATCAGCACCAGACCGACGGCGGTGGACCGCAGCGGGAGCCGGCCGCCGACCCGGTAGGCCACTTCCGTGGCCTGTTTGGAGGAGAGCCGCTCGATCAGGACGGCCTCGTTCTTATCCCGCACTGCCAGCAGCACGTGGTGGCGGGTCACATCGAAGAGATCCTCCAGATAGGGCAACGCGATTTCGCGGATGCCGTGGCCCCGCGGGGAGAGCGACGCTATTTCCCACAGCCGGACGCCTACGACGTAGCGGCCATCCTCCAGCCGTTCCAGGGCTCCCCAGGCCACCAGCCGGGCGATGAGGCGCAGCGCTGTCGGGGCCGGCATCTCGGCGTATCGCGCCATCTCGGACAGGGTCAGCGCCCGCCGACGGTCCGTGAAGACAGCCAGCAGGCTCAGTGCCCGGTCAATCACCGGCTCGCCCTGCTTGGGGCGTTTGCCGCGCGGAGCGGAGGGTTTTTCAGCGGTGGAAGGCATGTCCGCAGGTGCCGTCATTCGTCATCGTTCCTTCTTCGTCGCCAGTGACGCTCACCACAATAGTGTTTCAACCAATGAAATTCTCATGTGACGGCATTGCGTCTCCCTACGACTCTTGATGGAGCCGGTCCACCCGACCGCATCTAACGGAAAGGCCCGGGATGCATCGTCTCCGGACCGAAGGGGCCCAGCCGGCCTCACAGCCGTCAGCCCCCCGTCAGATGCCGACAATCCCGTTGTTTTAGAGAGAATGCGAAGGCGCACTACATGAAACTTCTGAACCCCACCGCCCGACGCAGCGCGGCCGTTCTGGCCGGTGTGCTGCTGCTCAGCTCCGTGACTGCCTGCGGCGGCTCCGGCCAGGCGGCCTCCGCCGTCGACAAGACGACGCTCACGATCGGCGTCGAGAGTGACAGCGCGTCCTTCGGCTTCGACCCGTTGCGGGTCTCCGATGCCCAGCGGCAGTTCTTCGAAGGTCTCTACGACAACCTCATGACCCTGAAGGCCGACGGCTCCGTGGGTCCGGGCCTGGCCACCGGATTTAGCTACAACGCCGACAACACCGTGCTGACCCTGACGCTCAAAGAGGGCGTGACATTCACTGACGGGTCCACACTGGACGCGGCCCTCGTGAAGGCCAACTTCGACCGCCGCACGGATCCCGCCCTCTCGGCGTATTCGGCCATCGCCAAGGGCGGCGCCCAGGAAATCACCTCCGTTGACGTGGTCAGCCCCACCAAGGTGTCACTCACTTTCGCCAAGGCCCAGCCGGGGTTCGAGAAAAACCTGGCCTCCACCCTTGGCATGATCGTGGGCAAGGCCGGGGCAGCGGACACTGCAAGCCTTGCCGCCAAGCCGGACGGCTCCGGTCCGTACACCCTGGACTCCGGCGCCACCGTCAAGGGCAACAAGTACGTCCTGCAGAAGAATGACAAGAGCACCGATGCCGCGAAATACCCGTACAGCAAGATCGTCTTCAGCGTCATCCAGGATCCCCAGGCCCGCGCCAATGCCCTCGTCTCCGGCCAGGTGGACGTCGCCCAGCTGACCTCGCCGACCGTTGACTTCGCCAAGTCCAAGGGCGTAGGTGTCTCGCAGATCGGCGGCA
>Ga0213841_1001048_pt1 | contig 17089 bp, 20 predicted proteins | sample SWPATP23_FD_160125 | JGI IMG/M metagenome (GOLD analysis project Ga0213841, IMG submission 160125) | Coastal seawater microbial communities from Marineland, Florida, United States - SWPA TP2 #3 | ecosystem: Environmental > Aquatic > Marine > Coastal | place: USA: Florida | collected 2016-08-14 | reverse complement strand
AACTTCCATTATAAAATCCCCACTTGTTTATCTCTATTTACTGAACCTAATGGGAGTGAGCTTGAATGACTCTGAGCGTTCTGCTTTACATGTTCTCTCTGAAGAGCGTAAGGCAGAAATCACCACTCTTTCAGTAATGGTCATCATTGGGCAGCTTGTTGAGCAAAATATCTCAATAATAGCATTTGATGAATTACAAGAACTTAACTGTCAACAGTTGTTTTTTATCCAATTACTTGTTTTTCATAGTAAAGAGCAGTCAGTGTTTTTTATTTTAAGTGCTACGAACACTCATCGTTTCTATGTGACGCCTTCTTGGTTGCAAGAATATAAGAAGATAAACCTCCTACCTCTTATACACTCTGAAGCAGTAAACTTAGCCACATCACTGACCATAGAAAATTCTCAGGAACTCTCGCCAACAGTCATTCGACAATTAGCCATCCGGGCTAGTGGTAACCCACTATATATACATTGGGAAGCAAAATGTCGATCAATAGGTAAGGTTTCTTTAGCGTTTATAGACATGCTTAAAAATATGATGATGCCACTCACTCAAACAGAGATTGATTTGCTCTTTTTTTTGGCTAGACAAGGTTTTGAAGTGAAAGAAAGTATAATTGAATCTTATTTGTCTAAAAATAGGAATATCGGGGTTACTGCTATAACTGCGCTAATAATGTCAGGTTTTATCGAGCCTACGTTCCAATCATATTCCTTTCAACACCCTTTACTTCGTGACGTTATTAATACTCAACAAGAACTTTTCACTGATAAACGACTGAGTATTCACTACCCAAGACTCAAGCCTGCATAACTTTGCAACCAGACTGCGTTACAGCCAAGTGATCCGAAAGTGATCCGTTATGAACAGTATAAGTTCGTTACTTTTTTCTTAAGTTGTGGCGCGGTTGGTTTAAAGAAGAATCTTTGTTTTACATCACGCATCACTTCTCTCGAATTGAATAGAAAAGGATCAAAATGATGAATGATATGAAGATAGAGGAAGTTGTTGGTAGATTAACGGATGATTCATGGATCGGCGAAAGCACATTCGTACAGATCACTAAGCAGCGCTTAAAACTAATGTCTGTCAGTGATATACCGGTGTTGATTGTTGGCAAAGAGGGGACAGGGAAAAGGATTGCGGCAAAAATGCTTTGTGAAATGAGTGAGCGCAAAGACTCTCATTTCATTGAGTTAAGCTTCAGGAATGTAGAGGTTACGGATTTGAATGAAAGCCTGATAAAGGCAATAAAAGACGCGAAAGAGGGGTGCCTTTACCTCAGCCATTTAGAAGTGTTGGACGAGCACTCTGCTCTCTTGCTGAAAAGGGCTTGGCCAATCATTGAAAGTGCGAATCCAAAAGCTCGTATAATTGTTAGCACATCTGAATCACTACCTAGTGAGCGCATGGAAGATAGTCAGCCTGACGCTGGTAAAGAGTCAGTTCTGAAGTGGCTGCACTATAATTGCCTGAACATCGAATTACCAACGCTTAGTGAAAGGTGTGCCGATATAAGAGCTATTGTCCAATCTTATCAGCGTTTAAACCCGAATATCGCGAAGTTATGTATTCAAGATAGTGCGTGGAAAGTACTTACAGGCTATTCATGGCCTGACAATGTTAAGCAACTAAAGCGTTGCCTGGATAAGCTCTCAATTCAATGCGAAGCCACTGTTATTAATCGTGAAGTACTACTCAATTGCTTTCCTATGATGCTTGAACATTCACCCAGCATAGAAGCAAAAGATTGTGACGAAGTGGCTGAGGCGAAATCTACGGTATTAGAACTTAAAGACACTAATGCAAATCAGAAAAGTACCGTGTTGCCTTTTCGTCCAACAGAATCACGGTCAATTCAGGCGATTCCGAATAAAATCCAGTTATCCGCACAAGCGAAAAGTCATCCGGGACTCAATAAAGCAATTAGTTATTTATACAATAACTTTAAAAAACCTCTGACAATGGAAGAGCTGGCAAGTCATGCTTGCATCAGTCCTACTCATTTGTCGTATTTGTTTAAGGCGTATCTCGGTATGTCATTTAAACAAGTGTTGCTTCGTTTGCGCATCGTAAAGGCAATGGAAATCCTTTCTGACAATCCAAATCGGCACGTAACTCAGGTATGTGATGATGTCGGATTCTGCGACCTCAGCTTTTTTGTTCGAAAATTCAAAGCCACAGTCGGGTTAAGCCCCGGAGCATATCGCGACCAGTTTCACAATTCAGAGACCAGCCCTGAACTGCTGGCACTGGTTGATGATCTGTCACATCCGTTATTGGATTCTTCAACACAATTTCGCCAATAGAAAGTGAAATATACCAATGTTTGACGGTGTGTTACCAACCTGAGGCGACACCCTACCAATACGATTTATTAGCAATCTAATAACATATCTCTATCGTTTGAAATTAAGCAGCGATTCAATTTCAAACCCGATGAGCAGTAAAGACAAACCTTAAATTGAACAAACCAAGCGAGGCAAAAACTATGGCTTTTCCAACTGCAGTAAATGATCAGATAACAGATTCAGTCACTCAAGCAAACGTCAAGGTATTAGGTGATGCTCCGGCCATGTCGATGGGCAACCTTTTCCAGGCTACGTCACAGGCGTTAGGTAATGCAGCACACAATGCCACATTGGCACAGCAGCAATCTGGTATTACTGCACAAGCCGCAACGACGATGGGCGTAACAACTCTCTACTCAATCGATACCGCAACGACAGCCGTCGGCACCAAAACAATTCTAACTCCCACATCCAAACCTGTAGCTGGGCTTGGTTGATAGAGTCATTAGCTGATTAAACCGTAACACTACATTTTAAAGGAGAGCATTATGGCATTTCCAACAGCAGTAAACGATCAAGTTACCGATTCGGTAACTCAAGCCAACGTTAAAGTGCTTGGCGACGCGCCGGCCATGTCTATGGGTAACCTTTTTCAAGCGACATCCCAAGCATTAGGGAATGCTGCGCATAACGCAACGATGGCGCAGCAGCAGTCTGCCATTACGGCACAAGCAGCAACCACAATGGGTGTAACGACCTTATATTCCATTGATACGGCCACAACAGGTATCGCGACCAAAGATATTTTGGACAGCTTAGCATAGCGTTAATTACAGGAGTGATTAAATGGCATTTCCAACAGCAGTAAATAGTCAAATTACTGATTCAGTGACACAGGCAAATGTAGAAGTGCTTGGCACCGCCCCTGCTACAGCAATGGGTAATTTGTTTCAGGCAACGTCACAAGCACTTGCTAATGCTGCGCACAACGCAACATCCGCGCAGCAGCAAGCGAACATTACAGCTCAAGCAGTAACAACCGCAGGGGTGAATTTACTTTACTCCTTAGATACCGCGTCCACCGCTGTAGCAACTAAGAAAATCTTGGCTTAGAACTTAATCGAGTTCCTAAGTAAAGTTCCGTTGTTACAGTCAGACAAACTTGTGGCTAATGTGCCACATACTTCAAACCGTAAAAAAGGAAAATACTATGGCATTTCCAACAGCAGTTAATAGTCAAATTACAGACTCTATCTCACAGGTAAATACGAAAGTTTTGGGAGACGCTCCTGCAGTAGCAACAGGCAACTTTATGCTGGCAACAAGCCAAGCACTGTCTAATGCTGCACACAATGCAACAACAAGCCAGCAGAACAATGGAGTAACGGCACAGGCAGCACTGGTTCAAGGTGTGAATACTATGCTCTCTGTTGATACTGCAGCAGCAGCAGTGGGTACAGCAGCAATCTACCGCTAGTAACTCACTATGGCGATATTGGTGAAGTACCATACCAATATCGCCAATTAATGAGAACGACTAACGCTGTTTTTAAGCGGAGAAGCCTAGGTAGATAGATTGCGAGGAAGCGATGGGGAATCTAGATGAATCAGCATGAAAACGTAGATATTGCCCCTGCTTTTGCAATGGCGGTGACGGATGTTGTTATGGCAAACACCATTGGTTTGCTAATGGAAAATGCCGTGAACAATGAAGCGCAGTCACAACTCATTCAGAACGCCTGTGTGAATCAGTGCTGTGCAATGATTCTGGCATCAGCCGAAGCCATTCCAAAGAAAGCGCTATGAATAGGAGAACAAAATGAGCTCAGTCAACGATCAAATTACTGATTCAGTCAGTGACATTCACACTCTGCTGACTGGTGGATCCCCTTCCCAGGCGATGGGGATGCTTGATGTTACAGGAACGGAAACACTTGGCATGACAATGTACAACGCCGTAACAGCTCAGCAGAATTCTCAAACCTCTGCGGGAGCTGCACTTAATGCAAGTTGTGCAAGGATATTAAAAACTGAAACTGTACTACCAACACCAAAATCGAAGGAAGCTCTCGAGCTGGAGCTAAAAAAAATTCAATGGATGGAAGAAAAACTCAAAAGTGAGGTGGAATTTGAGCTCATCAAGGAGTTAAGGAAATCGAACAGCTCGATCTCTAAAACATTGATCGATGGCGCTCTGGATAAAGCGATAAAGGAAGTTGAGAAGACCGTTGAAGATAGTGCGAAACCGTTGCTCGCTAATATAGCAAAAGAGCTTAAGGCTAAGTTTGACTCATTGGTTTAGCTGAATGTTAAGCGACTGGTGTTTGGATGAAACAACTCTCGTAAATACGATCCATTAAGGAGAATCACAATGAAAGAGGAACATGTAAATACTCAAATTGTAGAAACAGTGAAGCAGACTCAAGAGGCAACATTAACGGGCAATGTGATTAAAGCATCGGGCGCGGGGAAAGCGCTTCAATCTATATCGCAATCATCTGCCATTGCAGTTCAAGATGCCACTGATAACTTGAGGAATATCAATACAATGGCAACAACGGCGATGGGGGTTGCGCTGTCGAAAATGCTCGCGACAGGGGAAACCACACCATATGCGCAAATCCTGGCCGAAGTGAATACTATGGTTGAACACAGCACGAACAACTTCGCCAGTGTAGGTGAGAAGGCGAGCCAGGTAATCCAAGATTTTTCAGACAGACTCTAGCGCTAGGACATATGACGGAGTAAGACATGACAATCAAAATTGAAGGAACGGAAATGCAGTCAGTGGACCAATTAACAGGGAGAAACCAGCTGATAGTTTCAATGATTCCTAATGCCTTGCCCTGGATACAATCCAATATATCAAGAAAATCCAATACGTTGGTATTTGCCAATGAGGATGAGTTGATAGGGCAAATTGGTCTTGGGTTATCGGCCACATCGGTCATCGAACTCGTTGGTGCTGGGTTAACCTTAGATGCTAAGAAATTTCTCGATTTTTCAACAGAGGATGTCATTGCCTTAACAATAGATGAAAAGGATGCTGACAATCAATCCGCTCAGCTATCGGCGCTGATTCATCGTTATCATCTGTTAACCAATATTGAACTAAGCACAGTCACGAGCGTGATTGAACAAAGCCAACTGCCTCTTCCAATACACTGGACTGTTGGACTCAAAGACAGGGTGAACTGCTATCGCTGCTTAAACTATGCAGGCAGAGTCATGCCAGTAAAAAGTAGTGTTATGAAAGAGGCGAGTAAATGGGCATTATCCCGAGCGCAAACATTAACCGAATTTGGTCATTACTACTGCGTCTACCTACGTTTTGTCACAAGTAATAATAATGGAGCGCAAGTTTCCAGTGAGTCGATTAATCCAGCGGTCGATGCATTAACTTCAGTGGTTCTGGAATGTTTGGATTGCCCGTTAGTAACTTTTGAATTAGATGACAAAAATCTGAAGAGCGCCTTCGGACAGTGGGTGGATTCAGGGAATGCTTTAGGTTTTAGCAACTTGGCATCAGGGTTACTAAGTATCGTTATGAACATCGACTTACGTGCTAAAGGTGCTTTAGAACCAGAAGCTGCGCGATACTTACAGCAGCTGAAAACCCTGTTATGCGAAAAGTTGGCTAATGATACTTACATTAGCCAGGCTGGCCAGTGCCGCCATTACGTCTACTCACTTCCCGAGCGCGAAATAGTGGTGAATGTTGACGAAATAGGTTGTTTGAGCATTTATAGCGATTTACCGACGGGGAACGGGGACCTCTGCTTCCTCCCAGACATTATCGATTAACTGAGGTGCGAGATGAAATTCAATGCTCAAAACCAGGCTTTGAGTGATAAGACGATGACGAATGGCAGCCAGTACAACAATGGCAACACGGGAACGGCCAGTAATGCCCCCACTTACGATAGGCAAAGTGCGATGAAAAGACTTGCTGAAATGTCACTGCCTGCTGATACACAGACGATGATGTCAAACGTTGATGCGGTGATTGCCGATGCTATGCAAACCATCAACGACTCATTGAAGAGGTCATCAGAGCTTATTGACAGTGGGCGTCAACAGCTTATGCAACAACACCCTTCGTTATCACAAGCCTACGAACGAAACGGCTTTCGTGAAGACACTGAGGCGGCGCAATCCCATGAACCAGAAAACAATGCTGAGGCAGACGCTAACTCTCTCCACGCTCTCAATGAACAGGCCAGTCAAAGGTTCCGCGATCTTGCTCAAAATTATGAGAGCACAGCGGCGATAACCCAACAAGACAATCAGAAGCATGTCATGGATAAACACGCTTACCTGACTCAATCAGCTTTTGACATGCAGCAGCAGATGCTCGCCAAGCAGCAAAGTTACCAGAATCAGTTGCTAGGAATGGATGATCCAGCGATGAACGTGTTGAAAGATGAGGCGAAACACGCCGAGCCACAGAGTGATGAGACCAACAACCTTGATCAATAACTGAATTCGAACCCAATAGGTAAGACGATGATTCCATTAGACCGTTATAACGTCGAGTTAAGTGCCGATATAGAAGTGAAACAGGCAGCAGCAACCCAGCAGATGAAAGAGCTGGTTGAGCGTTTAAGTAATGCGCCTAAATACCATACGTTGACGAAACAAGATCGCTACTTGCTATCTAAAGAAGCCTATGCTCCTGATCTCGTTAACAACCTAGTTGTCATGACTCAACGTGATCACAGCTCGTCGTCTTCACAACATGATCATCTCGCTGTGGGGTTCAACTATGCAGCCTTCGACCCTGCGTTGTACAGTGACAAAGCAATCATAGATGCGTTCAAACGCGCATCTCATGGATGTTGTTGTTATTGCGAAAGCTTTTTATTGCCGACAGGCGATGGGGAAGTAAGTCATTATCGGCCTGTGGCTCTTCTGGACCAAAAAGACACTGGCAGAGGCGACAGTACCCAAACTTACTCGCCATACTCCGAGCTGGCTTACGAACAAACGAATTTAGTCTTTATCTGCCATGAATGTAACCGTAACAAAGCAGGGCATTTTCCTGTGAAGGATAAGCGATTTCCTAATGTGACCATCGCTCAGGAGAAAGCGTTATTGGTTGACCCGTATCAAGAGAGCCCCAGAAGCTATATTCGTTTTAATCCATACAATGGTCACGCGTATCCATTTGATGAAGTGTGTGCCTTCTATAAAGAGATGCACAATAAGGACGCTTCAGAAGTAGAAAAGCTTGTTTGGCAAACCCCTGGGGCCATCCCAAGCCAGTTTACGTCCAGCGGCAAGCTGATCACCGACGATAAAACGCAGCAGCAATACGAAGATTGGCGCGCCCATAACCAGTCTGACAACCCACAGTTTAAAGGTGTGCATACCATTGAGGTCATTGGCCTTAATAGGTCTGCTCTGGTGTTAGCTAGGCTGGCAACGGTTTCTTCCATCATGGATGGTGATATTAACAACGACGACAAAAGCATAAAACCAGTCACAACAGAAGAAGTCACGACACTGGCTTATCGAAGCATCGCTATTGACGCTCTAGAAACCAATCAGCGAAACAACACATACAGTGATAAAGCAAAGCCAAAAAACAAAGCAGGGGAATACGTAGAGACTAAATCTATGTCCGAGACAACCAGTCTGATGGCAAAAGAAATACCGACAATGCCAGTTTGGCTTCGATCGTGCCTGAGCTATTTAGTATTGGAGTCTGAGTTAACACAATCTGACAGAAGGCGGCTGGTTTACTTGTGCAGTGAAGACAAGGTGTATGGTGGAACCGACACAGAAAAGTGTGTGTTCTTACCGATCGACTGGCAGCAAGATTTCGAACAGGTGATCAAAGTGAAGTCGCATCGAAATATTTGGGAAGCGAGCTTTACCGAATTAGCGCAAACGCGTCCGCACGAATTAATCACCTTGTTCGCCAACAACGATGTGTGGGTAGAAGGCCCCTTCACTCCACTTGCCTAGCAAACTCATAGTCGGCTGAAAACATGCAGCCTACTAGAGGACTCGCCACCTATGGCGTTTTAACTCAATGATCATCCAAGGAGCTAACAATGAGTCAAGAAAACCAACAAGTAAATGCGCAGCAACAAGTCGTTCAACAGGAGCAAGCAGCGACCAGAGCGGTGGAATACACCGATGACATGGTGGCACAACAAATTTTCTCCTCCAGTAACGTGGCACAAGCTGTTACAGAAGCCGAGCAACAGGCCATGCAAGCTGTTATGGCAACTGAGTCGTAGATCCCGCGCCATTATTGGCAATGAAAATATGACAGCAGTAGCATGCAGTACATATTTATCACCCTCTTCATCGCAATAACTCCTGGCCATGCGTGAAGAGGGTTTTTTATGCAGCCCATTCGTCCACCAACACTTCCAACCCGGTCCCAATTAATACCAAACGCAGCGCAACATTTACCAAGAGCGCACAGAGAAACCGGCATAAAGTGAATACATAACAAGGTAAAAGGTTCCGTTATGAGAGGTTAAGTCAATGAAAACGCAGCAATACTTAACGCGAATAAAGCCGCTTCAATATGGATCTCATCACAGACGTGTGTTGGTGCAACGAGCGATAAATAGTGCGGCTTCGCCATGCGTTAAAGTAGCCACCAAACCACTGCCTGTATGCCTGCGCCAAGGGATGGAGCGCATCTCGGGCGTCAACTTGCAACGTGTGCGAGTGCATTACAACTCCCACAAGCCATCGCAAGTTCAGGCACACGCTTATGCACAGGGGGAAGACATTTACCTCGCCCCAGGTCAAGAGCGCCACCTGCCACACGAACTCGGCCACGTCGTACAGCAAAAAGTGGGCATGGTCGAGCCAACGATGGACGTCAATGGTGTCGCGGTAAACGATGACCCAAGGCTAGAACAACATGCGACTGAGCTTGGTGAGATGGCGGTTAGGGTAGGTGCTGGAGAGCTTCCTGCTTAATCAAGGCACCTATCTAAAATCCATGTCGGGTTAGTCTAAAATGAAGAATTTGATTTTTGGGGATGCTGGATAATCCCAAATTGAAGGAGAAATATAAATCACGCCTAGCAGACGTGGGTGGACCAATTTAAGAAGAACTAAATAGAAATTAAATAATGAAGACTATAGAAATAATTCGAATAGAACATTGTATTAGGTATACACAATTTCATTCCATGGTTTGGAATGTGAACTGACTAAAAACACACATCATGGTCTTGCTTTTTACGTTGCTAAAGGTTCAACAGAAAATAAGTTAATAATAGGTGTTAAAATGTATGAATATGTAGATAAAGTTAAAGGTAAGAAAATAACAACGGGTTCGAATTCAGTTTCTACTAAGAAAAAATATGGTAATAGGCACCGCCAGAGAAGGGAAGTAGATATAAGTCAATTATATCCGTATAGGCTGGGTGGGGTAAAAAATGATAGTGGTACCGAAGTAAAAACAGGACTCATCGTAGTTGGTGATACTAACGGGGGAAGTCCCGTATCAGTATTACCAAACTGGTGGCCTCAAGGCCCTGCTAGGACTGCTGAAGATTTTGTTAGAGAAAACTTCGTGCAAGGACATTTATTAAATGAAAAATTAGGTGGGCCTGGTAATACTATGCAAAACTTAACACCTCTCACGAGATCAACAAATAGCCAAATGTCAGCGAGCTTGGAGAGCCTTGCCAAGAAATACCTTCAACAAGGGTACGGTATAAAGTACTGGGTGCAGGCAGATTATTCTAGTACACCAACTGTTGCCGATGTAGGTGCGGCGCATTTGGACTACTCGGAGAAAATAAAACTTCAGCAATACTTAAATAAAATGCCAGGAAAGATATGGGGACAAATAACACTGTATGCAAAGAACCTGCAAGGGAACTGGCAAGAAATAAGTCAACACCTGCAACCGAAAGGGATCGAAGTGAAAAATGAAGGAGCACATCTAAAAGGAACATATATTTAATAAAAATAATGAGACAGATATCCAAAGGAAGATAGGCAATGAAAGGAATCCCTTAGATAAGGGAAAGACTAATTTAAAAGGATTGAAATATGTATACACAAATAGAGAAGTCGAAAGGAAATGAAAGTAGGATTGCTGCTAATTCAGTTGCTCAGAAGAAAAATGTTAAACAATCATTCAGTCAGTCTACTGACAGAAGAGTGGTTGATACACGAAAGACATTTGGTGAAAAACCTCATAATTACTCCAAATCGAAAAACATTGTGCAGTTAAGGTATGGCGCAAGAACTAATATGAGGGGCGTTTCAGCTAGCGTAGCTCAGAGGGAAATGATAGCGGGAACAGACGTAGTCGTCGAAGGCGGGTATCCGGCTTTCGAAATGAACAATAAGAAGTATCACATAAATTATAGTGACGTAAAACATATAACTTGTGATACAGAAGGACGAACCCATTACTACTTTAAGGGCGAAGGCCAAGATATACAGGACGCAGTTGGACCAGGGAAGAAAAAACAAGGCAAAAAGCAAGTAAAATATAAATTTAGCGACCTACCAATAAATGTCCAAAATTTCATTAAAGAAAATTATTACACCATTTTGCGTGTACAAGAAGAGGGGCAGATAAACGTCTGACTTTATAAGTGGCTAAGGACCGGAGAAAGACAAACGGCAACTAAAAAGAGTAAGCCGTGTGTTACCCTTTAAAAGGAGGAAAAAATAGAATACGAAAGCGAGCTTTTCTAGGCTAATAGTGTGAAGGAGAACCAGGGTATCACCATTCGGATAACCATTGACAACCGCACGTAACCAACAAATTAGCCTAGAAGCCATACCCTATTATCATGGTATTTCGCGCTGTGTGCGGCGCTCATTTCTTTGTGATTATGATGCCAATACCCAAATAGTTACGAACACCGAAGCAGGTGGAAAGAGCTCCATCTATTTTGCTGAGCACATGCTGTGATTTACCAAGAAAGAAGCTTTAGATTGAATCATAGTGGGGCTTACTATGCCGTCGCCAGAGAGCTTTTTATGATTAACGATAATGTTGTCGCATACAAAAAAGAACATCAGCCCGATAAAGCGCTGAACAGTCGCTCCCAAACTGAATCACTCCATAACAAGGACAACGCTTCCTTACTTACGGCCTACGCTCATTGGTGCGAAGCCATAATTCAAACCCGATTACAGCTCTATTTTGGTCAAGAGTGTTCTTACTCTTGCGTACGAGATATTCCCCCTCCAACTGTGGCGAATCAAACTGGCACATTGGCGGATTTTGTAGTCAGCAATAAGCTTGATTTTGATGACCAAGTTTTATTAGCACTGGCATTGATGCCAACAGTGAAACCGCAAGTGCTTGATGTGCTCATGATGCGCAACGACAACATCGAGCGGCCCTATACCGAATTTGGTGGAACAGAGTTTAACGGCGCGATGGTGGCTAATGGTGAAACCCTGGCTTTCTTGTTAGGGGGGGAGTGCATTACTGCACGCTTAAAAATACAGGGCTGGTTGAGCCATGCGCTGTCGGGTGAGTTGGGCTCATTAAGCCAAGGGCAGCACGCGATTGCCGCTGAACTAGATCAACCAGAGTACCCTCTAAGCAATCCATTAAAATTGCCGCTGATATTTAACGCCAATCACAATTCATTGCTGACGATAGGCCGGTCATGCAAAGCCGCGAAATGCGCGGGCTTTCCTGCCCGGTTGGTGGAATCAAAACACCACATTGAATCACTGGTATTGCCCGGCTCCGTACTCAAACATCTTGATGATATTCACGCATGGGCTGAGCATGGCGATACTCTGGTAAACGAATGGGAGATGGATCAGCACGTTCGACCCGGATATCGCGCGCTTTTCTATGGCCCTTCTGGTACGGGTAAAACCATGACGGCAGGAGCACTGGGACGGCGATTGGGTAAAGATGTGTATCAAGTGGATTTATCTCAAATTCACTCTAAATATATTGGCGAAACCGAAAAGAATCTGGCCAGAGTGTTTGCCCTTGCTGAGCAAAACGACTGGGTGCTGTTTTTTGATGAAGCGGATGCCGTATTTGGTAAACGCACTCAAACCGGTAGTGCGAATGACCAGTTTGCCAATCAGAATGTCTCTTATTTATTACAACGCATCGAGTGTTTTGCTGGGCTAGTGATATTGGCATCTAATTACAAAGATAACGTGGATGATGCTTTTTTCCGCCGCTTTGAGACGATAGTGGAATTTCCAAGGCCAGAGCCACAACAGAGATTGGCGATGTGGCAAAACGGCTTTTCGGTCAAAGCCGAGTTAGCTCACGACGTTGATCTAAACAAAGTCGCGCTCGACTATGTGCTTTCCGGGGCCTCTATTATGAATGTGATTCGTTATGTTTCCCTAAAGGCAATTTCTGAGTCGAGAAATGTTATTACACTCGCTGACATTCATGAGGGGATCGCAAAGGAAAACGGCACGGGCAATCGGCATCGCTGGTAGTTGATAGGGTAACTTAATATCGATGCAAAAATTCATGTTTAACGTATTAGCTTGAGTGGTCATCTGCTCAAGCTTTTTTGTACGGAATAAACCTTCCGCTTTTTCCTTGGGCGGGAAAGCAGCTCATGATCGTACAAAACCAAGGTTAACGTATTGAAAGAGAGGAACATAATACGCTGTCACGAGTTTTACCTATCACAACACAGAAAGTACCAATCAAGTGCGAATAACTGCCAAGTTGGTAAATCCTCTGCTGCATATAGTTTATTGAGCAAGTCTAGGAATACAGCTTGCTTTCGACCCGTATTGTTTCGGGAATACAACGACAGAGGTGAGGTAAAGCTATGTCAAAAGTTATTTTAGACGATATTACAACAGAAGATATTTCGAACGCAGTTTTCGCTGTATTACAAGCCAATGCAACATCGAGCGCTAGTACGAAACTAAAAACGGAAAATGCTTCTGCTAATGCAAAAGGTTTCCTGGCAGATCGTGTGGTGACAGAAGGGTATTTGGAAGCCAATAAATTTAGCTCGCATGAATACGACTTCTGTTTACGTGAGATAAACTTTGATCGCGCAGACGACGATTTATCATCATTCAGCGTTCAAGAGCTTGCCACTATGCTCGATCCAAACGGCTGCGATTTGGCTATGATGCCATTGATGATGTTTCCAAAACCACACACGAAAGGGGAAGCACAATCTGCCAAGCACAATATCGATGCATTGAGTGTGCGCAATCGGCTTAAAGGGCTGGGTTTACCTATCGATGTCACCATTTGGTTTAATAATGATAACCTCCTGGAGTGTGTTAATGACACCGATTTTATCGGCGAACTCACCAATGCTGGTTACTCGGTAGGTTATGTTGGCGGACAATCTTGCGAATGCCCTCAAGGTAATGGCACCGTACAAAACGGCGCCATTGTTCTTGACAATGTTCAGTGCGGGCCTAAAACACAAGCGGGACGTGGTATCCCAACTTTCGCTATTGGTGATAATAGCAGTGCTTGTAAGATCCGTTGGATCAAGCCTCAATAGTTTGTATCACACGCCATTACAGCAAGCAGGCCCACGTATTGTTCCGCTCACACAGGGCCTGCTTTTAATCTTTGTACTGTTGAGCTAATTAGACTTTCAGTTTCTACCAAGTTTCCCCAACCTCTTACCAGACAGAACGTAACTTTATCCAATTCATACTGTTTCTGATTGTGTAACTTATCTTCATTAACTTTTTTGCGATATATACGCAATGCTCCGCGCTGAATGAGGCGTTGCTATGAAGGGGAAGGGGATGTCACAAATAAATGATCAAAGTCATGCTGAACCAACAATTGGTCACGCACACTCTGGGCAAACTGAAGATATGAATGGAGGGGATGAAGTTAGGGAAGTGGAATCAACGATGAATATGTCCATGAACCCAACGGCCTCCCCAAATGAGCCTTTAGCTCAGCAAAACAACGAATTTTTGGCGGGTTCGTCAGTAACACAACCCAATCGACCCATTCAACGTGCGATTGGATCGGTAGAGGGGACTCTTGAAAATACAAAGGGTGAAGATGGTGATAGTGCACAGCTCACGCAGTTACAACATGACGAGGTTGGCAACAATTATATATATGCGGTAGGTGTGCTAAAGCCGGAGTTTCCAAACCAGGGCTTACAACAGGCGTTTTACAACGCGGCACAAACCCTGGGTGTGAGTGAATACGACTACTACACAGTGTTGAGTTACACCGATGACACCAAGCATCGGCCGTATTTTTATATCGCTGAGCAAATTCGATGGGTATTGACCATTCATGACAGAGACACCTACATACTTCAGCCTCGCGCAAAGGCTGAGTTGGTCAGCTTCATTGAGGCCTTGAAGCCACCTGAAAACAGTTTGTTATCGGTTTTATCGACGGCTGTTGGGATCATCGCTGAAGACCAGGCCTTAGATCATGGAGTGAACGCGGGGCTGACCAAGGTAGTGTGCAATCATTTGTTTAGCCAAACATTAGACAGTCTTCATCAGTTGCTGAAGGATAAAACGGGTGTCGCAACGGCCGTTATTCAGGATGTGTTAAAAGGCCTTGAATATCAGCCAAACGATGGTCGAAGTGATTTTAGTCGCGCTAAGAACTTTTTGGCGTACCGTTATCCAGAGCTGTATATCACCACAGATTTTCTTCATAAAGAGACAGTAAGCAACGACACTGGGTATTTTTTGGATGAGGTACATACCAGCTATACCGACTTGGCCTCACCACATGTGATTGTTGATTTGGTGTTCACATACAAAAACAAGCGAAAGGACACTGGTCTTAAGCCCGAAGTCTATTTTCATTGCAGCGTGGATGTGACTCATCAGTTTCCTTTTGTTAACGCGCCACTTCAAGAGTTTATGCCCCTCACTTTAATGGATAGCTAAACGAGCCAAGTAGGAAAAATAAGCTTTATGACTGAGTAAACATTACTTTCACAAAGTAAACCGATCACAAGGAGAATTTCATGGGCGTAAATTCATTTGAAGCCGCAACCAATGAGCGGTATGTCTATGCATTGGGAATTATTAGACCGTATTTGGCAACGCGAGATTTGCAAAAGGAGTTTGATGCTGCTGCGAATACACTAGGGCTAGCCGATGACGATTACTATGGTGTTTTTAGTTACAGCGAAGGAACCAGTAGCAACGAAAGTCTGATGTTCAAGCCATATGCTTACATAGCGGAAAAAGCGAGCTGGGTGTTTACCATAAATGATGTCGACACCTATATGATTGTGCCTAAATACGAGAATGAATTAGACGCGATTATTGAAGCACTAAACCAGCAAAAATATGACAAAACCGTTGCTCTTATCGGGTCTTTGCAGGAGGCGCATACAGCTGCGCAACAAAATGATCTCCTATTGCCGAATGTGCTTTGTAACCATGTGATAACACAGCCAGTAGGGCAAAAATCGCCCATTGTAATCAAAGCGAACGATGGCTTAACAGCGTCACGCCGAGCTTTAAACTATGTGGTGTACAACTTTGACTCATTGATCACAGGCAAAATGGATATTGCCGGGCTGCTCATTGAAATCAACTATCAAACGTATTCAAAAGATCTGGGCCGGTCTCTGGTAGAGGTGATTCTCACCTATAAGAATCAAAATTTGGAAACCTTTTATTCTTGCGGCATTGATGTGACAGATGAATACCCATTTGTTGATTTCCCACTAAGAAATTTTGTACCCAAAGCAGCCTAATGAGGTAGGGATATGATGATAGATAAACAAAAGGCTCAAGCTCGACAACCTCAACTGAACGTCGCCCAACGTGCATTGGAAACGTTAAGTGATTCAATAAGTGCCGACATCAGTTCAGATGCAGGTAATACATATACGGAAACTCAAGAATACATCTATGTCGTAGGCCATGTTAACGCTCACTTTCCCAACCTCAGTGTGGAAAAAGAGTTTTATTATGCCTGTGTTCTGACTGGCGTTGATGTGTCGAGCATTCAAGGTGTGGATGATGATGTTGCGCTGGCGAAGCTAAACCAGGACGACGACCTTAACACACTCTTGTTTAAAGGCCTCAGCCAGCCCGAAAATGAATATGTGGCAAGGGAAATGAACTGGTTGTTGAGTAATGTCGACAATAACGAGGTTTATACGTTAATTACCGATTCAGATGACAGCCTACGTCAGTTTATTGCATCACTAGGTTTAGACACTCAGCCAGTAATCCTGGTTGGACAAATGATGCAAGACGGTAGAGTACTTGTGAGCAACTTGATTCCCTGCGACTCTACGGCGGTGAACAAACAGCACTTGGAGTCACAGAACAACAATATGAAAGAGCTGGTGGAAGAGATCCGTTCGCTCAATAGCAACAATGGCATTCGCAATGAAGATAGAGCGCTAAACTATACGTTGTACAACAATAAGAAGGTGTTTAGTGAATCATATAATCTTTGCTACAACCCTAATCCAAGCGGGCCCAACCCAAATGGCTATCAACTGGTGAATGTCGAAGTCGTCACCAATTGGAGCGGTGATAGGTTAGTTTCTAAACTGATATTTAACTATCAGGGGATCAACACCGGGGCTAAACAAAGTTGGTATTCTACCGTGGATGTCACAGGGGAATACCCGTTTACACTGACGCAGTGGCAACGGTTTTTACCCCAGTATTAGTTACTATGTGAAATGTGACATCCCCACGTTATGTGGCTCTTCGACTAACGATATCAGTGGCCCTCAGTTTTCCGACATGACAATAACGATCAGTCGATCATGGAAACGATTTTCTTGGTTAAAGTGCTCGGTCGTGAGATCGAGCAAATTCTCGCTGGATAAACCAACCACCGATAAAACACCAGCGCGGG
>Ga0213841_1001046_pt1 | contig 17116 bp, 14 predicted proteins | sample SWPATP23_FD_160125 | JGI IMG/M metagenome (GOLD analysis project Ga0213841, IMG submission 160125) | Coastal seawater microbial communities from Marineland, Florida, United States - SWPA TP2 #3 | ecosystem: Environmental > Aquatic > Marine > Coastal | place: USA: Florida | collected 2016-08-14 | reverse complement strand
TTGTACATCGCGGGGATGGGGCTGAGCCTGCTGAACCCGCTCCTGGGAATCGCCGCCTACACGGTGGTCGCCGCGATCTGGCTCATCCCCGACCGGCGCGTGGAGCGGTTCATCGCACACACCTGAGCGCCACGAGCGGTCACTGCCGGACGCGTTGGGCCAGGGAGACGCTCAGGAACTCCAGATGAGCCGGCGTGGTTGCCAGCACGTTCGGGGCGTAGCCCGGGTGCTTTCCGAGGTACTTCTTGATGTACGGGCACACAGGAACAATCATCAGGCCCGCGGCGACAGTCTCATCCAGTGCCTGTGCAGCCAGCACACCCGCCAGCCCCTGGCCGCCGTATTCCTCGCTGATCACCGTGTGGTAGAAAATCCGCTGGTTCGACTCGACATCGTCCACGTACGCGGCCTGGCCGATCATGGCGTCGGCGTCGAGTACTTCGAAGCGGCTGCGGTCCGGGTTGTTCCTGATGGTGATCGTGGTCAACATGCTCTCCTGGGCTGGCACGCCTGGGCGCGCTTTGGGCTGGCTGGCGGGTGTTGGTCTTGCGTTTGATTGGTCGACGGCGTCGAGGACGGCTGGACCGGACGATTGAACTGCACGATTTAACCGCGTGACTGGCGGCCCCGCTGTGGCTGCCCCGCTGTGACTGCCCTGCTCAGCCGCGTGGCTTGATGCGGGCGTTCGGCAGTGCCGGGGCCGGGAGAGCCGCAGGCTGCCCGGGCGGAAACGGTCCGAACCGCAGGCCGGCGCCTCCCCCAGCGCCGTCTTCAGCGCCGATCTCGGACTGCCACTGGGCCCTGTAGGCGACGATCTCCTCGTGGCTGCGCCCGACGAAGTTCCACCACATGACGATCTTTTCGCCCAGCGGCTCTCCGCCGATCAGGAGGACCCGGGCCCCGTCGCTGCCCGCGGCTAGGGTCAGGGACCCGTGACCGGTCGGAAGGTACGCGAGGCTATCCTTCGGAACCGGGTGTCCGTTCAGGACCAGGGTGCCCGAGTCCACCAGCAGGCCGTGTTCAAAGGAGGCATCTGTGTCGAGCGTCAGTTCCGCCCCTGGCTCCAGCAGGAGCTCCGCACCCAGCAGTGGCGTGTGGGTGGTGACGGGCGAGACGGACCCGGAAAGCGCACCCAAAAAGACACGCAGGGTCCAGTCTTTTCCGCTGACCGGCTCCGGACGATAGTGCTCGAAGGTGGGGGCCATATGGCGGGCCGTGTCCGGCAGCGCCACCCACAACTGCGCACCGTGCAGGACGGTTGTGTCCGGGGTGGAATATTCCGAGTGGCTGATGCCGCGGCCGGCGGTCATGAGGTTCACTTCTCCCGGCCGCACCGCGGCGTGGAAGCCGGCCGAGTCCTGGTGTTCGATCTCTCCGGTGAACAGCCAACTCACGGTCTGCAGCCCGGTGTGCGGGTGTCGCGGGACCTTCATGCCACCGGAATCGCCGACCCGGTCCGGGCCGTAGTGGTCCAGGAAGCACCAGGCACCGATAAGGCTGCGCTGGCGCTGCGGAAGGGTGCGCCGCACGTCCATCGCGCGGGGGCCGCCCAGCGGAACCTGCCGCGGAACCAGTAGCTCGACACCGGAGCGGGTCTCGTCGGCTTCACAGAGGATTTCCTGCGGCGCAACTTCGGTATTGCTCATGATGACAGCCTAGTCCCGCGCGGTCCGGGGGTCAGCCGCCGGGTCAGGGCCGGAAGCCCGGACCACGGCCTTAGATCCATGCCGAGCGCCGCAACGGTGGTTCCGCGCCGCCGGGGCGCTGGACCAGGATCTGGTTCACGCCCGTTATGCCCGCTTCGAAGCCAAGGGCGCTCGCTGCCATGTAGAGCCGCCAGACCCGGGCACGTCCCACGCCGGCGAAGCGCACGGCGTCGTCCCAGTGCTCTTCCAGGTTCCGCACCCAGGCCCGGAGCGTCAGGGCATAGTGGCGCCGCAACGCTTCAACGTCCAGGACCTCCAGGTCCGCCGACTCAAGCGCGGCGACCATGTCAGAGAGGCTGAGCATCTCGCCGTCCGGGAAAACGTAGCGGGGAATGAAGGAGTCCGGGTCCGGCGCGGTGGCCCCGGCGTTCCAGGAGATCGCGTGGTTGAGCAGCCGGCCGCCCGGGCGGAGCAGGCCCTGCAGCCGGGCGGCGTAGTGCTGGATCTGCTCGCGTCCCACGTGTTCTGACATGCCGATGGAGCTGATCGCGTCGAACGGCCCGTCCTCCACGTCGCGGTAGTCCTGCACCCGGATGTCCACCCGGTCCGTCAGTCCGGCGTCCGCCGCCCGTTTGCGCGCCAGCGCCGCCTGCTCGACCGAGAGCGTCACCCCGACGACGTCGACCCCATAGTTCTGCGCGGCGTGCAGCGCGAAGCTGCCCCAGCCACACCCCACGTCCAGCACGCGCATACCCGGCTGGAGTCCGAGCTTGCGGCAAACCAGGTCGAGCTTGGCCGCCTGGGCCGCGTCCAGCCCGGTCTCCTCCGACTCCCAGACCGCGCAGGAGTAGGCCATGGACGGCCCCAGGACGAGCGCGTAGAAGTCGTTCCCGACGTCGTAGTGGTGGGAGATGGCCGCGGCGTCGCGCCCCTTGGAATGACGCCGGCCGTACCGGCCCACGCGGGCTTCCTCCGGTGGCGGCGCCGGGTTCGGTCCCAGGGCGCCGAGCCGGACAGCGGTCTTGAGCAGCGCAAGGACTTCTCCAGGGGTCGGCGGCCGGAACGGGCCGGGCTCGGCGAATTTCCCGGCCGAGCTGAGGGCGGCGAAGGCGGCGAAAATGTCGCCGGGTGCCTCGATTTCTCCGGTCACGTAAGCCCGGCTGAGTCCGAGCTGCCCGGGTGACCAGAGGATCCGGCGAAGTGCCCGCCGGGACCGGAAGACCACAACGGGTGCGTCTTCCGGGCCGGCTTCCGAGCCGTCCCAGGCCCGCAGCCGCAAAGGGATCCCGTCAGTCCCAAGGACGATTGCCAAAGCGTCGGCCAGCCGTGATGCCGCAGTCGTGGATTTTGTCATGTCCAGTGCCTCGTTTCCGGTGTCTCGTTTCCGGTGGTTTGGGCAGCGCCCCCGCCAGCACAAATCTAAGCGAAAGCCATGTCCTGAAACCAGATCTTAGGTCCTCATTGCCTCCCGCCGCGGCAGGCCGGCGTCGTGCGGCTCTGGCGCTCCCGGGTGCGGTTGCCTATCGTGTGTCCCATGACTGAGTCTTTCTCGTCCCTCGTGGACACGTTTAAGAATGTGGGTGTGTCCCGCGCCTACGGCCCCGCCGTGAACGTCGCAGGGGAAGAGATCATCCCCGTGGCGGTGGTGTCTTTCGGCTTCGGCGGCGGAAACAGCCCCGAAGACGGCGAGCCCGGCAGCGGCGGAAGCGGAGGAGGGGGCGGAGGCTTCGTGCTTCCCCTGGGCGTCTATGCCAAGGGGCCCTCGGGCCGCATGACCTTCCGCCCCAACACCGTGGTGGTACTTGTGGCGTTGGCACCGCTGGTGTGCGCCGTCGGCGTTTCCATCCGCGGCATCCTCCGAAGCGCCCGCTCCCACGCCTAGCGCCGTGGCCGGAGGACCACGTGTCGTGCCACGAAGGAGTGCCGGAGACTGGACCTCCCGCGCTCTTTTACGGCGTCCTGCTCAGGCCAGGAGCGCCTGGCTGGCCACATAGGCGGCGATGACCAGAACCAGAGCCCCGAAACCGCGTTTGAGCACCTTGTCCGGGATGCCGGCACCGACCCTGCCCGCGGCCAGCGAGGCGATCATCGCCGCCCCGGCGAAGACCCCGGTCACGGCCCAGTCGAGATGCAAATCGCCGAGGTGCGCCGTGAAGCCCGCGGCGGAGTTAATGACGATGATCACGAGGGACGATCCCACCGTCAGCGCCATCGGCAGGCCCAGAACGAGGGACAGCGCGGGGACGATCAGGAACCCGCCCCCGACGCCCAGCAACCCGGTCAGGAAGCCCACGACGGCGCCCGTGGCCACTGCCTTGGGAAGGCAGCTGCGCCAGTTGACCCCGCCGCCGGGCAGCGCGCAGGCGCCGCCCTGGGCCTGGGTGGTGCGCAGCATCCGGAGACCGGCGAGCACCATGATGGCGGCGAAGCCCAGAAGCAGGACCTTCGGATCCAGAAGCCGGTTGACCATGGCCCCGAGATAAGCGGTTGCCGTCCCGGCCGCGCCAATGATCAGCGCCAGCCGCCAGTTCACCCCGTTCCGCAGCCGCGGCAACACGGCGACCGCGGACGATGCCCCGACGACCACCAGCGAGCTGGGGATGGCCGCGGCGAGCGGAATGCCCACCCCGTACACGAGGGCGGGCACGGCCAGGATCGCTCCCCCGCCACCCACCAGGCCCAGGAGTCCGCCGACCAGCAGCCCGAAAGCCGCCGCGGTGACGATCACGCCGTGGCATCCAGTCTCTGCAGGGCCTGGTGCGCGGTGGGCTCGTTAGCCGAACGGTTCCAGGGCATCCGCGAGAGGACCTGGCCCATGGCGCAGCTGTTCGTGGCGGCGGAGAAGGTCAGGCCGGCGCCAATCCCGCCGGCCACGAGCCCCAGCTTCGGCGAGATGAATTTGCCGCCCAGAACGCCGGCGAGAACCAGCGAGCCTGCGGCCATGCGGACCTGGCGCTCCAGGGCCCACACGCGGCGGCCCCTGACGACGTCGCCGCCGGCCGCCTCGTACGCCGGAACCCCGCCGGTGAGGACGCTGGCGGCCGAGAGGCCTGCGGCGCCCAGCTTGTTCCGGGCCTGTTCGGCCCGGTTGCCGGACTGGCAGACGAGGACGACGCGGGTGCCCAGTTTCGCGGCGAATTCGGCGGCGTGCTCGCTGAGCATGCCGAGCGGGACGTGGTAGGAGCCCAAAATGTGCAGGGATTCGAACTCGGCGCCGCTGCGGACGTCGATGATCATCAGGTCATCGTGGCTGTCCTGCCAGTTTTTCAAGGTTGAGGCGTCAATGGCTTCGGGGGTCGTTCCAACAGTCGTGGTCATGATCTCTTTCGTTAGGGCGTCAATGGGCAGGGTGGTGCCCGGGCGCGTTGGGGAAGCCGCCCGGGCGGTCAGTGGCGGCCGTTTTGGCCGGCCGCGCAGGATTAGCCGGCCAGGGCCGTGCTGTGCTGGCGTGCCGCCCAGGCGGCGTAGCTGCCGTCGAGTTCGACGACGTCGTAGCCGGCCCGGCGCAGGGCGCTGGCAGCGACGGAGTTGCGGACTCCGCTCTGGCAGTACGACACGATGGTGCCGTTGGCGGGGAGCTGGTCCAGGTTCCACATCACGCGGCCGCCGCTGAGCTGGTGGGAGCCGGGGATGTGTCCTGCGGCGTGTTCGGTGCGGTTGCGGACATCCAGGATCATCGCGGAATTGAAACCATCGAGCTCGTCCGGCTGGACTAGCTTCGGCGTGCTGGACGGCAGTCCTTCGATACTGGTGACGTAGCCGGCGACCTGGTCGATGCCGACGCGGACCAGGTGGTCCCACATGTCCTGTGCGGCGGCCTGGCTGGGGGCCAGCAGCACGAGGGGGTTCGTGTCGGTTTCCGGATTGACCACCCAGGCGCCGAAGCTGGCGGTGGACTTGCCGGCGGGAATGTTCAGGGAGCCGGTGACGGTTCCCTCGTGGACCTCGGTGTTGGAGCGGGTGTCCACGAAGGTCACCGTGTCCCGGGCGAGGCCGCTGACGACGTCGGCGGCGGCCAGCTCCGTCAGGGGGGCGCGTTCGCCCATGACGGCGGGGCCTTCCCGGTTTTCGCGCTTCATCCGGCCAAAGTAGGCGTGCGCGTCCGGCTGGCCATTGAGGAGCTCGGCGACGAAGCCTTCCTCGTCGTTGGCGGCCAGGTAGGGGCCCCACCAGGAGTAGAGGCGTTCGTAGCCAACCGTGCTGGAGGGGATGGCGCCGAGGGCCTTGCCGCAGGCGCTGCCGGCGCCGTGGCCGGGGTGGACCTGGACGTGGTCGGGCAAGGTCAGGAACTTATCCCGCAGGCTCGCGAAGAGCTGCCGGGCACCTTCGAAGCGGGTGTCGATGCCGCCGGCGGCCTCATCGAGCAGGTCCGGGCGGCCCAGGTCGCCGGAGAAGACGAAGTCACCGGAGAGCAGGTAGCCGGGGGTGTCGGCGAACGCGCCGTCGGTGATGAGGAAGGACAGGTGCTCCGGGGTGTGCCCCGGGGTGTGCAGGGCCTTGACCGTGATGTTGCCGAGGGTGATCACATCGTTGTCGTTCAGTCGTTCGGCCTCAAAGCCGTACTGCCAGTCCGCTCCACCCTCGCCGGAGACATAGGCGGTCGCGCCGGTCGCGGCCGCCAGTTCACGGGTTCCGGAGAGGAAGTCGGCGTGGATGTGAGTCTCGGTGACGGCCACGATCTTCATTCCGTTGGCGGCCGCGAGCGTCCGATAGACGTCGATATCGCGGCGGGGGTCGACGACGACCGCCTCGCCTTTGGCCTGGCAGCCGATGAGGTAGCTGGCCTGGGCGAGGTCTTCGTCGTAAATGCGCTCGATGAGCATGCGGCTCTCCTTCAGGGACGGGGCTCGGTGGGTGATCCGGAGGAAAGTTCCCCCTCGTCACATAACCAGAATAATACCCCGGGGGGTATCCGCACAAACCGGCGCCGCCCTGCCCGCTGCTTCGCCGACCGATGCCCCAAGGATTCCCCAAGCCGGGCAGTGCATCGTTTGGCGTGGGCGGCCTGGGTCTCGGGCAGCTCTGGGATCGGCGTCGGATGGAAATGATCGACGATGAAGAATTTCGGAACTGCATGCGCCGCGGCCGTGGCCGGAGGACTCTTGATGGCTGGCTGCGCTTCCCCCGCGGCTACGCCGGGCCCCACAACCACTGTGACGGCCACGCCTCCGCCGTCGGTGGTGGTGGTGTTCGATCCGCAGACCAGCGGCAAGGTTCTGGCGGAGAGGATCAAAGCCCGCGCCAAGCCCAAGGATCCCGGTGTCACGATTTCCGGGGTGGAGTGCAAGAACTTCCCGGATATCAAAGTGAACACGCATACGGACTGCCAGATGGTGGTAAACGGGGTCAAACGCGGGTACCGGGCAACGTTTACCGAGCGCGACGGTCACTACGAAATCAAGGCGCAGGAACTCACCTGGTAGGCAGCGTGGAATACGACATGGCGGGTTCCTGGTCGTCGTCGGCGTCGACCCATGCCGCGAAGTCCTTCAGCGACATAAAGCAGTAGTAATCGCAGTACCGCAGGTTCTTCTTCTCCGACTTGCTCATGCCGGTAATTCGTTACGACGGCGGACACGGATGGGAGCCCGACGGCGGTCGGCCGGAAGGATGTTCCCGGCCTTGATCAGCCGGTTCTAGGGGGCCGAGCCTGCTCCTGCGCCTGCTCCTGCCCCCTGACCGTCGCCGCCGTCCGGACTCTCGCCGGCACCGGCGATGGCAAGCGTCAGCTGGGCGACCACTTCCTCCGGTGTGCCTGACGCAGTCAGTTCGGTGAAGTGCTCGTATTCGGGCATCGATTGGTAGGCAGCCCGCAGTGCAGTGAGCTCCTCGAGCGTTTCCGTGTCAGTGCCTCGTGCCAATACTCTTTGGTGCGCCTGTTCAGGGTCGATGACGAGGTGGACCACCACGTCTGGCTGAGGAAACTTGGTCAGAAGAAAGGGAAGAAGCCGGCCCCGAGGAAGGCCCCGTGCCTGGCGGAGCGCCAGCTGGCAATGCGGGTGGCGGTCCATGATGACCAGGCCCGGATGCCCGTGCGCCCTGGCATGGGAAACCATCACATTGGTTGTGCGGATAACGGTCTCTACTGCATCCGCCAGCCGTGGGTGAAGTTGTATGCCTGTCTGTGTGCTCAGCAGGGACATCCTGCGCCGGCCAGCGTAGTTTCTGAGCAGGAGAGCTTCCTCACCTACCCGGCGCGCGGCCGTAACAGCTGCCCGTGCAGCAGTTGTCTTTCCTGATCCGTCAATTCCGGTCAAAACAATCAGCAATCGAACTCCTTCTCACCGTGGGGTGTTCGTGTCCGGGATCTGGCTCGCCTTTTTCCGGGGGGCGCGCAAGGGGTGAGACCAACGGGAGTAGCGTGAACAATCCACGGCCCGGCACACCGTCAATCCGCGGCCGCCGCAGCTCCCGCCTACTACTACCAACGGTAGAAGCCGCAGAATCGTCCCTCGACGGACAAATACTCCCCGCAATCACGCGGGGAAGCCGCTATTTCGCCCATCGGAGCCGTCGTCCAGGAGGCCGTGGTGTCAGTCGGAGCCGGACTCACGACCGCAGCAGTGCCGAGTCCATCATTATTGTCGGACCCCTTTGGCAGAGTTTAGTTATGGAAGCCGTTGGAGAGTTCGTACCGGATCGGGCCCCGTGGGCCGGCCCGGCAGTGACCTCCCGGCTGCCCCGCTTTGCTGCCGTTGCAGGGGCGGCTGATGCGGCTTCCGTTGCAGGGACGAACGCGGCGGACGCTGGAGCGGGCAGCGGAGCGGGCAACGGAGCGGGCAACGCGGCGGATGCGGCGCTGGCGCTGCTGCGTGCGTCCGCCCCGGCGGCGGCGGCCGAAGCCGCGCTGTTCGGCCTGGCGGAAGCCGCGGACTTCGCCGGCCGAGTCGAGGACCTGTCCCGCACGGTCGAATACTTCCAGCTCATTGCGGCCGCCGCGGTGGACCGGACCCGCAAAGAGTCAGCCGCCTCGGCGCCCCGGCCGGCGGAGGCGGGCTGGGGCGCCGAGCCAGCGGCTCCGGGCGGCTGGCTCACGGGCTGGACCCAGGACCCCGACGCCGCAGCCGGCACCGGACCTGACGGCGGGACCGACGGACGATCTGACGTCTGGACCAACGGACGATCTGACGGCTGGATCGACACGGGGTCTGACGGCTGCACCGTCACGGGATCTGACACTGGTTCCGGCGGCGGGACGGGGCTTGGGGGCGGCCCGGCAGTACCGGCCGCGCCGTCGGCTCCGGCGGCCCTGCAGGGTGGGGTCGCGGCGGATGACGGCTTCCGGAACGCCACGGAATTCCTGCGGGCGCGGCTGCGGATCAGCGCTCCCGAGGCCCGCCGCCGGCTCAGGCTGGCCGCTGAGCTGCTGCCCGGCCGGGGCCTCGCCGGACAGCCGCTGCCGGCCGTGCACGGGGAACTCGGCGCCGCGGTCGCGGCCGGGGACATCGCCTCGCACCCCGCGACGATCATCACCACCGCCCTGGACCGGGTCCGGCCCTTCTGCCTGCCGGAGACCGCCGCCGCGATGGAACACGCCCTGACCCTCACCGCGGCCGGGAACGACCCCGACTTCCTGGCCCGGATCGCCCGGCGCTGGACCGAGGCCCTGGACCAGGACGGCGCCGAACCCAACGAAGAAACCCTCCGCCGGGTCCAGGGCGCGTTCCTCCGCAAACCCCGGCACGGCCTGCAGCACCTGGAGATCTTCGCCACCACCGAGCAGTTCGAACACCTGGCCACCGTCATGAACACCGCCACCAACCCCCGCACCGGACCAGACACCAGCCAGGTCACGGAGCCGGGCAAAGAACCCGGCGCCGGAGCCGGAGCCGACGCCGGCACGGGGACGGGTACGGCCACGGCAACAGCCGGGGACCCGGCCGCGGACTCCCGGTCAGCAAGCGCAGCCGGGTGGGCCGGAGCTGCCGTGAAAGCCGGGGTGGAGGACTCCGCCGTTGGTGCCGCGGCCGGTGCGGCCGACGTGCTGGACCGCCGGTCCCGGCCGCAGCGGCTGCTCGACGGCCTGGTCAGCGGGTGCAAGGCCGCCCTCGCCGCCGGGGCCCTGCCCGCCACGGGCGGACTCCGGCCCCAGGTCATGGCCACCATCGACTACCGGGACCTCCTCCAACGCCTCCGGGGCGCAGACGGGCACAACCAGGGTCCGGGTTCGCCCGACCAAGGTGCCGGCACGCCCGGCGAGGGCACCGGAACGCTGACGTTCGCCGGCCCGGTCACCGCCTCCACCATCCGCCAACTCGCCTGCGACGCCGACATCATCCCCGTCCTCCTCGGCGGGGCAGGCCAGGTGCTGGACATCGGCCGCGCCGCACGGGTCTTCCCACCTCACCTCCGCAAGGCACTCACAGCCAGGGACCAGGGCTGCGTCTTCCCGCAATGCACCATCCCCGCGCCCTGGTGCGAGGCCCACCACATCGAATACTGGTCCCGCGGCGGCAGCACCGGCACGGACAACGGAACCCTGCTCTGCTCACACCACCACCACCTGATCCACAAGGAACAATGGACCATCCGAATGCGCGCCGGCATCCCCTGGTTCATCCCGCCCCCACACCTCGACCCCGCCCGGACACCCCGCCGCAACACCTACTTCCGCCCCGACTAGACGAGTCGCCGCACGTCAGGGAGAAACCTGCCTGACCGAGGCCACTGGGATTCGACCCTCTTGTCCGCGAGCTTCAACGCGTTGTCAGGACGACAGCGCACGGCTCCCTGAGGTCCCGGGCGTCACACGACTGGGTGAAAAGCTGCCGTTCTGGCCTCCAGCAACAGTCACCCGCTGCTGCGGGCCCGGCTCGGCTGCACCCGCGGCGGTTCTCCGGGCATCTTCGGAAAGTCCGGCGGGAAGGGCAGCTCCCCCAGCCCTGCTTCGAGGTCCCGCTCCCACCATTCCAGGAGGTGGTCGACCGTGCCCGCGCTTGTATGCATGCCGGCCCACGGATCACCGGTGGCTTTGAGCCGTTCCGGCACGGTCAGGATGGTGAAGGCAGCCGGATCGGCGTCTTCGAGTTCCTCCCAGCGGAGCGGGCACGACACCGCCGCGTTCGCCAGCGCGCGCGGACTGTAGGCCCCCGCCATCGTGCGGTCACGGTTCGCCTGGTTGAAATCGACGAAGATTCGGGCACCGCGTTCTTCCTTCCACCATGCGGTGGTGACCTGTGCAGGCAGGCGTCGCTCGAGTTCGCGCGCTGCCGCGATAACTGCGTGGCGCACGTCCAGGAACTCACGGATGGGCTCAATCGGGGCAAAGACGTGGAGTCCCCGGCTGCCCGAGGTCTTGATGAAGGCGTCAAGACCGGCCTCGGCCAGTACGCGCCGCAGCTCCTGTGCGACCGGCACGGCCTCCGCGAAGCCGGTGCCGGGCTGCGGGTCGAGGTCAATCCGGAGCTCGTCCGGGTTGTCGGGATTTCCGGCCCGGGAGGCCCAGGGGTGGAACACCACAGTATTCATCTGCACCGACCACACCGCGGCGGCGATTTCGTCGATGACCAGCTGGGGGTGCGAGCGACCGCTGGGATAGGTGACGTCGACCGAACGGATGAAGTCCGGAGCACCCTTGGGCGGGTTCTTTGAGAAGAACTGCTCGCCGTCCACGGTGTCCTTGAAGCGCTGGAGGGTCACCGGCCGGCCGCCGTTCGCCGCCAGGAACGCATCCCCGACATCCACCACGTACCGGGCAAGGTCCAGCTTGGTGAGTCCCGGTCCGGGCCAGATGACCCTGCCCGGGCTCGACACCCTGATCTCCCGGTCGCCGTGTGGACCGCTGACAGTGAGGTGGGCTTCTTCCCTGGCCATGGGGACAACGTACTCCCGTGACCTGGGCAAATTGAAGAGCGAAGACCCCAGCGGTCGCCGGGAGGGGGCCGACGGCGGCGGGCGGCGCCGTCGTCGGGGTCTAAATTGTCGGCGTTGCAGTTGTTTCGCCTCGGAGAAGCGGAACAGTCCGCGACCCGGCATGATGGACGCATGAGCACCCCCGAGTCCCCGATCATCATCGACGTCGGCGATGCCACCGTCTCCGGTGTTTTCGCCGACCCCGACGGCGCCTTCGCCACCCTGGTTGTTGCCCACGGTGCGGGCGCGGGAATGGACCACCCGTTCCTACTGGGCTTCACGCGCGCCCTGAACGGCCTGGGCGTCGCCACGCTGCGGTTCAACTTCCCCTACCGGGAGGCCGGCAAGAAGTTCCCGGACCGGCCGCCGACGGCAATCGCATCCTGGCGGGCCGCCATGGACGCCGCTGCGTCCCGGTCCGTCGCACGGCCTCTGTGGGCGGCCGGAAAGTCCTTCGGCGGGCGGATGGCCTCAATGGCGGTGGCGGAAGGCATGCCGGCCGCAGGGTTGGTCTACCTTGGCTACCCGCTGCATCCGCCAGGGAAGCCGGAAAAACTCCGCGATGAGCACCTCTACGGGCTGACACTGCCGATGCTGTTCCTGCAGGGCACGCGCGACACGTTCGCCACCCCGGAACTGCTGGAGGCTGTAGCGGCCAGGATCGGACCGTCCGCGACCGTGGAGTGGCGGGAGGGCGGCGACCACTCCTTTGCTGTTGCCGGCGCCAAACTTAGCGCCGAAGCGGCAGGTGCGTCCCTGGCGGCCACGGTAGCTGAGTTCCTGAAGGCCCACGGCGAGAATCCCGCGACGGTAATCCCCTAACCGACGTTCCCGAACCGGGCCGCCCCGTGGTGCACGTGGGCTTCGATGGCGTCGGCGGCAGCCACGGCCCCTCCGGCGTTGCGGACGATGCCGCTCATCGCGGCCACGTTCCGCCGGACCAGCGCGTCGCCGTGAAGCGCGTCCACCCCAGCCCGGAGCGCCTCTGGTGTGACATCCTCAGCCGCAAGGTGCCGGCCAAGTCCCAACTCCTCGAGCCGGCGGGCGGTGGCCGCCTGCTCCGGTTGCTGTGGCACGGCCAGCATGGGAACAGCGAAATAGAGCGCTTCCATGGTCGAATTCATGCCGGCGTGGGTGATGAATACAACCGTCTGGCGAAGGACCTGCAGCTGGGGGAAGAACGGCCGGATCCGTACGTTAGGCGGAATCGTCCCGAAGTCGGCCATGCTTGTCTGCTCCCCGACCGCCATGGCGACGTCCCAATCGCTCCCGCCGAAGGCGTCTACGCACATCTTGAAGAAGTCGGGCTGACGGTTCAACGGAGTGGTACCCAGCGAGATAAACAGCAGGGGGCCCGTTCCCTCACGGATCCACTCGCCGTCGTTGTCCCGGCCGCCCACGCTCGGCCCGACAAACCGGAACCGGTCATCGAACGTCTCCCCCTTGGGCTGGAACTCGCGGGGGATGAACACGATGTTGAAAGGTGCCGGCGGGCCGTCGAACATCCGTGGCGTCCGCACACCCTGCTCGGCAGCAAACTCCGCCAGCAAGCGGCCCATGGCCATCCTGACCTTGGCCATGTCATCGGCGTTCCCCGGAGGCGGGGCAGGCATGAGTGATCGCAGCGAGAAATGTTCGTTGGTGGCGTAGGTCGGCATGAGGGCAATGGCCGGCGCGCCGATCTTTTCTGCGGCCATGCTGCCGCTGAGCGTCATCGCGTCGAAGCAGACGGCATCCGGCGGGTCCTGCCGCAGGTGATCCACCAACGCGGGAAAGCTGGACCTGATGTCCTCGAACACCTGATTCATGATCGGCAGCATCAAGTGCGCCTGCGTTCGCTGGCCGGGGCCCAAGCCAGGCAGTGATGCCAGCCAGTTACCGCCGGAAGCGTGGAAGTCCGCGCCGGCGTTGCGGATCCGCGGTTCGAAGTCGGCCGACGTGAAGTACGTGACCCGGTGTCCCCGGCTGACAAGCTCCGCCACCAACGGCAGCGTCGGGTTCACATGTCCGTAGGCGGGAATGGAGACGAACGCAAAATGCATGGCCATCACTCTTCATCGCTGGGCTGAGATCACGCTTCAGTTACCACATGGCCGGCGTCCCGCGTGCCTGGCATTCCGGCGGCGTCGTCCACCTTCATCATGCCCCCGTTGCCCGGGCTGCGCGAGTGCCCGGCAGACGGCGTCGGGGGCGTTCCCCGGCGTCAGCTTCGGGGTTTGGTCCGGGCGGTTGCGGGAGCCGTCCACGGGTCTTCGGGCCAGGGATGTTTGGGGTAGCGGCCGCGCATTTCCGCCCGGACCTGTGCGTAAGGACCGGACCAAAACGATGCGAGGTCGTCAGTCACGGCCAGGGGCCGGCGGGCCGGCGAGAGCAGGTGGAACAGCACCGGCACGCGCCCGTCTGCCAGCCGCGGAGTCTCGGCCCAGCCAAAGCACTCCTGCAGTTTCACCGCGACTACCGGCCTGCCGGTGGTGTCGCCCGCGTCCGGGTAGTCGATCCGGATCCGGGACCCGCTGGGGACCGCAAGCTGCTCCGGTGCCAGTTCGCCCAGGCGGGCAGCCTCGGGCCACGGCAGCAGCCGGCTCAGCGGGCCGGCGAGGTCGATCCCGCCGGTGGATGCCCCGCCGGCCAGGGCGGCGAGCTCCGGGCCCAGCCACTCGTCCAGCCGGGCCAGCAGCGCCGGCTCGGAGACGTCCGGCCAGGGCGCGCCCAGCTCCCGGTGCAGAAGCGCAAGACGGCGGCGCAAGGCACCCGCCGCCGTCGACCATCCGATCGTCGCCAGCCCCTCGCCTGCGAGGGCGCGAGCCACGGCGGCACGGCCCTCCTCCGCAGACGGCCGTACCGGGGTGGATGAGAGCACGATCGCGCCCAAGCGGCGCTCCCGCCGGGCCGAGACCCGGCCTTGGCTGAACCGCGCCTCCAGTGTTTCGCTCAGGAGGTGGCGGGCGGCGGCTTCGGCGGTGTCCGCCGTCAGCGGCGCCGCTGAGCGGATGACGGCGCCGGTCCCCGCGGCGTCGCGGCCCTGTGCGCGCGATACTTCGGCTACGGCCAGCCACTCGTGCCCGGACAGGGCGCTGCCGGCCGGCAGCCCGGCCCGGGTTCCGGACGTGAGCAGGTAACGTTCCGGCCCCTCACCGGGAACCCGGCGCGCCACCCGGTCCGGGAAAGCGAGGGCGACGACGAAGCCGCTCGCCTCCGCGGCGCCCACGGTCGCGGCAGGCGCGACGCCGGATGACTCCCCGGGTGCGACGCCGGACGACTCCTGGCGGGCGATCCCCTCCATCCGCCGGACGTCCTCCGTCCAGCGCCGCGACCCGGGATCCCTGCCTGTCCTCAGCGCGGCCATAAGGCGTGTGAGGTCTGCGCCCGGGGCGCGCTGGTCCCCCGAAACCAAGGCCACAGCCTCGGCCGCACTGCGGTGCCCCACCGTCGCGGCACCGTCGAGCAGGGCGCGGGCCAGCCGCGGGTCCGTCGGGACCCGGGCCAGGATTTTGCCCAGCCCGGTCGCGTGGCCGTCCGGCGTCACCGCGCCAAGTTCCCGCAGCACTTCGACTGCCTCGTCCATCGCAGCCTGGGGCGGCGCGTCCGGCAGGGCCAGCCCCCGGCCGCCGGGGGCTCCCCAACACGCCAGGACCAGTGCGGCACCGGTCAGGTCTGCCGCCGCGATCTCCGGAGTCTGGTGGGCCGGCGCCGCGCCGAAGGCCCTCTGGTCATAGCAGCGGATCACCGCGCCCGGGCCCTGGCGGGCAGCACGGCCGGCACGCTGTTCCGCGGACGCCCGGGAGCAGGACACCGTCACGAGGCCGGACATCCCGCGGCTGGAGTCGCGCCGCGGCTCGCGCGACAGCCCGGAGTCGATGACCAGCCGGACGCCCGGGACGGTGAGGGAGGACTCGGCGAGCGCGGTGGAGACGATGATCCGGGCGGTCGCGCCGGGACCGCGCCCGGCGACAGCGCGGTCCTGTTCCGCCGGGGTTGCCTGCCCATGGAGTTCCAGGACCTCAGCCTGGCTCCGGCTCCGCAGCCGCGCAGCAACGTAGGAGACTTCCCACGCGCCCGGGACGAACACCAGGGCGTCCAGGTCCCGAGCGGCAGCCAGTGCGGCGGCGTGCCCCGACGCCGCGGTGTCGGCCACGTGGTCCAGGAAGGCCCGGGTCACGCCACGCTCATCCAGCCGCGGTGCCGCCGCGGGGGCCCATTCCACGTCCAGGGGGAACAGCGCGGAGGGGCAGTCGACCACCGGCGCCGGGCCGCCGTCTTCGTTTGCCGCCGCCGCGTCGCCGATCAGTGCGGCGAAGCGGGGCGCGTCGAGGGTCGCCGACATGGCGACGAGCGTGAGGTCCCCGCGCAGCTGGCGGACTTCGGCGAGCATGCCGACGAGGAGGTCGGTCTCCAGCCCGCGTTCGTGGACCTCGTCGAGGATCACCGCATCGGTACCCTCCAGGCCCGGGTCCGCGAGGAGGCGGCGGAGCAGGATGCCCGGGGTCACGAACTCGATCACGGTGCCGGGGCCGGTCTGGCGTTCCCCGCGGACCGTGTAGCCCACGCGGTCACCGAGTCGGGTGCCGTCAAGGGAGGCCAGGCGCCGGGCGGCCGAGCGGGCGGCGACGCGGCGCGGCTGGGTGACGACGATCCGCGGACGCCCGGAGCTCCCGGCGGCCGCGATGTTGGCGAGAAGCGGCGGTACGAGCGTTGTCTTGCCCGTCCCCGGCGGAGCCTGCACCACCGCGGACGCCCCGGCGCCCCGGCCCTGCAGCGCCGCGGCAAGGTCCCCGAGCGAGTCCGCAAACGTCAGGCCGGTCCCGATGACGCGGAGGTCGAAGAGCCCCTTGGAGCACGCTGGGTTCAGGAGTTCGGGCGCGGAAGTCACGCCTCTATTGTCGCTGCATTTCATTCCTTGCCGTGCCGGCGGTCCGCACGCCATTGCCCTGAGGGCACGCAGGGAGGCCAGGCCCTCATTCCGGACGTAAGCCGGGGCTTACACGCGCGCGCTCAGGAGCGTCAGTCCGCTGGCGACCGCGCGGATTTCGACCCGGCGGATGTCGGCTACCGGAACGTTGGTAGTCGCCGTCGGCACGGCCACTGTCCCTGGTGTTGCGGTCCACGTGGCCACTTGTGTGGTGCCACCCTGGGAGTCCACGACCACCAGGCCGTACTCTTCCGGGGCGCGGGAACCGCCGGGTCCCGCCTGTGACGGAGAGTCAGCCGGGGACTGCGTGTACGCGCACTCCCAGTCGATCCGCGTCCCCCACGGCTGCCGCGTCAGGGAACCCTTGGCAACCAAGGCGCTGTCCACTACAGGGGTGAAGTTCAGGGCCACGGCAGACGCCGCCTGTGTCTGCACGGCCGGCGGGGCGGGCGCCGTGACCGTAACAGCGACCATGCCCGACGCGGCAGCCGCGGCCAGCACCAATCCGGCAACTGCCAGGCGGGCACGCCGGCGCCCCTGCTGGGCCCTTTTCGCCAGTCCCGGGAGCAACGCCCGCGTCGGTCCCTCCGCGTCGGTGCGCCCGAGGGCCTGTGCCTCCTCGGCTGAAAGTGCGGCCAGCAGTGATGGCAGTCCGGCAAGTTCTGCCACGGCTGCCCTGCATCCCGCGCAACCGGACAGGTGCTCCTCG
>Ga0213841_1001045_pt1 | contig 17159 bp, 14 predicted proteins | sample SWPATP23_FD_160125 | JGI IMG/M metagenome (GOLD analysis project Ga0213841, IMG submission 160125) | Coastal seawater microbial communities from Marineland, Florida, United States - SWPA TP2 #3 | ecosystem: Environmental > Aquatic > Marine > Coastal | place: USA: Florida | collected 2016-08-14 | reverse complement strand
AACGACTGAGAAATCGGTGACAGTGAAGATTGCGGTTTACACCACCGGGACAAGGGATTTACCGGTGGCTATATGTGCGCTAAAAGCGGCGGTGAATTGTGGATTACTGTTGGGAACAACAAGTGGTTGCCAATTGTTCCAGCACAACACAAACTCAACGGAAGCCACAGCCAGGCCAATGAGAATTCCAAGCGTTGTTTTTTGCATGGTGAAAGCCTGTATTGTTATGTCAATGTCAACCGGCTTGGTTAATTTCGGCTTTAATCAGTTTGTCCAGGATGCGCCTGGATTGAGCCCCACCGGCGTCGATGTTCAACGTCATCAGTCGCCGCTCCAGGTATTGTTCAAGATTTCGCTGCTGACTTTCGAGCATGTTCAGGTCTTCGGTAAAGATCTTGCCCTTTGAAATAGCTGGTGGAGGCGTCGAAGAACTTTCCCATCACCGGGTCTTCGGGATCCGTACAGGAAACCTCGGCATGAACATGGACATCAATAGCGGTTACGTTGTCCGGGTTAATCATATCGACGATCCACCTTTATTCAGAATATCGCTTGCGTAGTACGTGTCTCATCAGCTTGCCGGCGCCATTCCGGGGAAGACTGTCCACCCTTCGAACCTGTTTGGGGATTTTGTATCTCGCCAACCGGGTGGTTAAGAAATCCTCGACTTCAGCCAGGCTGATGTCATTATCTTCCGGCACGTAGTACAGACAGCCCACTTCTCCCCATTTCTCATCGGGAACACCAATCACCGCCAATTCCAGAATACCCGGGAACTTCACCAGCTGAGCTTCCACTTCAACCGGGTAGACGTTTTCACCACCGGAAATAAACATATCCTTCTTGCGGTCCGTTACCGCGTAATAGCCGTCTTCATCACAGGTGAGAATATCACCGGTTTTGAACCAGCCGTCCTCGGTAAAGGACGCCTTAAAATCCTCCTCCCGACGCCAGTATCCACAGGTAACATTGTCGCCTTTCAGGTGAAGCTCACCCGGCACGCCCACCGGAACGGGCTGATTGTTTTCATCGACAATTCTCGCCTCGATACGCGGGGTGCCAATGCCAACACGGCCGGCCTTTTTGTCGATCTGATCCCGGTTCAGCGGCATACCAAAAACGGTACCCGTTTCACTCATGCCATAACCATCGACAATGGCAATACCATCGTTCAGCCAGTCCCTGATCTGTGCCTCCGGATGAGGGGCTCCGCCGGTAAAGATCGCCTTCAGAGCCGACAGCTTAGAGGCGTCGAATCCGTCGACGTCGCGCAAGGAGAGCGCCATCTGGGGTACGCAAAAATAGTGGGTGAACTTCATCTCGGCGTTGGCCAACCGTGCGAAGGTTCGCTCGGGAATGAACCGATCGGAGATGGACACATGGGCACCCAGCAGCAACGGTGGCCTGATCGAGGTCACCATGCCGATAATGTGAAACATCGGTGATTCGCAGAGGAAATGACTATTGGCATCAACCTCTCCCAACAGCGAGAAGTTAAGCCCCGTTTCGGTCAGGTTGCGTTCGCTGAGCATCACCCCTTTCGGTTTACCGGTGGTACCCGATGTGTAGAGCATCAGCGACGTCAGATCGACCGACTTGGGCTTAGGCCGTACCGGTTCGATGTTGAGCGCCTTGCTGTACAGGGGGCCGATGTCCTGCGCCTCAACATCAAGGGATTCCGACAGTTCGTCAGCATAGATGATTTTTGGTTCGCAATCATCGATGACCACTTTCAGTTCAGCGGCCGACAGACGCCAGTTCAGAGGCACAAAAATGGCGCCCAGCTGCACACAGGCAAAGTGCAACAGGATGAATTCAACTCGGTTTTTCGCCAGACAGGCGACCCGATCCCCTTCGGCAACACCCTGCTCCAACAGAATGGCGGTACAACCGGCAACCAGACGATCCAGCGTTTTGTAACTCAGCTTACGCTCGAGAGTCAGGTCCGTCACTGCCAATCTATCGGCGTGCAATCTGGCGTGAAAACCTATGTAATCCATTGTCTTACTCAGCCCACCTGTTTGGATTTGTCGTAAGCGCCCAGTCCGGGTTTGTAAGTTTTGTCATCAATAAACTGCTTGATGCCTTCCTTACGCCCTTCGGGGTCAAATGAATTGGCCGCTTCCTGGGCACGAATCAAGTAATCCATGGCATTATCAAACGTCATTTCGCTAACACGGCGAACAACATCCTTAGTTGCTTTCAGCGCAACCGGGTTTTTCTTCTGAAGATTTTTAGCCACTTCGATAACCCGCTCTTTCAGCTGCGCCAGGGGGACAGACGCATTGACAAGGCCCTGCTCGGCTGCCTCTTTGCCAGACAGGTTTTCTCCCATCATGGCGTGGTACATGGCATTGCGGAAATTCATCAGGTTCGTCGCCACCTTGGTGGCGCCACCACCGGGCAAGATACCCCAGTTGATCTCACTCAGGCCAAACTGTGCTTCGTCAGCCGCGAACGCCAGATCACAGGAGAACAAGGGGCCATAAGCGCCGCCGAAACACCAACCGTTTACCATGGCGATGGTTGGCTTTTGATACCAGCGCAGGCGCTCCCACCAGCCATAGGCTTCGCGTTGAGACTTGCGGATACCGCCCAGTCCCAGTGCCTCGGTTTCGCGAAAATACTCTTTCAGATCCATGCCCGCACAAAAGGCGTCGCCTTCGCCGGTCAGTACCAGCACATCCACATCATCATTGAATTCCAACTCATCGAGTACCCGCAGCATCTGGCGATTCAACTTCGGGCTTTGACAATTGCGTTTTTCCGGGCGGTTGTATTTCACCCAGGCGATGCCGTCGACGATTTCGAAAGCTACGGTATTGATTTCATCTGCGGGAATGGACATATTCTTTTTCCTCTCTGTTACTAAACTTTGATTTCATTCGATTAAATGGGGTAGTGCCCAGGTTCGGTCTCGACTGTGATCCAACGAAGCTCTGTAAAGCTGTCGATTCCGGCTTTGCCACCAAAACGGCCGTAACCGGACGCGCCCACACCACCAAATGGCATCTGTGCTTCGTCATGGACGGTGGGGCCATTAACATGGCAGATACCGGAATGAATTTGTTTGGCGACTTTTAGACCCCGGGCGGCGTCGCGGGTAAATACGGCGGCGCTTAATCCATACTCGCTGTCGTTGGCGATGCGGACTGCGTCGGCTTCGTCTTTGGCCCGGATCATTGATACCACAGGGCCGAAACTTTCCTCCCGATAAATGTTCATCTCAGGCGAAACGGCATCGATCAAGGTGGCCGGCATCAGCACACTGTCGGCTTGTCCTCCTGCCAGTAACGTCGCCCCCTTGGAAACCGCGTCGTCGATCAAGCTGTTGACCTTGTTTACGGTTTTCATGTCGAGGACGGCACCGAGTGGCGTGTTGCCTTCACGGGGGTCACCACAGGGCATGGATTTCACTTTCTCTGCCATTTTGGCGGCAAAGGCATCCGCCACGGCCTCCACCACCACCAGGCGCTCTGTGGACATACAGATTTGCCCCTGGTTCATATAGGCTCCAAACGAAGCCGCCTTTACCGCTTCGTCCAAATCGGCATCTTCCAGTACCAACAAGGGCGCCTTGCCCCCCAGTTCCAGCAAACAGGGCTTAAGGTGCTCGGCCGCACGTTTGGCGATGATCCGACCCACCTCGGTGGACCCGGTGAAATTGATGCGCTTAACGGCGGGATGATCAATCAGCGCGCCGACAATATCACCGGCATCTGCAGGCGCATTGGTAACCACATTGACGGTACCTTCCGGGAAGCCTGCATCGGCCAGCGCCTCGATAATGATTTCGTGAGTGCGTGGGCAAACTTCCGACGCTTTAAGGATGACGGAATTACCGCACGCCAGCGTGGTAGCTAAGGCGCGCACTCCCAGAATGACCGGTGCGTTCCAGGGAGCAATGCCCAGAATCACGCCCACAGGTTCGCGCACGGCCATGGCAAGACAACCCGACTTGTCCGAGGGTATAACCTCGCCACCCACCTGCGTGGTGATGCTAGCCGCTTCCCGTAACATTGAGGTGGCCAGCATGACGTTAAAGCCGGCCCACCCCTGCGTGGCACCAATCTCGTTGGCCATGGCTTCCACAAAGTCAGACTGCCTGGCTTCCAGGGCCGCTGCCGCCGCCATTAAAACGGTGCGCCGCGCATTTGGCCCAATCTTGGACCAAGCCTCAAAACCCGCCTGAGCTTTTTCACAGATACCGGCGATGTCAGCCACCTGCATGGCGACAGCACTGCTGGCGACTTCGCCCGTCAGTGGGTTTTTGCGTTCAAAGTTGGCCATTTCTATTTGCCCTCTCTAATCAAATACTGGCTGGAATATCATGCCGCTGCAGCACGGGGCGCAGTGAAAATATCGCTCCTGCCGCTATGGCAGCACCCGCCCCCATCACGATGGAGACCACGAGTAAATCCATACCGGTAACAAACAACAGACCGGCTATGACGGGCCCCATGGCGGCTCCGCCCCTGCCTACACCGATAACGACTCCCGTGCCGCTGGCCCGAACATCGGCGGGAAACGATGCCGCCATCAGTGCGTAGAAACCCACCACACTGGCATTGGTAAAGAAGCCCGTTATCGCCGCCACCAAAGACAACTCAGAAAGATCCTCGTGGCCAATACCGAAGGCAGACACCATAGCGAACGATAAAACCAGCATCACGGTTAACAGTTTTCTCAGACGCAAGCGGGTGGAGACTATGCCCATGACCAGTGCGCCCAGTGCGCCACCCACATTGGCCCACACGAGTACGGCACCCGCTAAAGATGCTTCATAGCCCATATCCACCACGATTTTGGGAATCCACTTCAGGATGTAGTAAAACGTCATGATGTGCATAAAATACGCGACCATCAGCAGAAGGGTTAAGGTTCTGTATTTCGGCGAAAATAAAACGGAGTAGCTTGGCTTTTTCTCGACAGACGCTGGTGCTGGCAACAGTGACAGCGCTTCGTGCCCCATGCGCGCCAGGGTGTTGTTGATACGTTGCAGGGCGTTCTTAGGTCTTTTGGATGCGAGATACTCAACGGATTCCGGTAGCCCAATCCACACAATCAGGATAAAAGTGCCTGTGCATATAGCGCCAAACTCAAAAATGGCTCGCCAATCAAAGGCCGCCAATAACTGAGTCGATATGGAACCACCAACAATCGCACCGACCGGAAATCCAGTGGCCATGACCATTACCGCCAGATTGCGGTACTTGGCATTGGAGAATTCCGCCGTCATCGCATTGGTAGATGCCAACATACCGCCGATACCCAAGCCGGTTATCAACCGAGTGACCAACAGGAAGTTAATGGTATTGGCGAGGGACGAGGCATACATACCAACCGTCATTAACACGAGGCACCACAATATCGTCGGCCTTCTGCCAATGCTGTCGGCGATATTGCCGAGCGTAATGGAACCAATCGCCATACCGACAAGCTCCGCGGCGAGGACAACGCCCAACGCCGCTCTGTTGATGCCCCACTCAGTAGCAATACCCGGCGACGCAAAGCTGATCGCCAGCACATCAAAACCATCCAGCGCATTGAGTAGAATACAAATCACCACCGCGCCAATCTGGAACCCATTCATGGGGGAGTGGTCGAGAATTTGTTTGGGGTCCGCTAGGGCATTCATATCGTTATCTACTTAGTGATGTCTAAATCAGTTTTCCAAATCAAAAGGATAACAGCACTTTATACAAACTTTTGATCTTAAATTTTTATATTAAAAATCAATATAATTATTCAGCACTCAGTTCAGAGCCCAGCCTCTTGCCCATATATTCAATCGCTATGGCTTCCTGTTTCATGACGGATCGTCCAACTCGAGCGTACATTGTTGGGTCCGGCGACTGGTCAGCATGCTGCACTGTCTTGGACCAGAGAGCCATATATAACAGCTTAGCCGTCACCTCCATAAAACCCCTTGCCGCTTTCAGGGGCGTTCCATGGTCAAGCAACCGTCCTTTTGTGTCTCGCCAGGCTCCCAGAGAACTCGCTACTGACTCATCTTTCGTTTGTTCGACGAGTTCTGCGATCAGGCCTTCGAACTGGGTGGCACCTTCACTGCGAAGCTCGCGAGTGAGAAGACTCTTGGCCTGGATGCCATTGGCGCCTTCGTAGATCGCCGTGATTCTTGCATCCCGGCAAACCTGGTCGAGTTGGTACTCGGTGAGATAGCCGTATCCACCCAACACCTGCTGCCCCAGGTAAGTGGCTCGTATGCCCGCCTCCGAACAAAACACTTTGACGACCGGCGTAAGAAAGTTCACCAGCTCAGGCTGGTCGCCGGATTCAATCAGAACCAACACTTTGTAAGCCATGGCCCGGCCCCCAATGGCCAGCGCGGCCATTTCATCCAGCATTTGCCGAACATCTTCATGCTGGTCAATCGTGGCCGAATTTCCACTCTCGTCCCGGCCCTGCTGACGATCAGCGGCATAGGCCGCGGCAATATCGTAAGCGCGGGCGGCGTGTGCTACCCCCTGCAAAGCGACATCTGTGCGGGCATGGTTCATCATAGAAAACATCGCCTGCAGCCCTTGCCCGGGCGCACCAATCAGCTCCGCTTTTGCGCCGTCGAAATGCAACTGGCAAGTGGGAGAAGCGTGCAGTCCCATTTTTTCTTCAATGCGTTCGACACTGATCCGATTCCTGCTGCCGTCCGCCAGGCGCGATTTGCAGCCGAACAGCGAGAGCCCGCGCAGACCGTCAACACCCGTGCGAGCCAGTACCAGATGAAGAATGTCCTCACTGAGATCCTGACCGCCACCGGAGATAAAAATCTTTTCACCAACAATACGCCATCCGTCCCCGTCCTCCTCCGCCTTGCAATGGATTCGCGACAGATCGGAACCTGCACCGGGTTCAGTGAGACACATGGTAGCGAGGCATTCGCCGCTGGCGAGTGGTGGTATCCAGGCCTGCTGTTGCTCGGCGCTACCGAAATTCAATAACAAGCGAGTGGCGCCCGGTGTTAACGCCAACAACATCTCAAGACTGTGATTGGCACCGCTCAGAACTTCGAAACAAAGTTCTTGAAGAACGCTGCTCATGCCCATACCACCCAGCGCTTCCGGCAGGCTTAAGCCCTGCCAGCCATCTTCGCAATAGCGTCGGTAGGCCTCCTTGAAGCCGGTCGGCATGAGCACCTTGCCGGCTTCAAGTCGACAACCTTCCCGGTCACCCACCTCATTCAGCGGCGCCAGCTCCTGCTCTACAAACTTGGCGTAAGCACGCGCCACCTCTACGGATAACTCTTCGTCCCAGGAGGGCAACCTGCCTACCTCAGCAACGGTGTTGAGGCAAAAGAAAATATCGTCGAGTGGCGCTTGAAAAGTTTTCATCAGAACTTGTATCCCAGGGTTACACCATAGGTCCTGGGCGGAGCCATAAAGCCTGCGTTGGTACGAGAACTGTTAAGAATAAACGTGCCCATATAGACGGTTTCGTCTGTCAGGTTTTTCCCCCAGGCGTTTAACGTCCACTTTTCGTCAGGCGAGGTTAAGAGAAAGTTTGCATTGACGGTGGTCACGTCTTCCTGTCCTAACTCCTCGTGATTGAACTGTGAAAAGTAGATATCATCCTTAAAGGACGCGGATACCGTGGTTGAGGCGGTCCACTCTGTGCCAGGCACCACAAAATCGAGTGTTGCACCTAATGTCCATGACCATTCCGGAGACTGAACCATTCTGTTGCCTGACAACTGCTGTGACAGATCAACCCCAGGTCCAATCAGCCCCAGCTGCTGGAAAACAGTATCGAAGGGGTCGGTACTGACATAGTCATCAAAAACGGCGTCAAGATAGGTAGCGGAACCGAAAATCGTCAGATTGTCGGTGGGCAGCCAGGTAAATTCGGCTTCAACACCCTGGATTTCTGCAGAGGCCGCGTTTTCATAGACCAGGGTAAAACCGGAAGAACCGGCTGGCACACTGCGGCCCTGCTGCAGGTCGGTAAAGTCATAGTAGAAGGCGGCGGCGTTAAGTTGCAGTTGGCGATCCAGGAACATGCCCTTCATACCAAGCTCAAATGCGTCCACAATTTCCGGCTCCAGCACCGGCGAGCGCTGCCCTGAAAGGAAGATACCGCTCTTGAAACCCTCGGAGAAGCTCGCATAGAACATCACGTCTTTATCCGCGTGCCATTCCAGTCTTACGCTGGGCGAGAACTCGTTAAAGCTTTTTTTCATCGGCGAACGTGAGTATTGGCGCACCGGGAGCCGTCCAGTGGTCGGTATTGCCCTCTTTATTCTCGTAGCTGTAGCGTGCCCCCACATTCAATGTCCAGTTTTCCGCCAGATCGTAAGCGACATTGGCAAAGGCGGCATAGGCTTCTGTATCGCTGGTGCCCCGGAACAGGAAGCACAGATCATCAACAGGGACCCCCACGATCTGATTGGAGACATTGTCGTCGAAACCGCAACCACTCAAGCCGGGGTTGCCGTCAATAACAAACTGCGGCACCAGGTCTAGGTCGAGACGGTTGTCGGAAGAAATTTCTTCCTTGTAGTAGTACAGGCCGACCAGACCCCGCGCTTTATCGCCTTCAAAGTTCAGTCTCAGCTCTTCACTGATTTGTTCGGTCTCAAAGCTCTCCGACCAGATGTAGAAGTCTTCCGCCGTCATATCAAAATCAGCCTGCGGAACCTTCTCGAAATCCTGGTAATTGGTGATCGACACCAGAGACAAGGATTCATTAATATCCCAATTGTATTCCAGCGTGTAGGAACTCTGTTCCCGTTTGTTTTGCAGATTCACATTTGAATTGATATCTCTTGGGTCTGAGGCACGAACGCCCGACGTCGGTTGCGGCTCTAACGCCGGCAGAGGTGCCGGATTGTAGGAGGGAGCTCGGAACTTCGGAATGTAGTTGGCATCGTCTTCTTCGTGAGTCTCAATGGCCAGTCTCAGATCCATGGTATCTGAGATATCCCAATGCAGCTGGCCGCGAATGGATTGCTGATCGGCATTATCAATATCGTCACCATTGGCAATATTCTCTCCGTAACCGCCGCGGTCCACTGAACGAATAGCAAGGCGCCCCTGTATATGGTCAGACAGTGGCCCGGCAATGGCGGCCTCAAATTTCTTGCGGTCATAATTGCCCAACGTGGCACGGGCGTAGCCAGACAGGTCTTCGGTGGGCTTATTGGTGATGACATTGACTGAGCCACCAGTGGTATTGCGTCCGTAAAGAGTTCCCTGGGGACCGCGCAGCACCTCGACGCGGTCAATATCAAACAGCGACCCGAATTGGGCGGAAGACTGCCCGGTAACCACCCCGTCGAAGTGCATGCCCACGGAGGGATCGCCACCCGCAAAGGGGTTATCCGTACCGATGCCACGAACCATGACCTGAGCAAAACCAAAGGATTCCCCGATTTGCACACTGGGCGCCATGTTCTGCAGGTCCTGGATATTGTTGACATCGGCGTTAATCAAGCGATCGCTGTCCAGCGCGGTAACCGCCAACCCTATGTCCTGGCTGCTTTCCTGGCGTTTCTGAGCGGTAACAATTACCTCTTCGATCTGCGCTGCCTGAGAAACGGCCACTGGTATTGTGCTGCCAACAACCGTCATCAGTGCAGATGCAGTGGTGTTTCTGGCGAACTGTTGAACGTTCATTATCAGTCCCTCTCCGAATGTTGTTATTGATAATCGGCACCTCGGCGACGGTAGTAGGTTGGGCCCCGAGGATAGAGTTCAGAATAGGCCAGGAGGCCGGCGAGAAGAATTGCCAAAAGGGACGAAAAACCTTGCATAAAGTGCCAGCCAGGAACTTTATGCATAAAAGCATGGGTTTATAGAAACTGGCGGTATCTACCCAGGCTCAGGACTGTGCACAGGGCTATTTACTAGGCTCAAGGCTGGTTCCTAAGCTCAAGGCTATTTCCAAGCCTCGACTCAAAGCTGTTCGCGGTAAACGTGCTTTACCCGGTAATCCCTGGGGGACAATCCTGTCCACAGTCTAAAGGCGCGGGCAAATACGGCAGGATCGGAGAATCCGACTTTTTCAGCCACCTTGCCCACGCTTAGTGACTGTCTTGTGAGGTAGTAGATCGCCCGGTCTCGGCGAATAATATCCTTGATTTTCTGAAACGATGTGCCCTCGTCTTTGAGCTTTCTCGTCAGTGTACGCTTGGTCATGTGCAACTGCTCAGCGGCTGCCTCTATGGTTGGGAACCCATCCTTGACCCCTCTTTTCAGAATCTGCTGCAGTTCACCCGACAAGCTAAAATCCGTTTTTGGTTGCAAAAAAAGCGATACCGGACACTCTCGCATAAAAGTTTTTAAAGACGCAGCGTTTTGAACGCACTCCCGGTCAAGATATTTGCGGTGAAACGAAAAACCCATGCAGGACGCATTGAAGACGTGCTTACCCGGAAAAAGATAGCTGTATTCGCTCACTTCCGCAGGCTCGGGATAAGAGAAATAGACTTCGCTCAGCGGTATATTCTCCGCGATCAGCCAGGAGCTGTAACGGTGCCAGCTCATCAGGTTGATTTCGGCAAACAAGTGATCCTTATCCATTTCCGGATAGTGCATATCACAGCTGAAGTGCACTCTGTCGCCATCAACCTGAATATACATAGTAAAGGCGCCTGTAACCATGCCATAAAATCGCCTGGCCTGCTCTAGTGCCTTGCCCAGGTTTTGCTCATGGATTGTAAGCTTACCCATCATATAGAAACTGCCTCGGGGTATCGGAGACGAAGAGAGTGACGCTGTTTCGTCGTTCAGCGCATCCCAGATGCCTACCAGCACCGCGGCCAATTTCTCCGCATCCACCCTTTCTTCCGGGTTATCGATAATATCCTCAGAGAGACCCGCTTGCGTCAGTAACGCATCGGCATCCAGCCCTTTGTCCATCGCAAGTCGATAGTACTGACTGATGTAACGATTTGAGGCGGTTCCCCTCTCGCTCTTGGCTGGCATAGTTTGGTACTTATTACGTATTGCCACTGAGTATAGCCGAGGTGAACTTCCGTGTCTTTCACAAGCAGGGCACTAAATCAACTTTTGGGTGCTTTGTTGCCTGCATCCTTGCCCTATACTCCTTTGCGACAGATCCCCAACACGTGAGTGAATACAGCTATCTCTTTCCCGCGAAGCACCGGTTTAATGCGCAATTCGAAGGATTCTCTTTCAAAACAGATTTTCTTGAGCGGGCAATCGATCAAAGTCCTCCGCGCTTAAATTGTTTATCCAGCGCTGTCCCCTGGAGCTGTTTATTCAGCCTCAGACCGACTTCAGTGTTTCCCATGATCTGAAGGAAACACGTGCGTCAGGGTTTACCTCGGCATGGATAAAAACCGCTTTAGTACTTTAGTGCGACCCTTCCTCGCTGAGATTCCTATTGGCTCCCATGGCATCGCATTCGATGTACCTGACTTGGATGCCTGGGCGGATAATTATAAATACCGCAATGGGCGTCCTGGTAACCGACATAAGGAGTTACTATGGGACGCAAAAGAGACGCATTGCCCCAACACCCCCGCGCAGGCATCAAGTGGTGTAAGCAGCGCCGCTGTTGGCTCATCGACAAAAAGTGGAAAGGCCGAAGGATTAACTTCAGCACTGAAACGGATGACCGAGATGAAGCCGAAGAAGTCCTCGATGCCGAGCTGAGGAAGTTGCGAAAGGCTGTGCGAAATGGTGAGCGGCCACTGTATCGACTCTATGAAGGTGCCGAACGCTTTCTTAAAGAAAGGCAACACAAAGCCACCTTTGAGAATCTCAAGCGTTCTACGCTGCGATTAGTGCAGTTTAGATCATCTAAATTGCCTTATGGCAATCTTGGTGACACACCTTTGCAGGACATCCATGATGGCCTGCTTGAGCCGTGTATCGAGTGGCGTAAGAAAGAGGGAAAGAAGACCCGCAAGTGGGATGACAGCAAAAGGAAAATGATGACAATTCGGCGACCGGTGAAGAACTCCACCATTAACCGGGACCTGGAGGCGCTGAGATCCATTTTACTGGCAGCAGCACGTCGATGGCGTTGCACACTGACTGGAAAGAGCTGGATCGATTCAGCACCGCTAATCACCATGCTGGAAACAGCACCGTCCGAGGGCGCACTAGGTCCCGAACACAGTGCCGAACCCTACTCGCTCTCTTGGCTCGAGCAAGATCGGATGTTTCCACTGCTATCACCCCGCCTGCAAGCAATGTGTTTGTTTAACCTGAATACGGGCACCCGAGAACAGGAAGTCTGTCGACTACGCTGGGACTGGGAGCACGAGGTTCCAGAGCTAAATACCACTGTGTTTATTGTGCCCAAGGGCTACGTGAAAAATGGAGAGGCAAGGTTGGTCGTGCTAAATCGGATTGCCCGCTCCATTATCGAGACACAACGGCAACGGTGGTACGGGAAAAGTGAGTATGTATTTCCCCATCCAAAGACCCTGCTGCCGTATGGCAAGATGTTCACCAGTAGCTGGAAACGGGCCTGGAAAAAAGCGGGGCTTCCGATGGGACCGTGGGTGACTGAAGTACCGACTGGAAAGACATTAATGACGGGGCCTGCAGCAGTTTTCGGGTGCTAAAACGAAAAAATCCCGGTTCAAAGAACCAGGATTTTTGATATGGCGCACTCGGAAGGATTCGAACCTTCGACCGCTCGGTTCGTAGCCGAGTACTCTATCCAGCTGAGCTACGAGTGCGTGGAGGCGCGTATATTAGGGATTTGACCTGCTTGAGTCAAGCGGTAAGCCTTTAATCTTTTTGGGGTTTTTGGTGCATAAAAAGTCCGGCTCGGAGAACTCGGCTTTTACAGATGGCGGACCTTTTGTTTTCATTCCTAACGGATGTCGTCACTTGGGGCTGACGGACTGAATTGTGAACTCGCCAAGCACGCACTACTACGGGTGAGATTCTAGGTTAGCACCTCAGTCTTATAGGCCATTATATCAGCCATTAAGCTTGATTCAATACCGCTTAGTGGTTACCATAATAGCCTATTAGCCTTAATAGCGAAAAGGTACTTGCATGCCTTCTATTACCCTTCAAATTTCCTTACAAGATCAATGGCTCGATGCTGCCACCTTTTCCGTGGAGCAGCCAGATCATGGCATTGCAGGTGCGAGCACGCTGGATTACATCACTGAGTACGCAGGCAAGTTCATTGGCGCAGACCTGACTCGGGCCATAAGCTGCCGTCTGCCCGTGGGGTTCGCCCATTACACGAGCCAACGCTGGCAGCCCATCTTGCTGGACCTGCTGCCGTCGGGAGCTGGTAGGCGGCAGTGGTTAAAGCAACTAGGGCTAACGGATCGCGCTGATGGGCTATGGGCAGATTGGGACTTGCTGACAAAGGCCACTGCCAACCCCATCGGCAACCTGCGCATCAAAGAAGCCGCGTCTGAACGCGACGCTCTCCTGGTGCCTGATGCAGAGGGTAACGTGCGCTATAACCGCAATCACCCGGGGTTTTCCTTGCAGGACATTGTCGAGAAGAACATGCACTTCATCGAATACGCCCATCAACACGGCGCACAAACGGCGGGAGCCTCTGACGTTCAGGGCGAGGCGCCGAAGTTTTTGCTCGTGCAGGATCGCAACGATAGCTGGCATGCGGAGGGAGCGCTGGCCGACGAACAGGTAGCAAAGTCCTGGCTGGTCAAGTTTCCGCGCGGCTCTCGAGAAGAAGACCGCACGGTGTTGCGTAACGAGGCGGCCTATCTGGAAGTGGCTCGTGCATTAGGTCTCACGGTAGGGGAAGCTTTGCGCTACGAGAAGGACGCCTTGTTTATCCCCCGATTTGACCGCCAGGTAACAGACCACGGCTTGGTGCGACTCGGTGTGGAGTCCCTCTATGCCCTGGCCGGCGTGGCAGAGTACGGCAAGGCATTGGACCACGAAACTTTTTGCGAGGTGCTCGCGCTTTATGCTTCTGATCCCAAGACGGTATTGACTGAATATGTGCTCCGGGATGTAGTCAATGTCGCCATGGGCAACAAGGACAACCACGGCCGTAATACCGCCGTGATTAAACAACACAATGGCGAAATTGCATTATCGCCTTTGTTTGACTTTGCCCCGATGTGGATGGATCCCGAAGGAATTGCACGAGTCACTCGCTGGGCAGACAATTCAATTGAAAACGCGGCTCAACCCATCTGGGGTGATGTCGCCGAGGTACTGGGAGCTTGGCTTGATGCCAAGGAATTACGAACCAACCTGGCAACATTTGCCAGCCAGATTGAGCGCCTGCCCGAAACAATGCGCGAACACGGCGTCGAAGACTCGTTGATTGAGCACCTCGGCAAAACCATCGAAAACACGGCTCAGAATCTAAAAGACGTCCAGCCAAAGTCGCCGCCACCACCAAAGAAAAGGCCAAAGGCACAGAAGAATCCGTAGGAAAAACACAAGACCAAGTCAACTCGTAAAAACTCGGGTTATGGCATGCGCCGATTAAATGGCAACTAAACAGCCAATTGGCATACAGACACCCAACTAATGAGCCATTACAATACACAATTAAATACGAAGCAGCCTATGAGCAACGAACGTGCACCACGTAAAAAAATCACCCACGAAGAGCACGTCCTCCGAAAGAAAGCGCTGCTGCAAGCGTTGGAAAATCATGAATTGACGATCGGTGAGGCGACCCGCCAAATGCGCTTGCTAACAGGAATGACACAAAAACAGTACGCCGAGCACGTGTTGAAAATCAACGTCCGCGTGCTACAGGAGGTTGAGCGTGGCACAGGTAACCCAACCTTGGAAACCCTGCAGAAAATAGCCAAACCCTTTGGACTGAAGGTGGCATTCGTTCCTGGAGATCAGTAAGTTCCCTAATGCCATGACGATTTGGCGGATTGATCTGGCAAGAGTTTTCCGGACACATTTTTACGCTGCCTTGGCCAGCTCTTGTTCGTACTTCAGCGGTGCCAGGTAGCCGTTAGTTGAATGCTTTCTCTGCCGGTTATAGAAAACCTCGATATACTCGAAAATTGACTGGTGGGCATCCTGTCGTGTTTGGTAGTCTTCATGATGCACCAGCTCAGTTTTCAACGTATGGAAGAAACTTTCCGAGGGGCTGTTGTCCCAGCAATTAGCTTTACGGCTCATGCTGCAAACAAAACCATTGTCCCTCAAGAGGCCTTGGTATTCGTCCGAGGCGTACTGGCTTCCTCGGTCGGAATGAACAAGGAGGCCCGCCCCCGGTCTACGCTTCCACATCGCCATCTGTAGGGCGTCTGTAACCAGTGTGGCTGTCATTCTACTGTCCATTGACCAGCCCACTACCGCCCTTGAGCAGAGGTCGATAAAGACGGCCAAATAAAGCCAGCCCTCTCGGGTCGGAATATAAGTGATGTCACCCACGTACGCTTCATCGGGCTGATCCCGGTGGAAATCACGCTGTAATAAATTCTTCGCGACAGGTTTGTTATGCCGGGAATTAGTTGTAGCTTTAAACTTACGCTTCGTCTTACAGCTCAAGCCTTCTTCGTTCATCAGTCGGGCAATACGTTTACGACTAACGGTATCACCCTGGTCCGCTAGGTCGTCTTTAATACGGCGCGTGCCATAGGTTTGACGGCTATTCTCGTGGATTTCTTTAATCGTTGCCTTCAATGCCTCATCCTCCTGCTTATGCTGGGACGTTGGTCGTGAGAGCCATTCATAGTAGCCGCTACGGGACACTGCCATGGCTCGACACATCGCTGAAATATTGAACAGCTCTGCATTGTCACGGATAAATTCGTATCTCAGTGACACTCTTTGGCAAAGAGTCGAGTAGCAAAGTGGAACTTCCCCACAATGCTCTCCCAGAACCGTACGTGACACTCTCGCGTCATACGGCTCCTATTGTTCAACCGCGGGCAAAATTCCCAGTTGCCAATGATAAAGCAAATTCGGCTGTCTCTCAGAGACGCCACGCAGCCACTTTCTCGCTCTGCGTTTGCTTCCTTTGAATCGCTTATATTTTCTCACAGCCCATTTCACCAAAATCTGATTCAGGTGAGCCATTACGCGTTTGAGGGAGCTCGGGTAAAACACCCCAAAATAGTTCCACCACCCACGTAATGAGGCATTGGCCCTTTTCGCTATATCTTCTAACTCAGCGTTCGTCCATCTGGCAATATTCCACTCACGCATTCGTTGATGAATGTGCTTTGCAGATTCTCTGCTAACTGCCGGACTAAAACTGTTGAAGTATTTCCCATTCCTGCTCTTGGCCAGCCGACCTCGAAAGACATACCCCAAAAATTCAAACTGTGTATTAGGATACTTCCCTCTGCGGTTAGCGTCCCTACAGTACACAATCTTTGTCTTCGTCGGATGTAGATCAAGCCCACAGGTACGCAATCGATTTCCGACTACTTCCTGTAGATGGGCGGCTTCTTCCTGCGAGTTGCAGTGCAGCAGCCCATCATCAGCATAGCGCGCAAACGGAATGTGCGGAAAATGCCTTTTCATCCATAAATCAAAGGTATAATGCAGGTAAAGATTAAACAACAAGGGACTAATGACTCCGCCTTGAGGCGTGCCCTTGTCTCTCTCCACCATACTGCCATCCTTCTTTATCAACGGTGCCTTCAGCCAGCGTTCAATGTACAGCAGCGTCCAACGACATTGTGTATGATGCTGAACTGCTTTAAGCATCAGCTCATGATCAATGTTGTCAAATGCCCCTTTGACATCGAATTCCAGCACCCAATCGTATTTCCAGCAACGTTGCCGTGTGACTTTTATTGCATCTATCGTTGATTTACTTCTGCGATAGGCATAAGAGTCTGGATGAAAGTGAGGTTCCACAAGCGTTTCAAAACGGTTGCGCACTACTGTCTGCGCAATCCGATCGGCTACAGTCGGTACGCCTAACAGGCGAAATTTTCCATCCTTCTTGGGTATCTCTACCCCACGAATAGGTGGTGGGAAATAGCTCCCCGAAGAGAGACGATTCCAAATTCTGTAGAGGTTACCTTTTAGGTCCCCTTCGAACTCAGTTATCGTCTGTTCATCTATTCCGTGAGCACCGCGGTTCGCCTTCACTTGGCGCCAAGCATAAAATACGTGAGGTTTCGGCAAGCATCAGTGACGTAGCGTAGCACCCCTCCTATCATCGGGTCCTGTTTATCACACAGCAGGAGCCCAACCCATGACATTCGAGACCGAAGTCGTCGACAAAGCTGGCCAGGA
>Ga0213841_1001037_pt1 | contig 17285 bp, 15 predicted proteins | sample SWPATP23_FD_160125 | JGI IMG/M metagenome (GOLD analysis project Ga0213841, IMG submission 160125) | Coastal seawater microbial communities from Marineland, Florida, United States - SWPA TP2 #3 | ecosystem: Environmental > Aquatic > Marine > Coastal | place: USA: Florida | collected 2016-08-14 | reverse complement strand
TGGGGCCAAGCGCCTCTGATAAGGCCGCCCTCTGCCCCGGCTCCAGCGGCGGAAACACCAACCCTGTGTCCATCGCCAAATCCGCCATCAGGCTCGCTTCGCCACCGGAACAGGACAGCGACCCGATCCGGTTCGACGCCAACGGCCCGCCCACATGCAGCAGTTTCAGCGCCTCCAGCATCTCGGCCAAGGTCCGCGCCTGCGCGATGCCAAGGCGCGCCAGCAACGCCCGCCCGCCCGCATCACTGCCCGCGACCGAGGCGGTATGCGATACCGTCGCCGCCCGCGCCTGTTCCGACGCACCGATCCTGACCGCGACGATGGGTTTTCCCAGTTCCCGTGCGGTCGCGGCCAATGCCTCGAACCCGCGCAAATCGGCAATCCCCTCGATATGCAGCCCAAGCGCCGTGACGCGGCTGTCGGCCAACAGCCCCCGCCCCATGGTTGCCAGATCGGTCTGCGCCTGATTGCCCGCGGTCATCACATAGGCGATCGGCAGCCCCCGCGCCTGCATGGTCAGATTGCACGCGATGTTGGAGCTTTGCGTGACAATCGCCACGCCGCTGTCCACCGGCACCAACCCATGCTGATCGGGCCACAGAAGCGCCCCGTCCAGGGCATTCAGGAACCCGTAGCAATTGGGCCCCAGCACCGGCATATCCCCCGCCGCTGCAACCAGGGCACGCTGCAGCTCGGGCCCGTCCGCCAATTCCGCCTCAGCTTCGGCAAAGCCACTGGCAAAACACACTGCCCCGCCCGCGCCCATGCTGGACAACAGCGCCACGGTGTCCACCGTCACATGCCGATTGACGCCAATAAACACCGCATCCGGCACCCCCGGCAGGTCTTCCACCCGAGCAAACGCAGGCAACCCCGCCATCTCGCTCCGCTTGGGATGCACCGACCACAGGTCGCCCGAAAATCCGATCTTCCGGCATTCGCGCAGCACATTTGCACACCACGCCCCGCCGCCGATCACGGCAATGCTTCGGGGCCTCAGCAGCCTGTTCAGATCACGCCCCACGCTTCACCTCGCGCCCACACTCATCTTCATTGTTCCCAAAATATCCCGGGGGAGTCGCCGCAAGGCGACGGGGGCAGAGCCCCCTTTGCGCGGTCCGCAGGACCGCGCGGATCGACGCGCGACAGCGCGGCGAAACCCCCACTGTCACGCGCCCAAAGGCCGGAAAAGCTCCCGGCTGATGATATGGCGCTGGATCTCGCTGGTGCCATCCCAAATCCGCTCCACCCGCGCATCGCGCCAGAACCTCTCGATGGGATAGTCGCTCATCAACCCCATACCGCCATAAATCTGCAACGCCGCATCGGTCACCCGCGCCAGCATCTCACTGGCATAGACCTTGGCCGAGGCGATCTCGCGGTTCGCGGGCAGGCCCTGATCCAGCCGCCAGGCGGCGTTCAGGGTCAGCAGATCCGCCGCGTCGATCTCGGTGATCATGTCGGCGATCTGAAAGCTCACGCCCTGGAACTTGGCGATCTGCTGCCCAAACTGTTCCCGTTCTGCGGCGTAGGTCAGCGCATAGTCAAAGACCCGCCGCGCCCGGCCCACGCTCATCGTGGCAACCGTGATCCGCGTGGCGTAAAGCCATTCGTTCATCACCGCAAAGCCGCCATCGACCTCGCCCAGAACCTGTGCATCGGGCAGGCGGCAATCGTCGAACTCCAGCACCATGTTCTTGTAGCCCCGGTGGCTGACCGATTTGTAGCCATCGCGGATGGTGAAGCCAGGTGTCCCCCGGTCGACCAGAAACGCAGTGATCCGCTTTTTCGGGCCCTTCGGTGTCATGTCCTCGCCCGTGGCGATGAAGACGATGATGAAATCTGCGTGGTCGGCGCCGGAAATGAAATGCTTGGTGCCATTCACGACCCAGTCACCACCCTGCCGCACGGCAGAACATTTCATCCCCCGCACGTCCGACCCGGCACCAGGTTCCGTCATCGCCAGCGCGTCCATCCGCTCGCCCCGCACGGCGGGCAGCAGATAGCGGTCCTTCTGCTCGCCCTCGCAGGCCATCAGGATGTTCTGGGGCCGCCCGAAGAAATGGTTCAGCGCCATAGAGCCGCGCCCCAGTTCCCGCTCTACCAAAGCGAATTCCAGATGCGACAGCCCCGCGCCGCCCACCTCCTCGGGGAAGTTGCAGGCATAAAATCCCAGTTCAATCGTCTTGCGCTTGATCTCGTCGGCCACCTCTTTCGGCACCTCGCCGGTGCGCTCCACCTCGTCCTCATGCGGGTAGATTTCCTTCTCGACGAAGCTGCGTACGGTGGAGACGATCATCTCCTGTTCTTCGGTCAGACCGAAATGCATGGGTCTTCTCCCTTGTCCTGTTGGATCGACTATGGAAGATGCACGGGGAATGATCATGCAGAATTGGTCTGAAACCATGCAACATACGCAATCAACTACGCCGCCCCGCAGCATCGGCGTGCTGCTGTTTCCGGCCTTTTCCAACCACTGCCTTGCCAATGCGGTGGAACCCCTGCGCGGGGCGAATATGCTGTCGCGCCGCACCCTGTATGACTGGCAGTTCCTTAGCCTTGATGGGGCCGGGGTCGCCTCCTCCTCCGGCCTGACCGTGCAACCACAGGCGCGGCTGTCGGATCACCCCGGCGGCGATTACCTGCTGGTGATGCCAAGCTATGATTTCGAACGTCACGCCACCCCCGCCCTTGGCCGTGCCTTGCGCGCTGCAGCGGGTCGGTTTCGCACCATCGTGGGGCTCGATACCGGTAGTTACCTGATGGCGGCGGCGGGGCTGCTCGATGGCAGGCGGGCGACGATCCACTGGGATGAGATGGAAACCCTCGCCGAACGCTTTCCAGAGGTCGCGGTAACCGATGATCGGTTCGTGATCGACGGCAACCGGATCACCTGCGGCGGCACCACCACCACGTTTGAACTGATGCTGCACCTGATCGACGCCCATCACGGGGCGATGCTACGGCTGGAGGTTGCAGCGCTTTTTATGCATGGCGAGGCCGACCCGCGCGCCGATCCCCTGATCCGCCTTCCCCGCGACCGGCTGGTGCAGGCCGCCGTATCAATCATGCGCCGCAATATCGAGGCGCCGCTGCCCGTAGGAGAGATTGCCGCGCGGCTGCGGCTCAGCCAACGCGGGCTGGAGGCCCATTTCGCAAGTGAAACCGGCAAGTCCCCACGCGCGGTCTATACGGCGCTTAGGCTGCGGCAGGCACGGTTGCTGGCCGAGCGCACAACGCTGTCAGTCGCCGAAATCGCCACCCGCTGCGGCTATGCCGATGCCAGCGCCATGACCCGCGCCTTCCGCAAGGAATTCGGGCGCCCCCCGACCGCGTTCCGCAGGGCCTGACTCTCATGTGCTTTAAGCTTGAAACAAAATCAGACACCCCATAGGGTCGCGCACAGGGAAACTCGCAGCACATCCGCATCAGGAGGCTCGTCATGAGCAACCGACCCTACAACCCCGGCAGCGACGGCGCGCAGATGGATTTCCGCGCGGCCATGTCCTATGGCGACTACCTGCATCTCGACGGGATCTTGCAGCAGCAGCACCCGCTGTCCGATGCCCATGACGAGATGCTGTTCATCATCCAGCACCAGACCAGCGAGCTGTGGATGAAACTGGCAATCCATGAGCTTTCTGCGGCGCGGGACGCTCTCCATGCGGGGCAGATGTCGCAGATGTTCAAGATGCTGGCCCGCGTCGCCCGCATTTTCGAACAGCTGAACAACGCCTGGGACGTGCTGCGCACCATGACGCCCGCCGATTACACGCGGTTCCGCGAAACGCTCGGGCCATCCTCGGGGTTCCAGTCCTATCAATACCGGCTGATCGAATTCGTCCTGGGCAACCGCAACCCCAACATGGTCAAACCCCACGCCCATGTGCCCACTGTCGCGGCTATATTGGAGGCCGAACTGGCCCGCCCCAGTTTCTACGACGAGGTTGTCGCCCTGTTGTTCGCGCAAGTCGACGGGCCAGAACCCGCACCGGACCCGCAGCTTAACACACCGCACAGCGCCCGGCCGGACATTCAGGCGCGCTGGAAAGCTGTTTACGAGGACACGGACCGCTACTGGACGCTCTATGAATTGGCTGAGAAACTGGTGGACCTGGAGGATTACTTCCGCCGCTGGCGCTTCAATCACGTGACCACGGTCGAACGGGTCATCGGCTTCAAACGGGGTACCGGCGGCACATCGGGCGTGCAATATCTGCGCCGGATGCTGGAGGTGGAGCTGTTCCCCGAGCTCTGGCATGTCAGAGGAGATCTGTAACATGGGTGTATCCCTGCCCCGCAAAGACCTGTTCGATATCCCCGAAGGGGTGATCTATCTGGATGGGAATTCGCTTGGCGTGCTGCCCAAAGGCGCTGCCGCGCGGGCCACGCAAGTGATTGAGCAGGAATGGGGCCAGCAACTGATCCGCGCCTGGAACACGGCGGGCTGGATGGACCTGCCCCGCGTCGTGGGCGACCGGATCGGGCAACTCATCGGCGCACCGGCGGGGTCTGTGGCCACCGGCGATACGCTGTCGATCAAGGTTTATCAGGCGCTGGCAGCGGCGCTGAAGATGCGCCCCGACCGGCGGGTGATCCTGTCGGACAACGGCAACTTCCCCTCCGATCTGTATATGGCACAAGGGCTGATCGGTACCATCGACAAGGGCTACGCGCTGCACACGCCTGCGCCCGAGGACGTGGCAAGTGCGATCACCGAGGATGTGGCCGTCGTCATGCTGACCCATGTGGATTACCGGTCAGGCAGGATGCATGACATGAACGCCATCACCGAAAAGGCCCACGCCATGGGCGCGGTGATGATCTGGGATCTGGCCCATTCGGCAGGCGCCGTGCCTGTTGATATGGCCGCCAGCAACGCCGAATTCGCCGTCGGGTGCAGCTATAAATACCTCAATGGCGGCCCCGGCGCGCCCGCCTTCATCTATGCCCGCTCCGATATCATTGAAGGCGTGCAACCCGCCCTCTCCGGCTGGCTCGGCCATGACGCGCCTTTTGCCATGGAGCTTGGCTATCGCCCCGCCATGGCCACCGAACGGCTGCGCGTCGGCACCCCCCCGATCCTGCAACTGGCGGTGCTGCAAGAGGCGTTGAAGGCCTGGGACGGGGTCGACATGGCCGACCTGCGCGCAGCCTCTATCCGCCTGTCGGAGTGCTTTATCCATGAGGTCACCGCCCGCTGCCCCGACCTGCGCCTTGCCTCGCCCGCCGATCCTGCAACGCGCGGCAGTCAGGTCTCTTTTGCGTTCGAACACGGCTACGCCGCCATGCAGGCGCTGATCGCCCGTGGCGTCATCGGCGATTTCCGCGCCCCCGACATCATGCGCTTTGGTTTCACACCGCTCTATCTGGACGAGGCTGATATTGTCCGCGCCGCCGGAATCGTAGGGGAGGTCATCAATGGCAAGATCTACGAGGCGCCCGAATACCAGACCCGGTCACGCGTGACCTAAGCCGGGGCCAACCCCGCGCTGATGTCCGCCCCGCGCCAAAACGCGCGCCTTTGTCCTGTTGATCATTCCCCGCGCCTGATTTAGGCCAGCGACGAACCCAATCACGGCGAATCCTCAGGGTTCCCTCTGACGCCGCTCGACATCGCCCCGCCGGGGGCAGGCGTGACAGGGACCCACCCCTCTGAACTTTGAAAAAGGGACCGGACCATGGCAGATCAAAAACAACCGGACATTGTGTATACCATTGTAGACGAAGCGCCCGAACTGGCCTCGGCCTCGTTCCTGCCGATCATCCGCAAATTCGCCGATGCGGCGGGTGTCAGCGTTGGCACTAAGGATATTTCGCTGGCCGGCCGCATCCTGTCGGCCTTCCCTGACTACCTGTCCGAGGATCAGCGCCAGTCCGACGATCTGGCCGAACTTGGCAAGCTGGTGAAGACACCAGAAGCCAACGTGATCAAGCTGCCGAACGTTTCAGCCTCGGTCCCGCAGCTGGTCGCCGCCGTGAAAGAGCTTCAGTCGCAAGGCTACGCCCTGCCCGACTATCCCGAGGCCCCCGCCACGGATGAGGAAAAGGCCGTTCGCGCCAAATATGACACGCTCAAGGGCTCTGCCGTGAACCCGGTCCTGCGCGAGGGCAATTCCGACCGCCGCGCCGCCGCCGCGGTCAAAAGCTTCGCCCAGAAGAACCCGCATCGCATGGGCAAATGGTCCGCCGACAGCAAGACCAAGGTGTCCTCCATGCCCGGCAATGATTTCTACGCCAACGAGGTCTCGGCCACGTTGTCCGCCGCACAGGCCGGGGCAGCCAAGATCGAATTCGTGGGCCAAGACGGCGCGGTCACCACGCTGAAAGACACCTGGCCGCTCATTGAAGGCGAGGTGGTCGACGCGACCTTCATGTCCGTCAAGGCGCTGTCCTCTTTCCTGGCAGATGCCATCGAGGACACCAAGGCAGATGGCACGCTCTTTTCGCTGCATATGAAAGCCACGATGATGAAGGTTTCTGACCCCATCATCTTCGGCCATGCCGTGAAAGCATGGCTCGCGCCCGTCTTCGACCAGTTCGGCGAAGAACTGGCCACGCTCGGCGTGAACCCCAATTCCGGTCTGGGCGATGTGCTGGCCCGCGTCGCCGACCAGCCCGCGATCATGGCCGCGATTGACGCCGCAACAGCGGATCGTCCGCCGATGTATATGGTCAACTCCGACAAGGGCATCACCAACCTGCATGTCCCGTCCGACGTCATCATCGACGCCTCCATGCCCGCGCTGATCCGCGCTGGCGGCAAGGGCTGGGGCCCTGACGGGAACGAAGCCGACACCAACTGCGTCATTCCCGATAACTGCTATGCGCCGGTCTATGACGAAAGCATCACCTTCTTCAAAGCCAATGGCGCGCTGAACCCGGCCACCGCTGGCACCGTTCAGAACCTCGGCCTGATGGCGCAGAAAGCCGAAGAATACGGCTCTCACCCCACCACGTTTGAGGCACCTGCCAACGGCACCATCCGCGTGGTTCTGGCAAATGGCGATACGCTGCATTCCCACGATGTGGAAACGGGCGACATCTGGCGCGCCTGCACCGTCAAGAAGGCCCCGATCGAGAACTGGATTCAGCTGTCGATCGACCGCCAGCGCCTGACCGGCTTCCGCGCCATCTTCTGGCTGGATGCCAACCGCGCCCATGACGCACAGCTGATCGCCTATGTGAAGCCCGCGCTGGAGGCCGCAGGCGTGGCCGACAAGTTCGAGATCATGGCCCCCCGCGACGCCACCCGCGCCTCACTGGAGACGATCACCAAGGGCGAGAACACCATCGCCATCACCGGCAACGTGCTGCGCGACTACCTGACCGACCTGTTCCCGATCCTGGAACTGGGCACTTCGGCCAAGATGCTCTCTATCGTGGGCCTGATGAATGGCGGCGGGCTCTTTGAAACCGGCGCAGGCGGCTCGGCGCCTAAGCATGTGCAGCAACTTGTCGAGGAAAACCACCTGCGGTGGGATTCGATGGGTGAGTTCTGCGCGCTCGGCGAAAGCCTCAACTTCCTCGCCGACAGCCGCGGCAATGCCAAGGCCGGTGTTCTTGGCCGCGCGGCCGAGACCGCCACGCAGGGCATCCTCGACGATAACCGCAGCCCGTCCCGCAAGGTGGGCGAACCCGACAACCGCGATAGCCACTACTGGTTCGCCCGCTACTGGGCCGAGGCACTGGCGGCACAGACCGACGATGCGGACCTCGCCGCCCATTTTGCCCCGATTGCCAAGGCGCTTACCGACGGCGAAGCGGCCATCCTCGCGGAACTGGCGGCAGCTCAGGGCCCCGCTGCCGATATCGGCGGCTATTACAACCCCTCGGTCGCAAAAAAGGCCCAGGTCATGCGCCCCTCTGCCACGCTGAACGCCATCATCGACTGATCAGCCACGCGACACACAAACGGGGGCCGCTTCGCATATCGAGGCGGCCCTTTTCCATTCCGCTTCATTGTTCCCCAAATATCCCCGCCGGAGGCACCCACCGCCGCCACGGACGTCACCGCCCGAGGGCTGGCCCCCGACCCCGCCAAGCCCCCGCGGCAGCACGCGCCGAGGAGGTCCCCGCGTAAGCGGGGGGTGACGAGGCGCGTTCCCCGGTCGGCGCGCATTGCGCGGCGAAACCCGCTTGACCGGCCCCCCGCTTCCCCGCATTCATACCGTATGAAAGTCAACGGTACCCCCTTCCGGTCCCTGTGGTGGGACCATGACGCCAAAGCGTTGCAAATCATCGACCAGCGCTGGCTGCCACACGATTTCCGCATCCAGCAATTGGACAGCGTCGCCGATTACTGCACCGCGATCACCGACATGCATGTACGCGGCGCGCCGCTCATTGGGGCCACGGCTGCCTATGGCATGGCCTTCGCCCTGCGCGATGACGCCAGCGACACCGCCATGACCGCCGCCTATGACCGGCTCCACGCCACCCGACCCACGGCGATCAACCTCAGATGGGCGCTCGACCGGGTCATCGCCGCCATGCAGCCCCTCGCCCCGGCAGACCGTGCAAAGGCCGCGCTGCAACTGGCCCATGACATCACCGACGAGGATGTGGAGATCAACCGCCGCATCGGCACCCATGGCCTCGCCCTCATCCGCGCCATCGCGGAAAAGAAACCGACGGGCGAACCGGTCCGCCTGCTCACCCATTGCAACGCCGGCTGGATCGCGACCGTTGACTGGGGCACAGCGACGAGCCCCATGTATCACGCCCATGAGGCCGGCATCCCGATCCATGTCTGGGTCGATGAAACCCGGCCCCGCAACCAGGGCGCGCTGACGGCCTGGGAACTGGGCAGCCATGGCATTTCCCACAGCTACATCACCGACAATGCGGGCGGCCACCTGATGCAGCATGGGGCCGTCGACATGGTCATCACCGGCACCGACCGCACCACGCGGGCGGGCGATGTCTGCAACAAGATCGGCACTTATCTCAAGGCGCTTGCCGCCCGCGACAATGGCGTGCCCTTCTACGTGGCGCTGCCCTCGCCCACCATCGACTGGACAGTGTCCGATGGCATCGCCGAGATCCCAATCGAAGACCGCCCCGAACGTGAAATCACCCATGTGCAGGGCCGCACCGCGCAAGGCATCGCCTCCGTCCAGGTCACGCCCGAGGGCACGCCCGGCGGCAACCCCGCCTTCGACGTGACGCCCGCAAGGCTCGTCACTGGGCTGATCACCGAACGGGGCATCTGCGAGGCGTCCGAAGCGGGGCTTGCGGGTCTCTTCCCGGACATGGCCGCGCGATGACACCGCCCTATGCCGACACGCCCGAGACACGGCAGGCGATCATCGACGCCTGCTTGCAACTGAACGCAGACGGCATCAATCAGGGCACCTCTGGCAATGTCTCGCTCCGCGCGGGCGACGCGATGCTGATCACCCCCTCGGGCGTTCCCTATGACGCCATGACCCCTGATATGATCCAGCCTGTGCCTCTGACCGGGGACCCGGCGCCGCAGGGTCCGCTCAAACCCTCCACCGAATGGCGCTTTCATCAGGCGCTGCTGGCGGCGAAACCGGACATGCATGCGGTTGTTCACGCCCACCCGGTCCATTGCACCGCACTGGCGCAGAACCGCAGGGCCATCCCGGCAGTGCATTACATGGTGGCGGCCTTTGGCGGCCATGACGTGCCGCTGGCGGGCTATGCGCTGTTCGGGGGCGAGGAACTGGCCCAGAACGTCACCGCCGCAATGGCCGACCGCCATGCCTGCCTGATGGCCAATCACGGTGCCACGGTGGTGGGCGAAACGCTTGCCAAAGCGCTCTGGCGCATGGGCGAGCTTGAAACCCTCGCGCAGGCCTACATTCTGTCCCTCACCATCGGCACGCCCCATGTGCTTGACCGGCTCCAGATCGAGGAAGCGCTGGCCGCCTTCACCGATTACGGCCGCCGCGACTGATCCGGTTCCGGAAATTCAGACTTTATTTCGCGACCTTCCGCGCTTAGGCTTTGCCACGTTACAGCTTTTCCGCCCCGATCCGGGGCCATTGACCAACCATTGATTAGCATATGAGCACATTCAGCTGCCCCAATTGTGGCGATGACGTCACCCCGACCATTGCCCGCGCCCGCATGGTCACCTGCCCCTCCTGTGACTCGACGATCCTGATCGAATCCGAGGCTGTGCGGCTGGCCGGCGATCAGGGCGTGATGCACGAGGTTCCGCTGCTGTTCGACATCGGCGACACCGTCATCTGCGGCAAGACCACCGTTACCCTGCATGGCCATGCCCGGTTTTCCTATGGCCGGGGGTTCTGGGAAGAATTCTGGGGCGAAACGCCATCGGGCGATCCGATGTGGGTGTCCGTGGACGAGGGCGATATCGTGGTGCAAAAGCCCGTGCCGCCGCGCAACTGGCCACGCGCGCAGGGGGAGTTTCGGCCGGGCCGCGAACTGCGCTGCCAGGATCAGAGCTTCAAGGTGGTCGAGGTCGACAGCGCCGAATGCGTGGCCGTCCGGGGCAGCTTCGACGAGGAACTGAAGGTGGGGGAAACCTACCGCTTCGTGAATGCGCAATCCTCCAGCGGGATGCTCTTGTCGGGCGAGATCTGGGAAGGCGGCCAATCCTGGTTTCTGGGTTTCTGGTTTGATCCCTTCGAGATCAAGGTCAGGAGCCAGTCATGAGCCTTGCCGCCACCGCAACCACCGTCAACTGCACCTCCTGCGGGGCCGGGCTGGATGTGCTCGGCGGCGGGCGGGTCATGGTCCATATCTGCCCCTATTGCGGGGCCGAACTGGACGCGCAGGATGAATATAAGGTCATCGCCAAGTTCGACGGGCTGCAACGCCCCGACAGCCCGTTCCGCATCGGTATGTCCGGCACAATCAAAGGCGTCGATTACACCGTGATCGGGATGCTGGAATATACCGAACGCTATCGTGGCCAGACCTGGCGCTGGATCGACCATCAACTGTATTCGCCCACCCATGGCTATGCCTGGTTGACCATCGAGGACGGGCATCTGGTCTTTACCCGCCGCTTTCGGCGGCCGGTCTGGATCTCGTCTGCGCAGGTCGAACGTGCCAACTATCCGCCGACAGTGACCGTCGATGACGCGCGCTACCGCTATTACGAAACCTCCGAAGGCGAAATCACCTTCGCGGAGGGTGAATTCACCTGGGCCCCCAAGATCGGCGACAAGACCACCGCTGTGTCGGTTCTGGCCGACAATGCGATGCTGGCCTTTTCGGAAACCAACCAGGAACGAGAGGTCTACCGCTCGGAATTGCTGGACACGGGCTCGGTCGCGGCCTCCTTCGGGGTAAGCAACGCGCCGGTGCCGCAAGGCACCCACCCGATGCAGCCCTATACCGGCGGCGGCAACGACCGCTTCATGCGGATCGTGGCGCTGATCGCACTGGTCGCCTGTTTCGCGCTGGCCGCGTTTTTCGACACCCGCACCGGGCGCGAGATCGGCACCCCCATCGAAGTGCAGGCCGTGCAGCTACCCGCGACCGTACCCCTTGAGATCCCCGATGTGCCGGGCCCCGTCCGCCTGACGTTGGATGGCACCCCGCATGTGACCCCATGGGCAGGCGCGCCGAATTCGAACGGCTGGAGCCGGGTCGATATGCAGTTGCTGCTGCCAGATGGCAGCGCCGCCCCCAACGGCCCAAGCCGCGCCCGCGTCTATATCGGCGGCCAGCGCGAAGGCCGCCAGGCAGGCACAACCAATCATCTGGAGATGATGTTCCCCAGCGCCCAATCGGGGCAATACCTGCTGTCGCTGAACATTGCCACCGAAGGGCCGACCGCCAACAACCAGACCCCGCCGCGGCTGACCGAAGGTTCTGTCACCATCCGCACCTATAGCGATATCTCCAACGGCTATTGGCTTTACCGGCTGGCCATTGTCTTCGTGATCGTGGTGATCTTCAGCTTCGCCCGGCGCTGGATGTTCAACCACAACCGCTGGCGCGGCTCTGACTGGACGAGCGAGGACTGAGATGAATCTGTTTCGTACCGTATTCCTGGCCATTACCATCGCCGCCGTTCTGGGGGTGTCTTATGTGGCCTATCGGGGCGCGGCCCCGGACACCATCGGGCGGCAGGTCTCGTTAAGGACCGGCAGCGGCGGCAACGCTGGCTTCTTCGGCTTCGGACGCGTCAAATAAGAAAGAGGACATCATGGAATTGTTTGCAGACCTTCAACTGGCCGAAATCCTCGGCACCATCGTTTACACCGGCATCGGCATGGTGCTGATGTGGATCGTGTGGAAGATCATCGTCGCGGCCTCACCCTTCCCGATCATCAAAGAGATTGAGGAAGATCAGAACGTCGCATTGGCCGTCATGATCGGTATGCTGTTCCTGTCCATCGCCATCATCATCGCGGCCGTCATCGTTTCATGACAACCGCCCACGCCCCGCGCCTGCGCGAGGTCTGGCTGCTGGCGGCGACCTTTCTGGTCGCCATTGCCGGGCTGATCTACGAACTGGTCGCGGCCACCGTCTCCAGCTACCTGCTCGGGGATTCCGTGCGCCAGTTTTCACTGGTGATCGGGATTTTCCTGTCCTCCATGGGGCTGGGATCTTGGCTGTCGCGTTACGTGGGGCAGGCATTTTCGGGCTTTGTCTGGGCGCAGATCCTTCTGGGGTTGGTCGGCGGTTTCATGGCGCCGGTCCTCTTTATCATCTATGGCTGGTTGGGTGATGTGGGCTTGCCGCTTTACGGGATGCTCATCGCCGTCGGCGTGCTATCGGGCATGGAGATTCCGCTGATCGTGCGCATCCTGAAGGCCGAAGGTGCCAGCGAATTCCGGTTCGAAAACGTGCTGACCGTGGATTACGTGGGCGCGCTGGCGGCCTCGCTGGCCTTTCCGCTGCTGATCATTCCGCATCTTGGCCTGATGTCGGCAAGCCTGACCTTCGGCGCGCTGAACCTTGCCGTTGCGGGCCTGTCACTGTGGATATTCCGGGATCTTGTGACCCGCGCCCAAGTGGCCTTCTGGGCGCTGGCGCTGTCCGCCACTCTGGCCGGGCTGGTAATGTCGGAACGGCTGGTGTCCATCGCCGATGCGGGGCTGTACGAAGACAGCATCATCCTTGACCAGGCCACCCCCTACCAGCAGATCACCGTGACCCGTTTTCAGGATCGGGTGCGGCTGTTTCTCGACCATTCCATCCAGTTCGACAGCATCGACGAGTACCGCTATCACGAGCTGCTGGTGCACCCCGCCATGGGCCTTGCCCCCCGTGCGCGCAACATCCTGATCCTTGGCGGCGGTGACGGCATGGCCACGCGAGAGGTGCTGCGCCATGAGGGCGTGGAGAACGTCACGCTGGTCGATCTGGACCCGGTGGTAACGACGCTGTTCCGCGACCACCCTGATCTTGCGCCGCTCAACAATCACGCCTTCAGCGATCCGCGGGTAACCATCATCAACAGCGATGCGTGGGAGTTCATCGAACATGCCGATACGCTCTATGACGTCATCATCCTCGACCTACCCGACCCCAAGAACCTCGCCCTCTCGCGGCTCTATTCGCGCAGCTTCTACGGGCTGCTGGCCGAACGCCTGTCGGCCCACGGGCTGATCGTCACGCAGGCCGGATCGCCGCTGTTTGCGCGGCAGGCCTTCTGGTCGCTGGTCGAAACGTTCGAAACCGCGACCAATCCGCTGACGCCGGGTACGGCGGGGCTGTGGACGCTGCCCTATCACACCTATGTGCCCAGTTTCGGCGAATGGGGGTTCGTCATCGCCGCCCCGCTGGAACATGGGGCAGACGCCCTGCCCCTGCCCGAGGGTCTGCGTTACCTGAACGAAGACGAATGGCAGGCGGCGCGGTTGTTCGGGGCCGATATCTCGCGGATCGAGGCCGAGGCCAACACGCTGCAATCCCATGCGCTTGTGGGCTATTACCTGGATGGCTGGGACCAGTGGTTCCCGTAACTAACCCTGCCCGCGTGGAATTTCCGTGATCTTCACCCGCTCGGGCTGCAACACCTTTTGCAGGTGATCGGCGGCCTTATGGGCGTCAGACCGACCACACAGGAAGATATCGACGGCGGCATAGCCGGTTTCCGGCCAAGTGTGGATCGAGATATGCGATTCCGCCAACACCAGCACGCCCGTAACCCCGTGCCCTTCGCCGAAATGATGCAGGTGGTCGGCCAGCACCGTCGCCCCCGCCGCCGCTGCCGCGCCGCGCAGGGCGCTGTCCAGCGCCGCCTGATCATCCAGATGACGGGCACCGTACAGATCCACGATCAGGTGCAGTCCGGGGGTGTGATCTGGCAACTCGCTCATCTCTCCGCAATAGCCCGGCGCTTGCCGGATGAGAAGCCCGGACAGGGCGCGCAAGTCATCTTTCCTTCCCGGCGCCCGCATGTGATACTAAACATGTCAAGTAACGCAAACCCGCAGAGGACACCCCGCCATGGACCTGCCCAAGAACGCCTTCAAAGCCGCCCTCAAGGCAGGTCAGAAACAGATCGGCATGTGGGTGACAATCCCCAATAGCGGGGTGGTCGAACTGCTGGCGGGCTGCGGGTATGACTGGCTGCTGATCGACACGGAACATTCCCCCATGGGCGCGGTCGATACAATGCCGTTGATGCAGGCGGCCGCGCCCTATCCAGTCAGCACCGTGGTGCGGCCCGGCTGGAATGACGCGGTCGAGATCAAGAAACTGCTGGATTGCGGGGCACAGTCGCTGCTTATTCCCTACGTCCAGAACGCACGCGAAGCCGCCGCCGCCGTCGCCGCCACCCGCTATCCGCCGCAGGGCATAAGGGGCATGGCCGGCACGACGCGGGCCACCCGCTATGGCGCGGTCAAGGATTACGCCACCCGCGCGCAGGAGGAAATCTGCCTGCTGGTGCAGGTCGAAACCGCCGAGGCGCTTGGCAATATCGACGCCATTGCAGCGGTTGAAGGCGTCGATGGCATCTTCATCGGCCCCGCCGATCTGGCGGCCTCCATGGGCTATCCCGGCCAGGGGTCACACCCCGAGGTCAAGGCCGCCGTCATCGACGCCGTCAAACGCATCACCGCCGCCGGTCTGCCTGCGGGTATCCTGTCGCTGGACCCGTCGCTGCTGGATGATGTGAACGCAGCCGGCGGCCAATTCATCGCCGTCGATGTGGACATGGTGCTGATGCGGCGAGAGGCCGCTGCCAAGGCCACCTTGTGGCGCGATAAGATCGGTTGACGCCACAACCCTTTGAAATATTGAAAAAACCGCCCCTCTCCCGGGCGGTTTTTTTCTTGCACATCGCAGTTATCTGACAATTTCAATCGACTATTGCATTATCTTATTATTTTTGTCAGTTAATAGGCAGCCGAGTCACCAGAACCACCGGAACAGGACCAAAGGACAGACCGATGAAACGAGCCCTTCTGACAACCGCCTGCCTGACATGCATGGCCAGCCCCGCCCTGTCGCAGACCGCCGCCGAGGTACTGGACGGCTATGCCGATATCGCGCAGGCAGGCTATGAAGACAGCCTGGCAACCGCCCGCACCCTGCAGACCCGTATCGACGCGCTGATCGCGGCGCCCTCGCCTCAGGCCCTGATCGCCGCCCGCAGCGCCTGGCTGTCCGCCCGTGTGCCGTATCAGCAGACCGAGGTCTTCCGCTTCGGCAACGCCATCGTCGATGACTGGGAAGGCCGGGTGAACGCCTGGCCCCTGGATGAGGGCCTGATCGACTATGTGGACGGCAGCTATGGCGGCCCGTCCGATGAAAACGAATTCGCGGCGCTGAACGTGGTCGCGAACCCCAGCTTCACGCTGTCGGGGCAAGCTATCGACGCATCCGCCATCACACCCGCGCTGTTGCAGGACACCCTGCACGAAGCTGACGGGATCGAAGCCAATGTCGCCACCGGCTATCACGCCATTGAGTTTCTGCTCTGGGGGCAAGATCTGAACGGCCACGGCCCTGGTGCGGGCGACCGGCCCTATACCGATTATGTGCAAGGTGCGGATTGCACCGGTGGCAATTGCGACCGGCGGGCCGAATATCTGCAGGCCGCCACCGAATTGCTGATCACCGATCTGGAATGGATCGTCGACCAGTGGGACGCCGACGGTGCCGCCCGCGCCACGCTGATGGAAGATGAAACCGCAGGTCTTGCGGCAATCCTGACCGGGATGGGCAGCCTGTCCTATGGCGAGCAGGCGGGCGAACGGATGCGCCTTGGTCTGATGCTGAACGACCCCGAGGAAGAGCATGACTGCTTCTCGGACAACACCCATAACAGCCACTATTATGACGGGCTCGGCATCCAGAACGTCTATCTGGGCGAATACCTGCGGGTCGATGGCACGCTCGTGTCCGGCCCGTCGATCTCTGATCTCGTGGCCGCATCCGACGCGGGCCTGGACACCGATCTGCGCATCGCGCTGTCCGACACGATGCACGCCCTTGGCCGCATCAAGACAGCTGCCGAAGCGGGACTTGCCTATGACCAGATGCTTGAACGCGGCAATGCCGATGGTGAGGCACTGGTGATGGGCGGCGTCGAAGGGCTGATCGCCCAGACCCGGCACATCGAACGCGCCGTTGCGGTCCTTGGCCTCGATGGCGTCGCGATCGAAGGCTCTGACAGTCTCGACAACCCCACGGCGGTGTTCCAGTAACTCCGTCGTTGCGCGCGGGCACTCCCCTCCGGCCCGCGCGCATCCTTTTCAAACGGCTAGACAGGCACGACCATGACCGCGTTCCCATCCCGCCCCCTCGCCTTGGCCCTGCTGCTGGCCAGCCCCGCCATGGCGCAGGACCTGACCGACCCTCATCTTCAGGTGATCCCCCGCACCGAAGCCGAGACCGCCCGCGTGGCCGAGGTTACCGCCCTACCCACGGATTTCAGCGCCGCCTGGCCGTTCGAGACCAATTCCGGCGGCGCGGCCACGGTGCGTGCACGGCTAACGCCCGATGCATTCTCGCAACCTTCCGACAACATGTCCTTCGAGCGGGAATTGCAGTTCCGCGTCGGCAACGGGCTTTTCCGCAGGCTCTGGGTGTCTGCCCCCGCCTCGACCATCGCCAGCGACGGTCTGGGGCCGCTCTACAACGCACGGTCGTGTCAGCGCTGCCACCTGAAAGACGGGCGCGGTCATCCGCCCGAAGGACCGGAAGATCTGGCGACATCCATGTTCCTGCGCATTTCGATCCCCGGGTCCGACACCGATCTGACTCATGAAATCGAAGGCTTCCTTGCGACCCTGCCCGACCCCAACTACGGCACCCAGATCCAGGATTTCTCGCTGCCCGGCCACGCGCCCGAGGCACGGATGGACATCACCTATGA
>Ga0213841_1001029_pt1 | contig 17457 bp, 14 predicted proteins | sample SWPATP23_FD_160125 | JGI IMG/M metagenome (GOLD analysis project Ga0213841, IMG submission 160125) | Coastal seawater microbial communities from Marineland, Florida, United States - SWPA TP2 #3 | ecosystem: Environmental > Aquatic > Marine > Coastal | place: USA: Florida | collected 2016-08-14 | reverse complement strand
GACGCTAACAAAGCATGAAATGAATAAAATAGAAGAGAAACTTCAGAGAAAGGAAGGTCTGGAAAAATGGTTTATATCAATTGCACCGTAATGGATTTGGGAAAATTTATTTTTTCCACAGCCCTTAGACAGCAAAGAGATGCCATTGGTTTACAGCATTTTCGCTACAACGGCAATCTCTCCGCTTCTATTATCAGCGAGTATATTCTCAAGTGTGACGTTGCGATCACGATATCCGCTGTCTATTGGTTGACCATCCCGTCTTTTAAGGAAACTCCCATGAGATTCGAAGACGCCGAAAACATACTCAGGGACATGACCAAAGGCCAAAGTCTGCTCAAACACGCTTATGCAGTAGCCGAAGTCATGGGCGCCTATGCTCACTACTTTGGGGAGAACGAAGAGCGTTGGCGCATCACTGGCCTCTTGCACGATGCGGATTATGAAGCTTGGCCCGAAGAACACCCGCAACGCATCGTGAAGCTTTTGCGCGATCATGGCGAAGCGGAGATCGCTTACGCCATATCTGCCCACTACACCAAGTGGGGCGTGGAATACCGCAGTCTCTTGGACAAAGCACTACTGGCTTGTGACGAACTCACGGGTTTTATTGTCGCAGCGAGCCTGGTGCGCCCCGCTGGCATTGACGGCCTGCAGGTAAAATCCGTGAAGAAAAAACTCAAGGACAAACGTTCTGCCGCTTCGGTGGATCGTCACGAAGTGTATACGGGAGTGGAACTTCTCGAGCGTACGTTGGAGGAGCATATTCAATTTATAATCGATGTGCTGGCGAGCAACCGGGAAAAATTGGGTATAGCCTAGTTTTTATGAAAGTGAAAGACCGGTGCCCTCTTGAAATAATCGGGAAACCGTCGGAACGAGTCTTCAAAATATACGGGTGAAATATAATCACTTACCCGTTCAAGCTATTATACTGAATTCTATATCGTCGAAGACCTAGACAAAGGTATCTCTTATGCGCAGTTACCTCTGGTTCCCGCTCTTGGCTCTCTTCTTATTGCCATCCTTTATTCGGGCGTCGGTAGAATGTAGACCGACACCACACCGTACCACCGGCACTCACTATAAAACGGTTACTGTACAAAAAGTCAATGTCAGCAAAGGCGTTGTGGTGAGCGGACGGATTCTCGCCGCGCCGGACTGTACCCCAGTGTCTGCTGCGAAGGTGGCTCATTGGCAGGCAGGTGAACAGGGCAAATACGTGGACCACCTGCGAGCCTACCTGTTCAGTGACAAGAACGGCCATTACCGTTTCCAAACGGAATGGCCAAATCTCGCTTCCCCACACATTCACTTTATCGTGACCGCCAAGGGTTACAAGACGCTGGAGACACAATGGCGTGGCAAGGCACGGGTAAATACCATTGAGTTTGATATGGTGCTGCAAAAGCTATCTCCGGATTGAGGCATACACCTCCCTCTCGCATAAAGCCTGATCAATGGTTCACGGTGCAGAGGTGTATTTCCTGTTGCAGCCAATAGCAGTTACCCAAGAGTTACCCATCATCACAGTTTCGCGTACACCAAGATCACTCGCCCATTGGCAGGAGCATTTGCTCAAGGCCGAGCAGAAGATCAATCCGCTCGTGGCAGCTGGATAGTAGGGGTGACGAAGCCCCTGATGTATCAATAGTCAAAATCCTGGAACTTCAGCCATCGAAGTCCAAACTCGGTGGTCGGGACAGCAGTCCTCTTCGGCGTAGATCTCTATGTGTGGGGTCAACGCAGGCACTGTCGTCAAAGTCAACCTCTATGCACCAGTAGTCTCCTAGGATCGTTCCTCCCCCAATAGGGATTGACTGAGGCCTCCAGCGACTCTATGAGTTAACCTATTTTTTATAGATTGTGAGTGTTTATCCAATGATAGATGGGATAAACATTGATATTTATTGTTATAATTCAATTAGTTAAAAATTTTTTGTGGTGCTACAAGCACTTTTAATGTAGCACCACAGGAGCGCAAACCAGTGATTTCTAACACTCCTGGTGCTACTGTAATACCCTACCACACTCAAGTTTAGAGGGACTTCTGGGCTGTTTCAGTGCCAACACGAATCAGTAGATTCCTGTTTGTAGATATCGGCTGTGGATCAGGATGTTGACCAGCTGGCTAGTGCGCACTGCACCACACTCTGCGGCAGATACTCCTGTTCCAAACGCCCCCGTTCCTGATTTAATAGATGCACATAGAACTCAGTCTCGCTTTCACTCAACCCGGTAGGTGGCTCAGTTTGTGCCACGGTTGGTTCGGGCACGGCATTGTCGAGTGCATAATCATTGAAGAGCGTCTGAGTCATCAGTAGAGGGGTGATATTCGGACAGTATTGCCGGGCACGGGCCAGCATCAATAAACCCCAGGTATCCATATCACCCCAATAGGCGATCGATTTGTTCCTGAAATGTGGAGATTCCAGCCACTGCAGATCCAAACCGCCGCCGAGTATGGCGATGGTATCGGGCAATTCCGGAAGTTGGTGCACACACTGCTCGTTTTCGATCACCAGCACCCGCGAGCCCGGCAGCGGGGTTTGGGCCAGTTCGCGAGTGGTCACGCGCTGGCGACGAAAAGGTAATAGATGCTGGCCGAGCGGGACGACCATCACCCAGTGGTCGCTCTCGTCGTACGCATCGAGGAAGGCGTGCAGCCCTTGCTCACTGGCGGCTCCCCGGTAACGTTCATCCAGAAGCCGGGTTAACAAGGTTCCATGGCGTTCGAAGAATTTGGTATCCACGCCGTGCCCGGCCAGCAAGCGTAGCGGCCTGCCCTTGGCGGCACCCGGTGTCAAAGCATCCGCCAGATTGGCCGTGGTGACCACTTCTTTAGGGTCTTTGTCTCGCCATAGCATTCGGTCTCGAATCAGAAGCTCTCGGTAGCGTTTATCGACATGGGTCACCAAATATTCCAACGCTGCATATTCTTCCTGCACCTTGGCATCGGCAGAGGCGGCCACCCACTCGGAGGGGGTGCGGATTTGCCAGCGCAACGGTAGCGATACGGCCTCGGCGCCACCCCGGTATTTAATGAGCTCCCAGATGACCTCGCCAACATTGACCGCCTGCCAACGCTGCACGTGCTCGTGAACCCTGGCGGTTTGATTTGAGAATTCTGCACCGGTCGGCTTGCCAATGGGAAATTCCAAGGGCCAGGCATCGGCATCCAGCAGACGTTCTGTGCGCAGGTTGGACTGATGCCACTGTTTGGCCAGCCGCGTTGCGATGTCAGTTGGCGACTTCATTGGCCACACCTGTTCGCCGTCGGTGAATATAGTCCAGCTCCTGCCAGCTCAGAGCCTTCAGAGTCGATGCCGTTCCACGCCGGTGTACGACGATGGCTGAGCGGGTGTGGTTGCGCAGGAGCCGCATTTCTTTATTGGGTGTGATAAACAAGGCGTGCAGACCGAACTCTTTTAACGCCGCGATGATGCGCCCGGCCACTGCGTGGGAGCTGCGGGAAAATGCCTCGTCCAGCACAATGGTGCCGAACAACGGCCGGCTGCTGCCGTCTGGGCACAGGGCGTAGCTGAGTGAGGCGGTGAGGACGTAGGAGGCAATGATCTCTTTCTCGCCGCCACTGCCCCCTTGGGAGCCACTGCGGGTTTCGATCACGCTGCCGTTAGCGCGGTCGATCACGGAGACTTTAAACTCCAGCCGGAAGCGTGGGTCCAGCAGCGCTCTTGCGCCCAGCGTGCGGCTGCGTTCGCAGGCGTCTCGTAGTAGGCCGACGATATGCTGTAGTGCTTTGTATTGGCTCTCGCCTTCATCTTCCACAAAGCGTGCCGAGGTGAGCTTGGTTCTGGCGGTGTTAAAACTTCTCAGGCTTTCATGAACCACTTTGTTGGAGACCAGTTGCAGGTAGCGCCCTGGTTGAAAGTCCACTCGCCGCAGTGTGCTGTTGACGTCCTCGAGCTTTTCTTCGATACGTTCGACTTCGCTATCGATGGTCATCAGCAGTTGCGTGACGCCTTCGTCCGAGGAGCGATTAAGGTAGTCTTTGAAGCGTTGTCGCTTTTCGGGGAGGGCCTCTTCTGTCAGCGTTTTTAGGCGTTCGAGGTATTGGGGGATGTCCTCCAGTTCGCGTCCGACTTCGGACAAGGCGCCGCGATCTTCCCGTTGGGCATCGGACATACACTTGATCAGGTCTTTACCCAGGCGGGCTCGCTTCTCTTTGAGAGCGTCCAGTTGTGACTGAAGCGCTTTGATGGCCTGGCGTTCCAGGTCTGGAAGCTGTTTGAGCTGCTCGGCTGTAATAACCGCCAAATGGCTCTGTGCCATTTGGCGTTGCGATTCCGTCAGGCCGGGTTCTGATTGTTTAAAGGCGTTGCGTTTGTTTTGCTCCGCCTGTAGTTGAGTATTGCGCAGGGTGGTACATTGTTTAACGGACTCGATTCTTTCGTTATCCAGTTGTTTCAGTTGCTCCTCTGCCTCTTCCAACGCCTGTTTGGCGGCGGCAACGTCGGAATCCGGCGCGGTGAGCAGGCGCAGTTTTTCTTGCGTCTCTCGCAATTCTCGCTTGGCTAAATCGATGTTGATCTGCTCGAAGTCCAATGTCTGTAGCCGTTCGAGTAAATCCTTTTGTTGAGTGATGACGGTGACTTGCGATCTCGCTTGTTCAAGCTGCGCCTGTGATTCCTGTTGATGACGCTCGGCTTCGGTGATTTTATGTTGGAGAAACGCCAGTCGGTCGCGGTTGTCGAAACCGGTAATCCAGTCATCCTGCAGGCGTTTTTGATCCTGTTTGTCGAAAAACCTGGCCTTGCCGGACATAAGCCCTTGCGCGGTCATGGCGTGCTGAGTGTGCCTGAGTTGCTCGGGGGAGTCGACGCAGTGGCGATCGATGCCGGCCAGTAGATCTTTTACGGCTTCTCGGTAGTCGTGGGTTTTGTACTCGAGCTTGCGGGTAAAACCGTCTTCCCAGAAATGGGGCTGGGTGTCCGGCTCTTTCACTTCCAAGATGCGCACGTACAATTGATTGTGCCGCTGGTTAACCCAGTGCAACGCGGCTTTGGCGGAGGCCGGGGGTACCAGAATGCGCAGTCGGTGACTGCCAATGGCACGCTCAATGGCGCCGCGCCAAGCTTGTTCCTGTTCTTTGACCTGAACCAGTTCGGCCACAAAGGGCAGCTTGTCTTCGCTGAGGTTTAACTCACTGGCCAGCGCCGAACGAAAGTGTTGGAATTTGCCCGGGATGTTGGAGTCCGGCCGCTGTTGAATGTCAGCCAGTTCTTTTTGCAGTGTTTGCAGTTCGGAACGGGCTTCGTTCGCGGCGGTGCCCTGTTCAAACGCCGCTTGTTCCGCTTGTTCTAACTGTTGAGAGATATCTTGTAAGCGCTGCGAAGCCTCTTGCTGATTGGACGCCAAGGTTTGTCGCGTGAGGTCTGTGGGTAACGACAGGTTGCCCACCAAAGTTTGATAGGTCTGGGCAGCGTGTTCGATGCGAGCCAGATTCTGCTGTTTGGCCTTGATCAGTTCTTCCAGTACCTGAATATCCGAGCCGCCCAATTTTAGGTAATGTTCTTTCAGGTTGTCGCGCTTTTTTTCCTGACTGTCGTAACGCTCTTCCGTAATGGCCCGATGATCTTCCGCCTTCTGGTATTCCTGCGTCACGCGTTCATGTTCGGCCTTCCACAGTTGATAGGCCTGCTCGCCAAACCAAATGGGCAACAGGTTACTCAGCTGGCTCTTTTCGGTCACGTCGGCTTCGTTTTTCTGGTACTTTTCCCAGGTGGTTTTGACGGGCTCCAATGAACGTTGTTGGCGCCGGGCGATTTCCAGCTCTTCATGAATTTCCGTCAGGTCGTCAAAGCTGTCAGCCACTTCTTTGGCGCGATCAAATTGCGCGGTATCATCCAGCACCAATTCTCGAAAAATTTCGTCGATACTGTTGAGTTGTTTTAAACCGGCCGCGCGGTTTAACAAATTAAACGCATTCTCCCTGACTTCGAAAAAGTCCCGAATTCTGGCCAGATAGCCGCGTTTGCTGGTGTAGCTCCAAATCCCTGTTTCACTCTTTTCAATCTGACGCAGGGCCCGCATACCCCCTTCGTGCTGGACAGAAAGCCAATGTTCCAGTGTCTGCTCTTGTGACGTGGTGAACAGCCACAGTTTTTTCATGTCCGAGGTTGAAGAGCTGGTGTCATCAAACCACATCAACGCGCCCAGGCGGGCCTGGGTTTCGCCATTATGCAAGGTCGCTGTAATGCCCGTCAGTGTTTTGCCAGGCCGGGCGATGTGCGATTGACCTGAGCCTCCGTCTCCATCTCCTGGGCCGGGGCCGGAGACACCGCGTACATAGGAGACCAAATCGCGGTCGCTTTCATGTCCGCCGGTGGAGGCCAGGTTGTATTTGGGGTTGGCTGTCAACAAGGTCATCAGGGCGTCGACCAGTGTAGTTTTACCGCTGCCCGTTGGGCCGATAACGGCCGTACCCGCCAGGTCGATTTGAGCCCGGTGATGGCCGTTGAAACCGCCCCAGTTGAACAGCTCCAGCTCCTGCAATGTGTAGGTCGGGTCCAATCGCCATGTGGCCTGCTGATTCATCAGCTGTTCTCCTCCGCATCGGGTTGGGCACCCTCAATGCGCTGTTGCAGTTCGAACAGCAGCGCTTGTAAGTTCTCTGGATTGGCCAAGTGCGCGATCATTGGACGAATGACGACCCGTTCTTGATCATCCGGTGCGGAGACCAATCCATGGCCCTTTAGTTGGTCCAGTAGCTGAAGCGTTCGGTTGCGCTCTTTGGCTTCGCTGCCGGTGTCTCCCAAATACACTTGTAATTGCGGAATGAGTTCATCCACCGATACCATGGCTTCCGATGCGCCGGTCCCCGCCTCTTGTTCGTAGGCGATAAAGTATTGGCGTAACAGTGCGACCAATAAAGATTGCTCCAACGTCAAGCGCTGCTTACGCACCAGCGGATGGGCCCATTCATCCAGCTCGCCTTCGGATTCGTTTTTGCGGACTTTCAGGTACACGAGTCCCCGTATATCATCCACATGGGCAGAGAGATCCAGAGGCTCCAGAATCGTGTTCAGACCTTCCATATTTACAGTTGCCGCCCGGTAAAGGTTGGGTTTACGGCTTTCTTCCAATAAACCGAAACGCAGCAGTTCCTGGGAGGCATCGCGTAAACGTTTGTCGGTGCGCGCCTCGTCTGTTGGCGGTGGCGGAGGTGTGACGCTAACCTCCTCATCATGGCGCTCTTCTTCGGTTTCCTGCTTTGTAATCTGGTCAAATATTCCGGCCATGTTTAGAGTTCCCAATCTATTCCATCCAGCGCTTCCGCACTCAGTTCTACATGAGGCACTTTGAAGAGCCAGCGTCGGTGTTCGTCGTCCATCAATTCCAACTGTTGAGTGTCAGTGTTTTGAATATCGATGCCCGCCTCCTGTGCCATGCCCAGCCATAAGGCAAAGGTCTCCAGATCGTGTACGGGCGGTAATTTTTCCGCCAGCTCGGCCAAGCTCATGGGGCGTCCTTCGGCGGCTAATAATGTCAGCGTTTCTTGAATCGCCGCTTCGCGATCGAGCCCGTCAAGCGCTTCCCAGAACTCGTCGCCGATATCGTTTAAGTCACTCTCTTTTACCGTCAGATCGAGGTCTTGGTCAGTGTCGTTTTCCAGCGATTTGCAGCGCAGGCGTTCGGCGACGGGGATATTGCCCAGGGCAACACCAACGGGCGGTAAAGGAGACGGCGCTCGGCGAACCTTTTGGCGTTGCCAATCCTGCTCCAATGCGGCGTTTAGAATTTGAGTCAGTAGCTGCCCGACGCGATGGTGTTCGGCCGCCAGCCCGGTTTTCAAAAAGCCTTTTACGTCCTTCTCGCTACGGGCGCGAGCTTGCAGTACGGACTGGCTCTCTCTGACCAGCCTCAGCGATAACCATTTAAGGTCCGCCAGTTGGGTGTAATTCAGGGCTTTGCCCGCTGACGGATGAGAGAGAATACTGCGCAGGCGCTGACGCATATCGTCCAGCTCCACACTTTGCCGGAGCTGTTGCTGAAAGCCATCGAACACACGTCCCTCAGGGGTACTTAGCAGCGCTTCTTGTCCATCGAGCAACCGGTCAACGATATCGCCACGATGATAACCTTCCGACACAATGGATTGGCGCAGCTGCCGGTCGGCCTCTCGCCAGGAATCCTCAACACGACGGAAGTCAGCCCTGAGCCCCGTTGCCAGGGTAAACACCTCCCGTATACGCTCGATGGCCTGCTCCTCAGAGAGCACGGGGATATTGCCGGTTTCTGCATCGGCAAGCTCTGCTTCAAGCACTTGAATTCTGCGGCGAATCGACGCGATGCGGCTGGCGGGGTTGGGATTGAGACCCACCTCCAGGTTTTCGATCTCCCGCTGCACCACCGACAAGCGGGATGCGGTAGACGTCATGATGCGGTTATCCAGCGATTCGATAAACTGCAGCGCCGACGACAACGCATCGGTGGCATAGAGTCGCTGACCGCGTTCGATCACCAGGCCGCGCTTAATCCACTGCCGCAACTCGCGACCGGCCAGCAGGCGGGTATTGCTGGGTTCAATGTCGTACTCGTCCTGAGCGGCGTATTCCGTCAGCATATCGGACAGCGCCTGGAGGGCATCTTCCTCGGCAATGCCATCGTCGGCGAATTCAAATAAGGAGGTTAAACACCCCAACACCAGCGGTGCACGGGGCGATGCCAACAACAGCCACGCGGGGTGCTGCTTGCGGGCTGACACGTATTTTTGTGTCCGTTGTTGGGTTATTGAGTCCATTCAGGGGGGCTCTTTGGATGCAGAGTGGGTGTGTCTTTACGCAACAGCTGCCATTACTTGTTTTAGTCGTTGAATTACCGCTGAACTTTTATTGATCAGTAGATCTTCATTGGTCTTAAGGATAACACCTTTGATGAGATCGGTTGTATTGTCGATTTTCATTGTGCATTTATTCGACATTAAATTATCCTTTAAATTCAATGGCTTATACACCATCAATAGTACATTTAGTCTGCATAGAGGAATACCCTATAACGCAACATTTTCTGCGCGTGGGGACCGGCTGCCGCAGGGGTTTTATCCTTCCCCTAAGGCGCTACATCCCACGTCAGCCGGGCGTTACAGGGCTATTGACCTTGTATTCGACCCAGATTGAGGTTATAGTTTTTGCAGACGACGTTAATGGATAGCCGGTATGAACCCTCAGGCCAAAAAAGCCCAGCAGCAAGCGCACTACGACCGCCAGGTGCGGCGCCCTGCCCTGCACGGCCGGCCCGAGGCGCCTGCCTTTGCCCAGCTCGCCCGCAAGCGCAAAGCCCAGATCAAGATTAACTTTGCGTGATCCCCAAGTCGCCCAACACACCTGACGCCTCTGTACCCTTTGACCTAATTGACATCTCGCGGGACCTGGGGGTGGCAGCGCAGTCAGGCACCGCTAAAAGTATTTTGGTTGCCGGTCAGGCCCTGGCCTTTTGGGGCGCCTACTATCTTGATGAGCATGCGCCTGCCGAATACGACATAGCCTTGGCCAGTCGGGATATCGACTTCTTTGAGCGGCGGATCGAGCGCGTTCGGGAGTATATTGACGCCATGAAATCGGTGGTCGAAACCTATGGCGCTCAGATGTCTGATCCCCTGTACCCAACCCTGGACGACAGTACCTTCCAAACCGCCATATTGGAGCTGAACCACCCATCCCTGTCACAGCCGATTATCATCGACTTCCTTGGCTCGGTGGATGGCCTGACGGACCAGGAGGTGGAGTGTGGAGCCGATACCATCAACGTGAACGGCAAGAGCTTGCCAATCCTCAATCCGGTTCTCTGTCTCAAAGCCCGGATCCACAACCTGTTAGTACTCTACCCACGCCTCGGTAAGAGTGATGACCGCATGGCGGTGGAGTTGCTCCGGGTTAAAGCGGCTATTGAAATTGTGCGCGCCTACCTGATAGATCTGCGCCAACACAACCCGAAAGATGGCGCCCGCAAAGCACACCAGCGCATCCGCCCTCTGCTGAAGCTGGCTCGGAAAAACAGCCTGGGTCGCGAGCTTTACCGGCGCTACGCCGTGAATGTCCTCGACGCGTTTGAGGGCGCGGGGTTCCCAGACCGATTTATGACAACGACCGTCGCTGATCTGCGCCAGAAAATTGAAACCCCCTGACACTGCGGCGCCGTGACCAGGGTAGTATTCCCAAATATGCGATAGCCTATTCATAATCGCCCCGCGGTCGGGTTTATCACGGGATTGCTTTTGTTGAACACTCAGGATATGAAAAACTCTACAAGGGGGTATTTGGCGGAGGTTACAGCATGGACTTCTCAACCGTAAAGGCCACGGCCCTGGACTTTTTCAGCGAAGCAAGCTTTGTCAGTCAGATCCACAATGAATCCGACTATGAGAAAGCGTTGGCGTTGATGGACGAGCTGATTGAAGATTACGACACCTATCTTCCGTTGATTGAAGTGCTTTCAACCTCAATCGAGAGATAGGAAAACGAGTCAGCACATTTGTCAATGGCCATTTATTTTGACCCACCTGCGGCCAATAAAATTGACCCACCCCTCGTTCGTTTTTTAACCGCCTAACTTTTGTTTCAGTCGATAGCTTTCTCCTCCCAGCATAAAGATGTGTGAGTGGTGGATCAGTCGATCCACGATGGGTACAGCCACGTTGTCGTCCACGAAGAACTCGCCCCAACTGGTAAATTCCTTGTTGGTGGTGAGGATGATAGACCGGTATTCGTACAGGCTGTTGATCAGCTGGAACAGGTTGTAGTTGCCCTGTTTGCTCATCGGCAAGTACCCTAGTTCGTCAATGATAACCAGGTCGAACTTGGTCAGGCTGTTGATCTTTTTCTTCAGCTCGCCTTTGAGTTCGGCAATTTCCAGCGCTTCGCTCAAAGCCAGAGCGGTGGTGAACAACACCTTGTAGCCCGCGTCGATAGCCTTTTGGCCAATGCCAATGGCCAGGTGGGTCTTGCCCACCCCGGGCGGGCCGATAAACACCAGGTTGCTGCGGTTGTCAATAAAACCAAAGTCCAACAGCTGATTGACCTGTCGTTTGGTGATGGTGGTCTGGTGCCGATAGTCGAACTCTTCGAGCTGCTTGGCGACCGGGAAGCCGGCTTTGCGGCGATTGAGGCTGATACGCTTGGTGTTGCGCTCGTTGATCTCGTGCTCGACCAGCGATTCGGCAAATTGCAGGTAGGACAGCTCGTTGGCCTCGGCCTGCGCCAGCAGCGGCTCCAGGGCACTGGCCATGCTGGCGAGCTTGAGGCTGCGGAACTGGTGGGCGACGTGTTCAATGGAGCTCATAGGAGGCCTCCAGGGTCAGTTCCGGCATGAGTTCGCCATAGCGGGACAGGGCGGCGCCAGCGTTTGGCTTCGCATCCTCTTCCCGGGCATCGCGCTGCAACCGCTCGGGCTGGCTCGTATAAGCCGCCAGGTAGTCGCGCAACCCGGTGGCCGTCAACCGTGGCCGTTGGCACAAGTGCACCAACAACGGCTCAGGCAGCGCCTGGTACGGGGCCAGCACCTGTTGAGCACCGGCCAGTTGGTCTTTGTAAATTCTCGGCGAGGTGCGCTTCAGGAGCGCACACAGCTGGGCACCGAAGTGAGCGCCCAGTTGCTGGTGTATAGCCTGCTCATAGTCCACGATCTGTTGGGCGCGATCCCGGTAGTGGTTGTTGTTGCGGATGACCTGACCTTTACCGGTACTGAGGCTGTGACACGCGATCTCCTCACCGCTTTCCAGGTCAAAGATCTGCAACTGGCCCTCATCGGCGCTGACCCCCACCCGGCAGCGCTGATAGGCCATGGGGACCGAGTATTTGTTGCTCTGCCAGGCAATCAGGCCAGTCTTGTCCGCTTGGCGGGTCAGGGGGAACTGGCCGCTCGGACGGACAACAGCGGGTGTAAAGTAGGGCTGCATGGCCTCGCGCTCTTCCGCCTCGTAATGATCGCGTGGTACCTTGCCGGTGGTACCGTGGAGACGGGTGTTGGCGACGTTGTCGAGCCAGTCACGCACGTGTTCCTCCAAGTGTTGCCAGTCGTCAAACTGCTCCCCGTAGAGGCAGTTCTGCTTCACGTATTTGACCCCGGCCTCGACTTTGCCCTTGCTTTCGGGATCAAATCCTTCGCAGGCGTGTATCTGGAAACCCGCATGGGTGGCGTACTCGTGAAAGCGCTGATTCAGGCGCAGCTCGCGGTACTGCTCCTGCAGCACCACCATCTTGGTCTGGTCGTAGACACACTCCTCGGGACGGCCGCCGAAGTAGCGCAACGCCGCATCGTGCATGCGGATAAAGGTCTGCGTATTGATTGGCTTGGCCGAGACTGCGGTGTACATCAGCCGGGAGTAGGACAGAACAAACACAACGAAGTAGACCACCGTCTCCACGCCGTTAATCACTACTCCGCGCAGTTCACCGGGATCCACTTGGCACTGCACCCCCGGCACCATATCAAGTACCGGTTCGTAGTACCGGGTCTGCTTGCACGCTACCGTTTGGCGTAGCTGCTCGACGTAGCGGCGCACGGAGCGATCCGACACAGCGATCCCTTCGTACTTCTGCTTGAGCTTGCGCAACACCTTGACGGCACTGAGTTCGGGGTAGTTCCCCAGCAGGTGCACGATATAGTCCCGATACACATCTAGTTGTTTAGTTCTTGAACGATCTACCTGGCGATCACTGATCTCGGTCTCCGCCATCCGCAGATACTTGCGCACCGTGTTGCGCGAAACGTTCAATTGTTGCGCGATGGCGCGAATCGACAGGCCATCCCCGTTGTTGTAAAGCGATTTGATCTTATGAATCACAACCCAATCCTTCAAAGTGGTACCCCCAATACCGAAAATCCGGCGGGGATACTAAGGGCGACATCGCCCAATTTCTATACAAGGGGTGGGTCAAAATTATTGACCGTTACGGGGTCATTTTAATTGGCCATTAACAACAATTTTTCTGAGTTCAATCAGAGAATCAGCGAATTGGATGATGGGGTCGCAGTCTTGAAGGCGTTAATGGATCATTTAAAAGCTGAAGACTTGCGGGAGGAGATCGGGAGCAAAAGCCTGGTGTCGATGATTCTGAACGGCTCCAGGAGCTTGTCCCTGTACCACATTCAGTCCTTATCCAATCGCTTCAAGGTGTCGCCATCGGCTTTCTTTCCCAAATCTCAGTGAGTGGGATAAAAAGGTATTTTTAGTAAAAACTTCAGAGCCAGCATTAGATTCCTTGAACATACGGCTTCAGTACACCCGTGTTTGTTTACCCCATGATGGATGGGACAAACATTAATATATATGCATATAAATCAGCAGGTTAAAAATTTTTAGCAGTGCTACAAGCAAATTTGTAGCACCGAGAGATGGGCTGCGTAACATTCTTAGAGCAAATCTAGTGGCCTTATCACACTAAAAAACAACAACCGCCTCGCCTCCATCGCCCAAGAAAACCAGATGGAAAACCTATTCGATGCCCTAACCTTCCTACCTTCCATGAACTCCCATCGAAGCCCTACTTTCCAGAATTTTGAAATGTAACCCTGCTATTTGGCGAACGCAACTATGCGTTATCCATCAGCTTGAGCTGCGCCAGTCCGGTCATACTCGCAAGCGTCACAGTCGACATTCGTCTCTCGTCAGCATGAATATACCGACCGCCTATAACAGAATTTACAAGCTCGCTAAAAGTAGTGATCGAATAAAAGCTATCTACCCTCTGACATCCATAATACGTAAAAAGCAGGCAGTAATAGCAGAGAGCTGGAGGCTCGAAACCTCCGGCTACCGGATTGGGTGACTACTCCACACGAGCCGTTGCTGCAAATACTGAATATTCATCACCATTTTTTCTTATCTCAGCATTATAGATATGCTTTCTATTATGCGGATACATTCGTATTTTCTGCTTTATTAACTTCTCTACATCATGGCGTAAATTTGATGGATCGTTTGCATGTGGATTCAGTCGTTTATACTCCTTGATGTAGTTGCTAACTGCCTTCTTTCTATCGTGTTTTGGCAGGATTGAAATATTCCAAGCAGTACATGCTGCATTCAAATAACTTTGCTTTTCATCAATGGTTTCACCCATGCTTATATAATCGCCGAAAAACGCAATAATCATTTCTGATATTTTCATATCTTAATTCAATTACCGTATAGCTTGACGGTGCATAGCTCACCTAGCGCCAAATTCAGCGCCTACGAAGGAGGCCGGCTGTAATTTCTTTGTTAGTAGGCCTTTGGTTTGGCAAGATTCAACGATTAGCAAACCAAACCGCATAATCGTTGACCGATTGATAGTTGGATGAAGACTTATCTATTACCTCTAAATCACACAATGGGAATACATATTTCCTACGCTCACGACACACCGTAACCAGAATCCCATATAAATCTGCGCTACCTTCTACCCCTAATACCTTTACTTTATCATCTGTTCGCAATGGTCCTCTTTCCTGCCACTCCGATACTTCTGCCTCAAAAGGAAATTGTACAATCTTATGAATATATGATTCCCATGCTTCATACTCCGCCCCTTCACTGCTATCTTCAGCATTGGCTAACACCGCTTGGATCCGTTTCCCTTCGTCTCCCAAGTGGCTCCAACCATGCTTACTTTCAAGAAATTCAATAACTTCTTCGACATCCTCTTCGTTATCTCTAGGATTTATTAACTCAATGGCTTCTTGGGAAAGATACATTTCTGTCCAACCTAACCCCTCTTCTTCACAATGGTCTATTGTCTCACTGGGCATCTGTTTAAGGGTGACACTATCCCAACTTATACAAATCAAGTTATTCTTTTTGATTTCAGTGACTCGCCCCTGCCAACCACCAATATTTATTTTTAAGTCTGGATCTTCAATACTAGGTTTTACAACAACCGAATCTCCTAGTTTTAATTTTGTTTGTATCATTATGACATTCCTCACCAGACAGACATTAGTTTTGTTTGGCAAAATATTTTATCAACTTCAGATTTTTTGAGCAAAATCCATACCCCAAGTTGTCCAAAATCATATCAAATTCAGTGGCTGATCACATTCTTTTTTAGAGGTGACTCACCGGGGAAAGGAAGCTAAGGTGTTTAATAATACCCCGAAAGAGTCTTCTATGCACTCAAAGGTCGAACCCTCCCTCTTGATTATTGGGGAGTCCCTATCAGAACTGTATATATATCAGGACACCGTTGATCTTGTCATAAATTGGTGAGCCTTTTATCGCTTTATTGACCTACTAATATAACACTGCCACTGATGAGTTGCGTCGGCCTGGTGCAGCTCGGAAGGTCACTCTGTGTAGAGTCGAGATGTGGCGCGGTGGCCCGACACCGGTTTCAGTGAACAGACGTCCTATTACGAACAGCACTGTGCACTGTGGTTGGCCGTAGCTCCGTTTCCACACCCCGCTCATCGAACCGGACGTGCGGATCTCCCGCATCCGGCTCTCGGACAAAGCCTCACGCCTTCACCCACGACTCGCCACGCCCAAGTTGGGTCAGACGAACGAGCCCAAAGTGCCCGTACAGATGCGAGAGGGGATAAGTCCCGCCCCGTCGCCGCCTGACCTTGTACTTGTAGCGCAGCCACCGGCGTAACCGCATTGCAGCGTAGCGATCTAGTGCACGGTAAGCGCGCTGGTGCGTCCCCACCCGAAAGTAGTTAGCCCAGCCACGCAATGTGCGATTTAGCCGCCTTACTTGCTCTGTGGTGTCCAACCACGTCGTCGCTCGAGCTGTTAACACATGGATATTTTGCACCATGTGTTTAATGCTTTTCTTCGATGGCCGCATTCCCAGATAGGCCTTACCCGTCTTGGGTGAGTACAGCCGTCCAAACGTGTAACCCAAAAAGTCGAACGTCCCGTCCGGTAACCTGCAAACGCGTGTTTTCTCCTCGTTAACCGTGAGTTTCAGCTTCTTCATGATCGCGCGCATCCACTGTGAGGCTTCTTCAGCCCTACCTCGACGGCACAGGATCACAAGATCCTCTGCATACGTCACGATGCAACTGCCAAGTTGTTGATCCAATCCGAGCTGCTTCCATGTCAGCACAAACCGGCGCATGTATAAATTCGCCAGCAAGGGAGATATGGGAGAGCCTTGCGGAATGCCGCATCGGCTATCTCTGGCTTCCGTCGTTCGCGTTTTGCGTCCTCGCCTGTCGGCCTCCTCCACCGCGCATTCCATCCACAACTTGAGCAGTCGCAACACACGTCGATCTACGATCCGGCGTGCGAGTGACCGCATGAGTTCAGCGTGGGGAATGCTGCCGAAGTAGTCCGACAGATCCGCATCCACAACGTCGAGACGACCCTCGAACATTCGTTCTTTTATGTCGACCACCGCTTGTTGTGCATTGCGTCGCGGGCGGTACGCGTACATCTCCTCGGGTAGATCGGCCTCAAAGATCGGCTCCAGCACCAACATCGCTGCGGTCATGCATACACGATCGCGCAGCGTAGAGATGCCCAGTGGCCGAAGCTTTCCGTTGGCCTTCGGGATAAACACTCGCCTGATGGCATTTGGTCGATATGTCTCCTCTTTGAGCTCAAGCGCCAGTTCAGCCAACCATCGCCTCACCCCGTACGCCTCGACATCCGAGAAGTCCTGACCGTCCACACCCGGTGCCCCCCGATTGGAGCGGCATTGGGCATAGGCATGCGCCAGGATATCCTCTCGGTATATCTTGTCGTACAGAGCATAGAAGCGAAAATCAGCCTCAGTCTTCGCTTTCGCGTGTAATGCTCTCCGCAGTTTCCGAACACTTATGGGAGTTGATAGGTTGCCCAATCTCCTGTTCCTTCCTACTTCCTGCATTTGCTTTGAACTAAGGCCCCTTCCCTCCACCGGCATTACCCGGCATCCACAGTACTACGGGCCTCTCCGCCACCCCAGGGCGCCCGAACCCTCCCTCACGGGCGCTCGGTTGGTCATCCCGGACCACGCCAAGGGGCTTCCCGTGTTGCGTGCGCTTCCCTTGTGTACATGCTGTCACCAATACCCCGGCACAGCGACTGGGATCGTATTCGCTCAATCCCCCAGTCGTATCAGCCTTCCCCGAAATGGCGATCGGGTCGGCCTGTGCAACGTCCTTTTCGAGGCTTGCTCAGCGTTCACTCACGTTACGGCCTGCACACTCGCGCTGTCACCAATTCGCGACACGCTTCACCGGAGGCTTCAACCGCTTCGTTACCTCCACAGTTGCTCCGGTTGCTTCCGGCTGGAGCGATAGCCGGGTGGGACTTTCACCCACGGGGAAAGCGCCGCCTTACCACGGCGCACGCCAATAGCGGACACTTCCTTAATGGACTTTGAACTAATTATCGGTGAGATCAACGGTGTCCGGTTAAGCATTATATATACGCCATCAACAATGGCCTTAGCTGCCTCTCATAAAGCCTAGAAGATGATCGCTTCATAAAACAGTGTTTTAAGAAGCGTATTACTTGGCGGCTGATTT
>Ga0213841_1001026_pt1 | contig 17571 bp, 18 predicted proteins | sample SWPATP23_FD_160125 | JGI IMG/M metagenome (GOLD analysis project Ga0213841, IMG submission 160125) | Coastal seawater microbial communities from Marineland, Florida, United States - SWPA TP2 #3 | ecosystem: Environmental > Aquatic > Marine > Coastal | place: USA: Florida | collected 2016-08-14 | reverse complement strand
TGAAACTCGCGTTGGCGAGGAGCACAGGGTCGATGGTGCCGAGCGCATCGATGCCGCCCACGGCCGCGAGGTAGCTGTTGTACTGCTGCGGGATCACCACGACATAGGCTTGGGTTTCCGCGAAGGGTGGCACACCGCCATAATCCTGCACATTGCCCGGACCGGCGTTATAGGCGGCGAGCGCATGGATAATGTTGCCATTGAACATGTTCAGCATTTGCGCGAGGTATCGCGCACCGCCGGTGACCTGCAGATAGGGATCGTCGTAATAGGCCGGGTAGATCCCGAGATCGCCCGCGGTACCGGGCATGATCTGGGTAAGTCCGAAGGCCCCCACGGGTGAGCGTGCCCCGATCTGGAAACGGCTTTCCTGCCAGATCAGCGCCTGCAAGAGACAGCGCCATTGCACGAGCGAAAGGCCCGCGCGGCCAACCCCGGACAGACTATGGGTGTCGCGTGCTGCGCGGATGATCAGCTCCTCGATCCCCTCCCTGGCATCGCCGAACATCCGCGCAGCCGCTGGATTGGTGTCCTCGGGTGCATAAAGACTGGCGGCCGCGCTTTCGACGTCGTCTACCGCCCCCTGCCCCGCCTCAAGCCCGGCCATGGTGCCAGCCACATCGCCGGAGCCGAGGGACATGGCATCCATCAGCCCTTCGAGGGAGGCGAGTTGCTGGCGCTCGATCTCTGCCAGTTCCTCCTCGTGGGTCAGCCGGTCCTGTTGCAGCGCCAGATCCCGGTCGGTCTGCTCGAGGATCGCCTGCCGCTCTGCGAAGAGGCGCAGGTCGAAGGTCGGCACTCCTTGAGCGCTGGCTGGTCCCACCGTGGCACCTGCCAGTGCAAGACTGACCATCGAGAGGGGGAACCAGGTCCGCATCGGCTTAGCCGCCCGCCGCCAGCATCACGAAATCGCAAGCCGTGTCGCGCCGCGTGACTTCCGCCCCCATGGTCGAGATCGTGGTCCTGGCGGTTCCCGCCTGCGCGGGCGCATCGCGGAAGTTGAAGCAATTGGCCTCTGCGGGGTTATGCTGCGCGCAGGCTGTCAGGGTCAGGCCAAGGCCAAGCAGCACGGCGCTGCGGATAATGGTACGGGTCATGTCACTCTCCAGAAATCAGGGCGGTCGCGGTAATCGGGGCCGACAAGGGCCTCGCCCTTTTCCATGCCGCCGAGGATGGTCACGAGGGGGCCGAGCGCGCTCAGATCGGCATCGATCACCACCGCGCCTCGGTCATCGCGCACGAGGGCCAGTCGCGAGGCGGAGCCGACGCCCAGAAGCACGTCGAGTTCTTTGTCGCTGAGGCCGAGCATTGCGTAGTCGGCGGCCGAGGCGCGGATGTTGGGCAGGAGAACTTGCGTCGGCACGGCTTCCACAATGGTCTTGCCGGTCCGGGTCCGCTCGAGCTGGCTCGCATACTGCGTCATCATCACGACGACGGCGTTCTGTTTGCGGGCGGTCACAAGCCAGTTCGAGAGCCGCTCCGCGAAGTATGCGTTGTCCAGCGCCTTCCAGGCCTCGTCGATGACGATGATAGTGGGCTTGCGGTCTTCGATCACGCGCTCGACCCGGCGGAAAAGGTATGACAGGACCGCCATGCGTTCCCGCTCGCTCTCGGAATCGAGGATGCCGGTCAGATCAAAGCCCGCGACGTCAGCGTCGGTGCTGCCCCCGATTTGGAACGTGTCGTCTGTGTTCGCCCCAAAGATCCAGCCGTAGCGGCCCTCAGCCGTCCATTCCTGCATCCGCTCAAACAGATCGCCATCGTCATCGGTCGAGACGAGGAGCGAGGCAAAGTCCGACCAATTGCGCAGCCCCGCATTCCCGGCGCCGGCGTTCTGGCGCACGACCTCCTGCAGGCGGTTGGTCTGCACGGGGGTCAGTGGCTGGTCGCGGCGTTCGAGGAGGCTTGCAAGCCAATCGGCAAGCCACGCTTGTCCGCGGGCATCGATCTCGGTCTGCAGCGGGTTCAGGCCCGTGGGTCGCCCTGCCCGCACGGTCGAATAACTGCCGCCAAGCGCGCGGACGGCCATTTCCATGCCGGCGCGATAGTCGAAGACGAAGAGCCGTGCGCCCGCGCGCCGAGCCATGGTCATCAGGAACGCCGCCAGAACGGATTTGCCCGAACCGGGGCGGCCCAGGATCAGCGTGTGGCCACCTGTGGGCTCGCGGTCCGGCGCGCCCTGTTCGTGGAAATTGAAGCGGAACCCGCTGCGCTCAGGCGTCGGGAAAAGCGTGATCGGCACGCCCCAGGGGACTTCCCTGCCGGTCTTGCCAAGCGGGGTGCGGTGGAAAGTGGCGAGATCGGCGAAGTTGTGGTTCGTGATCGCGGCCTTGCGGCTGCGCGCCCCGGTATTTCCGGGATGCTGCGCCATGAAATGCGCCCGTGCCCCGAAGGCTTCGGAGATCAGGTTGATGCCGGAGGTGGCGGAGATGTTGCGGATTTCGGCCGCGATATCGTCAAGCGCCGTCTGGGTGCGGGCATAGACCGCCACGGTCATGTGATGCTCGCCGAAGATCAGGCGTTTGGACTCCAGATCGTCTTGGGCGAGTTCCAACTCCTGCGCGAGGCTGACCGCCCCGTCATTGGCGGCCTGCATCAGGCGCAACTGCCGCTTGATCCGGCCTGCCATGATGTTGGCGTTGATCGGCACAAAAGAGTGCGTGACCACCATGTCGACGGGCAGATTCAACTCGTCGAGCATCAGGCTATCGGTCTTGGCGGGGTAGTTCTTCACCGCAAAGATCGCCCCGAGCTTGTCGCCGACGGCACCGTCCGAGAGTGCGATGGTCGTGCCGCGGAAGGTGACGCGGGTATTGGCCACGTCCTCGGCGATCACGCCAAGGCGCGACCGGGGGAAGAGCGGGTGCTCCTCGCCTGTGTTGAGTGAACCGAAGAAGCCCAGAAGCTCGCCGGTGCTTGCGGCCAGCAGGCGGGGCTTCAGCTCATCGAAGGACGACAGCAGAAACCCCACAACCTCGTCGAGTTTGCGCAAGCGGCGGGTGGTGTCGGCTGCATGCCGGGCGCGGGAAGCCCCAAGTCCGAATGGCAAGCGACTGCCAGTCTCTGGTCGCTTCAGCACCGTCAGGGTCAATGTCTTGTCGCGCAAGCCCGCGCGGCCGAGATGCGCGTGCCATCGTTTGTCGACGGCGGCAGCAAACCCTTCGCCCGGAATGGGCGGCAGGGTCACATCGACCGCTTTCGAGACCTTGTGCAGGTAGAAGGAGAACTCGGTCCCCACCTGCGCGACAATCCCGGCGAGGAGCCCGCCGATCCGGTCGAGATGCGCATCCTCGCTCGTGGTGCTGTTCACCCCTTCCAGCCGGATGCATTGCATCAGCTCGTTGCCGCGCGTCCGGATCGTCCGGTCGGTGACGAGGCTCACATAGGGCAGCATCGACCAGAGCCGCTTCTCGCCCTTGACCCATGCCGGCAGTGCCGTCAGCGGATCGAGGGCGCTCTCCACGTCATCGGCTACTCCATCACGGGGCATAGCTGTCGCCTCCGTGCAGTTTGCGGTTCGCCGTGGGCGGGGTTTCCTGCAAGGTGATCACCAGGACATCGAGAAAGTTCGGATTCCAGTCCGCGGCTTTCCAGAGCGCCGGCCAGGCCAGCCCCGCGAAGACGGCCACCACCCAGCTCTGGACCCAAAGGAAAAGAAGCGTCGAGCCGAAGAGCCAGACCATGGCGTACATGATCGGCAAGCCCATCAGCTTGGGTGGCCTCAGAAGGCCGATGAACACGCGAGACTGGTCGGACATGGACGGAGCTCAGGTGGTCCAGATGGCGGCGACGATAGTGGGCGCTGCGGCGATGCCCGCGATCGCGACCACCACCCAGAGCGCCTGGCGGAAATCGAGGATGCCGAAGAGCCAGGAGAGGAAGACGCCGATCAGTGCGAGCGTGCCGATCACGATGCCCAAGGGGCCAGTGATCGCATCCACGATGCCCTGCAGCAGCGTCTGCACGGGCGAGAGGTCGATGCTTTGGGCCAGAGCGGGGCCGGCCAGCACGATGAGAGCCATCGCGCCGAGCGCGACAATAGAAGATTTAGACGTCACGAAAGGTCTCCTCTCAGCCGCTGGAACACGGCTGTCACACGGGCCACATGGCCTTGGGTTTCTCGAAAAGGGGGAATGCCGCCATGGCGGGTGACCGCATGGGGGCCGGCATTGTAGGCCGCGAGTGCCAGCGCGGGATCGCCGAACTGCTCGAGCATCATCAGAAGGTAACGGGCCGAACCGTCGAGGTTCTGCGCGATGTCATGGGGGTCGACGCCGAGATCGCGCGCGGTGTCAGGCATGAGTTGACCGAGCCCGATGGCCCCGACCGGGCTCAAGGCGCGCGGGTTATAGGCGCTCTCGACCTCGATGTTGGCGCGGTAGAACAGCGCCCAATCGGTGACCGACAGACCCGCCTGGCGCAAAGCGTCATGGCTGCCATAACGCAGCGCCGTGGTCTCGATGGCGTGGAGGATTTCGGGGGAGGCGCGGATGGCGCGCGGCGCGACAATTGCGGCAGCCGTCACATCGCTCAGGGGAGCATCATCCCCATGGGACTGCGGTGCTGCAAAGAGAAAGAGACGATCTGGAAGGGGCCCAGTCCGGGCGTCGTCGTCACCGGTGAACGAGCGCAGAGTGCTCGTGGACTCGGCCGTGTCGATCAGTCGGCCATCAGGGCTGACCTGGAAGATGAAACCGTCAGCAAGGGCCAAGGGTGCGGAACAAACACCTGTACCCAATGCAACGACGAGCGCAAACGCGCGGTCAGTTGTCCTTGACCAGAACCGGGCCGGCCCGGGTATCAGGTGTGCGCCCAGGTGCTGCGTGACGCTCGCGAGCGCCTTCGACGAGCGGGATGCTGGCAGTCGTGCAGCCCATGTCAGCAAGGAAGCTGACAAGGCCGACGATGGTCTTGAAATCGCGCAGCTTGAGGACGCTGCGGCTGGTGACAAGCATCTTGTCGTCACCGCCATCCGGGGCAACGGCTCGGATGACCCAGGCGCCGTACCAACTGTTGTGGCGCTTCTCGGCGCCTTCCTTGCAGACCACCTCGATGAGGTAGCCTTCGGCAAGGAGGCCGCGCAGCCCGTCTTCTGTAACCACATTCGGTGCTTCTTCTATCATGGCCTTCCCTTGGGTCCTTCTTCTGCCTGGGTGCAGTCTCGGGCCCACGGGGTCGCAACACCGCGGGCGATACAAGACAACATGAACGATAGCAAGACAATTAAAACGACTTGACGCAGATTGCCTTGCTCCGATAACGGTGATAGCTGACAAAGTCGTGATCTTAAAGGCGGCAAAGGAGTTTTGCCCTGCACATGTCCTGTGCGTGCAACATCCCCCTCGCGCTGCTGATCACCGTCCTTGTGGTGAGTGGTCCGACCCATGCCTGCATCCCGCCCGAACGGCCGTTCCTGCCCACGTCCCGAGAAGACATGCGCACCTATGCGGACCTGATCCGGGGGGATTTCGAAGCCTACATCGCCGATGTGCAGGACTACTTCCGCTGCATCGACGCGGAGCGCGCGCGGGCCTTTATTGAGGCTAGGGAAGTGAGCGAGGAATACGGGCGGTTCATCGAGGCTGTCGAGTAGCTCCCTTCCTGCTGGCACTGGACGCCCCTGATCCTGTGCCGATGTTACAGTGATGATTTTGTTGGAGCATGTTCGGCCTGGAGCCTGTCCAGGGCGCCCACGCATCGGTTGCTTATGCGGCGGCCATGCGGTTCAATCAGGGTTCGTCTCCGGCCAATTTACCGAAAGGATTGATGCCCCGTGTCACTGCGTTTCTGGCAACGTATCCGTCTTGCGCCCGGGGTGACGCTGAACCTCTCGAAATCGACGGCCTCTCTGTCGTTCGGACCGCGCGGTGCCAAATACACCGTTAGCCCCCGGGGGAACCGAGCCACACTCGGCCTTCCGGGCACAGGCCTCTTCTACACCATCCAGGATCGCAAGGGCGCGCGTGCAGCCACCTCAACGCGGGACAAGCTGTCCCTCGGGTTTTTCCGAAGGCTCGTGACCCCACCTGAGGAAAAGGCGCTCATAGACGGGCTGCGTGCGCTCAACGACGGCGATGAGGATGAGGCGCTGTCCCAGCTGGAAGCCACAAGCGATCTGCCCGACGCCGCCTGGATGGCCGGCATGATGCGCCTGAAGCGGGAGGCATTTGCGCAGGCGCGTGCGTATCTGGAAAGCGCGCTTGCGGCGGGCGACAGGCTCGGCGCGCTGTTCACGAAATATGACCTCGCGCCGCAAAGCACCCTGCCGATCGCCAAGGGCATCTTTGCTCACATCTCCCCCACCGAGCGCGGCACCCGGCTTGCGCTGGTGGAACTGTGCGAAGCGAGCGGAGACGCCGAAGACGCGGCGCAGCATCTCGAGCGGCTTTTGGTCATCGCACCTGAGGATCCCGTGGTGCTCTTATCCTTCGTCCAGATCGCACTCGACACACCCCAAGATCACGACCTGCTGGACCGGGTGATCGCCTTGACCGCCGCCACCCAGAACGAAACGCCGATCGACACAGGTATTCTGCTTTACCGGGCTCAGGCGCTTGCTTCACGCGGCCTGCCCGACGCCGCCATCGACGTACTCACCCGCGCTGGCCGACGTCGCAAGGACCGCCCCGATCGTCTCCTCCACCAGATCCGTCATGACCGCGCTGAGCTTTACAAACGCGTGGGTCGCAAGGCGCAGGCACGGCGTGAGTTCGAAAAGCTCTATGCGGAGACACCGGAGTTCGAAGGGTTGGCTGAGAGACTGGGATTGAGGTGAAGCGTTCGACGCGATGGGCGGGGAGCAGATATGCGGCAATGCCGCGTTGCTTCCACAACATCGTTACAACGCGGACATTTTTGGAAGCATCAAATCAACGCTTTCATGCGGACACTCTATTTTATCTGGTATTTCAGTCGTCGTTGAACGAACGCGGGTTTGGAGCCCTCCAGAATTTTGACGATGGCATCATTGATACGCGGATTTTCAATCGAACCACTTTCATAGGTGAATTTGTAGTTGTCGGCCTTGTCGAGCGTCACGTAAAGAATTTGCTCGGCGTCGGCCCCGACGGCAAGGTTCGGGTTGTGAGTGACCAGTACCACCTGCCGAGATTTCTTAGCCTCGCGAATGCAACGCGCGAGCACGGTAAAGATGCTGTCATTGTCGAGGTTGTCTTCCGGCTGATCGATAATCAGCGGTGTTTTTTCTCTGTCGAGATGCAGGTAGAACACCAGCAGCAATAGACCCTTTTCGCCTGGGGAAAGCTGGTTCAGGTTTTTTCCGCCCAATCGAAGCTCATAACGCGGCTCGAAATATTCCAGCGAGAAAAGCAGATCGTAGAGACTCTTAACGTCCTTGATCTGTTTCGAGATATCTTCCGCTTTGATGTCGGCAATGATGGTCTTGGCAAAGCTCAGGATGGTTTCAACATCATTCCAGTTCACGTCTATCATGCGCTTTTCCAGATCGCTCCGCCCCTCTACAGCACCGCGAAACGGCCCGCGCGCCGTCTGGGTCACGAGTTCCAGAAAGCGCCGTGGAAATTCGTGCGACGGCACAAATGATGCGTCGATCGATACATCGAATGCCTCCGAACTTACCGTTGCCAGCTTCTCTTCGACGCTGGATTTCAGGCCTTCGTAGAAAGAGCGCACCTTTTCCTTGGAGGTGAAAATCGAACGCGCGAGATCATCGCGGTCGGAATAACGGGTATCAAGTTGCGCCTGCAGGTCTTCCTCGATGTAGCGGATACGGGCCTCCAAGTCCTTGATGGTTCCAGGCTTGGGGCTCTCATCTTCCCCCATGACCTCTTCCATCTTCTTATTGATTTCCGAAAGAGTCTGGAGGTAGCGCTGATAGCGGCGCTGCGGCGCGGACAGAGTTTCCTGCAAGGCCTTCAGTTTATCAGCGAGATACTGGTGGGCTTTGCGTAGAGAGGGGACGCTGGTGAGCGTGGCAAAGTCCGTGCTCTCGGTAAACTCGCCAGCGTGCTCGGCCTCCAGTGCCTTCACTTCGGCGGCAAGTTCGGTAGCCTTGGCATCGATGCTTGCGGTGCTAATCTTGTGGGAAACGATGAGGTCAATATCCAGACCAAAGCGTGTACAGATGGGCCTAAGTTCTTCTGTTTGATCCCACGGTTTGATGTAATCGGTGCGCCGTTCACACCGGATTGACGTAGTTCCAGGGCAGCAGCAGGTTGATGTCGGTTTGTTTGTGCCCGCCTGCGATGGCTTTCAGGACACGGGACAGATAGCCATGGGGTTCAATCCCGTTGAGTTTGCAGGTTTCGATCAGAGACGCGATGACGGCCCAGCTTTGCGCGCCGGCATCGTGACCTGCGAAGAGCGCGTTTTTGCGGTTGAGGGCGATGGGACGGATGGTGCGCTCGACGGGGTTGGAATCCAGTTCGATGCGACCGTCGTCGAGGAACCGGATCAGCCCGTCCCAGTATTTGGCGATGTATTTCAGGGCCTCCCCGGTCGGTGACTTGGCAGAGACACGGGCGCGGTTCTTGGCGAGCCAGAGCTTGAAGGCGTCGATGATGGGTTTTGAGCGGTCCTGTCGTGCAGCGTGCCGTTGATCGGCAGGCAGGCCGCGCAGGTCTTTTTCGATACGGTAGAGTGCCTGGATTTGAGCCAGGCCTTCCTGCGCGATTGGAGCAGCGCCAGATTGGGTGACGTCATGCAATTTTCGCCGCGCGTGTGCCCAGCAATAGGCCAGCACCACATCCTGTGTAGGGCGTTTGAGCAAGCGGTTATAGCCTGCGTATCCATCTACCTGCAGGGTGCCGCTGAAGCCGCTCAAGATGTTATCCGCATGCTGCCCTGACCGACCGGGCGCATAGGTAAACGCCACTCCGGGAGGATCGTCGCCGCCCCATGGCCTGTCATCACGGGCCAAGGCCCAGAAGTATCCGGTTTTTGTGCGTTTGCGCCCTGGTGCCAGAACTGGCGCGGGTGTTTCGTCCATGAAGAGCTTGGTTGAGCGCTTCAGATCGGCCATCAGGGCGTCATAGACCGGGGTCAATTCGAATGCTGATTTGCCTACCCAGGCCGCCAGGGTGGAGCGATCCAGATCGATCCCTTGGCGGCTGTAGATTTGTGCCTGCCGATAGAGCGGCAGGTGATCCGCATATTTTGAGACGAGCACATGGGCGAGCGTTGCTTCGGTTGGCATGCCGCCTGCAATGATGTGGGCGGGTGCCGGGGCTTGGCTGATCCCGCCCTCGCAGGACCGGCAAGCGTATTTAGGGCGGCGGGTGACAATCACCCGGAACTGGGCGGGGATGATGTCCAGCCGTTCGCTGACATCCTCGCCAATGACGTGACGCTCAGGTCCGCAGGCGCAGGATCGCTCGGGTTCAATGACCACTTCCACCCGTTCCAGATGCTTGGGTAGTGATCCGCGATTGGTCTGGCGCGGCTTTGGGGGCCGCACGGGCGCGGTCCGCTCGTCCGCGTCGATCTCGGCTTCCACCTGCGCGATGGCGGTCTCGATATCCTCGAGTTCCAGTTCATACTGGGCCGGGTCAACCTTCTCGGATTTGGCCCCGAAGAGCGCCTTCTTGAACGAGGCGACCAAGGCCTCAAGCCGCGCATTCTGATCCTGCTGCGCACGGATGATCGCCTTCAGTTCGGCAATGTCATCGGGCAATTTGTCAGGCACATTCATGCCCCATCTCATAACAAAACAAGGGCAGAATGACCCGCGCAAACGACCCCGTGAGTCACTCCGCCGCAGCTGGGGCTGCCACCTCCAAAGGGCGCACGCGCCGCCAATCCAACCCCGCAAACAGCGCCTCAAACTGGGCCGGTTCCAGGCGCATCACCCCGTTCTTGACCGCGGGCCATGTGAAGCTGTTATCTTCGAGCCGTTTGTAGGCCATCACCAGCCCGCTACCGTCCCAGTAGATCAGCTTCAGCCGATCCGCGCGCTTGGCCCGGAACACATAGACCGACCCATCAAACGGCTTCTGGCGCAGGTGGCTCTGCACCAAAGCGGCCAGCCCATCATGGCCCTTGCGGAAGTCCACCGGGTCACTGGCTACAAAAATCCGAACCTTGTGGGATGGCGTGATCACGGTGTCAAAGCCCGCGCAATCTCGGCGATCCGAGCCGCTGGCGTTGCCGCATCAAGACGAACGGTGATGTCGCCCTTGATCACATCCAGCGTATTGGAAAGAGGGTTGGGCAAAGGCTGGGCAACTGGCACAGAGGCCTCAACCTCAACAGGCACAAAATCTATGCCGTCCAAATTTGGCAGAACCAGTTTGCCCTGCCGCGCCATCCGCCGCCAGTCAGACACCGTGCTGGGGATCAACTCATAACGTGTCGCAACCGCATTGACCGTCTCGCCTTCAATCAGAGTCTCCGCCACGATCCGAGCCTTCAACTCCGGCGGCCAATTCCGCTTGCCCTCCGCCCGGCGCGGCACCCTTGCCAGAAACTCGCTTGTAGCTCCCATCGAGAAACTCCCCACAAATCAAAGAAGCCTCTGAATCGCAGATCAGGCGTCATGCCGTAAGTGTGGGAGCGGCGCACCGCTTACGGTTTGATGGTGCGATCCTTTCGCAAGAATGGAAGGAAGCATTATGGGACAAGTTCGCCATGGGAGCGCCACGACCACGCACGCCGTCAGAGCTGCAATACAGCGATCGCAAGCTTCGCTCGCGCAGTTGAGCAAGGAGCTGGGCATCAACGCCAAGACTGTCGCGAAGTGGCGCAAGCGCCAGACAGTTGAAGACCTCAAGACTGGGCCGAAGGAGCCCCGTTCAACTGTGCTGACCGAAGCCGAGGAGGCGACAATCGTCGCATTCAGACGACACACGTTGTTGCCGCTGGACGATTGTCTCTATGCGCTGCAACCGGCGATCCCGCATCTGACGCGTTCAGCTTTGCATCGGTGCCTTCAGCGTCACGGCATCTCTAGGCTGCCTGATGTGGAAGGTGATAAGCCAAAGCGCCAGAAGTTCAAGCGCTACCCCATTGGCTTCTTCCACATCGATATTGCTGAGGTCCAGACCGCTGAAGGCAAGCTCTACCTGTTCGTAGGTATTGACCGGACCAGTAAGTTCGCAGTCACCCAACTCGTAGACAAGGCGGACCGCAAGACCGCCTGGGAGTTCCTACAGTTCATGCTCGAGGCCGTGCCCTATCAGATCCACACCATTCTCACAGACAACGGCATTCAGTTCGCCGAGCAACCGCGCAATCGCAACACCGCATATTCAAGGCCAATGCGCTTCGACATGATCTGCGAAGCCAACGGCATCGAGCATCGCCTCACCAAGCCCAACCATCCGTGGACCAACGGTCAGGTGGAGCGCATGAACCGCACCATCAAGGACGCGACGGTCAAGCGCTTCCATTACGAAAGCCATGACCAATTGCAGACGCATCTTGCAGACTTCATGGCAGCTTACAATTTCGCACGCAGGCTCAAGACCCTCGGCGGTCTCACGCCCTACGAATACATCTGCAAGATCTGGACTTCTGAACCAGACAGATTCATCCTAAATCCGATCCACCAGATGCCGGGACTGAACACCTTATGTGTCTCGGCCCTGATATAGCTTCCCCGTCGCCGCTCCCGGCCAGGAGCGGCGACGGGGTTGGATACAGCGCTAAACACCTTGTGGCATGACCACGTCATCTAGCAGGCTGATCCTGCCTCTCTTCACCGTCTCGAACAGTTGACGGCGGCCCGTTTTGTGGGACCGCGAAGCATAAGGAAGAGAGAGTGACATGATATCTGAGACTACCATCCTTGGGATAGATGTATCGCGCGACTGGTTGGACGGGTTCTGCCTTCCTGGCCAGAATCGGTTCCGGCACCCCAACACGGCGGATGGCCATATTGCGTTGGTCGCGATGATCCAGAAGCTATCCGGCCCCGTGAAAGTGGGATTTGAAGCTACAGGTGGCCATGAATGGGTGCTCTGGACGGAACTTGTCGATGCAGGGATTATCGCTGTCCAGCTGTCTCCGGCACAGATCAAGGCGTTCGCGCTTTCCCGGGGCACGCTGGCGAAGACTGACCGGATCGATGCCGAACTCATCGCCAGGTTCATGGCATTCAGACCTGAGGCCGGGCGAGAACTTCCAGATGAGAATCTACGTATTCTCAGAACCTTGACGACGCGGAGGGGGCAACTTGTCGATATGCGCAAGCGGCTCAAAGCCCAGATCGCCGCGCGCAGGAAGCAGGGTATTTCTGCCGACGTCGAGACCATGGATGATGAACTCAAAGAGGTGCTCGATACTCAGATCGATCAAATCGAACGGCGGATCGAAAACGTCATCGCACAAGTGGAGCCTCTTGCCGCCAAGGCGAACCTACTGCGATCAATCCCGGGAATTGGTCCGGTCTCAGCTGCGATGCTGATTGCCGAATTGCCCGAACTAGGTCGAATGACATCAGGCGAAGCCGGTGCCATGACTGGCCTGGCACCAGTCCCACACGACAGCGGGGCAATGCGAGGGAGGAGAACGATTGCGGGCGGTCGACGATCGCTGCGACGTGTTCTGTTCCAGGCTGCGCTCGCCGCTGCCTGCCATAATCCAGTTCTCAAACCGGTCGCAAAACGTCTGAAAGAACGCGGTAAGCCCCACAAGCTCGTCATCATCGCAATCGCACGCAGGCTGATCACAATCGCCAACGCGATCATCAAAACTGGCATCCCGTGGCAGCTTCAGCTCGGCGAATAAACACAGTTGCTAGTTAAACACAGCGATTTAACAAGATTCATGTAGCTGTAATATAGTGCCAGTGGTCGAGCTGAATCGAAGCCGCGCTCAGTACCTGCAGAGAAGAAATCTTGCGCTTGCTGAAGTGTCGCAAAGGCCTCCTTGACGCGAGGTCGGGGGCAGCTCTTTTCAATTGATCTTCTTATTACTGCCCAAGGGTCGAGAGAGAATAGAAGGGACTGCAGTGCATGATGCGCGGGCGCAGGCTTCGAGGGCCAAAACGAGAAGCCAACCTGCCGACCTCGCACCTTAAGTCGTTCTCCTTGCCGTGGTTGTGGAAGTGGCGGCATATAGTTGACCCTACTCCTGTTGGTCTCCCAGCCGCAATTTAACGACATCGCCGAACCAAAGAAAAGCTTGGGCTTGCCGCTAACGCATATCGCGGGGTCGGCTTCCTGCGCATTTTGGTCACTTGTCCCATACATCGTGAACGCTCGCTTTGGGCCGGTCACGTCAGTTGTGCGCTTCAGTCCAGATCGACGTCGCCCAAGCGCGGGGCATGGACATGCGTTCGGATCAGGAACGCAGCGGCAGCGCCGGCGATGGCACCGAAGAGGTGCGCCTCCCACGAGACGCCGGGTTGGCCCGGAAGAACGCCCCAGAGAATGGAGCCATAGAGCAAACCAACCGCCAGTGCCGCGCTTAACGTGATCAGTGAGCGATCCACGAAGCCGCGCACGACGAGGAAACCGAACCAACCGAAGACCTGCCCTGACGCACCGATATGAATGGCCGAGCTGCCGAACAGCCAGACGAGACCGCCGCCAAGGCCGATCACCATAGTGTTCACCGGCAGCAAGGCTCGCGTGGTCGTTGCCACCAGCAGTCCACACATCACCAGCAGCGGCGGCGTATTGGCCATCAGGTGACCGAAGCTTCCATGCAGAAGGGGCATTGCGATGACACCATCCAACCCACCGAGGTGCCGTGGGATCAGCCCGAACGCCGGGTTCAGGCCGTAGCCGGTGATCCAGTTGACGACCTGGATCGCCCAGAGCACGGCGACAAAAGCGACAAGCGCCGCGGCGCGCCGCAGGAAGGTGCGCATGTGATCCCGGTTCATCATGGCGGCGACAGTAGACGTCTCCGCAAGGCCTTCAACGGCTTTCGCGCGCTATTGGGAAACGGCTAGGGGACCGAGGTTCAGGATGACCTCCCCACGGCCCAAACCAAGAGCGCGGCTGCCTACCGAAGGCTGTGACGAAGCATCAAAGCCTCATTTCCAAGAATGGTGAACGCCATTCCATCCCTTGTCGCTCTCCTTCGAAGCACGACCGAAGCGCAAGCTGTTTTTCAGCGATCAAATCTGCTTGCTATCGTTAGTGTTGTTTTGTATCGCCGCACCATTATAGCTGGAGTCGGCGTCATGAATCACAAGGTCCGGACCGCGGCAGCCGCCGCGGCCATCACAGTATCGAGCCTCGTCGGTTCGGTCGAGCCGACGCAAGCCTACCAGGTCGACTGCGCCATTCTGCTCTGTCTTGCGGGCGGCTGGCCGGCATCGGCGCCCTGTGCCCATGCGCGTGCGGTCTTCATCCGCAGAATCACACCCTGGCCGATCGAGCCACCCTTGCAGATCTGGCGTTGCCCGATGGGGGCGTCGTTCAACGCCCCTGCCCCGCTCTCGCCGATGGAACGGCTTTACGACATCGCCTTCCGAGAGGCGCCTCAAGTCAGCGTGCCGCAAGCTCCTCTCCCTCTGGTCGAAGTCCAGTCAGACGAGCAAGCCGACATCGACATTTCGGGCGACGCCTTCGACTTCGTCCGCAGCATCCGTGTCTTTCACATCCAGTTCAGCCAACGCGAAAACAGCGAAGGCGACTGCAACACCTACGACGCCACGCGCCTCGGTTCCTATGGTGTGCAGGGTGACTATCGATGGACACGGTCGAGTGTCGCCCAGGTCCCGCCCGCATCACAGCTGCCCGACACCGGGCACTGTAACTGGGTCAGCTACCGCTCGGTCTTTGTGGACTGGCGGGATCATGAGGGGAACTACGGCTTCGAAGAGGTCCGCTACTGAACTTGCCCGGGCCTGCCCGAGGCAGGTCCGCACCCGATCATCTTGCACCTGTGACGGTGCACCGAACCCAAAAAGGGAAACGACGCCAGACCGAAAAGCCTGACGCCGCGCTAGAAGAACCCGTGAACAAGGATCTTCTAGCGCACTGTCCGAACCGCCGCAACCAGCAAAATTGTTTTGCTGGCAAGAATGTTGTTTGCTCTCGGCATGGGGTCGTCTCTTATAGGAGACACCAACCATGGAACCCACGACCGGCCTGATCCTGAGACGGATCACCCAGACAGAGCTGTCTGTTTCCGCCCACAAGCTGGCGACCGTCATCCTCGACGCCATTGCGTGGAAGGAGGGTTACAACGGGCTGCCGCGCGGGACGGCCGCCTTCACCCTCGCCGACCTGGCGTCGAAGATGGGCATCTCCCGCCAGTACCTGACCGAGCTGCTGGCTGAACTCGAGGCGTCCGAGCTGGAACTGAGACGCGAGAAGCCCAACGGCAAGTTCGCCCCCTGGCTGTTTCGCTTCACGGCCTTCGATGCCGAGGACGTAGATCAGGATGTTGCGTCAGGCACAGGCGACACATCACTATATAAAGAAAGAAATAACAAAACTATTTTCTCGGGACAGATCACTATTTCTGAAGCGCCCAACGTCTTCCAGACTTGTTGGGCGGAGTTGATCAAAGCTGCGAAAAGGGCCCTGCCCTGCTGGAACGTCGATACGCAGGTGATCTGGGACCGGTTCCTTGCTTTCAACCGGGCGCGCGGGAACGACAGGGTTCCCGCCGGCTACCTGCTCGGGTTCATGCGTCGGTGGCGAACCTCACCCGGTTCGGCAAGCCGACCAACGGAAGCGCCAACTCCGCAACAGGCGGCTGACCCACGGGAGCGGGAGTTGCACGCTCAGATCAAGGCCGCACCCAGTGGCAACCGGCAGTTTCACGCATCAGACCTGTGTCGGCTCATCGGGCAGGCGGCCTATGACGCGCGGGTCGTCGATGTCATCCGGCAGTTTGGCTGTCCAAGGTTCACCGCGACGCTCGCCGTTCATGGGAGGGCCGTGATGGCAGGCGAGATTTCACGATGACGGTGGAGTAGTTCTTTCATGACGCTGTGAAAGCGTCACAGCTGGACATGGGACATCGGCGTCCATGATCGGCAACGCATATCGGCAAAAGCTTGGACTTCATGGCAAAAAATGGTAACGATTGCTTCAAAGTCTGGACACTCAAGATCGGCAAGAAATGATAGAGACACCCGGCCGGATCGAACCTTGCTTCTTCGAAGAGCACATACCTGCCAGCCTCGCGGACCTGTCGGTCGAAATCCAGCGCGAGGCGGCTGGGCTGGGACAGGGCCTGCACCCGGACAGCGCGGCCGAACTGGCTGACCTGGTCAGGGTGATGAATTGCTACTACTCGAACTTGATCGAGGGGCACAACACGCGCCCGCGCGACATCGAACGCGCCCTCGCCGGAGCCGAGCTGGAGGCCGAGACGCGCCCGCTTGCGCTGGAAGCCCGCGCCCATGTCATCGTCCAACGGTCGATCGACAAGCTGCATCGGGACGGCACCCTTCCCCGGCCCACGTCTGTCGCGTTCCTCACCTGGGTACACAAGGCCTTCTACGACGAGATGCCGGACGAGTTCCGGCGGATCGAACATCCGGATGGAACGAGCGAGCCGATCATTCCGGGCCGTATGCGGCAGGAAGGCGATAGCGAAGTTGCCGTCGGCCGCCATCTGCCCCCCTCCTCGGGTCGCGTCGCGGCCTTCATGGATCACTTCGACAAGCGGTTTCAGATCGCGGCCCGCTCGGCGAGCGGGCGGATCATCGCCATCGCCTCGGCGCACCACAGGCTCAACTACATTCATCCCTTTCCTGATGGGAACGGGCGTGTCAGTCGACTGATGTCCCATGCGATGGCGCTCGAGGCTGGTATCGGCGGTCAGGGGCTTTGGTCTGTCTCGCGCGGTCTGGCGCGCGGATTGGCGGACCGGGGCGAGTACAAGCGCATGATGGACATGGCCGACAGCCCCCGCCGCGGGGATCGTGACGGGCGGGGCAATCTGTCCGAGGCCGCTCTGAAGACCTATTGCGAATGGTTTCTGAAGGTGACGCTGGATCAGATCACCTTCTCGACCAAGCTTTTCGACCTTGGCGGTTTGGAAAAACGCTATCGGCGCCTCGTCGAAGACACGATCGACGACAAGCGCGCGCGCGACCTCATCTCGGCAGTCCTTCGCTATGGCACGCTGGAGCGCGGCGAAGCGCAGATCGTGCTCAAGACATCCGAGCGCACAGCGCGCAACACGCTGAGCAAGCTGACCGCGGCTGGATATCTGTCATCTGCATCGCCCAAGACGCCGGTGCGACTTGCCTTTCCTCTCGACTTTCGGGAGCGCCTTTTCCCGAACCTGTTCGCAGATGGGGATCTGCCCGCTTAGCGCGCGTCGCTTCGGCGTGAAACGTCGAGCTGCCGCAAGCGGCACTTTTAGCCATCCATCAGTCCCTTCAGACTGCCGACGAAATCTGCATCGCCCTTGGCCTTGCGCTCGTCCAGCAGCGCTTTCGCATCGGGACCCGCACGGAAACGCAGGCGATCGCCAGACTCGTTGGCGGCTGTCGCGTTGCCCTTAAATCCGAGACACGGCGCGTTTTCGGGAGTGGACAAAATATGGGGGTCGTCGTCGATGATCTGGCCTGTGCTAAGATAAGGTCTTTGCGTGGGGGGCTGCCATGGACGTTCGGATTACGGTCGAAACGACCTTTGATAATGGGGAGATGCGCACACATCAGCTTGACGGCAT
>Ga0213841_1001024_pt1 | contig 17611 bp, 13 predicted proteins | sample SWPATP23_FD_160125 | JGI IMG/M metagenome (GOLD analysis project Ga0213841, IMG submission 160125) | Coastal seawater microbial communities from Marineland, Florida, United States - SWPA TP2 #3 | ecosystem: Environmental > Aquatic > Marine > Coastal | place: USA: Florida | collected 2016-08-14 | reverse complement strand
TCAGGCAGCTTATGCCTACAGCCTGCTGGTCGCCACCGTTAACGACGGCTACCGAAGCTTCAGGGGACATTGCTACACCCGTAAAACAGCTGCAATCATCGATTCTGGTAAGACAGCTTACAGCCAGGTTCGGACATTTCAGGGTCTCTCTACTCATGGATTAGTAGCGGCCGTTAGGAAGACCTCTCTTGCGGATATTGAACGGCAGGAGTCGGCACCATTGCAGAAATTGAGGTCTATTGGGGTTCAACGGCAGCTCTGGCGACTAGCTAACATTGGAAATCCTATTATTTTCACAGAAGTAAATGACAGAAAATTCTACAAATCGATCGTTCAGAAAAACAGATTTACTAGGAATACGGTTGACTGATGATTTCACTGTCAGCCGATTTTGGATTTTCTGGCAAAGATCTTATGTCTGATTCGTGCCCCCCCCCCCCTCACTCCAAAAAATAGACACCCATGTTAATTAATCCACCAAAAGCATATGACCTGGAAGTCAAGTATTACAATTTGTATAATGGTCTTGTTTTTCTGAAATCTCTAATGTTTTTGTGTGACGTACTTTTCCTGATCAAGAAGCTCAGTGTAAATTTCCCTAATCTTGTTGCGCAACCATTGTAACCCTGGATCTGTATCGTACAGCGGGTGCCACACCATATTTAATTGAATTTCTGGTAGGCCAGGCGGCGCTGGGAGTAGACGCACATCTCCATGTTGGAGTAGATGTTTTGCAGCGAGCAGTGGTAAGGTGGTAATGTAATCGGTGCGCTCTATTATCCTAACCAAACCAAGATAACTTTCCACTCGCAGGGGTTCTTTCTCTTCATTTTTTAAACCCTTATCCATGCCCTTGCTCTTATCCTTTAAGGTCTTATCTTTTTGGTTTGCCATATCCGTAAAATACACCAGGTGGTCGTGGGCATGTCGTTGGCTGGCATAGACTTCGGGACTGAGCGGTGGCTGGAGCGGATTCTTATTGCTCACCATGCAGACTAATGTGTCTTTTGGCAGTAGTTCACAACTGAGGCTTTTCGGTACGGGGATATATTGATCAAGTCCAACCACGATGTCGGTGACTTGGTTGAGTAGCTCTGGTTCAATAATTTCCTCTTCCAAATAATTCAGGTGAATCGAAACGCCGGGAGCCGTCCGGGATATTTCCTCGTAAAGCCGGGGGGCGATCAAACATTCAAAATATTCTGAGGTACGAATCCAAAAGCTGCGCTTGCTGCTTGCAAGGTCGAAGGCTTTCGGTGGTGTCAGTACTTGTTCCAGTTCACGCAGAATCCGATTAACTATCGGTGCCATGGTCTTGGCACGCTCTGTAGGGTGCATTTCATTGCCACTGCGAACCAGGACTGGATCGTCAAGTGTTTCCCGCAGGCGCTTCAGGGATTGGCTGAGAGCCGATTGAGTAATAAACAGTTTTTCGGCGGCGCGGCTAACACTACGGGTGGACATGAGTGCATCAAAAACCACCAAGAGATTCAGGTCAATCTGTCGGATATTCAAAATACGAGTCCTCGGGGAAGCTAGATAAAAAGCCTGTAAGTATTGGCGCCCATGGTTATTAGTAGCGCTAATGGCGACATTAGAATAATACAGTACATCTAATGCCTGTTCAATCGTATGATTCTTATCAGCACATACCTTTTAAGCGATCTATTAAAGGAGTATCAGACTAATGGGCAAGAGTATCGATATCAAAAAAAGCCTGGTTGACGTCAATGATTCCGTTATTGTTGTCATCGATATACAGGACAGATTTCTCGTCAAGTACGGAACCTCTGTCAGCAAACCCATGGTTGAGAAGGTGACGTGGCTACTGAGTTTTGCCCAGCTTATGAATGTGCCTGTAGTGGCGATGGCTGAAGATATAGAAAACACCGGAACCTTAACGCAGCCGGTGCTGGATGCACTTTTGGAGGGTGTGAAAGTGCATAACAAAAATGTTTTTGGCCTGGCGGGTCATCCCGAGATTTTGGCTGATATCGAAGCTACTGGCCGCAAGACGGCAATTTTGGTTGGTATGGAAACCGATGTGTGTGTTGCGCATTCAGCACTGGGGTTGATGGAGAATAATTATCAAGTGGTTGTATTGAAGGACTGTGTGGCGACAACCGCAGGTGCCGATGAAATTGGTCTGTCCCGAATGCGTGATGCGGGGGCTGTTATCAGTTCCGCGAAAGCCATCTACTACGAGTGGTTGCGCAGCGTGAAGAACACAGATGCCGCCTATGCAAAGGCGCCTGATCTCGAAGAGGAGGTGCCGAGTAGCCTCGAGTTGTAAACCCCCAAACCCAAAAGGCCAAAAAAGTCTTGCTGTGAGGAGAGTATGGTTATGATAATAAATGAATTCCAGAAAAAATTAGTGGTGGTAGCGGTTGCTGCTACAATCGTTGGTGCTATGCACGTTTCGGCTGCCGATGGTTGGGCCATTGAAGAGGTTGTGGTAACGGCTCAAAAGCGCGCCCAAAGTGTCAACGATATCGGAGTCTCTGCCAGTGCGTTTGGCGGCGACGACCTCAAACGGCTGAAAGTTGAAAGTGCCATTGATTTGGGCGCTCATACCCCCGGTCTGGTCGCTGTCAATGCGACCTCTGGGGGAACGCCGATTTTTGCGATACGGGGTGTGGGTCTTGACGATTTTAGTGCTAACAATACCAGTGGTGTGGGGGTTTACACGGATGAAGTCTTTGCCAGTGCGCCGGCTCTGTTGAATGGTCAGATTTTTGATGTCGAGCGCGTGGAAGTGTTGAAAGGCCCCCAAGGAACCCTGTACGGTAAAAACACCACCGGCGGTGCGATCAACTTTATCAGCAATAAACCGACCGAAGAATTTGAAGGCTATATTGAAGCCGATTACAGTCGTTGGGATCGGGTTGAAATTACCAGTGCCGTCAGTGGTGCCATCAACGAAAGCATGCGCGGTCGTATTGCGGTGAATTTGGTGGATCAAGGGGAGGGCTGGCAGAAGGATGTGAATACCGGCAAAGAATACGGTAAGGACGAAAGTCAGGCTATTCGCGGCTTACTGGATTTTGATATTTCATCAGATACCTCGGGGTTTTTAAAAGCCTATTATACCAAAGATAATTCAACGCCCTTGTCTCCCCATGCCGAACAGCAGGAAACCTGGGGACATGCCGAGCTGAATAGCCCCACAGATCCAGGCAAAGTGGCCGTTGGTGATCTGGATATCGGCCGCGATGAAGAAGGCTTTGGGTTGGCGTTAACGCTGAATATGGGATTTGAACCCTTTACCCTTACCTCAATCACCGCTTGGGATACCTATGAGCAAGATGTGGTGGATAACTACGATGGAACATCCACGTCAGTTGACAATGAGTTCCTCAAGAGTGATATAGAGCAATTTTCTCAGGAGCTGCGATTCACAGGTAATACTGAGGGTGCCTTCAGCTGGATCCTGGGTTTTAATTACTCCGTGGAGTCTGTGGAGATTAATACTACGGCGGATGACTCCTTTCTTGCCTTTGAAGACCCCAGCAATGCTGTGGGTGCAGATCTGTTGACCGGTGATTACACGCAAGTCACTGAATCTTATGGGGTTTACCTGCATACGGATACCGAGCTCAACGACGAGTTGACCTTGACGGTGGGTGTGCGTTACTCCCTGGACGATCGCAGCTTTGATGGCAGGGCCAGTAATCACGATTTGTCGGGTTTTTTCGACGATACCATCGCCCTGCTTGATGAATCCCACGATGAAGACGGAGTAACCGGCAAGATTGGTCTCGATTGGGCGCCCAACAATAACTGGTTGATCTATAGCAACGTCGCTACCAGCTACAAGACCGGTATTTTCTACGGTTCGGCAACCCTGGATTCAGACCCGGGGCGTGGCTGGGGCTATGCAAAACCGGAAGAGGTCGTCAGTTTCGAAGCCGGTTTTAAAGCCACGCTGCTGGATGACACTCTGCAGATCAATGGCGCCGCCTTTATGCTGGAGTATGAAAACCGTCAATCGATCATTAACTTTGTGGAAAATGGATTTAGTACCTTTCTAGGCTTTGACGTTGTAGATGTCACCATGATCAATGTTCCTGAATCTGAAGTTGATGGTGCCGAACTGGATATTCGCTGGTTACCGTTCGAAGGGCTAGATCTCCGATTTGGCGCGGCATACTTGAACAGTAAGGTGACCAAGGCGCCAACCACCGGTGATATGCGTGGTATCTCCGACGATGCCAGCCAGCCTTCAACAGTGGATCATGTACTCAGTAATATTGCCGTTGGTGCAGAGTTGGCCCAATCGCCGGAGTGGAGTTATAACAGTCAGGTGTCCTACGAATGGGTTGTAGGTAATAACCTGATTGCTCGCGTGCAAACCAGCTACAGCTGGCTTGATGAGCAGGGTGGGGGCGTTGGTGGTGATCCTAACCTCGTCACTGAAACGGTTAGCAGCCTGGATGCACAGGTGTCTGTAACCGATGCCGATGATTCCTGGGCGGTTACCCTCTGGGGTAAAAATCTGGAGGGTGATGATGCTGAAACCTATGCGTTTTCTGGATTTGCAGGGCGTGTGGTCTACCGAAAGCAGCCTGCTAGCTATGGTGTGACCGTTAATTATAATTTTTAGTGTCTGCGGAAATTCATAATAAACCGGGCCAGTGGTTACTGGCCCGTATTTTTTTAAACATGGATATAAATATTTTTACGCTGCACACTGAGAGGTCGTATTGTGAGTGAAGTAATTTCCAGTTTGAAACCAGCACAGGAATATGAAAATGACTCAGAATTAACGGCCTTTGATGACCCCGCTGCTATAGTTGCGGCCATTGTCATCAGCATTGTAGGTGCTGTCGTTATGATGACCATGCCTGTGTTGATTGGCGCCCTGGCGGATAACCTGGGTTTTGACGAGCAGCAATTAGGCTGGCTGGCTTCCTCAGATCTTTTTGGTAGCTTTATAGCCGCTATTCTCACATCTTTTCTCATTGTCAGGGTCAATCGGCACTATATAGCCATTGCCGGTATTATTACGGCTTTGGTGACCAACTTTTTGTCTGCCCAAACCCACGATTTTGAAACTCTGATTTGCCTTAGAGTGCTTGCCGGCGTCGGGGGTGGTGTTTGTTATTCTCTGGGCGTCGGTTGTCTTGCGGGTAGTCACAATACCGCCAGAAATTTCAGTTTGCTGATGTTTGCCCTGACCTTTATAGGTGCAGCGGGCCTCTACCTTGTCCCCATTTTGTCAGGCTCCTGGGGAGTTGCTGGGATCTACTATGCCTTTTGCATCATTTTTACAATATGCCTGATTGCCGTCCCTAAACTGCCGGCATTTAACTCAGAGGCGACCGACAAGGTGGCTGGCAATGAATTCAGCGTCCAAATTCCTGTATATCTGCCTAAGCTGTGTCTGCTGGCGGCAGCCAGTTTCTATATTACTGTCGGATCCTTCTGGACCTATATTGAGCGCGCCGGGGTCGATGGTGGTCTTTCCGAGGAGTTAATTACCAATACCCTTACGATAGGCACCCTGTTTAGTTTGCTGGGGTGTGTTTTGTCCACCTGGTTGAGTAATCGTTTCGGTCAGTCAAAACCTTTGATAGCGGCGTTGATCTGTATGGCTGGCGCGATGACTTTATTGGCCATAGGTATCAATCCTGTCGTCTTTATTATTGTCAACTTTACTTTCAATGTGTTGTGGTTGTTTACCGATATCTATCAGTTGGGCACGATCAGTAACCTGGATCACAGTGGCCGCTATACGGCCTTGATGCCCGGCGCTCAGGGCTTGGCTCAGGCGCTCTCACCTTCAGTTGCTGGCTTTATATTGAGCCAGAATGTCGGCTATGGTGGGGTGATGGTGCTGGCAGCAGCGGGGTCTTTTGGAGCATTTGCAGTCTACACCTTTGTGTACGCTCGTTTAAGAAAACTGACCCCTGAAATAGCGGATTCCCGCTGAGTATCGATGTCAGAGTTTAATGAATATTTGGAGTTTTGATGTATGAGGGCGGAGAAAAAAAACATTTCAAAGTCTTGGTTTCATACGCAGCGTATACGCGATGATTTGTACTGTATAACAGAGTCTCACTATACCTGGTATAATCGCGCCAATTTATGGTTGATTAAAGGGCGTGACGCCGATTTGTTGATTGATACCGGACTCGGGGTGTCGAGTTTAAAGTTGTATTTGGCCGACCTGTTGGATAAGCCTTTAAAAGTAATTGCAACACATGTGCACTTTGACCATAGCGGCGGCTGTCATGAATTTGATCAGGTCTATATTCATAAAAATGAATATCACGCATTGTGCTGTGGCAACCAACAGCAAATTCTGAGTGCGCCTGAATTTGGGTTTGTACCTGAGTGTGATTTTGAATCTCTCCCTTACGAGGGGTTTAGTGTCAGCGATTATGCCGTCAAAGCGTGCCCCCAGGCTCAGACGATTCAACACGGCGATGTCATTGATCTTGGCGATAAGGCTTTTGATATTATGCACCTTCCGGGTCATTCATCAGGGTCTGTCGGGATATGCAATACCAAAAGCGGCGAGTTTTTTTCTGGAGATGTAGTCTATGACGGTGAATTATTGGATGGTTTAAAAGATTCTGTGGTGGATGACTATATCATCTCTATGGAGAAGCTTCTGGATTTAAAAACCGATGAGGTTCGTCCGGGTCATTACCACAGCTTTGATCGTCGTCGTTTGCAGCAACTGATTAAAAATTATATTGATTTGAGAAAGTCACCTGTTTGCCCCAGCGAAGTATAACGACAACCTATTGCACAATTAACGCGAGGCCATGCTACGGCCATTCTCTGGGAGCCCTATTCTCCTGATGCACTGCACCGCGCCATCAGTTATCGTTAACTGCACGGCGAAGTTTGTCGCCTCACCAACGGTCTGAGCAGTTAGGTGTGAAAAGGGCGACGTAGTGACGATCTATATCCCCATGCCCCCCGAGGCCGCCATAGCCATGCTCGCCTGTGTCCGTATCGGCGCCATGCACTCGGTGGTGTTCGGCGGCTTCTAGTACCAAAGCTGCCCTTTATCGGATTGGCAGCTTACAGTGAAGCACCTGGCCTTCATAAGCCTGAGAAAATATCCAGTTTTGTGAAGAACGAAAGACTGCAACGGGTAGGGGCCAGACATTTATTGAAAAATTGTGTGGCCGAACCTTATGATGCGGTCAATGACTCTGAACAGCCAGGAGCGGTATTTCGTTGTCCCATGTACTCATGAGTTGTAACGTGTCAGGAGTGAGGGAAGAGGGGTTGTTTGGGGTGCTTTGTCCAATAGCCTTGAACGGCAGGACTTGTTGCCTTTGCTGAAGTTGGGCTATTAATGCTATAAGTCTCCCATAATTAACAATCCTCATAAATAGGGGCGGATTACAACAACTCAGTCGATAATTCAGTTGTTCGTAAAGTCCGAAAGCTTCGGTATTGCAGTGCTCCTAAATTTGTACTTGTCAGGGGTTGAATTAGGAGAAAATGTTTAGATGCTTTAATTTGATATCATGATTTGAGGGGCCCGCAGTTGTGGCTGTATGTTCTTCTGCCCTGGTTTGTTTTCTAATTAGTCAATACTTTTAGGGCTCTTATCTCTAAATACTTTCAACATTCAGCACAAAAATGGAACTCATCTGTAGAAGAGGAGTTCGCAACCTTTACAAATTATCTGAAAATTGGGCAGTACGCTTTAATAAATCAATTGTTACAGAGCGAATAAGGTCTTTTTCGCTTAAGTCAGACTTATGTCTTAAACGGAATGCAACTTCGGTCAGTTCTATCATATAGCTGGCCAGAGCCTTAAGTTGCTCGCCTGTTGCATTACTATGGCGCCTCTTTAAAGCCTCCACCAATTGGTCGCGTTTAAGAGTCTGGTTATGCTCAACCAGTGTTTTGAGCTGGGGGTCATTGAATGCTGCTTCATCGAGTTCAATGTCGGCTTTGCTGCCCCATTGCATGGCGGCATCTTCCTGAATATGGTTGTCTATCAGTTCCTCTATGGATATTTCTCCTGTGTCCCGGCCGTAAACTTTTTGGTAAATACGGAGTTCTTGATTTAGTCGTTCTTCATAGAGTTGATACAGAACCGCTGAAATTCCGGGAAAGTGATCGTAGATTGCTCCCGTGCTCAAGCCGCTTTCCTTCGCGAGCTGTTTAGCGGTCAGCCCCTTGCGACCTTCGCGCTGCAATAGCGTACGGGCACCTTTGAGAATTTTTTCGACAGTGTCTTTTGCTCGAGCTTGTTGTGGAGTCTTCCGGGCTTGAACACTTTTCTTTATGCGGTCGATATTGCTGGTTTGACGTTTCATGGCCTTCTCAGACTGACAATGGGGTTGGGCGAATACGTGCAGAGTATACACTGGGTGGGCTGGAAATAGGTATGGTCAATGCAGGAACTCAGTTTTTATTGAGCTAACATACTGATATTTAAGTAAATAATCTATATAACATAATGTAATTACGATAATGTTGTTATCATAATGGCGTTATGGTATTGTTTTCTCCCGGTGGTCGAGGGCCTTTTTTTAAGTTTAAACATAATGGCATTATGGTTTGTGTCGTCGGGTTTTTTTCACCTCATTTTTGATACCAGAAAAGTAAGCCTTTCGAGTTTCAATCATAGGTTTGCTTCCAAAAATTGGAGAGAGTGTGTGATGAGCAAAAAGAATTTCAGTAAAAAGCAACTAGCAGCAACGCTTGCTCTGGCGACTTTAGCCTCGGCAGCCAGTGTGCAGGGTGAAGGCTTTTCCATTGAGGAAATTGTTGTTACAGCCCAGAAACGTGCCGAGAGTGCTCAGGATGTACCGGTTGCCATTTCAGCGTTTAGCGAAGATATGGTGGTAAACACTGGTGCCGATACGTTGACCGATATCATTCCAATGATTCCAGGGTTAACAGGCTCTAGTTATGGTCTAGCGACTAACGCTTGGGCCATTCGCGGTATCAGTACCAATGACTGGAGTGCGGGGGCAGAACCGAGTGTAGGGGTATTTGTGGATGATGCCTATATTGGGCGTAACGCACTGGCAACCGGTGCTTTTTTTGACGTAGAACGCATTGAGGTGGTGAAAGGTCCACAGGGGACACTTTTTGGACGTAATGCGTCAGTGGGGGCCATCAGCATAGTAACCAATAAGCCGGAAGATGAAGATTCCATGTCGATCGGGCTCAGTGCCGGGAATGAAGGCCAGCGTGAATACAATGTGGTAGGTAACTTGTCGATGACCGATGAACTGGCATTGCGTTTTGCGTATCACGGTACGCGTCTGGATGGTATCTGGGAAAATGTTACCCAAAATGAGGACGGGTTTACGAATCGTGATGACTATCGCTTGATGGCGCGTTGGTCGCCAGTGAGTGAACTGGAGGTGTTGCTGTCGTTGAATTACAGTGAAGCAGATACAAATATGGGGGGCTATTACAATCCTGCTTTGTCCACCGTTGAACCGGGAGAAGAGTTTCCCGACAAGGTTGCTACCAGTGAAAAGGAGCGCGAAAGTAATGAGTCAGACGGAATCAACCTGAGGGTTACTTGGGACATTAATGATGATATTACCCTTACGTCGATAACTGACCGTCGTAGCTTTGAGTACAGCTACTACCAGGATGTTGATTCAACAGATGATGACGCCTTGATTGATGCGATATTTGCAGTTGGTACCGGTGGCAGTACTGTCGGCTTTGATATGCCAATCACTGAGCAGCGCAGTATCTCTCAAGAATTTCGTTTAAATGGCAGTGGTGGTGACCTTGATTGGTTTGTGGGTGCTAGCTATTTCAAAGAGGATATTGATGAAGTTACCGTTATAGACCTCGTGGATACGGCTTCTGGATTGGGGCTTCTGGCAGAAGATAGGGCGATCACTTCTGGTAGCACTGAGGCCTTGGGTGTCTACGGAGATGTTAAATGGGCCGCAACTGATGACCTTTCGGTTACCTTTGGTCTACGCTGGTCGCAAGATGAGAAGGACTGGTGTACTACCAGCACCAACGATGTGGGGTTTGGTGTTGACACTGCCGGTAATAATCTGTGCAGCAATGAAACCTGGCGTGAAACAACACCGCGTCTTGTGATTGATTATGCCCTGAATAATGACGTGATGGCATTTGTTAGTGTTTCCAAGGGGTATAAAGGTGGGGGCTTTAACACTTATGCCGGTGATTTTGTGGGTGGAGATGGTATAGGTGATGGTGTGGCGGCCTTCGATCCCGAAACCAACCTGGCCTACGAGCTGGGGTTGAAATCTACATTGCTCAATGGTCGGCTTCAGTTTAATGCGTCTACGTACCTGAATGATTATCAGGATTTACAAATTCAAACCGCGACCCTGGCCGGTATTCTTACCTCCAACGCTGCGGAGGCCGAAAGTAAAGGCGTAGAACTTGAGATGACCTATATGCCGCTGGCTGGTTTGACCTTGATGGCGAATTACGCCTATCTGGATGCAGAGTTCACAAAAGGTACCCTGAACGGCCTGGAGCTTGCCTACGCACCAGAGAATAGCTATTCGGTGGGGGTTAACTACGAACAGATGGTCAAAGCTGGCGGCGTTAACTGGTTCGCTATGTATAACTGGCAGGACGACTTTTTCTTTGACGCTGCTAACACTCGTCCGGAAGATGATTATGGCCTGTTCAATGCAAAGGTCACATTTACACCTAATAGTGGCAGGTGGGATCTGGCTCTGGGTGTAGATAATATTACTGACGAAGAGTACGCCTTGTACCGTACTGATATCGGTCTGGGTCAAGCATTCAGTCGCGGAATGCCACGTTTGTGGAAAGTTGATTTTAATCTCTATTTCTAAGAACTCTCCTCAGTGTTAATGCACTGCTTTTTGCCGGGAATTTCCCGGCATTTTTTTCTTATAGTGAGTTTATGTTGCCGTTTTTAAGCCTGATATAACTCAGAGTTACATACTTTAATTTCTAACTTAGTGAGGCCATTGGAAATTATCGCGGGGTGTTAGAAATTGATGCGTAAGTAAGTACATAAATAGGTAAATGATTATGCAGAGTAAGAAGTCAGAAGCTATCCAATTTTTCGAGTCGAGACTAGGTCAGGAAGCTTTTGTTTCGGAATGGATGGTTATCTCGCAACAGGAAACCGATGCCTTCGCAAAGCTGACTAATGATGTGGACCCCATGCATAATAATCCAGAGTGGGCGGCACAGACTCTCTGGGGTGGCACTATTGTTCAGGCAGCGCATGTGCTTGCACTTGGTATAGGCGCGCTGGCTGATGCCGATACCCCCCTGCAAGGTGAATCTGATGGCAATAGCTACTTGTTGAATTACGGTTATGACCGAGTCCGGGTTATTGCCCCCTTACGTGTCGGGCATCCCTTTCGTTATCGCGGTAAAATTGCCGATGTACGACCCAAATCGGAAGCAGAGTACGTTTTAAAATTTGAAGTGACGGTTGAGGTAAAAGATCGGGATAAACCCTTTATGGTGTATGAGTCGCTAGCATTTTTGGCTACGAATCAAGAGATGCCCGCTGTCGAGAATAAGGGAGCAGAATGATGATTCTCTCAAACTGCTCCAGCTGGCGACAAAAGCGAGAGGAAAAATTTCTGTGTGACATACCACCGTCTCTCGGCGAGTTGTTGTCCATGGCGGCTACTAGGTATGGTGACCGATTGGCTATAGACCTTTTTGATCGCGGGCAAAAGCTGAGCTTTATCGATTGGGATTCAAAGGCCAGCCTGCTGGCAAGTGGGCTGCAACAGCTGGGTGTACGCCAAGGCATGCGGATCGGCATTATGCTAAGCAATACGGTGGAGTTTCCTATTACCTGGATGGCACTGGCGCGAATGGGAGCGGTTATGGTACCGATCAATCCTAACTATACAGCTGCAGAGTTGAGCCATGTGGTGGAAACCGCTGATGTGCAGTTCTTGATGCTTGAGAGCGTGTCTCTTCCTCAAGCGGAAACCATTGGCCGCCTCTCTGGACGATTGGTTCTTGCTGATGAGCCCCCGGAAGCTAGTCGCTACTGTACGTGGACGTCGTTGCTAGATAATGGTACCACAGCCTATGAACCCGAACGGCCAGTGGAGCGTTCGGATGTGGCAGTGATTCAGTTTACCTCAGGCACCACCGGCTTTCCCAAAGGTTGCGCGCAGTCACACCAGTTTTGGATGGTAAGTGGTTTCAATATGAGTGGAGCTAATGAAGTACTTTCAACCGGGTCGATATTGGGGGAGTCGCCTTTCTTTTACTTTGATGCACTGGGAATGTTGGCGAGAGCATTGGTATCTGGTGCGCCTTTGTATCAGGCAGAGCGAATGAGCGTAAGTAAGGCTTATAGTCGCTTGGTGGAGACCCAGGTTGAAGTGGCATATCCGCCTTTCTCGATGAAGGAGTTTGGTGATGATGGGTGGGCTCATAATGTAAAGATTTTTATAACGGCAGGGTCTTCCGCCGCTGAGACTGAAAGTGTAGAGAAGATTTATGGCTCGCCATCTCGTGAATTATACGGTATGACAGAAATTGGTGTGGCATTGGCAGTACCCTACACCATTGAAGATAACTCGATCGTTGGCAGTTGTGGGTATCCCCAGCCCTTCTATGAGCTCAAAATTGTTAATGAGGATGGTGATGAGCAGCCGCCTGGTGTTCAAGGAGAGCTCTGGGTTCGAGGGGAAGGGGTCATGGATGGCTACTGGAACAACTCTGAGGCGAACGAAATCGCTTTCGTCGATGGCTGGTTTCGCACAGGTGATATTTTTGAAAAGTCGCCTCAGGGTTTTTTCACATACCGAGGAAGAATAAAGGATATGATAAAGCGCAGCGGTGAGAACATCTCTGCCGTAGAGGTTGAGTCGGTTATTGCTTCCTATCCCGATGTGCAGGCTGTCGCCGTAATCCCCGTGCCGGAAAAACTGAGAGGCGAAGAGGTTAAAGCTGTTATTCAGCTGGGCGAGGAGTGCGAGCAAGGGTCCTTTGACTTTTTTGCGTTTAGAGAGTTTTGTCTGAATTCTCTAGCCAAGTTCAAGTTTCCTCGTTATATAGAGTTCATTGACGGCTTTGATTACACACCGTCGGAAAAAATTATCAAGGTTGCTCTGAAAAAAGATGATCCTTTTTCTGGTTGTTGGGATTATCAGCGTGGTGAAATAGTCTAGGTGGTAAGAAAATTGTGCATATGCGTGAGATTTACGTTGACTTAATAACTATTTCTCTGCCTGGAGGCATTTTTTGACGTTTTACTGTTGGTGTTTAATAGTTGGAGGGCGTAAAAATGGTGATAAAGACAGGATGGAGATTTCTATCTATTCTTGTTTTCGTGTTTTTAGTTGCGCTTGTATGGGGCAGTAGTATGTCGTCAGGATCAAAGCCAGTGTGGCAGCAGTCCGAGTCTGAACTGTTGTCGTTGATCGAACGTGTAAAGGCGGGTAAGTCGCTAAAGCCTGAACAGTGGCCGCAAGGAGCTAGGGTGGCGGTTGCCTTTTCCTTGGATGTGGATAACCAGTCAGCTCTGCTAAGCTCTGAAGAAGGGTTCTTTGCCCAGCGCAGTGCGGGTGTAATGCCGGCGGTAATGAGTATGACTGAATATGGTGGTCGCCAAGGTATCCAGAGATTGACGAATATCTTTGATAAGTACCATGTTCCTGCGACTTACTTTGTACCTGCGATAAGTTTGAAGGCGATGCCAGAGATGGCAGATGTGATCAAGCATTCGGGTGCTCACGAGGTGGCCTTGCACGGCTGGGTTCACGAAGAGGCTGCCAACGTATCTGCTAAAGAAATGCGGGAGTTGCTGATACGCTCTTCTGACTATCTGGAATATGTGTTTGGTGTAAAGCCAGTTGGTTTCAGAGCGCCAATGCTCATTGGCGAGCATTCGTTCCCAGTGCTGCAGGAACTGGGGTTGTTATACGATAGCTCGCTCGGTAGTGACGATGTGCCCTTTGAGGTGATTTTGTTTGGTAAGCCATCAGGCTTGATTGAGCTACCGGTGAGCTTGGCACTTGAAGATAGCCAGTTGGATCCTTTCTTTAACGGATTCGCTAATGGTCTTTCCCCGGAAGATGTTCTACAAATTTTCAAGGATGAGTTTGACGTGGCATACGAAGAGGGGGGGATGGCACTATTTGTTTTGCACCCGCATATAACTGGTATGCGTTCGCGGGCGGTAATCATTGATAGGTTGATCCAGTATATGCAATCAAAGCCCGGTGTCTGGTTTGCTACTCACCGACAGATTGCGGAGTATGTTAGCGAGCAGTCCCTAAAACCTAAATCGCTGTAAGTCGATTCTCACATACAGGTTAAAGATTTCATGCAGTATGAGAAAGGTGAGAGGGGGGCAATAGCCGTTGCTGCCCTGATGGTGGGTGTCTCCGTCATGTTTTTGAACATTAGCCCCATGGTAACCGGTGTTGTCGTGGATAGCTTTGGGTTCTCAAATGCTCAGGCTGGACAGTTGGTTGGAATACCTTTGTTTGCGATGGCTTTTGTGAATTTCACCCAGGTTTTCTGGATTAGAAGTGTTCGTCATTGGCGGCTGATGCTGTGGGTTTCCATTTCATTGATGATGTTGGGCTACATCGGTGCCGCTTATTTATCAGCCTATGAAGCATTAATGGTATGTTATGTATTTCTGGGGGCTGCTATAGGTGCTGTCTACGGCGCCAGCATGACATTAATAAGTGATAGTCATGACCCGGATAGAGGTTTTGGGGGGGCACAACTGGCTCAGGTCGTTATTAGTGCTCCGCTGATGATTGCAATTCCTGCTGTCATAGTGCCTGCATACGGATTTCCCGGCCTTATGCTTAGTCTGGCGGCGCTACCATTTATGTGTCTTTTTTTAGTGAGGTTGATTCCAGATGAAGGTCTGTATGCAAGAGTCAGCAGTTTAACGGAGAATGATCCTCTTTCAGTTGGTGGTGTAATGTCGACTCAAGGAGGGAGTTTACATAGTAAACTGGCTACCTGGTGTACGCTACTGGCTGTTGTTTTCTTTATGCAGGGGTATACGGGTCTATGGGTGTTTATTGAGCGCATTGGTGTGGAAAGAGGACTGGAGAGTACCTTCATAGGCTCTATGCTAGCCATTACAGGTGTCGTCGGTGGCTGTTCGGCATTGATTCCCATTGTATTAGGAGATCGATTTGGTCGGCTAATACCAACTACCGCGGGAGTTTTACTCTTTTCGATCAGTGCGGTGTTATTAGACCTGGCGGGAGATCTTAGTTTTATAATAGCTTGTATTTTCCAGGGTGTTTCTTACGCAGTTTGTGCGCCTTACATATTTGCACAGCTGGCCGCTTGTGATCGTGGAGGAAAATTTACCGCGGCCTTACCCGCTTTGATCGTAGCCTCTAGTGGTATGGGGCCACTGTTTTCCGGTTGGTTGTTCAGCGATAGCTATATGCCTGTGCTGTTGTTTTGTGGTGGTTCAGTGGTATTGGCCTTGGCATTTATGGGGCTGGCTCACAGGAAGGCTATGCTGCTCGAAACCATTGTAGAGTGAAAGTGTTTGGGGCTGAATTTTCTTGAGGGGAATAACTTTTCTGCATTAGTTGCTTGATCGTTAGTCTCCAACCTGATAAATAATGCAAATTTTTTACAAGTGCTGAACGGTAACTGTCGCGATTCTGCAGCTGGGGAGTTACAAATATGCATGGGGGTATGGCTGCTTAATTTAGTTAACCGGTATTTGGTAGAAACGTCAGTATTTAGGGCTATACCGGTCTATCTCATGCATAATAATTCCCTGAATCTTACGATTTAGCAAAGACCGGGTTGGGTAGAACCCGGTAATTCGATATCTCTAAGTGTGGAACTCATTGCTGAAAATTTAACGTACTTGCGAAGGACCGCAACAGACTGCCGACAATCACCATTTGGAAGAGAGTGCCCTACAGTAAAGTCAGGTCTGCGGTAGATAGGAGACTTTAAGAAACGCCGATGCTGCTATTGCGCAAATCCATTCATACTTCCCTTTTCTTCCCAGAGTGAGCGCGTTCCTTCATATCAGACTGAATATAGACTTTATCAGTTGTCCCCATACTCGCATGGCCGAGATCATCTGCCATATGTTTTAACGGCCTGCTGGCGATATCCTGTGATGCGCCGGTATGGCGTAACCAGTGCGTGGTGGCCTCCCTAAGTGCTTTGGCCTCTTTAGTGAAACCTTCCTCTTTCATTTTGTTATGTGCCATATCGAACGCCTCTTGAACAATTCTGCGCAGCTGGCGCGAAGTCATTTCTCCCGTGCTGCGGTTCTTGGCAACCAGAGGGTCGGCCGTCATTCTGGAAAAATTCGCCAAAGTTACCCTAACCTTCTGTTTTTATTGAAAATATCCAGAATCTGTGTTTAGGTATCGGTGAAACGTCTAAATTTAACCACTCGAATACAAACCCCTGGCGCCACTCTAATTTTTGGAAATTACGCGCAATTACGCATGGTATGCGTAATTCGATACAACACTGACTTCTGCTATCGATTTACACCTGCTCTTTGGGCTAAAATCATACGGCCGACCGGGGATGAGCCTTCTCTGTCGTAAAACAGCAAAAAGGTCTGCGAAGCGCCTTAGGTGGCCCGCGATAAGAGCAAATACCCTACTGAGCCTGAGAGCAGCAGGTCACCCACTGGCTTCTGGGGTGTTACTTCTTTTTTCCAGCAAGCGATTCATCATTTCTGTCTTAATTGAGATTTCCGTTTCGAGCTTGCCAATCGACACGGACGCTTCGGCTTTCCAGGCTTGAAGCTCTTCATTCAGCTTTTTGAGCTTACCGAACTCCTCTGCTTGCTCTTCGAACTCGGAAAGTTGGGCCTTAAGCGACTCGACTTCTTCTACTTTTGACCCCAGGTTGGCTGTTAATTTGCGCTGCTCGGAGTCCAGTTTTGCAATCATTTTCTGCGTGGCACCAAGCTCGGCCGCCAATCTACCGTTGTCCTTGTTCAGTTGCGTGATATCAGTCTGCTTGACAGAAATCGTTTGATTTAAGGTCCTAATTTCAGCCTGAAATTGCTGTACTTGATGCTCATGCTTTCGCTGATCCTGCTCGCGCTGTTCTTTCGCGGATTGCCGGTAATGCTCCATCGCTTCGCGGTTGTGGCGATGCTTTTCTTCCAGTGATTCGACCTGAGCCTGCTTCTCGGCTAACAATGCTTGAAGCTTTTCGTTAGCTTGATTTGCTTTGGTGAAATTTGCTTTTAACGTTTCCTCGGAAGCTTTGCTGGCATCAAGATCAGAAAGCACGGTCTTCAGTTCACGCTCCTTTGTTTCCAATGCTTTATTTGTGCTGGCAAGCGAGGTTTCGAGTTCCTGAAGTCGGTCGGTTAGCTTGTGGACCTGATTTTGATGCTTGGTTTGATGTTCTTCAATTAGGGACTGCGCCTCTTGGCGGAGCACTGAGGCGAGGCGTCCGACAAGCTCTTTTATTGGCTGACTGAGCAAAGCCTCGTCATCCAGTCGAGCCGACGCCTCTTCTTCGATCTCGCGCAAATAGCGATGGATAGTGGACTTTGAACCGGTATTACTTATATATAGCAAAAAGTATAATCAAACCATGTGAGTGACTGAGTGGGCTGCGTTTACGGACTTTTTTAACTCGATGATATAATCAAAATAATATAATCAAACCTTGGGGCTCCGCCCCAAACCCC
>Ga0213841_1001021_pt1 | contig 17663 bp, 15 predicted proteins | sample SWPATP23_FD_160125 | JGI IMG/M metagenome (GOLD analysis project Ga0213841, IMG submission 160125) | Coastal seawater microbial communities from Marineland, Florida, United States - SWPA TP2 #3 | ecosystem: Environmental > Aquatic > Marine > Coastal | place: USA: Florida | collected 2016-08-14 | reverse complement strand
CTTGGCCATGAGGATCCGCTGGTCGGCCAGCGGCGCCACCAGGGTCTTGATGGCGCCAACGTCGCCGGTGCGGGCAGGGCGGATATGGATCGTCTCAGTCACAGCCCAATCTTACGGGTGGGCCTGCCCCGTCCCAGTCCCGTCCCGGTCCGGGCCAACTGGGACGGGAAGGTCAGAGACCGAGCTCGTCCGGGACGGGAATGTCCTTGTCCAAGAGGTTCCGGGCAAGGAAATGCTCCACCACGCCGTACCAGACTTTGGCGTGCTGGGGCTGCAGGATCCAGTGGTTCTCGTCCGGGAAGTACAGGAAACGGTGGTCCGTTTCGCCGTTCGCGTCGGCCGCCAGTTGAGACTTGGCGAGCAGTTCGTACCAGAGCCGCAGCCCCTCGCCGATCGGCACGCGGTAGTCCTTGTCCCCGTGGATGACCAGCATGGGAGTCCGGATGTTTTCCACGTGCAGATGCGGGGAGTTGGCCAGGGCCATCTCGGCCGTCATTTCCTTGAGCCAGTACTGCGCCGCGTCCGTGGTGGGGCCGAACTGATCCAGGGCCCAGAGGCTGGCGTGCGTGACAATTGCCTTGAACCGGTCCGTGTGCCCGGCCACCCAGTTGGCCATGTAGCCGCCGAAGGAGCCGCCCATCGCGGCCGTGCGGGTCTCGTCGATGTCCGGGCGCTGCGCGACGGCGTCGGTGATGGCCATAAGGTCGGTGAACGGGGCCTTGCCCCACTCCCCCCAGCCGCGCTGGATGTGCTCCTGGCCGTAACCGGTGGATAGGGCAGGGTCCGGCAGCAGCACGGCGTAACCGCGGGCCACCAGGAGCCACGGGTTCCAGCGCCAGGTCCAGGCGTTCCAGGATCCCAGCGGGCCGCCGTGGATCCAGAGCAGCAGCGGCGCCGGGCTAGCAGCGGACGCACCGTCCGGCAGCGCCAGGTACGCGGGCACCCGGGCGCCGTCGGCCGCCGTCGTCTCCACGCGCTCAAGCGTCCCCTTGTACTGCGGGCGCTCCGCCGGCGCGGGCAAGCGGACGGTGCCGCCGCCGTCGAGGTCGATCCGCACGGGTTCTGCCGGGAATTCGTAGGAGCTGCGCAGGGCGTAGGCGCTGCGCCCGTCCGGTGCGACCACGACGTCGCTGTAGGCGGCGGAGTCGGCTGTCAGTCGCGTCACCTGGGCAGTCCCGCCGGGCTCGGCTGTAACGCCGATCCGGAAGACCGGAGAGGCGCCGTCCTCGTCGGCGGTGACCAGCAGGGCAGAACCGTCCGGCAGCCAGGCGGCGGGATGGGCCCAGCGGTCCCAGTCGTGGGCAAGCGGCGTCAACGCGCCTTCGCCTGTTTCCGGGCCGGCGACGCCGAGGAGGTGCAGCTTGACCTGCGGGGCGGCAAACGGCGTGGTGTCGCTTTCGCTGACCACCACCAGGGTCCGGTTGTCCGGACTGACCGGGCCCGGGAAATAGCTCATGCCTTCCGTGTCCAGCAGCACCGTCCGGGCACCGGTGGCGACGTCGATGCCGACCAGCACGGAGCGTGAATCGGCGTTTGCCAGCGGCTTCGTGAGGCTGCTGTAGATTGTCCTGCCGTCGGGGCTGATCACCGAGGTGGCATCCCGGAGCCGGCTGCCGGCGTCGGGAGTCAGGTTGCGGAGTTTCAGCGGCGGCGCGGCGTCGACCGTCGCCGGTTTTCCGCCCTCCGCCTGCTCTCCGGGTTCGACGGCGAAAAGCCGCGGCTGCGCCGGACCGAGGTCGGCGTCCCAGTACCGGACGGGGTAGCCGCTGTGCAGGATGGCGGCGACCTTGTTGTCCTTGCGGGCCTTGCGGCGTTCCTCGTCGTTGTCCTCGTCGGTGGAGCCGGCCAGAACCGAGGCCGTGACCACCAGGGCGTCGGCGTCCCTGGCGGCGAGGACCGCGCTGATTCCGCCGGCGCGGGATAGGGCCACCCGGGCTTCGCCGCCGCTGGACGGCAGCATCCAGAGGGCGTTGACGGGGTCAGCGTCGGGGCTCTCCGGGTCGGGACGGGCGGAGGTGAAGTAGAGGTCGCCGTTGCCGGCAAACACCGCGCCCGCCTCGCCCTTGGCGCTGCGCGTGATCCGGCGGGCCTGGTTGACCCCGTCCGGGTCCACCTCCCAGAGGGCGGTGCAGTACTCAGTGCCCTTGGCGCTGAGCGTCGCCACAGTAGTGACCAGCCGGGCCCCGTCCGGGCTCAGCGCCAAACCGCTCACTCTGGGGATTGCGAGATAGTGGTCCAGGTCATGGAAGGGGGTCTCGGGTTGTTCGCTCAGGGTCTCTGAGTCCTTGGCAGCCATGCACCGATTCAACACCTTATGTGGCATCGATCACAAAAAGTTCACTGAGAGTGAAACAGTGCTTTCACATACCGGGCTTCCGGAGCACGCGGGACGGGTCGGAGCGCTTCAGCACGGGCACCATTCGCCGAAGATGGCCGCTGAGCCTGGCTCCATAGCGGCCATCTCAGGCAAATGGTTCACGCGGCAGGCAACGCAAAGGCCCCGCCAACTCCTTTCGGAGCGGACGGGGCCTCTGGATTTACTGCCTAGACGCTCGGAGCGATCTCCGGGATGCGCGGCTTGGCGTTGCCGGCGAAGGTGAACTTCGCGTTGTCGCCTTCGCCCTCCACATCCACCACCACGATGTCGCCGGCGTGCAGTTCGCCGAAGAGGATCTTCTCGGAGAGCTGGTCCTCGATCTCGCGCTGGATGGTCCGGCGCAGCGGCCGGGCACCCATGGCGGGGTCGTAGCCGCGGGTCGCCAGGAGGACCTTGGCCGCGGGCGTGAGCTCGATGCCCATGTCCTTGTCCTTGAGGCGCTTCTCCAGCCGGCCGACGAACATGTCCACGATCTCGATGATCTCGTCCTGGGTCAGCTGCGGGAAGACCACAACATCGTCAACACGGTTCAGGAACTCGGGGCGGAAGTGCTGCTTGAGCTCCTCCGTGACCCGGGCGCGCATCCGGTTGTAGCCGGTCTGCGTGTCCGTGCCCGACTGGAAGCCGGTGGCCACACTCTTGGAGATGTCCCGGGTGCCGAGGTTGGTGGTCATGATGATCACGGTGTTCTTGAAGTCCACCACGCGGCCCTGGGAGTCGGTCAGGCGGCCGTCTTCCAGGATCTGCAGCAGCGAGTTGAAAAGATCGGCGTGCGCCTTCTCCACTTCGTCAAACAGGACCACCGAGAACGGACGACGGCGGACCTTCTCGGTCAGCTGCCCGCCCTCTTCGTAGCCCACGTAGCCCGGAGGAGCACCGAAGAGCCGGGACACGGTGTGCTTCTCCGAGTACTCGGACATGTCCAGCGTGATCAGGGCGTCTTCCTCGCCGAAGAGGAATTCGGCCAGGGCCTTGGCGAGCTCGGTCTTGCCGACGCCGGTGGGGCCGGCGAAGATGAACGAGCCGCCAGGACGCTTGGGGTCCTTCAGGCCTGCACGGGTGCGGCGGATCGCCTGGGACAGGGACCTGATGGCCTCGTCCTGGCCGACAACGCGCTTGTGCAGCTCGTCTTCCATCTTCAGCAGTCGCGAGGACTCTTCCTCGGTCAGCTTGAAGACCGGGATGCCGGTGGAGTTCGCCAGCACTTCGGCGATGAGATCCTCATCGACCTCGGAGATGTCGTCCATGCCGCCGGTCTTCCACTGGCGTTCCTTCTCGGCACGCTCGGCAATGAGCTTCTGCTCCTTGTCGCGCAGCGAGGCGGCACCTTCGAAGTCCTGCGCGTCAATCGCGGATTCCTTCTCCAGCTTCATGGCCGCGATTTTCTCGTCCATGATCTTGAGCTCCGGCGGGGCGGTCATCCGGCGGATGCGCAGCCGGGCGCCGGCCTCATCGATCAGGTCGATCGCCTTGTCCGGCAGGAAGCGGTCCGAGATGTAGCGTTCGGAGAGGCTGGCCGCCGAGGCGAGGGCGCCGTCGGTGATCGTGACGCGGTGGTGGGCCTCGTACCGGTCGCGCAGGCCCTTGAGGATCTCAATCGCGTGCGCGACGGAGGGCTCCTTGACCTGGATCGGCTGGAAGCGGCGTTCCAGCGCGGCATCCTTCTCGATGTGCTTGCGGTACTCGTCCAGCGTGGTGGCACCGATGGTCTGGAGCTCGCCGCGGGCCAGCATGGGCTTCAGGATCGAGGCGGCATCGATGGCGCCCTCGGCGGCACCGGCACCGACCAGGGTGTGGATTTCATCAATGAACAGGATGATGTCGCCGCGGGTGCGGATTTCCTTGAGGACCTTCTTGAGGCGCTCTTCGAAGTCACCGCGGTAGCGGGAGCCGGCCACGAGGGACCCGAGGTCCAGCGTGTAGAGCTGCTTGTCCTTGATGGTCTCCGGGACGTCGCCGCGGACGATCGCCTGGGCGAGGCCTTCGACGACGGCGGTCTTGCCGACGCCGGGCTCGCCAATCAGCACGGGGTTGTTCTTGGTGCGGCGGGAAAGGACCTGCATGACGCGTTCCATTTCCGATTCGCGCCCGATCACGGGGTCCAGCTTGTTCTCGCGGGCAGCCTGGGTCAGGTTCCGGCCGAACTGGTCCAGGACGACTGACCCGGCAGGGGTGCCTTCGGCCTGGCTGGAGCCGACGCCGGAACCCGTGGTTTCCTTGCCCTGGTAACCCGAGAGCAGCTGGATGACCTGCTGGCGGACCCGGTTGAGGTCGGCGCCGAGCTTGACCAGCACCTGGGCGGCCACACCTTCACCCTCACGGATGAGGCCGAGGAGGATGTGCTCGGTGCCGATGTAGTTGTGGCCCAGCTGCAGGGCCTCGCGCAGCGAGAGCTCCAGCACCTTCTTGGCGCGCGGGGTGAAGGGGATGTGGCCGGACGGGGCCTGCTGGCCCTGCCCGATGATCTCCTGCACCTGCTCGCGGACACCGTCGAGCGAAATGCTCAAGGATTCAAGGGCTTTGGCGGCAACACCTTCTCCCTCATGGATCAGACCCAAGAGGATGTGTTCGGTACCAATGTAATTGTGGTTCAGCATGCGTGCCTCTTCTTGGGCAAGCACAACTACGCGACGGGCACGGTCCGTAAATCGCTCAAACATTTCGCCACACTCCTAGCTACGACGTACTTTGATGCTACGTGGCCGGGTTCCAGATTTGGGGCTTGTTCGCCACAGGGGAAACCGGAGGGTTGCGCATCGCGCCCCGATGCCGGCCGGATCCCGTCCCGAAGCCGGCCGGATCCCGTCCCGAAGCCGGCCGGATCCCGTCCGCCGCCGGTGGCGAAGCCGGCCGGATCCCGTCCGCCGCCGGCACGCCAAAGCCCCCGCCAGAAAGCGGGGGCATTGGCAATTGATGATGAAACTTGATCCAGGGCTTTGATACTGCACCGTGGTTTGATACTGCGCCCTGGCGCGGAGTCTCGGGCTAGGAATTAGCCTTTTGGTAGGCTTCCTGAATTTCTGCCTGGATACGTCCGCGGCTGTTTACCGCATAGCCGTTGTCCCGTGCCCACTGACGGATCTGGGCGGAGTCCTGATTCCGTCCGCTGGAAATTTTGGTGCGCGTGGCGCGTCCGCTTGATGTCTTGCGCGCGTGCGCAACAAAACGCTCCACTGCGGAGCGCAGTTCCGAAGCATTGCCTGACGACAGGTCGATTTCGTAGCTCACGCCGTCAAGGCCAAACCGGACAGTTTCGTCCGCGGATCCCCCATCCAGATCATCAACGAGGATGATTTTAACTTTCTGTGCCATAAAAGACTCTCTTTCCAAAAGGACGAGCGTTTAGAAAAGCAGGATGTATCTGTTAAAAAGTATCCTCCGCATTACGGCAGGGAGTCAAAGCGCAAAACTCCGGCCAAAGGAAACCTGCAGGCGGCAATAGGCGGCTATTAGTTCTTTACGGCGGGAATTAGGCCCCGACGGGTCCGGAATCCTGCTCCGGGGTCTGAGCTTCCGCTCGGGCGTCCGCTTCGGCATGTGCGCGGGCCTCTGCCTGCCGCTCTGATTTGTCGGCATTGAATATGGATTTCATGGCAAACCAGAAAAGCAGGCCCACCACGATGGGGGGCAGCAATACGGCGATGTAGTCCATGCTTAGTGTCCTTCAGGCTTCAGCAGGGGGAAGAGGATAGTTTCGCGGATACCGGCGCCGGTGAAGAGCATGACGAGGCGGTCGATGCCCAGACCGATCCCGCCCATGGGCGGTGCTCCGTATTCGAGCGCGCGGAGAAAGTCTTCATCCAGCTGCATGGCCTCCACGTCACCGGCGGCGGAGCGGCGGGACTGCTCGGTGAGGCGTTCGCGCTGGATCACCGGGTCGATCAGTTCGGAGAACGCCGTGCCACGCTCCATGCCGCCGATGATGAGGTCCCACGCCTCGATCAGGCGGCCGTCCTCGCGGTGCTGGCGGGCCAGCGGCTGGGCGGACGGCGGATAGTCGTAGACGAACGTGGGGTTGAGCAGTGTGGGCTCCACGAGTTCACCGAAGAGCTCGACGGCGAGCTTCTCGGCGTCCCAGGCGGCGTCGACCTTGACTTCGTGCCTGGCAGCCAGCTCCAGCAGCTCGGCGGCCGGGGTGTCGGGCGTGACTTCCTGGCCGACGAATTCGGAGAGTCCCGGGTAGACCGCCATCCAGGCCCAGTCGCCGTCGAGGTTGATCTCGCCCGCTTCTGTCTGCAGGACCCGTCCGACGCCGGCGGCGTCGGCGGCGTCCAGGATGATCTCCTTGATCCGGTCCGCCATGACGAACTGGTCCGCCCACGCCTCGTAGGACTCCAAAGTGGTGAATTCGGGGCTGTGCGTGGAGTCCACTCCCTCGTTGCGGAAAACCCGGCCCATGTCGTAGACACGGTCGATCCCGCCGACCACCGTGCGCTTGAGGTAGAGCTCGGTGGCGATGCGCAGCGTCATCTTCTGGTCGAACGCGTTCATGTGCGTCTCGAAGGGGCGGGCCGTGGCGCCGCCGTGAACCAGCTGCAGCATGGGGGTCTCCACCTCGACATAGCCCTGGCGGTGCAGGGTTTCGCGGATGGAGCGGGTGATTGCGGCGCGGGTGTAGACCATCTCGCGGGCTTCGTCGCGGACGATGAGGTCCACGTAGCGCTGGCGGACGCGGGTTTCCTCGTTCAGCCCTGCGTGCAGCACGGGCAGCGGGCGCAGCGCCTTCGAGGCCATGGTCCAGGAGTCGGCCATGACGGACAGCTCGCCGCGGCGTGAGGAGATGACCTCGCCCGTGATGAAGACGTGGTCGCCCAGGTCAACGAGGGACTTCCATTCCGCGAGGGCTTCCTCACCGATGTTGGCCAGGCTCAGCATGACCTGCAGCCGCACGGCTTTGCCGTCCAGGCCACCTTCCTGGAGGGTGGCGAAGCAGAGCTTGCCCGTGTTGCGGATGAAGACGATGCGGCCGGTCACGCCGACGACGGCGCCGGTGGTTTCGTCGGGCTGCAGGTGGGCGTATTTCTCGCGGATTTCCGTGAGCGAGTGCGTACGCTCCACACCCACCGGATAAGCCTCGACGCCGCGTTCGATCAGCTTGGCGCGCTTGTCCATGCGGATGCGCGTCTGTTCGCTGGCGTCGTGCGGTTCGGCGGCGTTGATCGGGGCAGGGGTGTTTTGGGAAGTCACAATCCCCAAGTTTACCGTCGATTTCCGCCCGGTCGGGTCCGGGCAGGTCCCCGGCTGGTTCGGCCCGGACCGCGCCCGCGCATGACACAGGCAGCGCACGGGCGGACAGGGCGCGGAATAGACTCAGGGCTGTGGAGACGTGGACTGTGGGGACCGACGACGGCGAGGGGCACCTCGAGGTGCACACCATTCGTCCGGCGGCGCGTGAGCGGGGCGGCTCAGCCGCATCCGGCGCCGCCGCGGCCGCCCGGTCCCCAATACCGCAAGGCGAGGGATCCGGCGTCGTCGTCGTGCACGGGACGCTGGTCACCGATACGCTCTACCTGCCGTTTGCCCGCAAGATCGGCCGGCTGCTGGGCCAGCCGGTTCACTGCTACAACCGTCGCGGGCGCGCCGGTTCCTCGCCCCAGCCCAGCGGCTATTCCGCCGCCACCGAGGTGGCCGATCTGGCAGCCGTGCTCCGCGAGACCGGCGCCAGCGACGTCGTAGCGCACAGCTATGGCGGGTTTGTGGCGCTGCAGGCCGCACGGAGCGTGCCGATCCGCCGGATGGTGACCTACGACGCCGCCGTCAGCCTCGCCGGGAACCTCAGCCAGCGCTGGCGGCCCGAGCTCGAGCGGTCCGTGGCTGCCGGCAAGCTTGACGAGGCCTGGGCCCATTTGGTGCAGGGCCTGGAGACGGCGGGCCCGGTGTCCCGGCTGCCCCTGGGCGCGCTGCGCATGCTGAGCATCCTTTCGGCCCGGACCAGCCTGGGTGCCGAGATGAGGGACCTGCTGCCCACGGCTGTTGCCGAGATGCGGGCCGTGCTGGATGCCGACGCCGAACTCGCCGATTTCACCGCGATCACCACCCCCACGCTTATGCTCAGCGGCGGCTGGAGCCCCGCCTATTTTGCGGAGACGGGACGCCAGCTCGCCGATGCCGTCCCCGCGCTCAGCTTCGCCGTGGTTCCCGGGCAGCTGCACGAAGGCCCCATCCGGCCGGGAAACCGGCTGGCCCTCAGGGCCGCCCGGTTCCTCCTCGGCGGCCCAGGCTCCGTGTCCCCGGCCCCCGGCCGCGGCGCCGGTTTTACGGCCGGCCTTACGTCCGGCCTCGCGGCCCGGGGAATGCCCGGCATCACCGGCCGGATCCCGGGCCGCCTGCGGCGGCCCGGGCCGGGCCGCTGACGGGCCGCTGACGCGGGCTGCCGGGCCGCTGACGCGGGCTGCCGCTAGAATCGGGGGCGACCCTTTCGAAAGGACCCCCTTGGCCAAGCTCTATTTCCGCTACGGCGCCATGAACTCCGGCAAGTCGACGGGGCTGCTGCAGGCGGCGTTCAACTATGAGGAGCGCGGACAGCGGGTTCTGCTGGCCAAGCCCGACGTCGACACCAAGGGCGACTCCGACGTCGTGTCCCGGCTTGGCATGACCCGCTCGGTGGACTTCCTGATCCCCGCCGGCGCGTCGGCCCGCAAGCTTTTCACCGCCCAGGCCCACGGCGACGACCCCGACGCCCTCCTCCAGCACGTGGACACCCCGCCGGTGGCCTGCCTGCTGGTGGACGAGGCCCAGTTCCTGGAACCGGAGCAGGTGGACGATCTCTTCCGGATCGCGGTCCTGGACAACGTCCCCGTGCTCGCCTACGGAATCCGCACCGATTTCCGGACCCGCGCCTTCCCGGGTTCCCTCCGGCTCCTGGAAATTGCGCACACCCTCGAAGAGCTCAAAACCATCTGCCGCTGCGGGCGCAAGGCCATCTTCAACACCCGCCGGATCGGCGACCATGTGGTGTTCGACGGCAACCAGGTCGCGATCGACGGCCAGGACGTCTGGTACGAGTCGCTCTGCGGCGCCTGCTACCTCGAAGTCTCCGGCGGCCGGCTGGGCAACTAGCGCCGCCGTTTAAGGCGTTGCCTGCTTCACTGCTGACAGCGCCGCTGACTGCGCTGCTTACTGCGCTGCGTACTGCATGGCGGCCCGTGCTCGGCTAGGCTCGGAGCATGACCCGCGAGAACATCAGAACACCCGACGGCGGAACCATCGAGCTTTTCAGCACGGGCGCCGAGCTCGCCTCGGCGGGTTCGGGCATCGTCGTCGTGCCTGCCTCGATGGTGACGGCCGCCGACTACACCCGTTTCGCGCAGAAACTCAGCGCCTCGCTGGGCCGGCCTGTGCACACCTTCAACCGGCGCGGCCGCGGCACGTCCTCCCCTCAGCCCGAGGACTACACCCTGGACGTGGACATCCACGACCTCGATGCCGTCATGAAGCACACGTCCAGCACAGATGTGTTCGGCCACAGCTTCGGCGGAGCGGTGGCCCTGCATGCGGCCCGCACCCTGCCGGTGGAACGGCTGGCCGTGTACGACCCCGCCGTGTCCGTCAACCACAGTGTCACGGCGGACTGGACCCCCGAATACGAACGGGCGACGGCGGCCGGCGACGACGACCGCGCCCTCGCCGTCCTGCTCAAGGGCCTGGAAACCGGCAGCGCGCTCTCCCGGATGCCGCTGTCCATGCTGACGCTGGCGAACAAGCTTTCGGCTGGCACCCCGATCGGCAAGCAGCTGCGCGATCTGATGCAGACCGGCGTCCGCGAGATCAAGGCGATCATCGCCGCGGACATGCCGGCCGAACCGTTCCTGGAGCTGCCGCTGGAGACGCTGATCATCGTGGGCGAGAAGAGCCCGGCCTACTTCGGTGTGGCCTGCGCCCAGATCCACGACGTTCTATCCGGCTCCAGCTACACGATCCTGCCGGGCATGGGCCACGACGGCGTCAACAAGGCACCGGACAAGCTCATCGCCGAACTCAGCGCGTTTTACGCGGGCTGACGACCAATAAAGCAACGCGGGTTCACTTAGCGCCCATCCGACTGTCCGGAATGGGCGCTAAGTGACCCCGCGTTGCTATTGGTCTTCTATTAGTGGGCGGCGGGCTGTGCCGCGCCTTCGGTCTTGCGCATCATGGCGGACAGCACGACGGCGGCCACGGCTATGACGGCCGCCGTCAGGAACGCCGCATGCATGCCGGCGACCATGCCCGAGGCCGCGGCCACGAAGGCGTAGATCGAGACCAGGAGCGCCGTGCCGGCGGCGCCGGCCACCTGTTGCAGCGTGCTCATGATGGCAGAACCGTGTGAGTACAGGTGCGGGGGCAACGGGTTCAGGCCGGTGGTGAATGCCGGGGTGAACACGAGCGCCAGGCCCAGGCTCAGTGTCACATGCAGGGCAATGATCCAGCCCACCGGTGACGTGGCGTCCAGCATGGAGAACTGCCAGAGGGACAGCACCATCATGACCGAGCCCGTCACTGTCAGCGGCAGGGGCCCGACCTTGTCGAACACGCGCCCGATGAAGGGTCCCAGCAGACCCATGGCGAGGCCGCCGGGAAGCAGCACCAGGCCGGTCTCGAGCGATTTCAGGCCGCGGATCTCCTGCAGGTACAGCGGCAGCAGAATCACAGCTCCGAACAGCGCGATCATTGCCACGACCAGCAGCAGGACGGACACCGTGAACATCCGGAAGCTGAAGGCGCGCAGGTCCAGCAGAGGGCGTTCGCTCTTCTGCAGCTTCAGTTGGCGCAGGACGAAGGCCGCCAGGGCCACCACGCCGACCGCCAAGGCCAGCACGGCCGGCGTGCGGGATCCGGCGTCGCCGCCGCCAATCTGGCTGAGGCCGTACACCAGGCCGCCGAACGCGGGGACCGTGAGTACCACCGAGAGGGCATCCAGCCGGGTCTTCTCGGTTTCGCCGATGTTGGTCAGGTATCTGGCGCCGATGGCCAGTGCGGCGAGGGCGATCGGCAGCACGAAGACAAACATGAATCGCCAGGAAAAATGCTGGAGGATCAGGCCGGAAACCGTGGGGCCCAGTGCCGGCGCCACCGAAATGGCGATGCTGACGTTGCCCATGACGGCGCCGCGGCGTTCCAGCGGCACGAGCGTGAGGATGGTGGTCATCAGGAGCGGCAGCATGATGGCCGTGCCGCCCGCCTGGACGATTCGGGCCAGCAGCAGGACTTCGAAGCCCGGCGCGACGGCGGCCAGCAGTGTGCCGCCGGAGAACAGTCCCATGGCAAGCATGAACACGGCGCGGGTGGACAGACGCTGCAGGATGAAGCCGGTGGTCGGAATGACCACTGCCATGGTGAGCATGAAGCCGGTGGACAGCCACTGCACGGTGGGCGCATCGACCTTCAGGTCCACCATCAGCCGCTGCAGGGCCACGTTCATGATGGTCTCGTTGAGGATGACAACGAATGTGGCCACCAGCAACGTGACGATGATGGTGACGGACTCCCGGGACATCTTCGCCGGCGCGGTGGGCCCGGTGGGTGCGGTGGATGCCGCGGGCGGGGCCGGCGTCGTCGTCGATTCGGGGAGGGCGGCGGCAGCGCCCGGTGCGGGGGCGCCGGCGGCGTTGGAAGAAACGTCTGTTGACATGGGAATTCCCTCGGGGCGATGGGTGTGGGTCCGGCGAGCGTCGGCGCTGCTGCAGGTTGCAACAGTCTAAGCCCCGGCCGCATTCCCGTCGCGGGCAAACTTCCGCAAATGCAACGCGGGGTCAGATCCGGTCCATGGATGGCGCCGGCATGGGCCGGATCTGACCCCGCGTTGCTTTCTAGTGCCGGGTTTGGGTCAGGAGTTCAGGGGCACGTTGTCGATGAGCCGGACGGGACCGACCTTGGCGGCGATGATCGCCAGCGCCTCGCCGCGGAACGGGGTGTCCCTGCAGTTCTCCGCGAGGGGCTCGAGGGTGCGCGGATCCACCACCTCGAAGTAGTCCAGTTCCACGAGCGGCTGGGACCGGACCAGGGCCTGCGCGGATTCGATGTCCAGGGGCTCATGCGCGGTGGCGCGGTCCTCGATGAGCCGCAGGGCACGGGAGAGGACCAGGGCGGCCTCGCGCTGGTCCGCGGAGAGGAAGCGGTTGCGGCTGGACAGCGCCAGGCCGTCGGCCGAACGCACAATGGGCACCGGAACGATCTCCACCGGGAAGTTCAGATCTGCCACCATGCGCTGGACCAGCGCCAGCTGCTGTGCGTCTTTCTGGCCAAAGTAGGCACGGTACGCCGGCTGGCCTCCGCCCGGCACTCCCGCCCCCGGGATGCCGTAGTGGAGCAGTTTCGCGACGACGGTCAGGGCGCCGTCGAAGTGCCCGGGCCGGGACGCGCCCTCCCACTTTTCGCCCAGGCGGCCCGCGGTGATCCGCACGAGCGGTTCCCCGCCGGGGTAGACCTCCTCAACGCCGGGCGCGAAGGCCAGGTCCACGCCCTCGGCATCGAGCAGGGCCAGGTCCGACTCCAGGGTCCGGGGGTAGCGGTCCAGGTCCGCCGCCTCGCCGAACTGCAGGGGGTTGACGAAGATGCTGGCCACGACGACGTCGTTCTGGGCGACGGCGGTGCGGGCCAGCCGGGCATGCCCCTCGTGCAGGGCGCCCATCGTGGGCACGAGCCCCTGGGAGGTGCCGCCCTTCTGCGCCAGCAGCCGGGCGCTGGCCGCGCGGAGCTGGGCAGCCGTGGTGACGAGTTGGATTGCCATGTCAGGGTCCTTCCGGGGCGTGCGTCCCGTTCTGGTCGGGGCCGCCGAGCGCCTGTTCGATGCCGTGGAGTTGTTCCGGCTTCAAGAGCCCGCGGCTTCCTGCCCGGCGGGCTGTCGCCCGGGCCATGGCCAGGTACGCCTCAAGAATATCGCCGGCCGAGCCGCCGTCGTACTCGCGGAGGGCGCCGGCGTGCGCGGCAACCGTGCCGGCGTCGCCCCGGGCAACGGGACCGGTAAGCGCCGATTCGCCGGAGGCGAGCGCGTTCTCGAGCGTGGCGCGCAGCAGCGGGCCCAGCATCCGGTCCGGGGCGTCGACGCCGACTTCGCGGAGCAGCTGCGAGGCCTGTGCCACGAGCGTGACCAGGTGGTTGGAGCCGTGCGCGAGGGCGGCGTGGTAGAGGACACGGTCGGCCTCGGCGATCGCGACGGGCTCAGCGCCCATTTCGACGACGAGTGCCTGGGCGATCGGCAGCATCGCTGCGTCGGCCGTGACGCCGAAGGTGCAGTCCAGGAGCCTCGTGAGGTCCAGGCTCATGCCCGTGAACGTCATGGCCGGGTGCAGCGCGAGCGGCACGGCGCCGGCGGCACGGACCGGGTGCAGGATCCCGACGCCGAAGCGCCCCGAGGTGTGCGCCACGAGCTGGCCGGGCTGCCAGGCACCGAGCTTGGCGAGGCCCTCCACGAGCGGGCCGAGGGCGTCATCGGGGACGGCGAGCAGGACCAGTTCGGCGCGCTCCACGATGTCCTGCACCTCAAGGACCGGGACGCCGGGCAGGAGTGTTTCGGCGCGTTCGCGGCTCGCGTCCGAAACGGCGGACACGCCGATGACGGCGTGCTCGGCTCCGCGCAGCGCCGCCCCCAGGACGGCACCGACCTTCCCTGCGCCGACGATTCCGACGCCGAGGCGTCCTGGTTTAGCCATGATGCGGGCCTTCCTGAGTGTGGTCTGCGGGTGCTGGGGCCGGCTCGGCCGCCGGCTCCATCCAGTGTTCGCTCGTCTGGCGTTTGCGGGCGGCGCGGGCCCGGGCGGACTGGGCATCCAGCAGGTCCCGGGCTTCGTCGAGGCCGGCCTGGATGAGCCGCGGGGCGACCGGGCCCGCCGTGGTGTGCAGGACCAGGTCCGCCACCCTGAATCTCCGGGCCAACGGTCCCTGCTCGAGCGCCATGGACTGGGTGCGCTGGTGCGGCACCACCACGAGGTTCCGCCACCACCGGCCGGACCTTAGCAGCAGGGCGGTCTCCGTTGCGGTGAAGCCGTTGCGCCGCCAGCCCAGCGGCGCAAGCAGCCGGGCCCGGCGCGGCGTGGTGACGAAGCCGCCGTCGGGGTCCTGCCCGCCTCCGGTTCCCGGTGCCGCGTTTCCTGGTGTTCCGGTTCCCGTGGTTCCGGTTCCCGGTGCCGCGTTTCCTGGTTTTTTGGCGGCGTCCGCGAGCCCGTTGATTCCTGCCGCGAAAACGCCCGCCGGATCCGTGGTTCCGGGATCCGGAAGCACGAGGGAGAGGATGTTCAGGACGTCGGCGAGGGATCCCACCGGAAGCAGGGTGGTCCGGGCCGATCCCTGGCCGGCGTTTCCGGCCAGGCCGTAGCCGGCCACATTGACCTGGACCCGGTACCAGCCGAAGATCCGCCACAGCGGCGGCTGGCTGACCTTCAGCGCCTGGATCCTGCCCGGCGGTACGGTCTGCGCCTGTGTGTCCAGCAGGCCGTAGCGCAGCCGGATACCGTCCCGGGAAACGGCCGCGGTGAAGTTGAAGCCCTTGTTGAACGAGGTCCAGTAGGCGGCTGCAAGGCCGATCGCGGCAGGGATCAGGAAGACCGTGAAATTCCGGTTCTCGGTGTAGGCGGAGAGCAGCACGGAGGCGATGCCGCCGGCCACGATGGCCACGCTCTGTTCACTCAGGAGCAGCGAGCCCGCCAGGCGCGACGGCGGCACGGTCAGCAGTATCTGCTCCGGCGCCTCCGCGGCGGCGGCCTCCGGCTGCCCGGATTCCGTCGCCTGCGTCAACGACGGCGTCCCGCTTCCGGCACCGGAGGCGCGGGCGAGAATTGTCGCGCGGAGCCGGCGGGCCTCGTCCGCCCGCAGGTAGGCGAGGTGCACCGCGGATTCGCCGGCGTCGGCGACCTCGAACCTGAGCTCCGCGAGCCCGAAGATCCGTGCCAGAAAGGGCTGCACGACGTCGATAGCCTGCACCCGGTCCAGCCGGGCCTGCCTTTGCTGCTTGAACAGGAACCCGGTGTTGACCCGCACGTACCCCTCGGCCACCTGGTAGCGGGTGAAGTACCAGCTCAGGACAAAGCCGAGCACGGTCAACAGGAGCAGCGCGCCGCCGCCGAGCAGCAGCCACGGTGCCCGCCCGGCGAACCGCTCGTCAAAGACCGGGCCGCCCTGGAGCAGGCGTTCGAACGTGTCGCGTCCAAAGAAGAACAACATCGCCGCGAGCGCCACCCAGCCGCGGACAAAGGGCGATGCCGGGTGCACGCGCAGCCAGCCGGCCTCGGGCGGCGTACCCTCCGGTGTCAGCGCCATGCCGTCATGGCTTTACCGTCACAGCCCGGCCAGCCGGGCTTCGCCGCGGGCGGAGAGCTGTTCGCGGAGCCGCGCTCCTTCGCTGGCGGGCAGGCCGGGGATCTCGGCGTTGGTGCCGGCAGACGCGGTGTGAAGCTTCAGGGTGCACAGGCCCAGGGGACGCTCGACGGGTCCCACCGCGATGTCCACGTACTGCATCCGCCCGTACGGGACCACGAGGGTGCGCTGGAAAAAGATGCCCCGCCGGATCAGGAGGTCGTCCTCACGCTCGGCGTAGCCGATCGAACGCACCTGCCGGGGAATCAGCGCAAGCCGCCACACCGCCAGGAGCAGCCAGACGGCGGGGACGGCAACGGCCAGCCAGACCGGCGGCCACGTCCACACGCCGGCCAGGACCAGGGCCAGGGGAAGGGACAGCAGGGCCACCGCGATCAGGTTTCCCAGCGCCCACTCCGCGAGGCGCACCGTGACGTACTTCGGTGACACCCGGAGCCAGTCGATGCCCGGAGGATCAATCGCCTCGGTACGCATATTCGCCTTCTGCCGTGGGCTTGCTGCGCTTTCCCGGCACCCCGTGCCCGGATTCGGCGTCGCCGTCCTCGGGCGGAATCCGGCAGAACCGCTCCACGACGAGCCCGACGACCACCATGATCAGCCCGCCGCCGGCCAGCGCGAGGGCCTGCCAGGTGATGTCATGGTTGCTGCGCAGGTTCCAGAGCCGCAGCTGCTCCATGATGATTCCCGCGTGCCAGCCCAGCAGGACGGTGCCGGTGTAGGCGCAGGCCTGGGCCAGGACCAGGGTCCACGCCGCGAGGATGGGGTTGAGGATTTTCTTCTTCTTGCCGTTGCGCCACCGCAGCACGCGGATGCCCAGCACCAGGGTGAGCGCCACGATCACGCCCATGGTCAGCAGCCCCGTCAGCGGCAGCACCGGTGTCGCCAGGCTGTAGCGGCCCGCCATCACGGTGGCGAACCAACCGGCCGCGGCCAGGACCACCGCAATGGCCAGCAGAAGCAGGGGGTTAGTCAGCTTCACGGCCGCTCCGCCGGACCGGGAACGCCGGTGACGTCGGGGGCGGCGGTGACGTCTGGGCCCGTGACATCCGCCGGGGCGGGGGTCCGGAAGCCGTCAAACGTCTCGAGGTCGGCGAAGTCGGCGGCTTTGGCGGCGAGGTCGCCCACGCGTTCGCCGTTGAGCTCCGCCGCGGGGTCGATCAGCGACCACGGGTAGAGCACGAATGCCCGTTCCGCGGCCCGGGGGTGGGGCAGGGTGAGGTCGGGGTCGGAGCTCACGAGGTCGCCGTAGGTGATGATGTCCACGTCCAGGGTCCGCGGCCCCCACCGGACCTCGCGCACCCGCAGGTGCTTCTGCTCAACGGCGTGGCAGTGTTGCAGAAGTTCGCGCGGCGGCAGGGACGTTTCGACGGCGATCACCATGTTGAGGAAGTCCGGCTGGCCCGCCGGGCCGCCCACGGCCTTCGTCTGGACGATCGGCGAGATGGCCAACAAGCGCACCTCGGGCGGGTCGACGAGGTCAGCGACGGCGGCGGACAGGGTGTCGTTGCGCTCCCCCAGGTTGCTGCCGAGCGCGATCACGGCGCGGGTGTAGAGCGGGCTCATGTGCGCCTCCGGTGCACGCTGACGGAGACGTCGCCGAACTCGACCTCGATCGGGGCCTTGGGCTTGTGCACGGTGATGTCCACGGCGGCGACGGGGAACTTCTGCAGGACGTCCTCGGCGATCCGCACGGCCAGGGCCTCGATCAGGTTCAGCGGCTCGCCCGTGATCCATTCCCGGATGCAGCCGGCAACTTCGCCGTAATGCGCCGTGTCCAGAACGTCGTCGGAGGCCGCGGCCTTGCTGAAGTCCAGGTGCAGCACCGCGTCAACGACGAACGGCTGGCCGTCGCGGCGCTCGAAGTCAAACACCCCGTGATGGCCGACGGCGGTGACGCCGCTCAGCGTGATCTGGTCCATGGTGCCGGCCGGATCAGTCGGTTCCGGCGGCAGGACCGGCGGCTGCCGGATGCGCCGGGGGTGCCATGCGGGCGGCG
>Ga0213841_1001015_pt1 | contig 17809 bp, 13 predicted proteins | sample SWPATP23_FD_160125 | JGI IMG/M metagenome (GOLD analysis project Ga0213841, IMG submission 160125) | Coastal seawater microbial communities from Marineland, Florida, United States - SWPA TP2 #3 | ecosystem: Environmental > Aquatic > Marine > Coastal | place: USA: Florida | collected 2016-08-14 | reverse complement strand
GGTTCGCCGCGCCGTCAGGCAGGCGCAGTTCAAACCGGCCGGGGCCGGGCACGCGCACCATATGGGTGCGGTTGTTGCCGGTCCAGGTCACGGTGTTGGGCGCCCAGGTGGCCCCTGACATGGTGCGCGGGGCGTTGATGCGTTTATAGCTGTTCACCGTGGGATTGGTGATCGCAGCCAGCGCGCTGGCATGGCTCATGATGCCGCCAAGGAAATGCTTGCCTTGTTCTGACAGGCCAAGCTCACCCGTCTGGCCTTCGCCCGCGCCAGCGAAGACATTGGCCGTGGCCGCATCGCCTGGCGCATCCCAGACCGAAACATGCGCGTGACAGCCATTGCCGGTCAACCCCTCGACGGGTTTCGGCATGAAGGTGGCGCGCAGCCCGTGCTTTTCGGCGACCGATTTGGTCATGAACTTGAAGAAGCTGTGCTTGTCAGCGGTGGCCAGAACGTCGTCAAATTCCCAGTTCATCTCGAACTGGCCATTCGCGTCTTCGTGGTCGTTCTGGTAGGGTCCCCAGCCAAGCTCCAGCATGTAATCGCAGATCTCGCGCACCACGTCATAGCGGCGCATGACCGCCTGCTGGTCGTAACAGGGCTTGGCGGCGGTGTCGTATTCATCCGAGATCTGCTCGCCATCCGGCGTCAGCAGAAAGAACTCCGCCTCGACGCCGGTTTTCACATGCAACCCCATTTCGGCGGCCTCAGCCACCAACCGGCGCAACACGTTGCGCGGGGCCTGGGCGACGTCTTCGCCCTCCATCACGCAGTTGGAGGCGACCCAGGCGACCTCTGGCTTCCAAGGCAGTTGGATAACCGAAGACGGATCGGGCACGGCCAGCATGTCGGGATGCGCGGGCGTCATGTCGAGCCATGTGGCGAAGCCCGCGAACCCGGCCCCGTCCGCCTGCATATCGGCAATCGCCTGCGCAGGCACCAGCTTGGCCCGTTGCCCGCCAAAGAGGTCGGTGAAGGAGATCATGAAATATTTGATGCCGCGTTCGGCTGCGTAGGCTGCCAGATCAAGTGTCATGTCGTCTTTTCCCGTTTCCCTGTTGCTGTCGTTCGTCGTGAAAACGGCGCGAGGTCCGACCCCGCGCCGCCCAGTATCCCTTAGTATCCGCCGCCCGGCTTGCCCGGATACCAGTCGGTGCCCGCCAGCGGCACCTGCGCCATGGCGGCGGCCTCCATCGTCAGGGCGCAGAGGTCCTCTGGTTCCAGATTATGCAGGTGGTTGTGGCCGCAGGCCCGTGCGATGGTCTGCGCCTCCAGCGTCATTACTTTCAGATAATTGCGCAGGCGGCGCCCGCCCTCGACCGGGTCAAGCCGCGCGGCAAGCACCGGGTCCTGCGTGGTGATACCGGCGGGGTCCAACCCTTCGTGCCAGTCGTCATAGGCGCCTGTGGTGGTGCCGAGCGCCTGATACTCGGCCTCCCATTTCGGGTCGTTGTCACCGATGGCGACCATCGCCGCCGTACCGATACTGACCGCGTCGGCACCGAGCGCCAGCGCCTTGGCCACATCGGCCCCGGTGCGGATGCCGCCGGACACCACAAGCTGAACCTCGCGGTGCAGCCCAAGATCCTGCAAGGCGCGCACGGCGGGGCGGATACAGGCCAGCGTCGGCAGGCCCACATGTTCGATGAACACGTCCTGTGTGGCGGCGGTGCCGCCCTGCATCCCGTCCAGAACCACCACATCGGCCCCGGCCTTTACCGCCAATGCGGTGTCGAAATAGGGCCGTGTACCGCCGACCTTCACATAGATCGGCACCCGCCAGCCGGTGATTTCCCGCAGTTCTAGGATTTTGATTTCTAAGTCATCTGGCCCCGTCCAGTCAGGGTGACGGCAGGCGCTGCGCTGGTCGATGCCCTTGGGCAGCGTTCGCATTTCGGCCACCCGGTCGCTGATCTTTTGTCCCAGCAACATGCCGCCGCCGCCGGGTTTTGCGCCCTGGCCAACGACAATCTCAATGGCATCGGCCTTGCGCAGGTCATCGGGATTCATTCCGTAGCGCGAGGGCAGGTATTGATAGACCAGCTTGGTGGAATGCCCCCGTTCCTCTGGCGTCATGCCGCCGTCACCGGTGGTGGTGGATGTGCCAGCGGCACTCGCCCCGCGCCCAAGCGCCTCTTTCGCCTGCGCGGACAGCGCGCCGAAGCTCATGCCTGCGATGGTGATGGGGATATCCAGCTGAATGGGGTTTTTGGCAAAGCGCGTGCCAAGCGTCACCGAGGTGTCGCAGCGTTCGCGGTAGCCCTCCAGCGGGTAGCGCGACACCGATGCGCCCAGGAACAGCAGGTCGTCGAAATGCGGTACCTTCCGCTTAGCGCCACCGCCGCGAATGTCATAGATGCCGGTGGCCGCCGCGCGGCGAATCTCGGCATTCACGGGGTTCGAAAACGTTGCCGATTGGATGGGGACGGTGCGGGGGATCTTGTGGTCGTGATCGCTCATGGTCTGATCCTCAATACGCGCCGACGTTGTCGATGTCGAAATTATAAAGCTGCCGGGCCGATCCGTAGCGGCGGAACTCTTCCGGCTTGGCGTCAACGCCCGCGCGGGCCAGCAGATCGGCCAACAGGGCCAGATGGTCCGGGCGCATCTCCTTCTCGATGCAATCCGCGCCCAGGCTTTTCACGCTGCCACGCACGAACAGGCGGGCTTCATAGAGTGAATCCCCAAGCGCATCGCCCGCATCGCCGCAGACCACCAGATTGCCCGCCTGCGCCATGAAGGCCGACATATGGCCGATATTGCCCTGCACCACGATGTCGATCCCCTTCATGGAAATCCCGCAGCGGCTGCTGGCATTGCCCTTGATGACCAACAGCCCACCATGCCCGGTCGCGCCCGCATATTGGCTGGCATCGCCTTCGACGATCACTGCGCCCGACATCATGTTTTCCGCCACGCCAGGACCCACGGAACCCTCCACATGCACGGTCGCCTGCTGGTTCATACCCGCGCAATAATAACCGGTATGGCCCTTCACGGTCACCTCGATGGGGGCATCAAGGCCAACGGCAACCGCATGGCTGCCGCGCGGGTTCAGCACCTCCCATGTCGAGTCCGTCACGCCGCCCGATTGCGCCTGAAGTGTTTCGTTCAACTCGCGCAGCGAGTGTGTGGCAAGGTCGATCTGGCTCATGTCAGTGGCTCCAGAAATAGACGGTGGCGGGCTCGGGTTCCCAGACTTTCGCGTCTTCGATGCCGGGCAGGTTCACCAACGCGCGATATTCGCTGCCGAAGGCCACGTATTGATCGGTTTCCGCCATGACGGCGGGCTTGCAGGCGATGGGGTCGCGGACCACGCCGAAGCCTTCCTTGGTGCCGACGACGAAGGTGAAGAACCCATCCAGATCGGTCAGCGATGCCTCCAGCGCCTCGCCCAATGTCGCGCCGTTCTGCATTTTCCAGGTCAGGTAGGCGGCGCCCACTTCGGTATCGTTTTCGCTTTCGATCCGCACCCCCTCGCGCCGCAGCTTGCGCCGCAGGCTGTTGTGGTTGGAGAGCGAGCCGTTATGGACAAGGCACTGGTCCGGCCCGGTCGAAAACGGGTGCGCGCCTTCGGTCGTTACAGCGGATTCGGTGGCCATGCGGGTGTGGCCGATGCCATGGGTGCCCGACATGGCGGGCAGGTCAAAGCGGCTGGCCACGTCGCGGGGTAGGCCAACTTCCTTGTAGATCTCGATCACATCACCGTCGCTCATGACCATGATGCGGCCGGGGCGGTCGGCGATCAGGGCACGTGCGGCCTCGACCTGATCGGCGGGCAGTTCCAGAACCGCATGGGTGTCGTTGGCGCGCAGGGTGATGGGGGTGCCAAGCGCAGCCCCCAGATCATCGGCCAGCGTCGCGAAATCCTGATCGGGGTTGTCCGATTGCACGGTCAGCTTGGCCCGGTTGCCCGCGGCGCCATAAATGGCAATGCCTGCGCTGTCCGGTCCCCGGTCGGTCATGGTGATCAGCATCTCCGTCAGAAGCGCGCCGAGCTGTGGCTCCAACGCCTTGTCCTTCAGGAACAGTCCAACGATCCCGCACATCTGTGCTTTTTCCTTTCAAAGAATGACTTGCCCAAAGGCTAGCACCAGACAGCCCAATCTTAAACCCTAAGGAATAAATTTTTCACTTAAGGCAATTTTCTGAGGTAATGAGTCTGACTGCCCGCCCCAGAGCTGACCGAGAACCGGGCGTGTCGCCCAAAAAATGGACTCCTTCAAGATACGCAAAAGCGGCGATGCCTCCGATGTGTAGAATCACAGCGTGATCAACTGGTTTGCGGATAGGCGATGACCGACAGGTAACGCGCCGGAAGAACGGTCAGAATTTCAGGCCCGTGCGGTGCGTCCGCATCGAAGAACAGCGTATCGCCGGGGCGCAGATGATAGAGCCGGTCGCTATGGCGATACATGACCTCGCCCTCCAGCATATAGATCGTCTCGATCCCCCCATGCTGAAAGGTCGGGAACACATCCGATTCTTCCGTCAGCGTGATCAGATAAGGTTCCACCATCACACCGCTGGCATTGGCGCCGATATGACCAAGCAGCTTGTACTGATGCCCCGCGCGGGTGCCTTCGCGCTCAATCTCTACCCCTTCTCCAGCCTTGGTGTGCACCGCCTCGCGGTGTTCTTCAAAGCGGCGGAAAAAGGCGGTCAGCGGCACAGACAGCGCATGGGCCAGGCTTTGCAGCGTGGTCAGTGAAGGCGAGGTGTTGCCGTTTTCGATCTTTGACAGCATCCCGATGGATAAGCCCGTCAGATCGGCCAGTTCGGCGACGGTTATGCCCTGTTGCAGGCGATACCCCCGCACCTCGCGGCCGATGGCAACCTCCAGCACCTTCTCGCGCTCATCGGTTTGTCGGTGTGGGTTTTGTTTCAGCTTTGCCAAGGGCCTGTCCTTGCTTGCCGGTTGTCGGCGTGATCCCGGGGGGTATCTAAACCGACTGAGTGACAGTTTGGAACCGGCAAGTGCGGATGAAGGTGATGCCCCGCCGGTCATCGCTGCCCTTCCCCGGTGTCTTCAAAGCCCGCGACCCGAGGGCGGGCGGCAAACCCAAACCGGCGCGACGATGGTGCCCCGCACGGGGGACAGTCCAATGAAGGAGGCGCGGTATCGCGCCATTACATCAGGCGCTTAGCTTGCGGCACTCAACGATCGGCGAAATACCAGCAGGCTAGAAATCAGGAACACTACGCCAATCCCGGCAATGCGAAGCAGGTCGGGCCAGACGGTTTCCAACCCGGCGCCACGGAATACGACGGCTTGGGAAAAGGCCATGTAGTGGCGCGAGGGCAGAAGGGATGTGACCGGCTGCAACATCTCGGGCTGGCTTTCGACCGGGCTGATCCCGCCGGACAGCAGCATCATCGGGATCACCACAAGCAGCACCAGCAGGGCGAATTGCGCCATGCTGCGCGCCACGGTGCCCAACAGGATGCCGATGGCGCTGGCTGCAAACAGGTAAAGCGACGCCCCCAGCAGCAGCACCCATCGTGACCCGGCCACCGGAACGTTCAGCCACCCCTCGACCACCACTGTCATTGAAAGCGCGAAGGCCACCAAAACGATCAGCCCATTGGCCCAGATTTTGGCCAGCGCAATCTCGACCGCGTGCAGGGGCATCACCATCAGATGTTCAATCGTGCCGTGTTCCCGCTCGCGCACAAGGGCGGCCCCAGTCAGCATGATGATGATGATGTTGAGAAAATCCAGAATGCCAGTCAGCGCGGCGAACCAGCTGATCGTGCCGTTGGGATTGAAGGCGCGATGGATCTGGGCGGTGACAGGCAGCTCGGTGACCACGTCCGAACGGTTCAGGTATCGGCTTACCTCGTTGTTCAGGATGTTTTGGATATAGGCATCGCCCAGACCGGCCTGCATGACCGCCGTCGCGTCGATGTCTAGCAGTATCTCAGGCTGGAAGCCACGACGCAGGTCGGCCTCGAAATCGGGGGGAATGCTGATGACGAACAGGAACTCACCCGCATCCAGCGCCGCATCGACCTGGGTCGCGTCTATTTGAACCGGGGGTTGAAAATAGGGCGGGTAGAATGCATTTGCGATCTGCCGAGACAGGGTTGAGTTGTCGTCATCGACGATGGCGATCGAGGCATGGTTGACGTTTTCGGGCAGGGCCGTGGCCTGCATATAGACCATGCCGGTAAAGGTCAGCAGGATCAGCGACATCATGATCACATCCGACAGCACCGCGCGCAGTTCCTTGGTGCCCAGCCAGAAGATATGTTTCAACATCCCCATGATCTCATTTCTCCTGCTTGCGCAGCAACAGCAGCGCGGGGACTAGGAAGATGGGGGTGAACACCGCCAGCCCCAGCATGTCGGGCAACAGTTGGACAAATGTCAGTCCCCTGGTGTAGGCGCCGACCGACAGGTGCATGAAATAGCTGGCTGGCCAAATCTCTCCGATCGCACGGCCGATACCCTCTAGTGTCGAGATCGGCTGAATCATCCCGGAAAACTGCACAGTGGGCATCAGTGACAAGATCGCTGATGCAAAGATCGCTGACACCTGTGTGCGCGTCGCACTGGAAATCAGCAGCCCGTAGGATGTCACCGCCCCACCGTATAAAACTGTGCCCACGATCAGGGCTGCAAGGCTGCCCTTAAAGTCGACCCCAAGCCCGATAGTAACCACGGCCAGCAGCGCGATCCCGTTGACCAGCGTGATCATGATATAGGGCAGTTGCTTGCCGACCAGAAACTCGATCCGGCTGGTGGGGGTGACGTAGAAATTGGTAATTGTGCCGATCTCTTTTTCGCGCGCGACCGACAGCGCCATCAGGATCGCGGGGAACATGATCAGCAGGATCGCGGGCACCGCCGGGCCAATGGCGCGGATGCTTTCGAAGCTGGGATTGTAGCGATAGCGGTTCTCGATCCCGAAACTCGCGAACGCGGCCGGGTCAAGCCCCTGCCGGCGGAAGGCATCTTCGAGGCTGGCGTAATGGGCGGCCTCCACATAGGCCTCGATGGTGCCTGCGCGCATCGTGTTGGCACCATCCAGCCAGGTCGAGACACTGACGGACCGGCCTTGTTGCAGGTCCCGACCAAAGCCGGGCGGAATCTCGATCGCGACGGTCAGTTCCCCCGCGCTCATCCGGGTCACCATGTCATCGCGGGTCAGGATTTCGGGGCGTTCGAGAAAGGCGTCGGAACTGTAGAAGGCCTGCAAATACTGACGGCTGGCCGGTGTCTGATCCTGATCGAAGGCAGCGATGGTGATATCCTCGATATCCATCGAGATCCCCAGGGCGATGACAATGGTCAGGAACACCGATCCCAACAGGGCAAAGGCCAGGCGGATGGGGTCGCGCAGCAGTTCCCGCCATTCCCGCAGCGCGATGGCCCACAGCCGCGTCGCGCTGAACCAAGACAGCCGATTGGCCGGGTCTGCGGTGTTGGCCTCGGCAACGGGCAACGTTGGGGGTTCTGGCGCGGTGGCCGCAGGGCCGGTGTCGCGCGCCGCGATGGCGGCCTCGATTTGATGTACGAACGCCTCTTCCAGTGTGCCCGAGGGGCTGGAGGCCGCGATGTCTTCGGGCGCGTCCACCACCATGACCTGCCCGGCATGCATCAGTGAAATGCGGTCGCAGCGCATCGCTTCGTTCATGAAATGGGTTGAGATGAAGATCGTCACGCCGTCACCGCGCGACAGCTCCACCAGCAGATCCCAGAATTCGTCGCGTGCAACGGGGTCAACGCCCGATGTCGGTTCGTCCAGGATCAACACGTCGGGTTCGTGCAGCACCGCAACCGCCAGCGACAGGCGCTGACGCAGGCCAAGGGGCAAGGTCCCCGCCCGCGCGTCCTTGTAGGGGCCAAGGTCGAACCGACCGACCAGCGTGTCAATGCGCGTGCTGGCATGATCGGGGGGCATTTCGAACAGGCGGGCATGAAGATCGAGATTCTGGCGCACCGTTAATTCGCCATATAGGGAGAACGCCTGGCTCATGAAGCCCACGCGCTTGCGGGCGGCCAGGTTGTTGGCATCCACCGGCTTGCCGAACAGATCGGCCTCGCCTTCGGTGATGGGCAACAGCCCCGTTAGCATCTTCATGGTGGTGGTCTTGCCGCACCCGTTCGAGCCCAAGAACCCAAAGATCTCGCCTGGTCTGATGTCAAAACTGACGTCTGATACCGCAGTGAAATCGCCAAACCGTTTGGTCAGACCCCGGGCCGCGATCGCAGGGCCAGCCCCGTCACTGCGCAGCGGCGGGATTTCCAGCGTTGTGCCATCGCCACGCTTGTCCTCGGGCAGCAGTTGCACAAAGGCGCGCTCAAGGTCCTGGGTGCCGGTGCGGGCCTTTAGCTCGGCAGGGGTTCCGGTGGCCAGAACGCGCCCGGCATCCATCGCCACCAGCCAGTCAAAGCGTTCCGCTTCGTCCATATACGCGGTCGAGACCAGCACCGACATGCCGGGCCGTCCGGCACGAATGGCATCGATCAGATCCCAGAACTGGCGGCGCGACAGCGGGTCCACCCCGGTTGTCGGCTCGTCCAGGATCAGCAGGTCCGGGTCATGCAGTAACGAACAGCACAAGCCCAGTTTCTGCTTCATCCCACCCGACAGTTTGCCTGCGGGACGGTCCATGAATGGGTGCAATCCGGTGGCCCGTGTCAGCCGGTCCACCCGCGCCTGCCGCGCCTGGCGGTCCAGCCCGAAAAGCGCACCGAAAAAGGCAAGGTTCTCGGCCACGGACAAGGCGTGATACAGGTTCTTGCCCAACCCCTGTGGCATATAGGCGATGCGCGGCCCGGCGATGCGGCGATGGCGCGTTTCGCGCATGTCGCCACCCAGGACGTGCAGGCTGCCCTGTTGCATCTTGCGCGCGCCGGCGATCAGGTCCAACAGGGTCGATTTGCCCACCCCGTCCGGCCCAAGCAGACCCACCATCTGGCCGGCCGGCAGCTCCAGCGACACATTTTCAAGCGCGATTGTCGCGCCGTAGCGCTGCGTCAGGTCCTGTGCTGTGACGATTGGCTGGGCAGCCATGGCACGGCCCCCTCAGTTTGCTGGCAACGGCAGGTCCGACAGATTGGCAAGGCTCAACTCCTCTGGCCAGTCCGAAGGGGCCTGACCGGGTTCCGGGGCAAGCCGCACATAAGCGACGCCGCGGATGCCGGTGCGTACATAGTCGATGTAGCTTTCGACCAGTTCCTGCGGCACCCGTGCGCGGATACGGAACACCAGGTTCTGACGTTCGTCGGCAGTTTCGACCGTGCGCGGGGTGAATTGCGACACCGGCGAAACGAAGGTGATCGTCGCGGGCACCACCGCATCTGCGACGTCAAGCCGGATGCGCGCCTCGTCACCGATGCCAAGACGGTGGGCTTGTGTCGCGGGGAGGTAGAATTCCAGGTAGACCTCGCTGAGGTCGATCATCGTCATCACCCGGGCCCCGGCGCCGATCACCTCACCCGGCTCAATCAGCCGATAGACGATGCGCCCCAGTGCGGGCGCGGTCAGTTCGGTATCGTCAAGCGTGGCGGCGATCTGGGCTGCCGCGGCATTGGCGGCGTCGATCGCGCGTTCGCGCGCCAGAAGGGCGGCACGCGCGGCTTGCAGATTGGCCTCGGCGACGGAGACATTGGTGCTAAGCGCATCGAGGCTGGACTGCGGCGAGGTGCCCCGCTCGACCAGGGCGCGGCTGCGCTCCTCCTCGTCTTGGGCCAGGTTCAGCACCGCTTCCATCTGTTCGATTTGTGCCTGGGCTGCAGCGCGTTCAGCCTCGGCGGCAGCGATCTGGGCCTCGGCCTGGGCGAGTTGGGCCTCGATGATCTCGGCATCGACCGTGGCCACGATCTGACCGGGTGTGACCAGGTCGCCTTCGCGCACGGCCACCGTTTCGATGCGCCCGCCCACCATGGAAGAGATATCGACCTGCACGGCCTCGATCTGACCATTGCCATAGGCGATATCGGCAGGCAGCCCATTCCCCTGCGATTGCGACCAGACATAGTAACCACCGGCCAGAATGATAACAGCGGCAGCGGCCATGAGGCCTGTATTCAAACGCATCGGATTTCCCCACAAGTTAGACAAAGTTCGAATCGGATCGGTCCAGGGAAGGGTATGTCGTCCCAACGGAAGACCCAAGGCGACACCAGGACATGGCCGCTATGAATCTGATGCTCTCAAAGGGGCGGATCGCCTGGGTCGACGGTTGCCCGTTCCTACCGTGTGGTCAAGCGTATTTGGCCTCTCAGCCAGGGGCGACGTAGGGTCAATGGGCCCGGGTTGGGGAATTGGTCAGATCCCCGCATGACTTGAGCCGAGTTGCGACTTTTTTAAGCGCGGCAGGATGGCCCGCTGCTTGTCTCCGGGGGGGGCACATGGTGCGGGATACGAGAGCCCAGACCCATGCCTTCCGTCGCCTAGGTCGGATGACGTTCGATAGGTAGGGCGGGAAGCCGCCCTTAGCTGCGGTATGAGGCAAGATCTGCTTTACGGGTGTGCCCGTTCATAGTGGCGACCAGATACAGGACCTTGGGCCGCGTAGGCAGGTAGGTAATTTCCGAGCACCAGACTTGGTCCGGCCGCTCGACCCTCGGCTCTTTCAACAGGTTAGGGATTGGTCATAGCGCCTGTCCAGGATCACGTCGATGATGTCTGGTACCAGCGGCGTGATCCGCTACACCGCCCACCGCTCAAACGAGTCACCGCTGGAATTGGCAGATTGCACCGTCGAAAGCCTGGTCAAGTCCTCCCGGCTGCGCATGGTCATATCATTGAAACCAAAGGCCTCACTTTGCTGGAACCTGATCGGGATGGGGGTCCCGTCAGAGAACACGAGCCCCAGAGCGGCTGCGGCTTCTTCGATGTCTGCCCCGATATCCGACTTGTCGATGCTTTGACGAGAGCGTGGATCGAAGACGACGAACGCACCGTTCCCGACATACGAGAAGAGGTCACCGTTCTGCGTGACAACCTCCGAAATCGCGTCCGACACATCGCAAATGAAATTGAAGTACCCAGCAGGACCGCAGGCGTTGTAGATCGACGCTACATCGTCGATCTGCAAAACGACAAACTCGGCATGTCGCATCCCGCACTCGCCGAAATCCTTCACCAGCCCCTTGAACTTCTCGAAGTTCAGGTATCCGGGTGCGTCCTCGATATCGAACGTGTCCCCGAGCTCTACCCCTTTCTGGTGGACCAGATCGTCAGCGAGTGCATGAAGCCGTTCGTTCATCGCGCGCCCTTCTTGCGCAAGCTTATAGGCTTGAGTCGCGGAATTGAGGCGGGCCTTGAGTTCCATGATCTCAAACGGCTTCGTCACATAGTCCGTGGCCCCTGCAGCGAGGGATCGTTCAATGTACTTTCGGTCGGACATCGCCGTCAGCATGACAATGGGGGTGGTTCTGTATTCGGGACGGGCACGGATGGAGGCACAAAGCTCAATCCCGTCCATCCTGGGCATCTGGATGTCAAAGAGGAAGCAGTCGAACTCGGCCCTGGACGACCGAACGATGTCCAGCGCCTCGGCGCCATCGTGGGCCAGAGTGACCGAGGCAAAACCCAAGACCTCAAGGGCAATGCTCAATAGTTCGAGAATTGCACCATCATCATCGGCAACAAGTATTCTCATATCGCTCGACATCGGTTTCCTCAACTTTCTCCCGACACTTTATAAAAGGTTAACGCAAAGAATAGTTAAAGCAAGCGGTATTCAATCATGCCGCGAAAACATCACATCGTATCATTAAATCGCCATGATTAGAACACGGCTTCGCCCCAAAAAACCAGATATGTGCTTAATGCGTGCAGGGCCGCCTTATTGTTTCTACGCACATGGGGATTAATTGCGCGGTACTTAATTCATGTTTCCGGGGAAAGCTCAATCAAAAAATCAAACACTCACACAAAAAATGGATCGCGTCCTCTCAGGGCCGAGCGATTCTCGTCAAACATCACCCGTCGGCGCATGATTTTCGCGGCATTCACTGGCGAAAGTGGCCATGTCGGGGTTTGGCGGGATGCCATGAGTGAAGCCTTCATAGGGGTCAACTGTTGCTGCGTGCGGTAGTTTTCTGGACCTGGGGATGGACGTCTTCTTGATCATCTCGTCGCGAGATATCCGGATGGTGGCTTTCAACGATGAGTGGATGCAAAGCAACCCAAAAGCCCCAGAAAAATAAAATTGGTTTCTCTATTTCCATGCGCGCATCTTATCAATAAAGATGCTTACCCCTTTCACCCAGGCACGTCAAAGATCACCAAACTTCAATCCCCATCGAATACACCGCCTTACGCCACCTCTGCGACGGGCGAGATATCGGTGCTCTCGCCCTCTGCGTCACTCAGGCGATCGAATTCAATATAGAAGGTTGAACCAACACCCAGTTCGCTGACGTAATCAATTGTGGCGTTGTGGCGCTGAACAATCTGCTTGCTGATGTTGAGGCCAAGCCCGGTGCCGCCGACCTTGCGAACATCAGAGGAATCTACCTGGGCGAACTTGCCGAACACGCGATCCTTGGCGTCTTTCGGAATACCTATCCCTTCGTCATGGACCGAGATACGGATTCGTGCGCCAAGGATTTCCGCACGCACTTCCACTACTCCATCCTCGTCGGAGAACTTCAAAGCGTTTGACAGCAGGTTATTCATCACCTGCATAAGTCGGCTGTAATCGCCCAAGATCCTGCAGTCATGCAAGCAGGGGACGGTTGTTACCTGGATACCCAGCTTGTCGGCATATCCAGTGGTTGATTCCACAGCCTCGTTCACGAGGTCATTCACGCTGATCGGCTTGAAGTGGAACTCCATCTCGCCGGCTTCGATCTTTTGCAGATCGAGCAGGTCGTCGATCAGATCGGCGAGCCTTTTGCCGTTCTTGGCCGCGATTCCAATGACCGGTTTTAACTTCTCGGGCACTTCGCCGAGCGCACCGTGGTTTACGAGTTCGAGCGATCCCATGATCGACGTCAGCGGCGTGCGCAGCTCGTGGCTGACCGTAGCCAAGAACTGCGATTTTACTTCCAAGGCAGCCTTGGTGCGCTCGTTTTCTTCTTTGATCAGTTTCATCTGATCGAGCCGCTCTTGGTAGCGGACATAGAATTTCGCCGAGATGTCGATGATGAAATAGAGCACGAAAATGATTGTGAAGAATTCCAGCCAGATATTGGAACTGAGTGGCGGCAAGTACCTCAAGACGTCCAGAAACGCGATACTGAGAAACGCGAGGGCATAGATCGACAGGCGCAAGAGAAGGATGCCGATCATCTGGCTGTTGTACATCACTGCAAAGAGCGATGCCGAGAACAGGAAGAAAAGTGGCGTGAAATGCCCGCCTGATGTCTGCTGAATCGCGATGTTGACGATAAAGACGCTGATCGACAGTGCGCTGACGGCGGTGTTTAAGGCAATGCGCTTGAGGATCTTCTTACCAATGGCCGGGTCCTTGCCATCCCAAGCCTTCGAATGTCGCCCAAGGCTTTGATCGAGCAATTCGGTCAGGGCGACGACGATGTAACATGCGAAGGTCGTGATCGGATTGAAGTAGAAGGCTGCAAGCATGGCCGCGGCGAAAAAACTCGCCTGCCGCTGCCAAATCAACTGGTTGGCGAGAGCGATGTAATCCCTGATCCGCTGTTCGCGACCAACAGAGTTGAACCAGTCGGCCCGGGCTTCCCAAAACAAACTTTGGTTCTTCATGACTGCCTCTGCCGCGTTTTTTTTCTCTTATCATAGCAGTGTATATGGGAATTCTGACATTCCTCAGGCGAGACGCGGCTGATTATAGGTAAAATTTGAGGCAAGCCGTCCAGACGCCAGATCGCGCGCCCCATCAGAGGCATCGACTCGCGCAAGGCGCAGCCAGCTTTTTCTGTCAGTGATGCGGGCGCACCGTGCAGCTCAGGCCGCCTCAGAGCGCCTCCCTTTCGACGCGACATAGACATCCGATAGGGGCGGGAAGAGAATGTTGGAATGCGGTATGTCCTCGACCGGGCCGAAAACCGGTGTTCGGGCCAGAACCGCCTGACGTTGTTCTTTCACCTTGGCCGTCAGAAGGTGGATCGGCTTCTTCAGCCCCGGATAGTCCCTTGGCTGCATTGTCGATTCATAGCGCAGGTAGCGGCGATAGAACGCGGCATGTTCCGCCCGAACCGGGGCAAGAGCCAAGTCGATATCGTAGAACATCGTCGCAAGAAACGGAATGCGCAGGGCGAGAAAATGCAACGGGACGCGCTGCATACGCGCTGAGGGATCAATGACGAAACGGGTCGGATCCAGGATCGTCTGTGTTGGCGCGGTCTGTTCCAGAATCTCGGGAAACACTTCCACGGTCGGTGATGTCTGGCAGAGTCTAGAAACCAAATGCAGGCGCACAGCCGCCAGGATCTGCTCATCCAGTGTAACCGCGACATGGACGCAATTCACAGTCTCATCGAACGCGTCGGTCATGATCTCGCGCTCATTCGAGGCGATCGACTGCTCGGCGCGATAGCATTTGTATCGGAGACGGTAGAGTTCCTCGAGGTCCTGGCTGTCCGTCAGAACCTTGTAGCGATAGAGCTTAAGTGCCTCGATAACCTGCTGGTTCATTTTCGTTCCTTCCGCCTATACTCGACTAAGACATCGCGCGACACACAAGCAGATCGCTGTAACCGCGATAAACGGAGTCGTGCCTGATGATGTCGAAGCCGGATTCGGTCACGGCCGATGCGATTTCTGCCTCGGTATGCGTCCAATACACGCCCTTCTTTTGTGCCTCGAGAATGGTCGCGTTCTGCTTGGCGATCTGCCGCCCCTGCCAGAAGATCCGCAGTGCGCCCAACAGACCATGTTCTTGTCTCAGATGTGCGAACAGGTAGCTGCGCCAGTCGGCTACGTTCATGTAGCGACCGAGATCAACGAGGTAGAGCCAACCGCCAGGACGAAGCAAGCGGCGCAGATCGTCTAACCGCTGCCTTTGTGCCGGCATCGCGTAAAGCGCATGGATGCAGACGACGAGGTCCGCAGTGCCTGGTGCATCAAAATCTTCAAGCGTGCGTGGATCGTATTCGACATTGTCATGGGCTGCCAATTTCGCCTGCGCAACGCTGAGCATACCGACATCTGGTTCGACCAGCTTGACTTCGCTCTCGGGGCAGATGCGGGCTGCGATCTCTGTATAGTTCCCGGTTCCGCCGCCGATGTCGTAAATCAGCCCGGGAGTTTCGATCGTTTCAAGAAAGTCCTCGAATTCTCGCAGTAGCGCCTGGTATGCCGGGTTGTGCTCGGACAGCAGATCATAGGCCGTCGCGTAGGCGCTCCAATCTGCCCGAACCGGTGGTTTGGCCGAATTGGACAAAGCAAGATTCACTGGCGCTGACGCCTCAATGTGACCGCGTGACGGCATAGGAGATAGACCCCATATTGCAGATTAAGAGTGACTGACTGCACGACCTCTTTTTAAAACATGTTAACCCGCAAAGCTCTCATCGCAATGTTTTTTTATCCACAGTGCGGTCGAATTGTCTCTAATGTTTCCGACCCCGCAACCCTCCAGATAACCCCTCTGGGCGGTAAAATAAGTGACGCAAATCAAAGATGTTCGCGGCGGCAAGCGGCCTAGGTCCCGCCACGATATATACGACATATTAACTGAAATGCGTCCAAGTTTAGTGTGGCAGAGCGTTTTTTTGGAGCGTTTCCGGGGGTTAGCTTGGCAGCCGGTATCGACTGAAAAAGATCGCTGACTGTCGGCATCTCAGTGCTGCGAGGGCTATAAAAAAAATTCCTCCGAACCGGTATCATCGGGGAATTTGGAGGGGGTGAAGTTTGCCCATTTGACAAAATACAGCCTCAATTTTGGGCGATACAAGAACGAATCGGTGGGACGCTTTAACCCTGGAGGTGGAATGGAAGTATTGGTATTTGACAGCGATGAGGCTGTTCTAGAACTCGTCGCGCATTTTCTTGGCGTCGCAACGCACCACAACATCAACGCGGCCCCGTCGACAGTTTCAACGCAAGAGATGAACCCGAAGGTAAAAAAGTTACCGAACAGCACCGTGCGATATCAAGAATCCAGACTGGGGTCGCGCCTCACCAGTGTGCAAGTCTTGCAGACAGCCAAGCACGAGTGCAAACCGACCACATCTCTGGTCTCGGTTTAGCGGGTCCACGTGTATGGTCGGGAGTTCGGCCAGGCCGTGCTGACAAAAGGGGTTCACAGTCGCCGTTACGGGTGGTTCAAGCTGGTATCTGCGATGAAGGCCAGCTTGGCACGAGACCTGGTGTTGGATGAGAAATGAGCGTTCTTTGAGCGGTTCATCCTGACAATCCGCGTCCCGAATGGACGCAACCCCAGCAACCACCGCCTTGTTCGCGATGGGATTTTCTGGATCACCCGCACCGGAGCCCAGTGGCGAGGTCTGCCTAGGAATTTGGTAAGTGGTCCAGCGTCTATCGGCGATTCCGGCGTTGAACACTGGCAGGTCTCTGGGGGCGGATCATGGACGCCCAGAACGAAAGCGGGGCGGTGCCACATGCTTTCTTGATGATCGATAGTACGATAGTTCGCGCGCACCATCAGGCAGTGGGTGCCAAAGGGCTGCCGACCAAGCAACTTGATAAATACAGTCGCTAGGATTGTGGAGGCAACCGGCGACACCGTCGTTCGGGCCTACGAAACGAAGATCACCGATCTGGAGAAAATCCGCGCCAGAATGGCTGAAACGCTTACCAGACAGGCCCCACCGAAACAGGTTTCAACGAAAACCTGGAACGCTGCCTCGGGTCACTTACAAGCCGCTGTAAAATATGGGAAAACGACTGCGTTAACGCCCGTCGACTGGTCCTGAAACCGGCCTTCCAGGACCGCATCCAATACCACCGAGTTGAGGGGCGAGAACGCCTCAAATATCAAAGTCTTTCAAGGTTTTGATGGGGGTTGGTGCACTGAAAGAGAAGAATGGTGCCGCAGGGGAGGATTGAACTCCCGACCTCGTCATTACCAATGACGCGCTCTACCACTGAGCTACTGCGGCCCGCTTCGCGGTGGCGGTGAATTAGACTCAATCGCTGCATGGTGCAAGCGCAATCTGGACCCTTTTTCACCATGGTAGTAAGGAAGGGCACATGAGCAAAGCGAAACCTCCAGTGAATGCAGGGCAGCCCACCCGGAAAAAACCGCCGCAAAGCCGGGAAGACCGGTTGAAAGCGGCGTTGAAGGCGAACATGGGTAAGCGTAAGGCGCAGGCCCGGGCCCGGGCGGTTACCGGGGAAGAACAGGATAAGAGCTGACCGGCCCCACCGGACAGGCTCGGACAACATCAGAGAGGCAAGGCAGTGGATCGGATCATTATTAAGGGCGGAACGGAGCTGAATGGCGCCATTCCGATCGCGGGCGCCAAGAACGCTTGCCTGACGCTTATGCCGGCAACGCTGCTGAGCGAGGAGCCGCTGACCCTGACCAACGCGCCGCGCCTGTCGGATATCCGCACCATGACGGAACTTCTGCGCTCGCTTGGCGCGGAAGTGACGGCGATGAATGACGGTAAGGTCATCGCCATGTCATCGCATGGGGCCGACAATCACATGGCGCATTACGATATCGTGCGAAAGATGCGCGCGTCCAATCTGGTGCTGGGCCCGCTTCTGGCGCGCCACGGCCAGGCCGAGGTTTCGCTGCCCGGCGGCTGCGCCATTGGCGCGCGGCCGATGGACATCCATATCACTGCGCTGGAGGCTTTGGGGGCAGAGATCGAGCTGCGCGACGGCTATCTGCACGCCGCGGCCCCTGGCGGGCTGAAAGGCGCGGTGCATGAGCTGCGCTTTGCCAGCGTGGGCGC
>Ga0213841_1001008_pt1 | contig 17950 bp, 15 predicted proteins | sample SWPATP23_FD_160125 | JGI IMG/M metagenome (GOLD analysis project Ga0213841, IMG submission 160125) | Coastal seawater microbial communities from Marineland, Florida, United States - SWPA TP2 #3 | ecosystem: Environmental > Aquatic > Marine > Coastal | place: USA: Florida | collected 2016-08-14 | reverse complement strand
TTGGGCGGTGAGTTCGTCCAGGGTGATGTCCTTTTTGTCGTAGTAGCCGATTGACTTGCCGCGTTTGAGCAGCAGGAACCGGTCCCCGACGGGGAAGGCGTGGTGCGGGTTGTGGGTGATGAAGATGACGCCGAGGCCGCGGTCGCGGGCCTGCAGGATGTAGCGCAGGACCACGCCGGACTGCTTCACGCCCAGGGCGGCGGTGGGCTCGTCCAGGATCAGGACCTTCGCGCCGAAGTACACGGCGCGGGCGATCGCGACGCACTGGCGTTCACCGCCGGAGAGCTGGCCGATGGGCTGCTCGACGTCGCGCAGGTCGATGCCCATCGCGGCGAGTTCCTTGAGCGTGATGTCCTTCATCTTCTCGACGTCCATGCTCTTGAACGGGCCGAACCCGGACGTGAGTTCGGAGCCGAGGAAGAAGTTTCGCCAGATCGGCATCAGCGGCACCACCGCGAGGTCCTGGTAGACGGTGGCGATGCCCACGTCCAGGGCGTCACGGGGCGAGGTGAACTTCCGTTCCTCGCCCATGACCTTCAGGATCCCGGCGTCGTGCTGGTGCAGGCCGGCGATGATCTTGATCAGGGTGGACTTGCCCGCACCGTTATCGCCCAGCACGCAGGTGACGCGGCCGTTGTCCACCGCCATGGTGACATCGGACAGGGCGATGATGTTGCCGTAGTGCTTGGCGACCCCGTCCAGGGAGAGCAGGTGCACCGGGGTGTGGGTCAGGGGATCTTTTTCGTTCTGCAGCAGGGTCTGCTGGTCGATCTCTTTGGCATTCATTTCCGGCCCCTTTTACTTCAGTTCCGCGCGGCGTTTGACGATGAGGTTGACGATGGTGGCCAGCAGCAGCATCAGGCCCAGGAAGAACTTGAACCAGTCCGGGTTCCACTGGGCGTAGACGATGCCCTTGTTGGCCATGCCGAAGATGAACGCGCCGATCGCGCCGCCGATCGCCGAGCCGTACCCGCCGGTCAGGAGGCAGCCGCCGATCACCGCGGCGATGATGTAGAGGAACTCGTTGCCCACGCCCTCACCGGACTGCACGGCGTCGAAGGCGAAGAGGTTGTGCATGCCCAGGATCCAGGCGCAGAACCCCACGGCCATGAACAGGCCGATCTTGGTGGCCTTGACCGGCACGCCCACGGCGCGGGCCGCGTTCGCGTCCCCGCCCACGGCGAAGATCCAGTTCCCCACCCGGGTCCGCATCAGCACCCAGGTCGCGACCGCGACGAGGAGGAACCAGTAGAACACGGTGATCTTCACCTCGACGCCGCCGATGCTGATCGAGGAGGCGAACACCGCCCGGGCCGAGGCGAAGCCGTCCATGGACGAGATCGACGGGGAGGACACCGAGCCGCCGATCAACCGGGTCAGGCCCAGGTTCAGGCCGGTCAGCATCAGGAACGTCGCCAGGGTCACGATGAAGGACGGCAGCTTGGTCTTCATCAGGATCCAGCCGTTGATGAAGCCGATGGACAAGGACACCACCAGGGCCAGGCCGACACCGACCCAGACGTTCGTGGTGAAGTACCAGCTGAACAGCGACGCGGTCAGCGCCGAGGAAATCACGGCGACACCGGTGGAGAGGTCGAACTCCCCGCCGATCATCAGCAAGGACACCCCGACCGCCATGATGCCGATCGTGGAGGAGCCGTACAGGATGGTCGCGAAGGCGTTGGGCTGGGTGAACGTCGGGGACACCAACGCGAAGAAGATGAACAGGACGATGGCGCCCACCAGGGCACCGACCTCGGGACGTCCGAGCAGTTTCTGGAACGGACTGCGCTTGGCGACGCGCTCATCGGGCGCCGGCGACTTGGTCTTTGTCTGGGTGATGGTCATGATAATTCTCCTAGCTGCCGGGCCGGCAAGAGCCGGCCCGGCCAGCGGGCTGTTAGCGGATACCCTGCTTGGCGAACGTCAGGACATCTGCCGCGTTTGACTTATCGACGATGCTCGGGCCGGTGAGGACCGACTGGCCGCCGCCGAGCTTGAAGCCGCCGCGCTTGTTCTGCCAGAGCGCGTCAACGGACATGTAGCCCTGCAGCCACGGCTGCTGGTCCACGGTGAAGAGGACTGCCCCGTCGACGATCTTCTGGGCGAGTTCCGCGTTCAGGTCGAAACTTGCCACCTTGGCAGAGCTGCCGGCATCCGTAACCGACTTGAGCAGCGTGAGGGTGATCGGGGCGCCGAGGCCGATGATGACGTCGGCGTCCTTGGAGGCCTGGAGCTTGGCGGTCGCGGTGGACTGGACGGCAGTCATGTCCTTACCGTCGACGTACAGGATTTCCGTTCCGGGCACCTTGGCCTTGACGCCGGCGCAACGGGCTTCAAGGCCGACGTGGCCCTGCTGCTGGATCACGCAGACCGGGTGCTTGTAGCCCTCCGCCGCGAGCCTGGTGCCGACGGCCTCGCCGGCGAGCTGTTCGTTGGAACCGAAGTGGGTGAAGGCACCGAGCGCCTGGGAGACACCCTCGCCGGCGTTGAGGCTCACGATCGGGATCCCGGCGTCGGTGGCTTTCTTCAGGACGTCCTTGAGCGCATCCGGCGTGGCGAGCGTGACAGCGATGCCGTCCACCTTCTGGTCAATGGCCTGCTGGACGAGCTGGGCCTGGCGCCCGGCTTCGGGATCGGACGTGTAAAGCAGTTCAACGTTGTCCTTCGCCGAGGCTTCCTCGGCACCCTTGCGGACGATGTCCCAGAAGGTATCCCCGGCCGCGGCGTGGGTGATGAGCGCGACCTTGATGCGCGCCGTGTTGGCCGCCTGGCCCCCTCCGCCGGCATTGCCTGTGTCTGCGGGCTTGCCGCCGGTGCTGGAACACGCGCTCAGGGCCAGCATGGGTACAACAGCCGCCACAAGGGCCGCCTTCCGCCACGAGAACTTGGTCACGATTAATCTCCTTTGATTCCGGGCCACGCCGACCGCTTCATCGCGTCGGTCTGTGAGCCATCTACAACAGATCATGGTGACTTCAATCACAGATGTCAATAGTTTGTCCTGACATTAGGATGTTTTGACGTAACGCTACGCGAAGAAATGGCCGAATCCGCGGACTTCACCTGCGCAAAGCGGTCAATCCGACCCCTACCCCCGCGGCCCCCGACGGCACCCCTTGGCTCCCTTCGGCAGCCCTGCTACCATCAGAAAAAGGCAGTATGTCCTATCAAGCGAACATGCGCCTGACATACGCGAAAAGGCCGACACTTCGGCCACCGCGGAGCACAAGGGAGCACGCCCAGTGGCGAATCAACTAAATCTGCAGATCGACCGCTCTTCACCGGTACCCCTGTACCACCAAGTGGTGCAGGGCATCGAGGCCGCCATCCACACCGGGCTGCTCGAACCCGGCAGCCGGCTGGAAAATGAGATCGACCTGGCCGCCCAGCTCAACCTTTCCCGTCCCACGATGCGCAAGGCCATGGATGAACTGGTCCGCTCCGGCCTCCTGGTCCGCAAGCGCGGCGTAGGCACCCAGGTGGTGTCCAGCCAGGTCCGCCGCCCGCTGGAACTCTCCAGTCTCTATGACGACCTGAGCAACAACGGCAGCAAACCCACCACCGATGTGCTGAGTTTCTCGCACGAGGAAGCGGATGCCGCAATCCGGAAGGCACTGCAACTCCCCGCCGGCGCCAAGGTCTACCACTTCACCCGGCTCCGGAAAGTGGGCGGCAAGCCGCTCGCCCTGATGGAGAACTGGGTGCGTGACGACATCACCACCATCGACGAGGCAATCCTGGCATCACAGGGCCTCTACGGCATCCTGCGCAACGGCGGCGTGAACTTCCGCCTCGCCTCGCAGCGGATCGGCGCCATGATCGCCAACGACTACCAGGCGCCGCTGCTCGAAACCACTCCCGGTTCCGCCCTGGTCACCATGGAGCGCACCGCCGTGGACGACACCGGGCGCATGGTGGAAACCGGCCACCACGTCTACCGGGCAGATTCCTACAGCTTTGAGATGACGCTGGTTCAGAGATAGGCGCCCAAATCACGGCGTCAGAGATAGGCGTTCAGACCTGAACGCTTAGTTTTACGCGCCTCGAGAGAGGCGTTCACGGACAAGCGCTCACCGACGAGTGCCACCGGCTCCAACCACGCACACACGCGCGTCTCTCCGGCGCGACAACGAAAGGGCAGCTTCCATGGCCAACTGGGTCTATCCGCTCGGCACGGCAGCCGAAGGCAAATGGGACATTTCCATCGGAACATCCGATTCCGGGCTGAAGGTGGACGGCTGGGCACACACCGGCCTGAAGGTCGCCACCCTGCCGCCCGGCGGCGCCGTCGAACTCGACGCGGCGGCGGAGGAACGCATTGTAATCCCGCTCAACGGCTCCTTCGTCGCCACCGTGGACGGTCAGGACTATCCCCTATCCGGCCGGGACAGCGTCTTCAGCGGCCCCAGCGATGTGCTCTACACGGGAACCGGCAAGGCGGTGACCATCACCTCGGCCGACGGCGGCCGGGTGGCGGTAGCCACCGCCCCGGCCCAAGCGTCCTATCCCACCCGCCTCATCACGGCCGCCGAGACGCCGGTGGAACTGCGCGGAGCGGGCAACTGTTCCCGCCAGGTCCACAATTTCGGCACCCCGGCCGCGCTCGAGGCGGACCGCTTCATCGTCTGCGAGGTCCTCACCCCGGCCGGTAACTGGTCCTCCTATCCCCCGCACAAGCACGATGAGGAAAAGGACGGCGAAACCAACCTCGAGGAGATCTACTACTTCGAAACCCGCGTGACGCCCGGGGCCCCGCAGCGCCCGGGCGCCGACGACGCCATCGGCTACCAGCGCGTCTATGCCTCCGACGAGCGGCCCATCGACGTTGCGGCCGAGGTCCGGACCGGCGACGTCGTCCTGGTGCCTTACGGCTGGCACGGGCCCGCCATGGCCGCCCCCGGTTACGACATGTACTACCTCAATGTCATGGCCGGCCCGGGTCCGGTCCGCGAGTGGCTCATCAGCGACGACCCGCACCACGGCTGGATCCGCCAGACCTGGGAGGGCCAGGACCTGGACCCGCGGCTGCCGTTCGGCAGCTAGCCCGGTAAGCGGGCTGGAGCCGGGCCGCTAGGCCGGCTGCAGCTCAGTCTCGGCATCCGCCTCGGAGCTGTCGACGTCGGCCGGCCGGCCGGCGTCGTGCTTCTTCGCGGCAGCTGCCGCGAACGCCATCACCGCCAGGCCCAGCAGGGTGATCCCGGCACCGGCCCAGATCGGCGACGTGTAGCCGAGGCCGGCGGTGATGGTGGCGCCGCCCAGCCAGGCCCCCAGGGCGTTGCCGACGTTGAAGGCGCCGATGTTGGCGCCCGAGGCCAGGGTGGGAGCGCTGCTGGCGTATTTCATGACGCGCATCTGCAGCCCTGGAACCGTGGCGAAGCCGAAGCCGCCCAGCAGCACCATGGAGGCGATGGTCAGCGGCTGGTTGCCGGCGGTCAGGGCGAAGACCACGAGCACCAGCACCAGGATGGCGAGAACCACGAGCAAGGTCCGGTCCACATTCTTGTCGGCCGCCTTGCCGCCGAGGGTGTTGCCGATGAAGAGCCCGACGCCGAAGAGGATCAGCAGCCAGGGAACCGTGGCGGCGGAGAAGCCGGTGACCTCGGTGAGGGTGTACGCAATGTACGTGAAGGCGCCGAACATGCCGCCGTAGCCGAGGATGGTCACGAGGATGGAGAGCCAGACCTGTCCGGATCGGAAGGCGCGGAGTTCGCCGCGGAGGCCACCGGCGGCAGTCTCGCCTGATCCCGCCTTCGGCGCCGCGGTCTTAGGCACAAGGGCGAGGATGCCGGCCAGGGCGAGGACCCCGATGACGGTGATCGCCCAGAATGTGGAGCGCCAGCCCGCCGCCTGGCCCAGCATGGTGCCGAACGGGACACCGAGCACATTCGCCGCCGTCAGGCCGGTGAACATGATCGCGATTGCGCCGGCTTTCTTGTTGGGCGCCACCATGCTGGCGGCCACGACGGCGCCGATGCCGAAGAACGCGCCATGCGACAGGGCGGCAATGATGCGCCCGATCATCATTACCGAGTAATCCGGTGCGACCGCCGAGACGAGATTGCCGGCAATGAAGAGCAGCATCAGCACGGCCAGCACGGGCTTGCGTTCGAAGCGCGTCACGGCCGCGGTGAGGCCCAGCGCCCCGACCACGACGGCGAGCGCGTAGCCGGAGATGAGCCAGCCCGCGGTGGCCTCGGTGACGTGGAAGTCTGCGGCCACTTGCGGCAGCAGGCCCATGATGACGAACTCGGTGAGTCCGATGCCGAACCCGCCGAGGGCGAGGGCTATCAGGCCAACAGGCATGGAGGTGCTCCTTACAAAGCTGTACGGAAGGGGGTATGGCGCGTAAGCTAGTAGTTGCAGACGCGTTATTTATTCTTGCACAAGCAGATACAGCGCGCAAGCAACTATTATTTGATGTGCCCGGCAGCACCCTTGCCGGGCACGCGAGCTGAAGGGAAACACCAGATGGGCATCAAGGACGACGCCGTCGAGGTCCGGGCGCAAGGCTGGCGGACCCTGGCGGCCCTGCATGGGCTGATCGAAGCCGAGCTGGAGCGTTCCCTGCAGGCCGAGGCCCAGCTCTCCGTGGTGGAGTACACCGTGCTGGATGCGCTGAGCCGGCAGGACGGCTGGCACATGCGGATGCAGCAGCTGGCCCGCGCCACGGCGTTGAGCGCGAGTGCCACCACGCGCCTGGTCAACCGGCTCGAGGACCGCGGGCTGCTGACCCGGATCCTCTGCGCGGATGACCGCCGCGGGATCTACACCGAGCTCACGCCCAGCGGCATCACGCTGCTCGAGCAGAGCCGGCCGGTTCACGACGCCACGCTGGAGCGGGCACTTGCCGAGGCCCAGGAAGTCCCGGAACTGGCGCCGCTGGTCGACGCCCTCCCCCGGCTGCACGCCGGGCTTTAGCGCGATAATCGTCGCAACCGCGACAACGCAGAAAGCCACGCCCCGCGACGAATCGCGGGGCGTGGCTTTCTGCCTGTCAGGCTAGACGGTGACGGGCTGCTTCGCGGCCGCCCGTTTGAAGAAATGTTCCAGGTCCTCCAGGCTCTTGTCCTTGGTCTCCGGGATGAACTTCGCGGCAAAGGCAATGGCCCCGACGCCCAGGACGGCAAAGACGAAGAAGGTGTTGGACAGTCCGATCGCGGCCAGGAGCTGCGGGAAGCCGAAACCGACCAGGAAGTTCACGATCCACAGCACGAAGGCCGAGGCGCCCATGCCGAGGCCGCGGATCTTCAGCGGGAAGATCTCGGAGAGCATCAGCCAGGTGACCGGCGAGATCGCGCCCTGCTGGAACGCGAGGAACGTCACGGTCAGGGCCAGGATCACGAACCCGCGGGCTGTTCCCTCCGGCAGGATGAGCGAGAAGACGCCGATGAGCAGCAGCGCCGTCGTGGTGCCGAGCTGACCGGTGATGAGCATCTTGCGCCGCCCCACCTTGCCGAGCAGCCAGATGCCCAGGAACGTTGCGAGAACGGAGATGACGCCGTTGGCGATGTTGGCCGTCAGAGCCGCCTCGCGGCCGAACCCTGACTCCGCGAGGATCTGCGTGCCGTAGTACATGATCGAGTTGACGCCGGTGATCTGCTGGATGACCGCGAGCCCGATCCCCACCACGAAGATGTGCCGCAGCCAGGGAACACTGAGGTCCTTCCAGGAGCCCATCTTGGCCTTGTAATCCTCCACGGCCATGGCTTTGACTTCTTCGAACTCGGCCCGCGCCTCGCTCTGCGAGCGGATCCGCTGCAGCACGCTGAGGGCTTCGCCGAAGCTGCCCATCGAGGCCAGCCACCGCGGGCTTTCGGGCATGAAGTTCATGCCGATCCACAACGCGATCGCCGGCAGGGTTGCAATGACCAGCATCCAGCGCCAGATCCCGCCGGACTCGCCGAAGCTGTTGCCGAGGTAGGCGTTGAAGATGAAGGCCAGGAGCTGGCCGGTGACGATCATCAGCTCGTTTTGAGTGACGATCCGTCCGCGCCGGTCGCTCGGCGAGACTTCGGCCAGGTAGACCGGAACAGTCACCGAGGCCCCGCCCACGGCCAGGCCGAGGATCAGGCGGGCCAGGATCATCACTTCCGTGTTCGGCGCGAACGTGCAGGCCAAGGTGCCGGCGAGGAACACCACAGCCAGCACCATGATCATTTTGCGCCGGCCGTGGCGGTCCGCGAGCCGGCCGCCGAAGAGGGCGCCGAAGGCCGCACCGAACAGCAGCGAGGACGTCACGAGCCCTTCGGTCAGCGGTGTGAGGCCCAGGTCGGCCTGCATGTACGGCAGGGCGCCGTTGATCACGCCGGTGTCGTAGCCGAAAAGCAGCCCGCCGAAGGTGGAGACGATCGTCGCGGTGCGAAGGGCCCTCTTGTGGTTGACGGGTCGGGTCACTTCGGTGACGGTCGCCGTCATAGGCTCGCCTTCTCGATGCGCTGCGTCATGGTCTCCAGCTGGTAGCGCGAAACGTCCGCCGCGTTGTCGTCCTCGGCAAAGACGCTGGAGACCATCACGGTGTCCTCGCGGTCCAGGAAGCCGATTTCCTTCAGGCCGCCGAAGAACTCGTCCCAGTTGACGTCGCCGTCGCCGATTTTCAGGTGCTGGTGCACCCGGACGGGGTTGCCGGGCGGGTTGGTGATGTAGCGAAGGCCGTGTGAGGCGTGGTGGTCCATGGTGTCGGCGACGTGGACCAGGCGCAGCTTGTCCCCGGCGGCCCGCATGATCTCCAGCGGTGCGTTCTTCATGTGGAAGCTGTGCGAGGCCACGTAGACCAGGCCCACGTTCTTCGAGTTCAGCCCGCGGATCACCCGGATCGCGGCCAGGCCCTCCTCGACGAAGTCGTCCGGGTGCGGATCGATCAGCAGGTCGATTCCCTCCCGCTCGATGATGGGGAGCAGTTCCTCCATGGAGCGGTAGAAGGCGCGTTCGGATTCCTCGGCCTTCTCCGGCCGGCCGCTGAATTCGGTGTTCATGGTGCTGACGCCCAGGTCCACGGTGATCTGGATGGCGCGCTTCCAGTAGCGGACGGCGGCCTCGCGGGCATCCTCGTCCGGGCCGGACCAGCGCAGCACGGGCAGCACCGAGGCGATTTCGATTCCCGCGTCCTTGCAGGCCTTGCTGAGCTGGCCCACCAGTTCGTCGTCGGCCTTCGGGTGGTTGTAGAAGGGGATGAAATCGGCGTGCGGGGTCATCTGCATGTACTTGTAGCCGAGGTCGGCAACCACGCGCGGGAACTCCAGGAGTCCGTGGCTGTGGTGGAACGGCGTGGGGTCAAGGGCGATTTTCACTTCTGAACACTCCATGGTGGATCTGGTGGGCGTGCGGCCGGCCGGCGCCGCGTTACTTGGCAGGAACGGGCGCCGGCCGGCCGAGATTCTAGCGGTACAGGGCGGGCTTGGCGTTGAGCTTCACGGCGACCTTTTCGCCGTTCTTCTGCGCCTCGACGCCGGCCTCGCAGCAGGCGGCCGTGGCGTAGCCGTCCCAGGCGGTGGGGCCGCCGATCTCATCGCGGAGGGCCGCGTCCACCCAGGACTGGATTTCGACGTCGTAGGCTGCCCCGAAGCGCTCCTCGAAGCCGGGGGTGACGTTGCCGCCCCAGTGGCCGTTGCTGCGGGTGTAGGGGCCCTTGTCCCCGCCGATGCTGACGATGCCGTCCTCGAAGGAGGCCTGGGTGGCCACTTCGTAGCCGAACTTCGCGTTGACGTAGATCTCGACGTCGGCCAGGACGCCGGACTCGGTCTCGATCAGGACGTGCTGCGGGTCGTGCTGCCCGGCCGGTGCGTTCCTCGTGGGCTTGCCGAGGCGGACCTGGACCGAGGTGATTTCCTCGCCGGTGAAGTAGCGGATGGCGTCGAATTCGTGGACCACGGAGTCGTTGATCAGCATCTCGTTGGTGAAGCCCGCCGGGGTGGTGGGGTTCCGGTGCTGGTGGTGCAGCATGAGCAGTTCGCCGAGTTCGGAGTCGCGGATGATCTTGCCCAAGGCGGCGTATTCGGCGTCGAAGCGGCGCATGAAGCCGACCTGGATGCGCTTGTGGCCGAGCTTTTCTTCGGCTTCGACGATCTTCCAGGAGGACTCGGCATCCGGGGTGAGCGGCTTTTCGCAGAGGATCGGGATGTCCTTGGCGATCGCCTTGAGCAGGATGTCCTCGTGCAGGAAGCCTGGGGTGGCGATCAGCACGGCGTTGACGTCGCCGTTGTTGAGGGCTTCCTCGGCGTCGGCGAGGGCGACGGCGCCGGGGATGCCTTCGATGGCGGCCTGGGCGCGGGCGAGGTCGACGTCGACGACGGCGGCAACTTCAGCTCCGTGGATGCGGGTGTTGAGCCGCTGGATGTGGTCTGCGCCCATACGGCCGGCGCCGATGACAGCTACGCGGAGGGTTTTGGTCATGTTCTTGTCCTCAGTTCTAGTTGACGGCGGTGCGGGAGCCGCAGGAGAGCAGGTAGTTCCGGGTGCGCTTGGCGATCGGCATCGGGACGTCGAAGGCCACGGGGTACATGTCCTGCTCCACAATGCCAAAGATCGGCCGGTTGAGCGCTTCGACAGCTTCGATGACGGCGCGCAGGTCCGGCAGGCCGTTCGGCGGTTCGGTCATGACGCCGGCCAGGTTGGCCGCGGCCCAGGTCATGTTTTCCTCGTTGACTTGTCTGAGGACGTCCGGGTTGATCTGCTTGAGGTGCAGGTAGCCGATCCGGTCCGGGTAGTTCTTGATCAGGTCCAGGCTGGAGGCACCGCAGTACTCGGCGTGGCCCGTGTCCAGGCAGAGGTTGAGGTACTTGGCGTCCGTGGCGGCGAGGAGGGTCTCGATGTCCTCCTGCGCGCCGACATGGGAGTCGGCGTGCGAGTGGAACTGCTGCTTCAGGCCGAAGTCCTCCAGCAGTGTCTTGCCCAGGCGGTTGTGGCCCGTGAAGAGGTCGCTCCACGCCTTTTCGGTGAGCGTGCCGCTTTCCACGGCCTCGCCGGTGACGTCGTCGCGCCACATGGCCGGGATGACCACGATGTGTTCCCCGCCCATCGCGGCGGTGAGCTCGGCGACCTTGCGGGCCGGTTCCCACGCGGTTTCCCACTGGTCCAGGCCGCGGTGAAAGGCGGTGAACACGGTTCCTGCGGTGACCTTGAGGTCGCGGGCCTTGAGTTCCTCGGCGAGCCGGGCCGGGTCGGTGGGGAGGTAGCCGTAGGGGCCGAGCTCGATCCACTTGTAGCCGGATTCGGCGACCTCGTCCAGGAACCGTTCCCATGGGGTCTGCTGGGGGTCATCGGCAAACCAGACGCCCCAGGAGTCCGGCGCGGTGCCGATGATCAGCTTGTTCTCTGTCATTTCCATTCCTTCTCATCGATTGCTCCGCAGGTGCCGTTTTGGACGCTCAAAACGGCGGTTGCGGAGCAATCGATCGTGGTTGTTGGGTGGGGACTAGTTGGACGGGAAGTTGTAGGAGGCGCCGGAGGCGTGCGTGGGTTCGGGCCAGCGGGAGGTGATGACCTTGCCGCGGGTGTAGAAGGAGACGCCTTCGGGGCCGTAGATGTGCTTGTCGCCGAACAAGGAGGCCTTCCAGCCGCCGAAGGAGTGGTACGCCACCGGCACGGGCAGCGGCACGTTGATGCCGATCATGCCCACGGTGACGCTGCGCTGGAACTTCCGGGCTGCGGCGCCGGAGGAGGTGAAGATGGCGGTGCCGTTGCCGTAGGGGTTGGAGTTGATCAGGGCGATGCCGGCGTCGAGGTCCTCGACCCGGACCACAACCAGGACCGGGCCGAAGATTTCCTCGGTGTAGGCGGTCATCTCGGTCTTGACGTGGTCGATCACGGTGGGGCCGACCCAGAAGCCGTCTTCGTGGCCGGGAACCACGAGGTCGCGGCCGTCCACCACCATGGCGGCGCCGGCGGTTTCTGCTTCGGTGACGATCCGGACGATGCGTTCCTTGGACGCCGGCGTGATGACCGGGCCCATTTCGGCGTCGGGCACGGTGCCGTTGTTGACCTTGACGGCCAGGGCGCGCTCCTCGACCTTCTTGACCAGCAGGTCCGCGGCTTCACCGACGGCGACGGCGACGGAGATCGCCATGCAGCGTTCCCCGGCGGAGCCGAAGGCTGCGGCGGCGAGGTGGTCGGCAGCGTTGTCGAGGTCGGCGTCGGGCAGGATGATCGCGTGGTTCTTCGCGCCGCCCAGGGCCTGGACGCGCTTGCCGTGGGCGGTGGCGGTCTCGTGGACGTAGCGGGCGATCGGGGTGGAGCCGACGAAGGAGATGCCGTCCACGTCCGGGTGGGTCAGGAGGCCGTCGACCGTTTCCTTGTCGCCGTGCAGGACCTGGAAGACGCCGTCGGGCAGCCCGGCCTGCTTCCACAGCTTGGCCAGCAGCATGGAGGCGGAAGGGTCGCGTTCGGAGGGCTTGAGGATAAAGGCGTTGCCGGTGGCGATGGCCATCGGGGCCATCCACAGCGGCACCATGACCGGGAAGTTGAACGGGGTGATGCCGGCGACGACGCCCAGCGGCTCGCGGAAGGAGAAGACGTCGATTCCGGTGGAGACCTGGTCCGAGTAGTCGCCCTTGAGCAGCTGTGGGATGCCGCAGGCGAACTCGATGACCTCGAGGCCGCGGCCGATCTCGCCCTTGGCGTCGGAGAGGACCTTGCCGTGTTCGGCGGTGACCAGCTCGGCGAGCTCGTCGATGTGGGAGGCGACGAGTTCGCGGAACTTGAACAGCACCGCGGTGCGCTTGGCCAGGGAGATGTCACCCCAGGAATCGGCGGCGGCGCGGGCGGCGGCGACGGTGGTGTCCAGGTCTTCCCGGTTGGCCAGCCGCAGCTCTGCGGAGACGGCGCCGGTGGCGGGGTTGTAGACGGGCTGGGTGCGGGTGCCGACGCCTGCGGTTTCGGCGCCGTTGATGAAGTGGCTAATGGTCGAGACGGTCGTCGTTGACATGGTGATGGACTTCCTTGGTCTGTGGCTTGTTCGTGAGCTGGTGATGAAGGGGTCAGCCGAGCAGCTTGCGCTGGCGGCTCTTGTGGTCGACGTAGGTCTGGAAAGCCTGCTTCGTGGATTCGAGCTCGGAGACCTGCGAGACCGGAACGTCCCACCACGACTCGGAGCTGGGGGCGTCCAGCAGCGGGTCGGATTCGACGTGGATGACGATCGGGCCGCCGTTTTCGGGGGCGGCTTTGGCGTCGCGGATGGCCTGCTCGAGTTCGGCGATGACTTTCTCGCCGGGTTCGATCCGGATCACCTTCACGCCGAGGCTTTCGGCGTTCAGGGCCAGGTCCACCGGGAGCCGCTCGCCGTCGTCGAAGCTGTGGTGTTCCTCGTCCAGGGCGCGGTACTGGGTGCCGAAGCGCTGCGAACCGAGGGACTCGGAGAGCGAGCCGATCGAGGCGTAGCCGTGGTTCTGGATCAGGACCACGATCAGCTTGATCCGCTCGGCGACGGCGGTGACGAGTTCGGTGTGCATCATCAGGTAGGAGCCGTCCCCCACCATCACGACGACGTCGCGCTGCGCCCCGCCCTTCGCGGCTTCGGCCAGGGCGGCGCGCTTGACGCCGAGGCCGCCGGGGATTTCGTAGCCCATGCAGGAGTAGGCGTATTCGACGTGGTAGCCGAACGGGTCCCGGACGCGCCACATCTTGTGCAGGTCACCGGGGAGTGAGCCGGCGGCGCAGATGACGACGTCCTGGGCATCCATCGCCCGGCTCGTGGCACCGATGATTTCGTTCTGCGCCGGCAGCGGGGTGAAGCGCGTGTCGAAGGCCGCGTCCACCGTGGCGTTCCAGCGGGTCTTCTCATTCGCGATCTGCTGCTCGAGATCCGCGCCGATCCGGTAGCCGCCGAGGGCCTGGTTCAGCTTGACCAGGGCCTTGCGGGCATCCGCCACGATCGGCAGGGAGGTGCCGTGCTTGTAGGCGTCGATCGCGGCGACGTTGATGTTGATGAACTTCACGTCCGGGTTCTGGAACGCGGTCCGGGACGCGGTGGTGAAGTCCTCGTAGCGGGTGCCGATGCCGATGATGAGGTCCGCCTCGGCGGCGATGGCGTTGGCCGCCGTCGTGCCGGTGGAGCCGATCGCGCCGAGGGAGAATTTGTGGTCCCACGGCAGGACGCCGACGCCGGCCTGGGTGTTGCCGACCGGGATCCCGGTGAGCTCGACGAACTTCGCGAGTTCCTCGTTGGCGTAGGCGTACAGCACCCCGCCGCCGGCGATGATCAGCGGGCGCTTGGCGGCGCGGATGGCGTCGGCGGCGCGGCGGATGTCCTCGTCGTCCGCGTCAGGGCGGCGGATCCGCCATTCGCGCTCGGCGAGGAACTCCTCGGGAACGTCGAAGGCCTCGGCCTGGACGTCCTGGGGCAGCGAGATCGTGACCGCGCCGGTCTCGGCCGGGTCCGTCAGGACGCGCAGGCCGTGGTGGAACGCGGAAAACAGCTGCTCGGGCCGGGAGACCCGGTCGAAGAATTTCGACAGCGGCCGGAAGGCGTCGTTGACGGTGATGTCGTAGGCGTAGGGCTGTTCGAGTTGCTGCAGCACGGGGTCAGCGGCCCGGGTGGCGAAGGTGTCACTGGGCAGCAGCAGGACCGGCAGGCGGTTGGTGGTCGCCAGCGCCGCGCCGGTGAGCAGGTTCGAGGAACCCGGGCCGATCGAGGTGCTGATCGCGAAGGTCTGACGGCGCCGGGTGTGCCGGGCGTAGCCGACGGCCTGGTGTGCCTGGGCCTGTTCGTTGCGGCCCTGGTAGTACGGCATGATCGTCGGATCAAGCTGCTGGTACTGCTTCAGGGCCTGGCCGACGCCGGCAACGTTGCCGTGGCCGAAGATGCCGAACGTGCCCGGAATCAGGCGCTCCCGGAAGTCCTGGCCACCGATCGAATCGACCGTGTACTGCCTGGACAGGTATTCCACCACGGCCTGGGCCACGGTCATTCTGCGGGTTCCTGATGCAGTTCTCATTCCCATGGGAAGTTACTCCGATACTTCTTCGGTGCGGGTGGATTCGGTGTGGTGCAGCAGCGAGGCCGCGGTTGCCACAGCTCCGGCGACGTCGCCGTCCTGCGGGTAGAGCAGGGTCCGGCCGACGGTGAGGCCCTGGACACCGGGCAGGGCGAGGGCGGCCTGCCAGCTGGCGAACACCTCGTCCTGGCCGGCGTCCGGGTCTCCGCCCAGGAGCACGGTGGGCATGGTGGTGGACGCCATGACGCGTTCCATCTCGGCCACGACGGGCAGCTTCATCCAGGTGTAGGCGCTGGTGGAACCCAGACCTTCGGCAATGGCGACTGACTTGATCACGGCATTGGTGGAGAGGTCGTTGCGGACCTTGCCGTTCTCACGGACGGAGAGGAACGGCTCCACCATGGCGATCAGCCGGCGCTCGGCCAGGGAATCGATCGCCCGCGCGGTTGCTTCGAGGGTGGCCACGGTGTCCGGGTCGCCGAGGCAGATGCGGGTGAGCATCTTGCCGCCGTCGGCGCCCAGGGCCTCGAGGGCGGCCGCGGTGTGGCCGGTGAAGCGGTCATCGAATTCGTTCACCAGGCCGGAGAGCCCGCCGCGGTTCATGGAGCCGAAGAGCAGCTTGCCCTCGAGCGCGCCGAGCAGGAGCAGGTCGTCCATGATGTCCGGCGAGGCCAGGACGCCGTCGACGTCCGGGTTGGCGAGGGCTATCTGCAGGCGGTCCAGGAGCTGGCGGCGGTCGGCCATGGCCACGGGATCGCTGCCGACGGCGAGGGCACCGCGGGCGGGGTGGTCGGCGGCGACGATGAAGTTCTGTTTGCCGGCTTTGAGACCGGGGTGGCGGCGCCGGGCCTTCGCGGCGCGGGCGATCGCCTCCGGGTCTTCGAGCCGGATGATGCTCAGGTGCTCGTAGCGGCGGGGATCATCGTGCACGCCAACGGTGGCGGCGGCGGAGTTGACGCTCACAGTGATGCTCCTTCGGAGGCGTAGGTGCCGGGTACCAGGCGGCCGCGTTCGGCGAGCAGGCCCGTGACTTCGTCCGGGGTCGGCATCGCGTCGGCGCAGGACAGGCGGGAGGCGACGAGGGCGCCGGCGGCGTTGGCGAAGTCGAGGACCTGGGCGAGCGGCCAGCCGGAGAGCAGCCCGTGGCAGAAGGCCCCGCCGAACGAGTCGCCGGCGCCGAGGCCGTTGACGGTTTCCACCGGCACCGGGGCTGAGACGACGCGTTCGGTGCGGGTCTTGGCCATGACCCCTTCGGGGCCAAGCTTCACCACAGCGATCTCGACGCCGGCGGCGAGCAGCCGGTCGGCCTGTTCGTCGGGAGTGCCCTCGCCGACGGCGACGGCGCATTCCTTGTCATTGCCGATCGCCACGGTGACATGCGGCAGGATCCTGGCGACCTGTTCCCTGGCTTCTTCCTCGGAGGCCCAGAACATCGGCCGGTAGTCGAGGTCCAGGATGGTGAACTGGCCGGGCTTCAGCCCGGTGCGGGGCCGCGCCTCATGGGCCTTGAGGTGGGCGGTGCGGCTGGGCTCCTGGCAGAGGCCGGTGACGGTGGACCAGAAGATGCCCGCGTCCCTGATGGCGTCCAGGTCCAGCTCCTCGGCCTTGATCTGCAGGTCCGGGGCCGTGGGGAACCGTCCGTAAAAGTAGAGCGGGAAGTCCTCCGGCGGCTTGATGGCGCAGAACGTGACCGCGGTGGGCCACTCCTTGACCGGGGTGACGAAGGAATCGTCCACGTTGAACTTGCGCAGTTCGCGGTGCAGGTATTTGCCGAAGGCGTCGTCGCCTGTGCGGGTGATGACAGCGGTGCGGCGGCCGTGGCGGGCGGCGGCGACCGCTACGTTGGACGGTGATCCGCCAAGGTACTTTCCGAAGGACGTAACGTCCTCCAGATCCACCCCGATGTCGTTCGGGTAGATATCAACGCTGATGCGCCCGATCGTGAGCAGTTCGTGGGTCACGGTGATCGCGGACCTTTCTGGTGTGAACTCGGTACCTTTGCGCAGCCTGAGCTTCGGTGCTTAGGGGCCGGCGTGAGCCGGGCCACATCCACTACTTTGCCCTAGAATCCATGTACTGTCAAAGGTTTGTACTGACATATTTACAACATGACACAGAGCGCCTTGGCGGCCGCTCCGCGCGGGTGCGGCGGCGGCATTGGAAGCGCCCCTGCGGCTACTTGCTGGGGACTCCTAGTTCACCCGTGACGTACTGGGCCTGGCCAAAACCGAACGACCAGTCCCCCGCCGTGTTCTCGACATATCCAATGAAGACGTCCTCGCCGGCGATCCCCGCGGAGGCCAGCTTGTCCGCAATGGCGGCAAACAGCGACTGCTTGGCCTGCTGGCTGCGGCCGGCCTGGGTGAAGATCTGGATCATGACGACATCCGGGGTCCGCTCGAAGCCGAGGCCGGCATCCTGGGCGACAATCTGCCCCGCGGGATGCTCGGTCAGCACATGGAAGTAGTCCCGCTCCGGAATGCCGTATTCGGCCACGATGGCGGCATGGATTCCCTGACTGAGCGCGCGGAGCTGCTCCGGGGTGCGGCCCTGGTTGACGTCGATTCGCACGAGAGGCACTCGCATCTCCTTCGGTAGTTTGTCCTGACATACTAACAAACTAATGAGAAGCGACGCAAGAATTCCGGGGCGGGACACTGCAACGCGGGGTATTGCGCGGCGCGGAGTGTCGGCGTAGCGTTAACAACCAAGAGATTGATCAATTAATAAGTTGATTACCGAGTTGGATGCTTACCGAGCCAGATGGTTACCGAGCCAGATGCTTACCGAAGCGGACGACTACTGACGAGGAGGCGCCCACCCCCATGGATTCCAGCGACGACGGTGAGCTCGACGCGGCCTTCCTGGCCCTCGCTGATCCGGTCCGCCGCCGCATCATTGCCCGGCTTAGCCGGGGCCCCGCCACCGTCAACGAATTGGCGGAACCTTTCGCGATCACCAAGCAGGCGGTCTCGAAACACATCCAGGTCCTCGAGCAGGCGCAGCTGGTCACGCGCACC
>Ga0213841_1001007_pt1 | contig 17984 bp, 18 predicted proteins | sample SWPATP23_FD_160125 | JGI IMG/M metagenome (GOLD analysis project Ga0213841, IMG submission 160125) | Coastal seawater microbial communities from Marineland, Florida, United States - SWPA TP2 #3 | ecosystem: Environmental > Aquatic > Marine > Coastal | place: USA: Florida | collected 2016-08-14 | reverse complement strand
CGCCAAGGCGGCGTACTGCGACGGCGCGGCCACGCAGGACACGATCGCCTCCATGACGTTGTTCATTTTCTGCTCCAGCCCCGGCGGGCAGATCAGTGCGCCGATGCGGAGCCCGGTCAGTCCGTAGGTCTTGGACAGCGTGAGCGAGGTGAAGACCCGGGCTTCTCCCGGGACCTCGCTGTCGAAGCGGGCCGGGCTGACGTGCGGCACGTCGTAGGTGAACGCCTCGTAGCATTCGTCGGAGATGATCCACAGATCGTGCCGCTTCGCCAGCTCAACCAGGCGGCGCGTCAGGTCCTCGCCGAGGACAGCGCCGAGCGGGTTGGACGGAGAATTCAGGATCAGCACCTTGGTCCGCGGCGTAATGAGCGCCTCGATGTCCTCGATCCGAGGCTGGAAGTCATGCTCCGGGTAGAGCGGGTAGCGGACCGGGACGGCGTGCAGCAGGCTGCTCGTCATCGCAAACGTGGGGTAGCCAGGGTTGGGGATGAGGATCTCGTCCCCGGGGGAGAGCAGGAGGCTCATCGCGAAGTGCAGGCCTTGCTGGGCGCCGTCGACCACGTAGACCCGGTCCGCGCCGACCGGCGTCGCGTTGTGTTCACGGAACCTGGCGGCGAAGGCCTCGCGCAATGCGGGGATCCCGGCGTTTGGCGTGTAGTTCGTCTCGTCCCGGTCGAGGCAGGCCATTCCGGCCTCAAGGACGTGGCGGGGCACCGCGAAGCCGGGTTCCCCGATACTCAGCACGATCGCGCCGGGCGTTCCCCAGGCGGCTTCGGTGATCTCGCGGATCTGGTTGATCGGGACATCGCGGACGTGTGCGGCAAGCTCGGGCATGTCTGCCATCCTAGCGGCCGGCCCTGGGGGCCACCTCGTGGGCCGTGAGGAACGGCTGGCCCGCATATACTGGGAGGCGTGCTTTCTGGACTGGTGATAGTGGACAAGCCGCAAGGCTGGACCAGCCACGATGTGGTTGGACGGATGCGGCGGATCGCCGGTACCCGAAAGGTCGGCCATGCCGGGACGCTGGATCCCATGGCCACCGGCGTTCTGGTGGTGGGTATCAACAAGGCAACCCGCCTGCTGACCTACATCGTGGGCACGTCAAAGACGTACACCGCCACCATCAGGCTCGGCGAATCCACCGTGACGGACGACGCCGAAGGCGAGGTCACTGCCACCCGTAGCGCCGCCGGGGTCACCGAGGACGCCGTCCGCGCCGGAGTCGCCGCACTGACGGGGGAAATCGAGCAGGTTCCCAGCAGCGTCAGCGCTATCAAAGTCAACGGCGAACGCGCCTACGCCCGGGTCCGGTCCGGGGAAGAGGTCAAACTCGCGGCCCGTCCCGTGACGATTCACCGCTTTGAGGTCCATGAGATCCGTCGCGTGCTCACGGGGGAGGCAGGTGGCGAGGCCCTGGATGTGGACGTCACGGTGGAGTGTTCCTCCGGCACCTATATCCGTGCCCTGGCCCGCGACCTCGGTGAGGCCCTCGGCGTCGGCGGCCACCTGACAGCGCTCCGGAGGACCCAAGTAGGCCCCTACACGCTTGACCAGGCCCACACCCTCGAACAGTTGGCGGAGAAGCTGGACGTCCTGGAGATCTCGGACGCAGCCCGGGCGCTCATGCCGAACCGTGAACTCAGCGAGGCGGAGACCACCGAGATTTCCTTCGGCCGCAGGATCGCCGCAGGGGCCGACGCCGGCACACCGGAAGCGTCGACCGCGGACAAGCCGGCCGCGGCGTTCGCGCCGGACGGTTCGCTGGTGGCCCTCCTGGCCGACGCGGGAAGCTACGCCAAACCGGTACTGGTGTTCGCGCCGGATAACGAGAAACACGGCAACGAGAAGCCAGGCAACGACAAGCCCGGCAACGGCAAGCAGGCCGGCCAGTAGTGGACGCGTATTTCTACATCATTTTGGTAGTTGGCCTGCTGTCCACCATCATCTGTGTCGCCGCAGGCATTATGAAGAAGGCGCCCAACGACACCACCATACTGTCGGTGGCCGCCGTCGAACTTTCCCTCGTGGTCTATCTTGTCGGGTCGGTGGTCCGGGTGGCCAGCGGGGAGCAGATCGCGGGGGAGCCGTGGGAATTCTGGGGTTATCTGGCGACGGCGCTGCTGCTTCCGATCGGTGCCGTGTACTGGGCCATCCTGGAGCGGACCCGCTGGAGCAACTTTGTCCTGGCCGCCGTCGGCGTCACCGCCCTGGTAATGGCGGCCCGCATGAACCAGATCTGGTACTGACATGGAAGAGGCAGAAAACGTGAGCGCAAAATCCTCGCAGGACGGCACGGGCACCCCGGCGGTGTCTTCCCCGATGACCGGGCCAGGAGAGGCTGGACTGCCGGGCGCCCGGTCCACGGAAGCCGGAACGGCGGACACTGCGCCGGCTGACACAGCGGCGGCGCCGGCGAATACCCGAAACACTGGACCCGGCCGGCTGCTGATTGCTGTCTACGCCGTGTTCGCGATTTCCGCAACGGCCCGGGCCGGCTACCAGATCCTGACGAAGTTTTCCGAGGCGCCGCTGGCGTACCTGTTGTCCGCCTTCGCCGCGGTTGTCTACGTGGTGGCCACTGTGTCGCTCGCGAAGCCGGGCCGCACAGCGTTCAAGGTCTCCGTGGTGGCGGTCCTCGTGGAGCTGGTCGGCGTCCTGGTGGTGGGGGCCCTGAGCGTGTTCGACTCGGTGAACTTCCCGCACGAGACTGTGTGGTCCCTGTTCGGCCGCGGCTACGGATTCATCCCGCTCCTGCTGCCCATCCTCGGACTGATCTGGCTGTATCGCCGTCGGCCTGCGCCACTCAAGGCATAGGGCGGGGTGCCCCTTTCGGGGAGTGCCCTTACTCCCCGCTGGTTAGGCGCAAGGCTTCGATTAGCCTGCTTCGCAGCCCGGGCCATGCCGCACCGAAGCCCGGGTGCAGTTCCTTGCTGCCGACGGCATCTATACCCACCCACTGCAGTTCGAGGCTTTCCGGATCACTGATTGCGGCCTCGAAGGGCTGCAGTGCTTCGGCGACGACCGTCGTGTAAGTCCAGTAGCCGACGTCGAACACCGACGTAAACAGGACACGGACGTTTTCCGGCGGCACGGCCGCTTCTTCCTGTGCTTCCCGCAACGCCCCGTGGATGGCATCTTCCCCTTGGTGCAAGGCGCCGCCGGGAAGCCCCCACGTGCCGCCCTGATCGCTCCATAGGGCGCGGTGCTGGAGCAGGACGCCCTTGGCGGGGTCGTGGACCAGGAGCCCGGCGGAACCGAAGCGTCCCCAGAACCGACCGCGGTCGCCCTCGACCCAGGCGTCACCCGGATCGCGTGGACCCAACGGGCGGCGCGGCTCGCCTGACACGGGTCCCGCGAACGTTGCTTCTCCAGCTTGGGGTGCGGCTGTCCTATCCATGCGTACAGCTTGCCATGCTCCGGTTCGTACGACACCGGGCTGGGTGGGCCGTGTGACGGGCGGTTGCCGGCCACGGGGCATTAGGCCTGAGTAGAAGCAGGTCCACGAATCTTGTCGGACCCCGCCGCTAGTGTTTAGTCATGGAAGCCATTGGCGAGTTCATCCCGGATCAGGCCGACCGGCCAGGGTTCGCGATGCCCGGTCGGCTTCGGCAGGTGGGGGCCGTTCCCGGCGCTGCGGGTGATGCGGTAAACGTCAGCGTGGCCGCAGCACTGGCGTTGCTGCGCACCTCCAGTGGGTCTGCCGCCGAGGAAGCTGCAGGGTTGGACCTTTTTGAGGCGTCGGCGTTCGCCGAAGGGGTCGAGGAACTGTCCCGCTCGGTTGAATATCTGCAGATCATCGCGGCCGCCGCGGTGGACCGCACGCGGCGAGAGGCGGCCGCGGGGGAGAAGGCGTCCTCCGGGTGGGGCTCGGACTCGGCGGCCGGTTCAGCCGGCGGCTGGCTCACGGGGTGGAACCAAGAACCCGGCGACACCGAAATGGCCGTCAAAGCTGGCGGGCGTGCCGTGACTGCGGCGGCTGTATGTGCGGTGGCGGACGACGGCTTCCGGAATACGGCGGAGTTCCTGCGGGCGCGGCTGAGGATCAGTGCGCCGGAGGCCAAACGCCGGCTCACGCTCGCCGCCGAGCTGCTGCCCCGCACCGGCATCGGCGGCCATAACTTGCCGCCGTCAAGGCCAGAACTCGCCGCAGCCGTCGCCGAAGGGACCGTCGCGACCCGCACCGCGTCGATCATCGCGCTGTCCCTGGAGCGGGTCCGACACGTGGCGGCGCCCGAGGCGGAAGCCACCATGGAGCATGCTCTGACCCGGACGGCGATCGAGAACGACGCCGATTTCCTGGCCCGGATCGCCCGGCGCTGGATCGAGGCCCTGGACCAGGACGGCGCCGAACCCTCGGAGGACGTGCTCCGCCGGCTCCAGGGCGCCTTCATCCGCAAGCCCCGGCACGGAATGCAGCACCTGGAAATCTTCGCCACCGCGGACCAGTTCGAACACCTCGTGACGGTCATGAAAACCGCCACCAACCCCCGCACCGGGACGGCGAACGGAACAGGTCAGGACGTCTGCGCGGACAACGCCGCGGACGCGACCGCGGACCAGGCCGCGGGCTCCCGTTCAAACGGCGCGGTGGGCGGCCCAGCGGAAGACGGGACGCGTGGGGAAAGCCCGGACGGGCGTGGTCCGTCCCCGGACGGCGGGGACGGGATCGATCCGGCTGCGGCACCGCTGGACCAGCGCACGCGGCCCCAACTGCTCCTCGACGGCCTGGTCGGTGCCTGCAAAGCCGCACTCGCCGCCGGAGGCCTGCCCGCCACCGGCGGGCTCCGACCCCAGATCATGGCCACCATCGACTACCGGGACCTGCTCCAGTGCCTCGGCGGAACCTCCATCCCGGCCGGAACCGGCACCCCCGGCGGCGCCGGATCGCTGAACCAGGGAACCGGCTCGCTGATGTTCACCGGCCCCATCACCGCCTCCACCGTCCGCAAACTCGCCTGCGACGCCGACATCATCCCGGTCGTGCTCGGCGGGGACGGCCAGGTCCTGGACATCGGCCGCGCCTCCAGGGTCTTCCCGCCCCATATCCGTAGGGCCCTCGTCGCCCGGGACCAGGGCTGCGCGTTCCCGCAATGCACCATCCCCGCGCCCTGGTGCGAGGCCCACCACATCGACTACTGGTCCCGCGGCGGCAGCACCGGCACGGACAACGGAACCCTGCTCTGCTCACACCACCACCACCTGATCCACAAAGAACAATGGACCATCCGGATGCGCAGCGGCATCCCCTGGTTCATCCCGCCCCCGCACATCGACCCGAGCCGGTCGCCCCGCCGGAACAGTTACTTCCGCCTCGAATAGCCGAAGGTCCTCCTCGATGCGAAGGGGAGTGCCGGGCCGGTGTCGAACGGCGCGAACGCGGTCTAGAGTAACGGCGCGGCACCTGTGGCATGCTGATCCTCGTGTGTTCGAGCAACGTCCCAGCGACTCCATCCCGGGTCCTCTTCTACGGCGTGACGGGCAGCGGCAAATCCTCGGCGGCAAAGGCCTACGCCAAGGCGACAGACCTGCCCGAATTCTCGGTGGATGACTGCATCGGTTGGCTCCCCGGATGGGAGCAGCGAGATGCCGCCGGGCAACGCACCCTCGGCGCGGCCATCGCAGCGCAGGACCGTTGGGTGCTCGACAGTGCGTATGGCGGCTGGCGGGACCTGGTCTTGGCCCGGGCGGAGCTGGTGGTTGCGCTCGACTATCCCCGCTGGCTGTCACTGTCCCGCCTGGTGCGCCGGACAGCGCGGAGAATCGTGACCGGGCAGGAGGTCTGGAACGGAAACCGGGAGACATTGGACCGGGTGCTCGCCAAGGACTCGGTCATCCGCTGGCACTTTCAATCTTTCGCCCGCAAGCGAGAAGTCATCCGGGATCTTTCGGCGGATCTGGACGCGCGGGAGGCGGGGGACATGCAGGAAGGCCGGTACGACGAGGCCGTTCGGAATGTGCCCAGCGTTATCGTATTCCGCCGCCCCAGGGACTTGAAAGCGTGGCTTGCCGGCGTAGCCACGGCGCCCGGCGGGCCAAAAGACCCTGAACCACGCACGCGTCTGCGCGCCTAGGCTGGAGGCATGGACCAACGCCGTCTGCTGCTGCGGGCAGTGAAGTCGTTCCACACTTTCGCCTGGTTCACGATCGAGGCCTGCATGGCCTATGTCCTGTACACCGGCATCAGGGGCCGCACCGACCGGAAGACGGGCGTGGCCGCCGTCGTGGTCGCCGGCGAAACGCTGATCTTCGCCGCCAACGGCTTCCACTGCCCGCTGACCGCCGTTGCGCGGAACCTCGGCGACGGCAATGGCTCCGTCACAGACATCTACCTGCCGCATTGGTTCGCAAGAAACCTGCCCGGTATCCACATCCCGCTCATCCTTCTCGCCGTGCTCCTGCACTGGCGGAATTGGCGGAACCGTGCCGTCCGGGACAGCCAGCGGAGATTACTGCTCGGGAGATAGTCAGCGCCTGCGCTGACGCCGCCGGCCGGCTGCCCCTTAACCCTTGTCCCGCAGGACAGCCGTCCCGGGAGCCCGGATGCCCGTCCGCGAGCCCTGCCGATCGTCCGGGACCTGCATGGATTGCGGGTAATCTTAGAGAGTTCCGGAGCCGGCACGGTCCCTCCGGGCGAGTTCATGGCAGGCAGCAAAAGGCGAGGTTGATGGTCCACATCTGGAACGATCTGTCCGAAGTCCCGGCGGACTTTGGTCCTTCGGTTGTCACGTTCGGCAATTTCGACGGCGTGCACCGAGGCCACCAGCAGGTGCTCTCGCAGCTCATCCGCACGGCCCGATTGAACCATGCCCGCGCCGTCGCGATCACCTTCGATCCGCACCCGGCGCAGGTGCACCGTCCGGAGTCCGCTCCCGAGCTGATCATGGGGCTGGAAGACAAGCTCGTGGCACTGGGTGAGCTCGGTCTCGACGCGGTTCTGGTGATGAAGTACTCGCTGGAGCTCGCCAGCCTCACCCCCGAAGAATTTGTCGCCACGGTCCTGGTGGATGCCCTGAAGGCGAGCCACGTGGTGGTCGGCCACGACGCCCGGTTTGGCCGCGGCAATTCCGGCGACCTCGCCACCATGCAGGAACTGGGCAAGAAGCTCGGTTTCGAGGTCCTGGTCATCAGCGAGTTCGGCTCTGAAGGGTTCCCCATCCACGACGACGCCGGGACGGACCGCCGGTGTTCGTCCACCTGGGTGCGTGAGGCCCTGCGTGCGGGCGACGTCGCCACTGCCGCCGCCGTCCTCGGGAGGCCGCACCGGATGCGCGGCGAGGTGGTGCACGGTGCCGCGCGCGGTCGAGACCTCGGCTTTCCCACCGCCAACCTGGCTTCGACGGCGAGCGGGTACATTCCCGCGGACGGAATCTATGCCGGCTGGCTCGTGGACCAGGCCGGCACCCGCTGGCCGGCCGCGATCTCCGTGGGCTCGAACCCGACGTTCGACGGCGTGAGCCGTCAGGTCGAGGCCCACGTCATCGACCGCCCGGAAGAGGACGTCGACGACTTCGATCTGTACGACCAGACAGTTGTGGTCGAATTTGTCTCCAGACTCCGCGGCATGGTGGCGTACCGTGGGCCTGAGGCATTGGTGGAGCAGATGCGCCTGGACGTCGTCCAGGCGCACGACATCCTGTTCGCCCGCTGACAACGGGGCCGGACCGGCACTCCACCCCGCGCCGACGGCGTTCCAACTCACCGGAGCCGCGCGCTGATTTCAAGCCGTGTCGCATAGGAAGGCAAGAGACGTGACCATCGAGAAGAACACGAGGGAGCTGGACCGGGACATCGTCCGCGACTTCAGCACGCGGATGAGCTACGCGTCCTACCTGCAGTTGCCCACCCTGCTCAGCGCCCAGCAGCCGGTCAGCACCCCCGAGCACCACGACGAGATGCTCTTCATCATCCAGCACCAGACCACGGAGCTGTGGCTGAAGCTGGTCCTGCACGAGCTCCGCAGCGCCGCCGCCTGGCTGCGTTCGGATGATCTCGGGTCCGCACTGAAGGCGATTGCCCGCGTCAAGCACATCCAGAAAACGCTCACCGAGCAATGGTCCGTGCTGGCCACCCTGACGCCGACCGAGTACTCCCAGTTCCGCGGCTTCCTCGGCAACTCGTCCGGGTTCCAATCCAGCCAGTACCGTGCGGTCGAGTTCCTCCTCGGCAACAAGAACGCCAAGATGCTTCCGGTGTTCGAATCGGACCCCGAGGCCCACGAGATGCTGCAAGAGCTGCTCAGTGCCCCCAGCATCTATGACGATTTCCTCGCGTACCTCAAGCGCCAGGGCTTCGACGTCCCGACCTCGGTGCTGGAGCGCGATGTCACCAAGGCGCACGAGTTCTGCCCGGAACTTGTCCCGGTGTTCAAGTACATCTACGAGAACGCCGCCGACAACTGGGGCGCCTACGAGGCCTGCGAAGAACTCGTGGACCTCGAGGACAACTTCCAGCTCTGGCGCTTCCGCCACCTGCGCACCGTCCAGCGCACCATCGGCATGAAGGCCGGCACCGGCGGATCCAGCGGAGCCGCGTTCCTGCAGAAGGCCCTTGAACTGACCTTCTTCCCCGAGCTCTTCGCAGTGCGGACGGAGATCGGCCAGTGAGCACGATCAAGGCCGGGGCCGCAGGCAACAACACCGACGGCCTGCTGCGGCGCGCCCGGGACCTCGACGCCGCGGATCCGCTGGCCGGCTACAGGGAGCACTTCGTCGGCACTGACACGGACCTGTCTTACCTCGACGGCAACTCGCTGGGCCGGCCGCTCAAGCGGACCGTCACCGACATCAGCGACTTCATCCAGGGCAGCTGGGGCGGCCGCCTGATCCGGGGCTGGGACGAGGAGTGGCTCCAGCTGCCCCAGGCCATCGGCGACCAGCTCGGCCGCGCAGTTCTGGGTGCTGCGCCCGGGCAGACCATCATTGCCGACTCCACCACGGTGGTGCTGTACAAGCTGATCCGCGCCGCCCTGGCGGCCGTGACCGATCCGGCGAGGACAGAAATCGTCCTGGACACCGACAATTTCCCCACCGACCGCTATTTGGTGGAGGGAATCGCCCGCGAAGAAGGCCTGACGCTGCGCTGGATCGACGCCGATCCCGCCTCCGGTGTCACCGTCGAGCAGGTGCGCGCCGCCACGGGCCCGGCCACCGCCGTCGTGGTCCTGAGTCAGATCGCGTACCGCTCCGGCTTCCTCGCGGACCTGCCCGCCGTCACCGCCGCCATCCACGACGCCGGCGCCCTGGTGGTGTGGGACCTTTGCCACTCCGCCGGGTCGGTGGAGATCGCTTTGGACGACGCCGACGTCGACTTCGCGGCAGGCTGCACTTACAAATACCTGAACGGGGGACCGGGCTCGCCCGCGTTCGCCTACGTCAACGCCCGGCACCTGCCCGGACTGCAGCAGCCGATCTGGGGCTGGATGGGCCGCAAAGACGCGTTCGAAATGGGCCCCGGCTACGAGGCCGCTCCCGGCATCCGGGGCTTCCTCAGCGGCACTCCGGCCATCTTCGGGATGCTCGCCATGCGCGGCACGCTGGACCTGATCGAGGCATTCGGGATGGCCGCACTGCGGGAGAAGTCACGGCTGCTGACGGCGTTCGCCTTGGAACTCTACGACGCTTGGCTGGCGCCGGAGGGTGTTGAGCTGTCCACCCCGCGGGATCCGGACCTGCGCGGCAGCCATGTCACGATCGACCACCCGGCCTTCCGCGAAATGACGGCCACCTTGTGGGACCAGGATGTGATTCCCGATTTCCGCGCCCCGCAGGGCATCAGGATTGGGCTGTCACCGCTGAGCACCTCCTTCGAGGAGCTGTACCGGGGCGTAGCTGCCATCCGAGAGTTGCTTGCGGGACCGGAAAGCCGAACCGCACCGGCGGCGGGGCCGGCCGGCGAGGCAGGCGGTTTCGACAAGATCGCGGACGTGCCACTAAACTAGACGTTGGATCCGGCTGCAGTCCGTGGCGGCTGGTTCCTGCTGTGTACGGCCAACCCTCTCTTCGGAGGGGAAGCGCCGGGACGGCACCCCCGGCAGTGAATTACTGTTTCGGGCCTCACGGCACATCTCTAGGAGTTATTGTGGCACTTGAAGCCGCTGTAAAGCAGTCCATCATCAAGGAATTCGCAACGTCCGAGGGCGACACCGGTTCGCCGGAGGTCCAGGTTGCGGTCCTGACTCAGCGGATCAAGGATCTCACTGAGCACATGAAGGAGCACAAGCACGACTACCACACCCAGCGCGGTCTGCTGGCCATGGTTGGTCGTCGCAAGCGCATGCTCACCTACCTCAAGAACACTGACATCACCCGCTACCGTCAGCTCATCGAGCGCCTCGGCCTGCGTCGCTAGTCAGCTTTAAGGGGCGGCCCCTTCCGGACCGGAAAGGGCCGCCTTCTTCAGGACAAAACTAAACAGGAGGATCAACCGCATCACGCATTCGCGGTCCTCGGTAGTGATCCCCGGGAACGGCCTCAAGGAATGAGGCCCGGCCCGTGGGTCTCGATCGATGACCGGGTGCAGTGCAGGCCAGTAGACAGAAGCTGGACTGGGTTGATGCGGCTGGGCTCCGTGAACCATGAAACGGAGGTGACTCTCTATGGAGGGTCCCGAAATCCAGTTCTCAGAAGCAGTCATTGACAATGGCCGCTTCGGCAAGCGTGTAATCCGCTTTGAAACCGGCCGCCTTGCCAAGCAGGCAGCCGGCGCAGCGATGGTCTACATCGATGAAGAGACCGCCCTGCTGTCCGCCACCACCGCCGGCAAGCACCCGCGTGAAGGTTTCGACTTCTTCCCGCTGACCGTTGACGTCGAAGAGCGTATGTACGCCGCCGGCCGCATCCCGGGCTCGTTCTTCCGCCGCGAAGGCCGCCCCTCCACGGAAGCCATCCTGGCCTGCCGCCTCATGGACCGCCCGCTGCGCCCCGCGTTCGTCAAGGGCCTGCGCAACGAGGTCCAGATCGTCGTCACCGTGCTGTCCATCAACCCGGACGAGCTCTACGACGTCGTCGCGATCAACGCGTCCTCGATGTCCACCCAGCTTTCCGGCCTGCCCTTCTCCGGCCCGATCGGCGGCGTCCGCGTTGCCCTCGTGGCCGACGAGAACGGTTCGCAGTGGGTTGCGTTCCCGAAGCACTCCCAGCTCGAGAACGCCGTCTTCAACATGGTTGTCGCCGGCCGCATCGCGGGCGACGACGTCGCCATCATGATGGTTGAAGCCGAAGCCACCGACAACTCCTGGAACCTCATCAAGGAACAGGGCGCCACCGCCCCGACCGAAGAGGTTGTTTCCGAAGGCCTCGAGGCTGCCAAGCCGTTCATCAAGGCCCTCTGCGAAGCACAGTCCGACCTGGCTGCACGCGCCGCCAAGCCGACCGTCGAGTTCCCGGTCTTCCTGGACTACCAGGACGACGTCTACGCCGCTGTGGAGTCCGCTGCCGCCGAGAAGCTGGCCGCTGTCTTCCAGATCGCCGACAAGCAGGATCGCGACATCGCCTCCGACGAGCTCAAGGACGAGGTCACCTCTTCCCTGGCCGGCCAGTTCGAAGGCCGCGAGAAGGAGCTGTCCGCAGCCTTCCGCTCCGTCACCAAGCAGGTTGTGCGCCAGCGCATCCTCAAGGACCAGATTCGCATCGACGGCCGCGGCCTGACGGACATCCGCCAGCTCACCGCCGAGGTTGAGGTTCTGCCCCGCGTCCACGGCTCGGCCATCTTCGAGCGCGGCGAGACCCAGATCATGGGTGTCACCACGCTGAACATGCTCAAGATGGAACAGCAGATCGACTCGCTGTCTCCCGTGACGCGCAAGCGCTACATGCACAACTACAACTTCCCGCCGTACTCCACCGGCGAGACCGGCCGCGTCGGTTCCCCGAAGCGCCGCGAAATCGGCCACGGCGCCCTCGCAGAGCGCGCCATCATGCCGGTGCTGCCGTCCCGCGAGGAATTCCCCTACGCCATCCGCCAGGTGTCTGAGGCCCTCAGCTCCAACGGTTCGACGTCGATGGGTTCCGTGTGCGCCTCCACGCTGTCGCTGCTCAACGCAGGTGTGCCGCTGAAGGCTGCCGTTGCCGGTATCGCCATGGGCCTGGTTTCCGACCAGGTTGACGGCCAGACCCGCTACGCCGCCCTGACCGACATCCTCGGCGCCGAAGATGCCTTCGGTGACATGGACTTCAAGGTTGCCGGTACCTCCGAGTTCGTCACTGCCATCCAGCTGGACACCAAGCTCGACGGCATCCCGGCTTCGGTTCTGGCCGCCGCCCTGAAGCAGGCCCGCGAAGCGCGCCTGCACATCCTGGACGTCCTGAACTCCGCGATCGACACCCCGGATGAGCTCTCCGAGTTCGCGCCGCGCGTCATCGCGGTCAAGATCCCGGTTGACAAGATCGGCGAGGTCATCGGCCCGAAGGGCAAGATGATCAACCAGATCCAGGAAGACACCGGAGCCGACATCTCGATCGAGGACGACGGCACGGTCTACATCGGCGCCACCAACGGCCCGTCTGCCGACGCAGCACGGTCCGCGATCAACGCCATCGCCAACCCGCAGGTTCCGGAAATCGGTGAGCGCTACCTGGGTACGGTCGTCAAGACCACCACCTTCGGCGCCTTCGTGTCCCTGACCCCGGGCAAGGACGGTCTGCTGCACATCTCCGAGCTGCGCAAGATCGCCGGCGGCAAGCGCGTGGACAACGTCGAGGACGTCGTCTCCGTCGGCCAGAAGATCCAGGTGGAAATCACCAAGATCGATGACCGCGGCAAGCTCTCCCTGTCACCCGTTGTGGCAGACGAGGCAGGCGCAGAAAACGCTGAGGCCGATGAGGTCTCCGCGGACGCCGCAGAGTAGTCTCACCTGACAAACGGCGGGGCCGGTGGATCATCCACCGGCCCCGCCGCTGGTTAACGCCGTAAGTCAAGCACTGCGGACGCCCCGCAACTGCCCTGGAGGCAGCATCCGGGGGAGTGGTCCGCTGGTACGATGGCAGGCAGATTTGACGCGTTTTTTTGACGGTTTTATGGAAAGGCTTTGATGACAGTCGTCCCCCTGCCGCTTGAGCAGAATCAGCACGCAGACACCCTGATCCACGGAGCCGACGGCGGCTCCGAGGTTCGCCGCTCGGTCCTCCCCGGCGGCGTCCGTGTGCTGACCGAGGCCATGCCCGGCCAGCGCTCGGCAACGATCGGCTTCTGGGTCGGGGTCGGCTCGCGCGACGAGGCCCCCGGGCAGCACGGCTCCACCCACTTCCTGGAACACCTGCTGTTCAAGGGCACCAAGCGCCGCACCGCCCTGGAAATCGCCTCAGCCTTCGACGAGGTCGGCGGGGAATCCAACGCCGCCACCGCGAAAGAAAGCACCTGCTACTTCGCCCGCGTCCTGGACAGCGACCTCCCCATGGCGATCGACGTCATCGCTGACATGATCACCGGGGCCGTCCTGGACCCGCAGGAGATGGAGCAGGAACGCGACGTCATTCTCGAAGAGATCGCGATGGACAGTGACGACCCCACCGACGTCGCGCACGAGCACTTCGTTGCCGCCGTCCTCGGCTCCCACCCCCTTGGCCGCCCGATCGGCGGCACTCCGGCTGCCATCCGTGCCGTGGCCCGGGACTCTGTGTGGGATCACTACCGCCGCTACTACCGTCCCGACGAGCTCGTGGTCACCGCCGCCGGCGGTCTGGACCACGACGTCGTCTGCGAGCTTGTGGTGGATGCCCTCCACTCCGCCGGCTGGAACCTGGAGCCCGCTGCCGCGCCCGTGCAGCGCCGCCCCACCGAACGCGCGTCCATCACCGGCACGGCCGGCCTGCATGTGGTCAAGCGCCCGGTGGAACAGGCCAACATCATCATGGGCTGCCCCTCGCTGGTCGCCACCGACGACCGCCGCTTTGTCATGAGCGTTCTGAACGCCGTGCTGGGCGGGGGCATGTCTTCGCGGCTCTTCCAGGAGGTCCGGGAGAAGCGCGGACTCGTCTACTCGACCTACTCGTTCGCGTCCTCCTACGCCGACGCCGGCTATTTCGGCATGTACGCCGGATGCACGCCGTCGAAGGTCCGCCAGGTCATTGACTTGCTCGGTGCCGAACTGGACAAGCTGGCCGGGGACGGCATCTCCGACGAAGAACTCCGCAAGGCTGTCGGACAGCTGTGCGGCGGCATCGTGCTGGCGCTGGAAGACACCGGTTCGCGGATGTCCCGGCTGGGCCGCGCGGAGCTGGTGTCCGGCGAGTACCAGGACATTGATGAGACCCTGCGCCAGATCAAGGCCGTCACCGCCTCGGAAGTCCAGGAGCTCGCCCGCGAACTCGCGGCCGCCCCGCGGACCGTCACGGTGGTGGGTCCGTTCGAGGAAACCGAGACGTTCGGGCTCTAGCACGTAAACCACCGGGCTTTACACCACAGCCGGCACGGCGTGATGATGGTGGCGGGGTCACTCGGGAGGAACTCCACTTGGGAGGAACTGTGGACCGGCCACTGCCAGGCAGTGCATGCGCCGCGCTGGAGCCTTTTCTGGGCCGGTGGACGGGGACCACGCACTGGGAGGCCACCGCGTGGGGACCGGCGCGCAGCGCGGAATCCGAGATTATCTTCTCCTCGGCGGCCGCCGGGCTGGCCGTCACCCAGAGCTACCGCCACACGGATGACGACGGGACCCGCTCCGAAGGCCATGGTGTCTTCACGATGGACCCGGACCACCCGGACACCTTCTGGTACCACGTCAACAGCATGGGGCTGCCGCCCGAGGCGCCCGCGCGGGCCAGCTGGGAGGGTGGCACGCTGACCGTCGAACGGCGCAGCGACCGCGGCACCGCGCGGCACACCTTCCGGGTGGACGACGGCGTACTGACGCACGCCGCCGGTCTCCGGCTGGGCAAGGCGAGCGAGTTCACCCCCTTCATGACCACGGTATGCCGGCGCGTCGCCGAGGGCGCCTCGATCCCGGCATGAGGTCTCGTGCCGGCTTAAGGTCTCAGGAGGCGGCCTGCAGGATCCGGGTCTTGGGAGTTCCCTCAAGAGCGGGCGCCGCGCCGGCGGAGTTCCAGACCTTCGCCTGAAGATTGGTCAACAAGGCCTCCGCCTGCTCGCGCCGCTCGAAGTCCATCTCAACGACCACAAAGTGCGGGTCGTCCACGGGTTGGTTGATGCGGTACGCGGTGACGCCCGACGCCGCGCGGTTCACCGGATCACGGTCGAACGCCGCCTTCCACATGGAGAAATCCTTGATCCTATGCTCGATCTGCAAGGTGAACATGCTGCCCTCCTCGTTGGTGTTGGTTGCCCGCCGCGGCGGATATTCCACACTTTAGAACCGGCCAGCTAAACGCGATACCCCGGAATTGCTGAATGCGACATACCGGCTTCATGGCGCCGGCGTGCCCGGGTTACCCTCCGGCGAACGGCGGAAGGACGTCGACGACGTCGGCCGCTTTAAGCGGCGTGGCATGGTCGCGCACGGCCACTTCGTTGAGCAGGAAGCTGGAGCGGGACAGGACGCGGGCCAGCGGCGGCGTGCCGGCCGGCGGTTCGGGGCGCTCGACGGCGAGGATCGCCTCAAGCAGCGAGGCGAGGGTGTCGCCGTCGGCGAGCTCAAAGCGTTCCTCATCCACGCCGGCGGCAGCGCGCGCGGCAGCGAAGTAGCGTACGTTCACGAAAAAAGTCAGCCTCCGATGGCGCTCATGCTGCGGTCCGGCTGGACAAAGTCGGGGGCGCCGAGGCCCACATGGTCCATGCCGTGGGCCTTGGGCTTGATCCACATGGCATCCTGCCAGCGTTTGGCGAGCTGTTCGTCGTTTGCGCCCTCGCGCAGCAGTCCCAGCAGGTCCACTTCCTCCCGCGAGAACAGGCAGCTCATGATCTTGCCCTCGGCGGTGATGCGGGTGCGGCGGCAGTCCGAGCAGAACGGCTCCGTGACTGACGCGATGATGCCGACGGTGCCGAGTACGGGGCCGGTGGCCTCGCCGGTGCCGGGAACGCGGGCCCGGACTTCGAACCGTTCCGCCGGGGCGCCGTCCCGGTCCCGCGGATCGGAACTGAGCACGTAGTCGGTGGAGAGTAGCCCGCGGATCTCCGCCGCGGTGATCATGTTGCGTCGGGTCCAGCCGTGGTCCGCGTCGAGGGGCATCTGCTCGATGAAACGCAGCTCATAGCCACGGTCCAGGGCCCAGGCCAGCAGGGCCGGGGACTCGGCGTCGTTGATCCCGCGCATGAGCACGGCGTTGAGCTTGACCGGACCCAGGCCGGCGGCCCAGGCGGCGTCGACGCCGGCGAGGACCTTGTCCAGGAAGGGGCGGCGGGTCAGCTTGGCAAAAGTTTCCTCGTGCAGGGAGTCCAGCGAGACGTTGATCCTGGAGAGTCCCGCGGCCTTGAGCCCTGCGGCCTTCTTATCCAGGCCGACTCCGTTGGTGGTCATCGAGATCGGCAGTTCGGGGTGGGCCTGGCGCAGTGCGGCGATGATGTCCAGCAGGTCCGCGCGCACCAGCGGCTCGCCGCCTGTCAGCCGGAGTTCGCGCACGCCCAGCATGTCGACGCCGATCCGCACGATCCGGACGATTTCCGCAGCGGACATCACTGCCTGCTTGGACAACCACTCGAGGCCTTCGGCCGGCATGCAGTAGGTGCAGCGCAGGTTGCATTTGTCGGTGAGCGACAGCCGCATGTCTGTGGCGCGGCGGCCATAGCGATCGACGAGCCCGGCAGGCAGGCCTTCCGGGCGCCCGGAAAGTGCGGCTGAAGGAGGCATGCCCGTTCCCGGGGTGCCTGCCTCGCGGGGCTGGGGCATACCCAGTTGAACTGTCATAGAGTCAGGCTACGCCACCTCGCGGCAGACATCACAGCCGCATGACAATAGGGATATTACGTCTTTGGGAAGGATGTCCTGCGGGCGTCCGGACGCCTGCCCGCGCCGGGGCTGCGAACCTATGCTGGAAGCGTGAACACCACTCAGCCGGCCCCGGACGCAACGGAGTACCGGCGCATCCTGCTCGTCGAAGATGAGCCGACCATCGCCGGAGTGGTCCGCGACTACCTCGTCCAGGCGGGATTCCAGGTGGTCCTCGCCGCCGACGGGTTCACGGCCCTGCGCCTTGCTGCCGAACGCCGCCCGGACCTGGTCCTGCTGGACCGGATGCTGCCGGGCCTCGACGGCGTGGAAGTCTGCCGGCGGCTCCGGGCAGCCCACAGTGTCCCGGTGATCATGCTCACGGCTCTGGGGACGGAGGACGACCGGATCCTGGGCCTGGAAGCCGGTGCGGACGACTACGTCACCAAGCCCTTCTCACCCCGTGAGCTGGTCCTGCGGGTCCGGTCGGTCCTGCGCCGGAGCATTCCCGAATTCAGCCCGGAGCCCTCCGTGGAAGTGGGCGGCTTCGACCTCAGCCCGGCCGCGCGCACGGTGTCCCGCGACGGCCGGCCCCTCGCGCTGACGGCCCGGGAATTTGACCTGCTGGCCTTCATGCTGCGCCGTCCCCGCCAGGTCTTCAGCCGCGAAGAGCTCATGAAGGCCGTCTGGGGCTGGGACTACGGCGACCTCTCCACGGTGACGGTCCACGTGCGGAGGCTGCGGGAAAAGATCGAGGACGACCCCACCCGGCCCGCCATCCTGAAAACGGTCTGGGGTGTGGGGTACCGGCTGGACCCTGGCGACCCTGGCGACCCCGGCCTTGGCGACCCTGGCGGTCCTGGCGATGAGGAGGAGTCCGCCGGTGCAGACCACTGAGCTCCTGACCATTGTCGGTTGGGCCGTGGCATGGGGAGCCGTGATCGGCGCCGCGTCCCTGCTCATCCTGAAACCGCTGCGCCGGGCTTCCTTTGCGGTGCAGATCTGCGTGGTGGTACTCGCAGCGGTGGCGGTCCTGACGGCCGGAATGGTCAGCGCCTTCAACGCCATGTTCATCTCGGCACGCGACCTCGAGGTCATGTGGTACGTCCTGGCTGTGGCCTCGGCGGTGGCTGTTGCCATCGCCCTGGTGCTGGGCTCGAGGGTGTCG
>Ga0213841_1000992_pt1 | contig 18200 bp, 20 predicted proteins | sample SWPATP23_FD_160125 | JGI IMG/M metagenome (GOLD analysis project Ga0213841, IMG submission 160125) | Coastal seawater microbial communities from Marineland, Florida, United States - SWPA TP2 #3 | ecosystem: Environmental > Aquatic > Marine > Coastal | place: USA: Florida | collected 2016-08-14 | reverse complement strand
AGCATGGTGATGGTTTCGTACTGTCCCTGCAGCAGGATGCGGCGGAGCAACGGAGCAGGGGCGCTGCCGTGTGCGGTGCCGGGCGCGCCGCCGCGGCTTGTGCCCTCCACCGGGGTGCCGCTGGAAACGCGGGTCATCGGATCTCCCTTCCGGAGATGTCCAGGAAGACGTCCTCGAGGCTGCGTGCTTCAAGACTCAGGGAGCTGGGCATGATCCCGCGGGCGGCCCACCACGCGGTGATCGCGGCCAGGTCGGCGGGAGTCAGGGCCCCGGTGGCGGCGTAGCTGCCGGCCCGGGCCTCGGTGACCTCGACGCCGTCGGGCAGCACGCCGGTGAAGTCCAGGCCGGGTTCGGTCTCGAACAGCAACGTGCGGATGTGCTGCCCTTCCCCGCCGGCGGGAAGTTCGTGCCGCAGGAGCTGGGCGACGGTGCCCTCGGCGACGTTGCGGCCGGCGTCGATGATGTAGACGTAGTCGGCCAGGCGCTGGGCGTCGTCCATCAGGTGGGTGGTCAGGATGATTCCCATCCCGCCGTTGCGCAGCTCGGAGATGAGCTCGAAGACCATCTGGCGGGACTGCGGGTCCAGGCCGGCACTCGGCTCGTCGAGGAAGAGGACCTCCGGGTTGCCGACCAGCGCCGCGGCCAGTGCAAGGCGCTGCTTCTGCCCGCCGGACAGGCGCCGCACCGACGTCCGGCTGAAGGAGTCGATCCCCAGGCGCCCAATGAGCTCATCCACCGGCCACGGGTCCTGGTACATGCCGGCGATGTGCCGCAGCAGGGGGATGGGGCGGGCCGACGGCGGCAGGCCGCCGTCCTGCAGCATGACCCCGACGCGGGCACGAAGCCCGGCGCCGGCGGAATCCGGATCCTGGCCCAGCAGGCTGATGCTGCCGGCGGTGCGCTTTTGCAGACCCTGGGCGCATTCGATCGTGGTGGTCTTGCCGGCGCCGTTGGCACCGAGCAGGGCTGTCACCTGGCCGCGTTCGGCAGTGAGGGACAGGCCGCTGACCACGCGCAGCATCTTGCCGTCGAGAGTGGGCAGTGGACCAACATCCTTGACGAGCCCGCTGATGGTCAGAACGGGGGATTCGGGAGATCGCACCACAGCATTCTACGGGATGTAGTACGGCGTTCCCCCGGAGAGGGCCGCGCGCAGGCAAGCCATGCCTTACTGGATCGCCGGAGTAAATTACGACATGATTGTGTTGTGTATTCCATGAGCTCCTCTGCGTCCGCTGCCCGGTCCGGCCGCGGCGCCGCGCGCGTCGGGTCCATTCGGGCGCACGTGGCCGTCGTACCGGATGCGGTTTCCGCTACGGCCCCCGACGTCGTTCCCGCGGCCGGCGGCAGCCACCCGCACGACGCCGAAGAGCGCACGCGTGACCGCGTCCTCAACGCCGTGCTGGAGCATGGACCCATCAGCGCCGCCGAACTCGGCGACCTCCTGGGCTTTACCCCCGCCGCCGTTCGCCGCCACCTCGACCACCTCTCGCGCAGCGGCGTGATTGAGGTCAAACGGGCCGCCCGCGCCGGTGCCGGGGCAGGACGTCCCGCCCGCCGCTACGTCCTGAGCTCCCAGGGCCAGTCGACCCTGGGCAACGACTACCTCGACATCGCCACCTTAGCGCTGCGCCGACTGGGCGAGGCGGCCGGCCCCGAGGCGGTGCGGCAGTTCGCCGTCGAACGGTTCGCCGAGATGGAACGCCGCTACACGCCCGAGATCGAGCAGGCCGGTCCGGACATCACGGCCCGCGCCCGGGCGCTCTCCGAGGCCCTGAGCCGCGAAGGTTTCGTTGCCTCGGCGCAGTCGATCGAAGCCAAAGCGCCGCTTCCGGCCGCGCTCTCCAGCGTCCAGCTCTGCCAGGGGCACTGCCCCATCCAGCACCTGGCGACCCAGTTCCCCGTGTTCTGCGATGTCGAGACCGAAGTGTTCTCCCGGCTGGTCGGCGTCGACGTGCGCCGGCTGTCCACCCTCGCGCGCGGCGGGCACGTCTGCACCACCCACATACCTACGGGCCGTCCGGCCGCCGTCGGGGCTCCCAGTCCCGCAGCCCCGGGCAACCCGGACGAAGTATCCAACCATCTGCAAGAAAGGCCGTGATGACGGACCAACTATCAGAGAAGAAGGTTGCTGACTCTACTGTGATTTCGGAGATTCTTGAGAAGAATCCCGAGCTCCACGGAATCGGCACCTACGAGTACGGCTGGGCCGACAAGAACGACGTCGGGGCCAACGCCCGCCGCGGCATCGATGAAGACGTTGTCCGCGACATTTCGGCTAAGAAGAACGAGCCGGAATGGATGCTGGACCTGCGCCTCAAGGGCCTGAAGTACTTCGACCGCAAGCCCATGCCCACGTGGGGTGCGGACCTCTCCGGCATTGACTTCGACAACATCAAGTACTTCGTGCGGTCCACCGAGAAGCAGGCCGCCACCTGGGAAGACCTTCCCGAGGACATCCGGAACACGTACGAGAAGCTGGGCATCCCGGAAGCCGAGCGCAGCCGCCTGGTCTCCGGCGTCGCGGCCCAGTACGAGTCCGAGGTTGTGTACCACCAGATCCGTGAGGACCTGGAACAGCAGGGCGTCATCTTCCTGGACACCGATACCGCGCTGCGAGAGCACCCGGAGATCTTCCAGGAGTACTTCGGCACCATCATCCCGGTGGGCGACAACAAGTTCGCCTCGCTGAACACGGCTGTCTGGTCCGGCGGATCCTTCGTGTACGTGCCCAAGGGCGTCCACGTGGACATCCCGCTGCAGGCCTACTTCCGCATCAACACGGAAAACATGGGCCAGTTCGAGCGCACGCTCATCATCGCGGACGAGGACTCCTACGTCCACTACATCGAAGGCTGCACCGCGCCGATCTACACCTCGGACTCGCTGCACTCCGCCGTCGTGGAAATCATCGTGAAGAAGGGCGCCCGCGTCCGCTACACGACCATCCAGAACTGGTCCACGAACGTGTACAACCTGGTCACCAAGCGCGCCATCTGCGAAGAGAACGCCACCATGGAGTGGATCGATGGCAACATCGGCTCCAAGGTCACCATGAAGTACCCGGCCGTCTACCTCGTCGGCGAAGGCGCCAAGGGCGAGACCCTGTCCATCGCGTTCGCCGGCGAAGGCCAGCACCAGGACACCGGCTCCAAGATGGTCCACATCGCGCCCAACACCAAGAGCTCGATCATCTCCAAGTCCGTGGCCCGCGGCGGCGGCCGCGCCGCCTACCGCGGCCTGGTCCAGGTCCGCGAAGGCGCCAAGCACTCGGCCAACACGGTCCGCTGTGACGCCCTGCTGGTGGACACCATCAGCCGCTCGGACACTTACCCGTACATCGACATCCGCGAGGACGACGTCACCATGGGCCACGAGGCCACGGTCTCGCGCGTCAGCGAAGAACAGCTGTTCTACCTGATGTCCCGCGGCATGCGCGAAGACGAGGCCATGGCGATGATCGTCCGCGGCTTCATCGAGCCGATTGCCCGCGAACTGCCGATGGAATACGCCCTCGAGCTGAACCGCCTGATTGAACTGCAGATGGAAGGATCGGTCGGTTAATGACTGACATCACTACTGAAAAGGCCCGCATCGGCGCGCCTTCAGCCCAGCCGTTCATCAACGGTTTCACCGAGGAAGGCGAGAGCCTTTCACCCCTGAACGCCGCGGAGTCCAAGGCGCCGCTGGCCGGCGAGGCCGTCAAGCGCCACTCGCACGGCGGCGGCGTCGGCATCCCGGACAGCTCCCGCGCCGGCCGCCTGACCTCCTACAAGCTGGCGGACTTCAAGCCGCTGACCGGCATGGAGGAAGACTGGCGGTTCACGCCGCTCAAGCGCCTCCGCGGCCTGCACACCGAGGTCCTCAACGGTGCCGCACCGGCCGTGAGCGTCACCGCTCCGGACAGCGTCACGGTGGAGACGGTCGGCCGTGAGGACCGCCGGATCGGCTCCGCGGCCATCCCCGAGGACCGCGTCTCCGCCAACGCATGGGAGAACTTCACCGAAGCCACCGTCATCACCGTTCCCGCCGAGGTCCAGGTGGACGGCGAGGTCAGCGTCCTGCTGACCGGCCAGGGCACCGAGGCTTCCGCGCAGCACGTTGTGATCGTCGCGGAAAAGTTCTCCAAGTCCGTCGTCGTCCTGGACCACCAGGGCACCGCGGTCGTCTCGGAAAACATCGAGATCCTCGTTGAGGACGGCGCACAGCTGACCGTCATCTCACTCCAGGAATGGAACGACGACGCCGTGCACGCGTCCTCACAGCAGGCGAAGCTCGGCCGCGACGCCAAGTTCAAGCACATCGTCGTCAGCCTCGGCGGTGACCTCGTGCGCGTCACGCCGTCGGCACGCTTCACCGCCCCGGGCGCCGAAGTGGAACTGTTCGGCCTGTACTTCGCCGACGCCGGCCAGCACCTCGAGCAGCGCCTGTTCGTGGACCACGCCGTCGCCAACTGCAAGTCCAACGTGCTTTACAAGGGCGCGCTCCAGGGCCGCAACGCGCACACCGTGTGGGTAGGTGACGTCCTGATCCGCAAGGAGGCCGAGGGCACCGACACCTACGAGGCCAACCGCAACCTGGTCCTGACTGACGGCGCCCGCGCCGACTCTGTGCCGAACCTTGAGATCGAGACCGGCCTGATCGCCGGCGCCGGCCACGCCAGCGCCACCGGACGGTTCGATGACCAGCACCTTTTCTACCTGATGGCCCGCGGCATTCCGGAAGAGGTGGCCCGCCGTCTGGTGGTCCGCGGCTTCCTGAACGAGATCATCCAGCAGATCAAGGTTCCGGCGATCGAAGAGCGCCTCACGGACGCCGTCGAGCGCGAACTCGCGGCAACGAACCACTAGAGCGCAGCACTAGAGAACACGGAAAACATCAATGACTGAACAGCCAAAGGGCGAGCTGGTCTGCAACGCCAGCGAGATCCAGCTCAAGCAGGCGCTGCGGATCCTGATCGACGACTACCCCGTCGCGATCGTGAAGGACTCGATGGGGGAGATCCACGCCATCGGCGACACCTGCTCGCACGCAGACATCTCCCTCTCCGAAGGAGAGGTCGAAGGCTGCAAGATCGAGTGCTGGGGCCACGGTTCCCAGTTCGACCTGCGCAGCGGCGAGCCGCTCCAGCTGCCGGCCTATGATCCTGTTCCTGTCTTTGCCGTGACCGTCCTGGATGACGAGGTCTATGTGGACTTCACCAATGTCCTGAACGGCGCCGAGGCCCCGAACTTCAGCTAGCTGCCCGCAGCCGGCAACCCGCACCACAAAAACTTATCGACAAGAAACCGCACCGGGCCGGAGGGCACGGTGCAGAGGAGAACAAGGCACATGTCTACTCTTGAGATCAAGGACCTGCACGTCAGCATTGACACCGAGCAGGGCACCAAGGAAATCCTGAAGGGCGTCAGCCTGACCATCAGGACCGGCGAGACGCACGCCATCATGGGCCCGAACGGTTCCGGCAAGTCCACGCTCGCGTCCACGATCGCCGGACACCCGCGCTACAACGTCACCTCGGGCTCCATCACCCTCGACGGCGAAGACGTCCTCGCGATGAGCGTTGACGAGCGTGCCCGCGCCGGCCTGTTCCTGGCCATGCAGTACCCCGTCGAGGTTCCCGGCGTGAGCATGACGAACTTCCTGCGTACCGCCAAGACGGCCATCGACGGCGAAGCACCCAAGCTGCGCACCTGGACGAAGGATGTCAAGGCCGCCATGGCGCAGCTGCGCATCGACGCCGACTTCACCCAGCGCAACGTCAACGAAGGCTTCTCCGGCGGCGAGAAGAAGCGCGTGGAGATCCTCCAGCTGGAGCTCTTCAAGCCGAAGTTCGCCATCCTCGACGAGACCGACTCGGGCCTCGACGTCGATGCACTGAAGGTTGTCTCCGAGGGCGTCAACCGCGCCCACGCCGAAGGCAACATGGGCACCCTGCTCATCACGCACTACACCCGGATCCTGCGCTACATCAAGCCGGACTTCGTGCACGTGTTCGTTGACGGCCAGGTTGTCGAAGAGGGCGGCCCGGAACTCGCTGACCGCCTCGAAGAAGAAGGCTATGACCGCTACGCCACCGGCGCAGGGGCGGCCACCATCGCTGCCGCTGACGCTGCAGCCCAGGCCTAGTTAGGACTTCACGATGACCGAACTCAATGTGGCCCGCACGGGCCTCGAGGATGTCGAAGAGGCACTCAAGGATGTGATCGACCCGGAACTCGGGGTCAACATCGTTGATCTTGGCCTGCTCTACGGTCTGAAGTACTCAGACGACGACGGCGCCCTGCTGATCGACATGACGCTCACCACGGCAGCCTGCCCGCTCACCGACGTGATCGAGGAGCAGGTCGGCAAGGCCCTGGACGGGATTGTGGACGACTGGCGGCTCAACTGGGTATGGATGCCGCCATGGGGTCCGGAACGGATCACCGAAGACGGGCGCGACCAGATGCGCGCCCTGGGCTTCAACATCTAGTTCCCGCTCACCGCTCCACCCGGGCAGCCGGGCAGCACATCCCGGCCCTGAACGACGCCGGCCCCACCTCACCGAGGCGGGGCCGGCGTCGTTTTCTGTTCCCATATCGCCTTTGCGGTGGTCTGATAAAGACAACGAGTCCACCGCGGTCCCCGGCTGCGGGCTACCCATACCGTCGACAGGAGGCACGCCGGAATGGATGCCACCCTTCCACCGCGGACTTCCGATGCCGCCGGGGACTTCGTCGTCGTCGAGGACAGCGGCGAGTTCTCCTATTACCGGTCCAGGGAGGATCTCCTCGCCGACCTTGAATATGTCGGCGAGGCCCCGTGCATCATCGACCGCAGCGCCACCACCTACCGGCTTGAGCTGGACGAGAACCGCCACCTGCGGATGGGACCGCCCCTGGGACCGGTCGAATTCCACTGGCTCCGCCAGGCCTTGGCCGACGCCCGCGAGGTGCACCCCGAACGGCACCGGCTGCAACGCGCCGACGCGCCCGGGCCCGCCAGCCTCGTGGCCGGTCTCTTCGAGACGCTGCAGCTGGAACGCGGAACCGATGCCGACCTCGGGCTGTGGGGCCTGGAAATCGACGGGATTGCGACGCGGCGCAACGCACTGGCCGACGTCGACCGCCTCCTGGCCGGGAACGAGCAGCTGGACACCGTCCGGGTGACGGACCCGTTCGGTCACCTGTACAAGCCTGTCTGGCACCCCAAACACCGGCACCTCGGCCACGCCGGATTCCTCACGTACGTCGAAGTCCCCGCGCGGCGGGGGACGGCGCGCCGGTAAGTCCCGAGGAGAAGGCTAAGGTGTTGCCACCGCGAATGTGTCGCACTTGTTGATGTCCCCGGTGGTGTAGCCCTGGTAGAACCATTTCTGCCGCTGCGCACTGGATCCGTGGGTCCAGGCCTCGGGTGAGACGCGCCCCGTGGCGGCCTTCTGGATGCGGTCGTCGCCCACGGCCGAGGCGGCCGACAACGCATCCTGGACGTCCTTGTCCGTGAAGGGCTCCAGGTAGGGCTGGCCGGTCTTGGGGTCCGGCTGCGTCGTGGCATAGTGGGCCCACAGCCCCGCGTAGCAGTCGGCCTGGAGCTCCACCCGGACACCCCCGGAGCCGGGACCCTGCGGATCCTGCTGTGCACGGTCGAGGTCGCCCAGCAGGTTTTGGATGTGATGGCCGAATTCGTGGGCCACCACATATTCCTGCGCCAGCGGTCCGCCGGAGGAACCGAACCGGTCCACGAGCTCCTGGAAGAAGCCGGGATCGAAGTACGCCGTCGTGTCGACGGGGCAGTAGAACGGTCCCACGTCCGACGTGGCGGCGCCGCAGCCGGTGTTGGTTGCACCGGTGAAGATCACGGCCTTGGGCCGCGGGTATTTCGTGTTGTACTGGGCCAGATACGCCGGCCAGAACGCGTTGAGGCTGTTGACCGTGCCGGTGATCCTGCAGTCGAGGCGGGCGTCGGCGTCGGCGCCGGTCCGGCAGGCGGGGGCAGAGCCCTGGCTCTGCGACTGGGGGTCCTGGGTGGTGCCGGCCAGGCCCTCGAGAAGCTGGGGGTTGATGCCGAACAGGGCGGCGAGCAGCAGGATGATGCCGCCGCCGATCCCGCCGCCGATCATGGGGCCGCGGCCCATCCCTCGGCGGTCCTGGACCTGCGACGGGTCCAGCGGGGCGTTGTCGTTGAAGCTCATGGAGTCACAATATCCCGCACAGGCGGCGGTGGCGGCCGGCAACGGTAAAGTTGGTTCGATGCCATTTCTCGACAGACTCCAGCGCTGGGCCGATGACCGTCCCGACGATACTGCCGTCGTCGTGGCCGGAGAGCACCTCAGCTGGTCCGGCCTGCGGGACCAGGCTGCGGCTCTGGTGCCCGCGGCGCCCGCCATTACGGTCCTGTGCGAGCAGAATTCGGCCCGCTTTGCCGTAGCGTTTGCGGCGGCCGTCGCCGGTGAGCGCCAGTGCGCCGTGCTGGATCCGGCCTGGCCGCGGCAGTTGCAGGACGGGATCACCGCCCGCATCGCCGGGATCGCCGGGGCGCCGGCTTCGGCTGAGGCGCTGGGGACCGGGCTCGTTGACGGTCCGCCGGGTGCCTCGTTCCTGATCGGTCTGACCTCCGGCACCACCTCGGTTCCCAAGGCCTTCACCCGCTCGCGGCGGTCCTGGCAGGAGTCCTTCGACGCCTCCATCGAATTCTTCGGACTGACCCAGGACGACAAGACCCTGGCCCCCGGTCCGCTCGCGGCGAGCCTGAACCTCTATGCCCTGGCCGAATGCCTCTACGCCGGCGCCGAATTCCACACCCTGGACCACTTCGACGTCGGCGCCGCCCACACGGCCGTCAGCCACGACGGCATCACCCGGCTGGTCCTGGTCCCCACCATGCTCCGGCTGCTCAGCGAGCGTGGACTGGCCGGCGGCGTCGATGCCTCCGGCATCAGCAGTATCATCTGCGCCGGGTCCAAGCTCGATGCCCGGACGCTGGAGGCGGCCCGGCGCTGGGCGCCCAATGCCACCATTTTCGAGTACTACGGCGCCTCCGAGCTCAGCTTCGTCTCCGGCGCAGGGTTGCGTCCGGGCGAGTCCGCCGGGCCGGGCGGGACGGGCATCGGGAAGCCCTTTCCCGGCGTTGACATCCGCATCCTGGACGACCTCGGCGCCGAACTTCCTGACGGCCGCGACGGCAACATCTGCGTCCGCAGCGGCATGGTCAGCAATGGCTATCTGTGGGGTGACGACGGCCAGGCACTGCGCTGTTTTGACGGCTGGTACACCGTGGGGGACCAGGGGTACCTCTCCGGCGGCACTTTGCACATGCTGGGCCGCCGCTCGGACATGATCATCACCGCCGGCACGAACGTCTACCCGCACGAAGTCGAAATGGCGCTGGCCTCGGTCCCGGGCGTCGCGGCGGCCGTGGCTGCCGGCATGGCGGACGACCTTCGCGGCCAGCGCGTGGTGGCCGGCGTGGTGCCCTCGCACGGAGCGGTCACCGCCACCCAGCTGAAGTCGGGCATCGAGGATGTGCTGGCACGCAACAAGCGCCCGCTCGAGTACTTCGCGCTGACGGAGCTGCCCCTGACGGACCGGGGGAAGATCAGCCGGCAGCTTCTGCTTGACTGGGTCGACCGGAACGATCCCCGGATCCGGCGCCTTGGCTGAACAACGCAAGGATCCCTGGCCGGGGCTGCTGTCCGAGGACAGGCAGCCGGTGATCATCGCCGCGCGCCGGACGCCGCTCTGCCGCGCCAACGGCGCCTTGAAGAAGCTGCGCGCTCACGAACTCCTGGCTCCGGTGCTCCGCAGCCTGCTCGCCGATGCGGGTGCAGGGCAGGGTGCGGGCCTGGGCCTCGCGCCCGGGGACGTGACCGACGTCGTGATCGGCAACGCCGTGGGCGGCGGCGGGAACGTGGCACGGCTCGCCGCGCTGGAGGCCGGCCTGCCCGTCACCGTTCCCGGTGTCACAGTGGACCGGCAATGCGGCTCCGGTCTGGACGCGATCGTCCTGGCCTCGCGGCTGGTCGCGGCGGGCGGCGGCGGCCTCTACCTGGCCGGCGGCGTGGAGAGCATCAGCACGGCCCCGCTCCGGGCGCACCGCAACGAGGACGGCACCGCGGACTATTACAGCCGGGCCCAGTTCGCCCCGCTCAGCCTCGGTGATCCGGACATGGGTGTGGCGGCCGAGAACGTCGCCGCCCACTGCGGCGTCAGCCGGGAAAGCCAGGACGCGTTCGCGCTTCGCAGCCACCGCCGCGCCCTGGCCGCCGCCGCCGCCGGACGGTTCGACGGCGAACTCGTGCCGCTCGCTGCGGACTCCGGGTTGTCCGTTGAAGCCGACGACGGTCCGCGGCCCAGCCTGGGCCCGGCCCTCATGGCCCGCTTCCCGCCCGTGTTTGCCAGTACCGGCACCGTAACGGCCGGGAACTCGTGCTTCGACGCGGACGGCGCGGCGGCCGTCGTCATCACGTCCGTGGAACGGGCACGGCAACTGGGCGCCGCCGACGGGCTGCTCGTGCTGGGAACCGACACCGCCGGGGTGGCACCGCAGCTCCTGGGCATCGGCGCGGCCGCGGCCGCCGAACGGCTTCTGGCCGCCCACGGCCTGACGGCGGCCGACGTGGGCCTGGTGGAATTCAACGAGGCATTCGCCGCGCAGACACTCGCCTGCTTCGACCAGCTGGGGATCGACCCGGAGCGCGCAAACCTCGACGGCGGCGCTCTGGCGCTGGGACACGCCTACGGGGCCTCGGGTGCGGTGCTCGTGACCCGGCTGCTGGCCCAGGCGCGCACATCTCCGGAACAAGGACGGCTTGCCCTGGCAATGATCAGCATCGCCGGCGGCATGGGTACGGCCGCGCTGCTGGGGTACCGCCGCCTCAGCTAGCTCCGCCCGGTGGGACATGCCCATTCTTCCCCCGGGGACATGCCCAATTTTCACTCCGGCTGGTGGACATAGTGGGCACATGTCCCGTGGCTGTGAGCAGCGGAGGACATGTCCACCTGCTGCACGTGTGACATGCCCTGCCCTGGACCCCAGCGATGGGCATGTCCAGCCCTGGGCTCGAGCGGCGGACATGGTGGGGTTATGTCCAGTGGCTGCGAGCAGGGGAGGGCATGTCCAAAATGTCTGCGCCAGGGGAGGGCATGTCCAGCCGGTTGCGCTCCGCGGGCACCCCAAGCCGACTAGTCCTCCGGATCCTCGGGTTCGCCCAGTCCACGGGCGGCGAGGGCTTCCCCGGTCTGCCGGGCGAAGGCCACCGTGGTGATGATCACCGGCAGCACAAGTGCCCGGGGGTTGCGTTCGAGTCCGCGGGCCCGGGCGGAGTCGCGCACATCTGAATAAGCCCCGGCAACGAACGGGATGCTGCGCAGCATGATGGCAATCGTCAAGGCAAAGCGCTCCGGGTCGGCACCGAATCGCCGGAACGGCCGGGCCAGGGAGGCTACGCCGTCGAGCAGTTTCTGCACCGGGGTGGTGGCGGTCAGGATCGACGCCGCCACGACGCATATCAGCACGTTCAGCACGATGCGGGCGGCGGTCGGTGCACCCAGCTGCCACCACTGGAAGAGGCCGATGGCGAGGAGGACCGGCAGGACCGGGCGCACCGCGCGGATCAGCCTGGCAGGACCGGCCCCGCTGAGCAGGAACAGCCCGCACAGCAGGGCCAGCACGGCGAACGACACGGCCCAGTCGGCGATCAGGAACGACGCCATGCCGCACCCGACCACCAGCAAAAATTTCAGCCACAGAGGCGCCCGGTGGATCAGCGACGAGCCCGGCGCATAGGCCGCGAGGAGGAAGCCGTGGGCGCTCAAGGCTTCCCCAGCCGGGCTTGCTCCGGCGTGCCGCCTCTGACGCCGGCCCCCGGGAACCCTTGGCCGCCCGCTCCCGGGACCCTTTGGCCGCCGGCCCCGGGCGCCGAGTCCCCGCGCGAACCGCCCCCCGCCGTAGGAAGACCCGCCGTAGGAAGACCCGCCGTCGGCAGACCCGCCGCGCTCAGGGCCCGGTAGTGGGCGACGGCGGCGGCCGGGTCGCCGTCGAACACGATCTTCCCGGCATCCACCACCAGGACGCGGTCCATGTCCTGCGCGAGTTCGAGGTCGTGGGTGGACAGGATCACCTGCTGCCGGAGACCGGAGAGCGTGCGGCGCAGGAGTTCGCGGTTGCGCAGGTCCAGCAGCGTGGACGGCTCGTCCAGGACCAAAACCTCGGGGTCTACGGCCAGGACGGCCGCCAGCGCCAGGAGTTGGCGTTCGCCGCCGGAGAGCTCGTAAATGCTCTGGTCCGCCAGGGGCAGGAGGCCGAACCGGTCCAGGACGGACTCGGCGCGGGCCCGGCGTTCCGCGGCGTTGCGGAGGGAGCGCCGCAGGGACAGTTCCACGTCCTCGCGCCCGGTGGGCATGACGAGCTGGGAAAGCGGATCCGTGAAGACAAAACCCACCCGGCGCCGGACCTCCCGCACGGCGCGGACGGTATCGGCGCCGTCCACCCGGACCGTGCCCTCGCTCGGTGCCACGAGCCCGTTGAGGAGCCGCAGGAGCGTGGACTTGCCCGAGCCGTTGGCGCCGATAACCCCGATCCGCCGTTCCGTGAGGTCCAGCGACAGCTCCTGGAGCAGCGTCTTGGGTGCGGGGCGGCCGTCAACCGACACCCGCACCGTCACGCGGTCCAGGGTGATTGCGCTCACGGCCGGGTGTCAGCCGTCCGGACGCGGCGGAGCAGCAGATCCGGGAAGGCCTTGTGCAGGGCCAGGGCGAAGCTGACGGCCAGGACGTTCTTGATGATGTCGCCGGGGTAGAACACGAGGTCGGCAAGGAAGGCCTTGGAGAAGTCCAGCTTGGCATTGACCATCATGCCCAGGATGCCCAGGCCGTGGATGAAGACGATGCTGCTTGCCATGGCGGCGGCGAACAGGAGGACGGCGCGCAGTTTGCCGGTGCGGTGAGCCGTGCGCCTGAGCACGACGACGGTCAGCCAGCCCACCGCCGTGGCGGCCAGCAGGAACCCGATGATGTAGCCGGCCGAGGGGCCGGCGAGGACGCCCAGCCCGCTGCGCCCGCCGCTGAAGATCGGCAGTCCGGCGAAGCCCAGGAGCAGGTAGAGCCCGACGGCGGCGAAGGCCCGTCCGGGGCCGAGAGCCAGCCCCGTGAGCATGACGGCCAAGGTCTGCAGCGTGATGGGTACGCCGAGACCGCCGACCGGAATGGCGGCGATCAGCGCGGAGCCGGCCACCAGGGCGGCAAAGACCGCGATCAGGCCAAGGTCGGTGGCGTTCCACCGGCCCCGGCGCGGGGTCCGGGTTGTGGCGGTGTGGTCGGTCTTCGTCATGGTGTTCCTGTCGAGTGCTGCGGTGCGAAACGGAAGTGTGATTCTGACTGTACGGCCGCGGCGCCGCGGGTTTTTTGTAGGCGCCCCACTAAGCGCCGGCCCGGATACTGGAGGGCGCCGCCAATGGGGACAGCCAGGCTCCCGCTCTGGTGCGCCAGGCGCCCGCTCCGGCGGCAGGCCGGCCTATGTCATGGGGCCGGGGCGGTGCCGGTAGACTTGTAGAGGCCGTGTTCTCGGCCAACCTGCCCCGGCCCCGCCCAGACTCCACCGTTGTGCCGCGGCATTCCCTGTTGTGAAAGGCCTTAGCTGCATTGATTACCGTCCAGGATCTCGAACTGCGCGCCGGCGCCCGCCTCCTCATGGACCAGGTGAGCTTCCGGATCGACAAGGGAGACAAGATCGGCCTGGTCGGCCGTAACGGTGCAGGCAAGACCACGCTGACTCGAGTGCTCGCCGGTGAAGGCCTGCCCGCCGCAGGAAAAGTCACGCGCAGCGGCGAAATCGGCTACCTGCCGCAGGATCCGCGCACCCCGGACATGGAGCAACTCGCACGCGACCGGATCCTCTCCGTCCGCGGGCTGGACATCGCCGTAGGCAAGCTCCGCGTGGCCCACGAAGAGATGGCCAGCGAGGACGCCGCGGTCCAGCGCAAAGCGATGAACCGCTATGACCGGCTGGAATCCGAGTTCCTGGCGGCCGGCGGCTACGCCGCCGAAGCCGAGGCCGCGGCGATCTGCTCGAATCTCGCCCTCCCGGACCGCCTGCTGAACCAGCCGCTCAAGACCCTGTCCGGCGGGCAGCGGCGCCGCGTGGAGCTCGCGCGCATCCTGTACTCAGATGCCGAAACCATGCTCCTGGATGAGCCCACCAACCACCTCGACGCCGATTCCATCTCCTGGCTCCGTGAGTTCCTCAAGAACCACCAGGGCGGGCTGATTGTCATCAGCCACGACACCGAACTGCTCGAAGCGACAGTGAACAAGGTCTTCCTCCTGGACCCCAACCGCGCCCAGATCGACTTCTACAACATGGACTGGAAGCGCTACCTCACCCAGCGCGAAACGGACGAGCGCGCCCGCAAGCGTGAGCGCGCCAACGCGGAGAAGAAGGCCCAGGTCCTCTTCGACCAGGCCAACAAAATGCGCGCCAAGGCCACCAAGGCCGTCGCCGCGCAGAACATGGCCAAGCGTGCCGAACGTCTGCTGGGCGGCCTCGAAGCCGTGCGCGCGACCGACCGCGTGGCAGCCCTGCGCTTCCCGGATCCGTCGCCCTGCGGCAAGACCCCGCTCACCGCCGATGGCCTCAGCAAGTCGTACGGCTCGCTGGAGATCTTCACCGACGTCGACCTCGCGATTGACCGCGGCTCCAAGGTGGTCATCCTGGGCCTCAACGGCGCCGGCAAGACCACCCTCCTGCGCATGCTCGCCGGCGTCGACAAGCCGGACACCGGCGAAGTCGTGGCGGGCCACGGCCTGAAAGTGGGCTACTACGCCCAGGAGCACGAGACGCTCGACGTGGACCGCACCGTCCTGCAGAACATGCGTTCCTCCGCCCCGGACATGAACGACGCTGAAGTACGGAACATCCTGGGCTCGTTCCTGTTCTCCGGCGACGACGTCGACAAGCCTGCCGGTGTGCTCTCCGGCGGCGAGAAGACCCGACTGGCGCTAGCCACCATCGTGGCCTCGAGTGCGAACGTGCTGCTCCTCGACGAGCCCACCAACAACCTCGACCCCGCCAGCCGCGCCGAAATCCTCGGGGCCCTGAGCAACTACACCGGCGCCGTCGTCCTCGTGAGCCACGATGAAGGCGCCGTCGAGGCACTTAACCCGGAGCGCGTCGTACTGTTGCCCGACGGCATCGAGGACCACTGGAACGAAGACTACCTGGACCTGATCACGCTGGCGTAAGGGTTAGCGGACGGGCATCTCTTCGGCGCCCGTGATTCGCTGCAGGTCTTCGTAGCCGATCGAGAACATCGAGTTGTGGTCGCCTGCCCCTGCCCAGAGGACGGGGTGGACCGCCAATGACTCATCCAACAGGGTCCGGATCCGTTCCGGGTGGCCTACCGGGGCCACGCCGCCAACTTCCTGGCCCGTGTGTTCCAGGACGAATTCGGGGGAAGCACGGCGGATTGTGCCGGACCTCAGTTGCGCGGCCACTTTCCCGACATCGACCCTGGCTGCCCCGCTGGCCAGGATGAGCAACGGAGCGCCGCCAAGGTCGAACACCAGGCTGTTGGTGATTGCCGCGACGTCGCAGCCCAGCGCGGCGGCCGCAGCTGCGGCGGTGGGGACTTTCGTAGCGAACACCGTCACGGTGTCCTGCGCGCCAAGAGCAGTGAGCGCGCGCTTCACGTTTGCCACAGGTTCCGGGATGGCCTCAGCGCTCATCCGTCAGTAGCCCCGGGCGTCCAGAATGGCGTCTTCCTCTTCCTCCGCCGTCGCGTTCTTGCGCTTCCGGGGAGCAGGACGACGGCGGGCCACCGGGCCGCTGGAGTGCAGGAACACGCCCTCGGCGGCTTCGGCTTCGGCGTCCTCCGCGTCGATCGCGGCGTTGCGGGCCTGCTGCCGGGCCGCATAGCCGAACCCGACGAACATCAGCACACCGAACGCGAACCACTGCAGGGAGTAGGACAGGTGGGTTCCCTCATCGGTGGACGGTTTGGGGAACGGAAACGGCATGTCCTGCACCGCGGGTGATTCCGAGGCGAGCTGCCCGTAGGCGCCTGTCAGGAGCGGATAGCCAAGCTGGGTGGAATAGGCGGTGAGGTCTATCGAGGCCAGCTGTCCGTCCGGGGCGCCGCGTTGAAGCTCGGCCTCGGCCGGCTTGAGGCGGGCAACCACGGTCACCGGTCCCTGCGGCGGGGCCGGCACCGAGTCGGGCCGGCCCGGGGTGTTGTTGCCGATGGGCAGCCAGCCGCGGTCAATGACGACGGTTTCGCCGGAATCGAGCTTGAACGGGACCACCACTTCGTAGCCGGGCTGGCCGTTGAGCGGGCGGTTGCGGACGATGCGCTGGCCGGCGACGTCGTAGGTGCCGTTCAGTTCCACCTGGGTCCATTCGCGCTCCGGATCGAGCCGGCCGAACTGGTCCCGGACATCGGCGAAGGGCACGGGGGTGGCGGAGTAGTTGGAGACCACCCGGTTGATTTCGGCCAGGGTTTCGGCGCGACGGTCCATCTGCCACCGGCCCAGGCCCACGCAGCCGGCAGCGAAGATCGCGGCCAGCAGCAAGTACCCCAGCCATTTACTGGAGAAAAGAAAGCGGTACATTCAGCCGATCCTGCCTGACGGGTCGAGGGGCACGGTGACGTCGAGGGCCACCGTCTCTTTCCACAGCCCGCGGGTCTGCAGGTAGTCCTCGAGCCAGGCGCGGTGCTCCCCGCATGCCAGCCAAATCTTGCGGCGTTCCGGGGAGTGGATCTTGGGGTTGTTCCACAGCAGTTGCCATTCCGCCACGGCGCGGCAGGCCTTGCGGGAGCAGACAGTGCCCGGGGCCGCGGCGGTGTCGCCGCCGGTCCCGGCCAGGTCAAAGAGGTTCATGAAGCTGCCCGTCCGTGGTTGTCGTCGTCGTTCTCATCATCGATCAGCTCGCCTTGCAGCAGCGTCGCCGAGGCGTCATCGGCGGTGTCAGGGTCAGGCCCGGCCGGCACTGCAGGGGAGTCCAGCTCGGCCAGCGGTGCATAGTCCAGGAGGGAGTCGCTGTGGACTTCCGCCTTGTCGCTGCCGTTGGCGATCACCACCGCAACCCAGGGCAGGAACACGGCCCCAAGCACGGGGATGAGCTTGAACCAGCCGTCCACCATGAAAATCAGGACCAGGCAGACCATGCGGATGCCCATGGCGACAGCGTACTTGATCATCCGCTCGCGCATCTCGTCCGAGTGCGCGGCAGCGGCGTCCGTAATGCTGTGCACTTCGGTACCGCCGGACTCGGCGTCCGGCCTCCCGGGCACAGGAACACCGGGTCGGTTTTTGAGTGTCACGGCTGTTAGATCACGCTCCCAAGGCTTACTGCAATTCTCTCACCATCGGCTGACCCGCCCAAACGGGTGCGAACCGGGCGCTAAGATCGGAGGCAGGAAAAATCCAGCCCCCAGCGCGGCCCTCCCTGCCGCAGAATCCCGGAGCCCCATATGTCTGAGACACCCACCACCGGCCGCAGCGTTCTGATCACCGGCGGGAACCGGGGGATCGGCCTGGCCATCGCCGAGTCCTTCCTGGCCAACGGCGACAAGGTGGCGGTGACCTTCCGCAGCGAATCGCCGCTCCCCGAGGGCATCCTGGGCGTCAAGGCGGACGTCACCGACGAAGCCTCCGTCGACGCCGCGTTCACGAAAGTCGAAGCCGCCCACGGCCCCGTGGAAGTGCTCGTCGCCAACGCCGGCATCACCAAGGACACCCTCCTGATGCGCATGAGCGAGGACGACTTCACGTCCGTGATCGACACAAACCTCACGGGTGCCTTCCGGGTCATCAAGCGCGCGTCCAAGGGCATGATCCGGGCGCGCAAGGGCCGCGTGGTGCTGATTTCCTCCGTTTCCGGCCTGTATGGCGCGCCGGGCCAGATCAACTACTCGGCTTCCAAGGCCGGCCTGGTGGGCATCGCGCGGTCGCTCACCCGCGAGCTCGGGGCGCGCGGGATCACCGCAAACGTGGTGGCGCCGGGCTTCATCAACACCGACATGACGGCTGAGCTGCCCGAGGCCACGCAGAAGGACTACCTGACCAAGGTCCCCGCCGGGCGCTTCGCCGAGGCGTCCGAGGTCGCCAACGTGGTCCGCTGGATCGCCAGCGACGAGGCGTCCTACATTTCGGGGGCGGTTATCCCGGTCGACGGCGGCCTCGGCATGGGCCACTAGGCCCGGTCGGCGGCGGGCGCCGCAGGCA
>Ga0213841_1000989_pt1 | contig 18261 bp, 18 predicted proteins | sample SWPATP23_FD_160125 | JGI IMG/M metagenome (GOLD analysis project Ga0213841, IMG submission 160125) | Coastal seawater microbial communities from Marineland, Florida, United States - SWPA TP2 #3 | ecosystem: Environmental > Aquatic > Marine > Coastal | place: USA: Florida | collected 2016-08-14 | reverse complement strand
GGACGGCGATAGCCCCAAATCCATTTTTCCGGCACCCGCAGGATCAGCAGCGCCGGGAAACAGACCAGCAGAAGCAAGATGATCGGCACGCCACGGCGCAACGCGCGCAGCCATCCGGCGATTGTAATCGGGCTGTCCAGCGGCACCTCGCCATCATCCCAGATCGTCACCGCCGCGCCCCTTTGGCGTAGAGCCCAAGCTGTTTCTGCGAAACGCGCTTTACATCCGTCAGCAGGCAGATGTCAGTGGTGTTGAAGGGGTGGTCGATATACGCCCCCTCGCCCACGAATCCGCCCATCTTGATATAGCCCTTGATCAGCGCCGGCATCGCGCGGGTCGCAGCAACCCGGTCCAGATCGGCCTCTGCAATCAGGTCCATGCGCTGGAAATGATCCTCCCGCGCCCGCACCCGGATATCCTCGGGCGCAAGATAGCGATGATGCAGCAGCGACAGCGGCCCGGCAAAGGCGCTGGCATCGGTGCCGTGAAACGAGGCCACGCCGAACATCAGGTCGATCCCATGGTCTTCCACATAGGCCGCCAGCCCGTTCCACAAATGCAGCATCGCCGTGCCGCCGCGATAGTCGGCATGAACGCAGGATCGGCCCAGTTCCAGCAGCTTGAGCGGTCCGTTTTTCAGCACCGACAGATCATATTCGTCATCGCAGTAAAACTGCCCGGCAGCGGCGGCCTGATCCTCGCGCATCAGGCGGTAGACGCCCACGCATTGGTTTGCCTGCCGCGTGCGGTCCATCAGCATCAGGTGATCAAAGAACGGATCGAAGCGGTCGGCCTCTCGCCCCGCGGCGTGATCCACCATGTCGCCATCGCCGCCCAATTCCCGCACGAACACGTCATATCGCAGGGCTTGGGCCTGGTGCAGATCGTCTGCGGTTTCCGCCAGCCGCAGCTCAAAATGGGTGTCGTCGATAACCATGCTCTGCCTGCTGAACCTCCTGCGCGCGGGGTAAGCGATTGCCCCCGGCTTTGCAACTGCGGGCGGGCCTCTGTGCTGCTTTGTTAGGAAACTGTTAACCGCGCCCGGGATAGCGTCATCAGGCAGCAGACCTGAGGGGATCAGAACTCGATGACAAGGCCCACACGCTCTCCGTTGATCACCACCTTGCCGGCATGTTCGAAATTCACGGTGATCCGGCCCGCGATGTTCGACTGCACCTGCCCAAGCCCCCAATCGGGCTGGCCCGGGTGGCGCACCAACATGCCGGGTTCCAGCATCGCATTCAGATCATTGACCATTTCCGGGGGCCTTTCGTGATGGATGACCGCCATGATTTCCCTGCGCCCGAGCTTGCCGAACTGGTGGGATCGCGGCTGTGTCATGACCTTGTAAACCCGCTGTCCGCAATTTCCAACGGGATGGAGCTGATTGGCCTGTCGGGCGCGCCCCGCACCCCAGAACTGGATCTGATCGGCGGGGCCATCGCCGAGGCTATGGCGCGCATCCGTTTCTTCCGCGTCGCCTTTGGCACCGCGCGGGGGGACGAAACCCTGTCGGAAAGGGAACTGCGCGATATCCTTGCCGCGATCTATGGCACTGGCCGCCTGTCCGTTGACTGGCACATTAGCGGCGACCTGCCCCGGCGGGATGCGAAACTGGCGTTCCTGCTGCTCAATTGTTGCGAAACCGCCTTGCCGCTTGGGGGGACCCTGACGATCCAGCAGGACAGCGCGGGATGGGAGGTTACGGGCGAAGGCCGCAAGCTGATGATTGAGCCAGAGAATTGGGGGCTGCTTGACCCACCCGCCTTATCGCCGACCTCTCCGCCCCCGTCGCGGGTGCAGTTTGCCCTGTTGGCAAAGGAAGCGCGCCAGCGTCGGTTGCGCCTGGCCCAGATGCCAGATCCGGCCGACCAGAGAGTGAGCGTTCGTGTGCAACCCGCCTAGCTGACCGGGGTTAAACCGGCCCTGAAACGGCGCATGTTCTGACGGTAGTGTTCTGCCGAGGCCAGGATACGGGCCTGCCAGGTCTCATCCAGCGTTCGCACCACTTTGCCCGGCGCGCCCATCACCATGGAAAAATCCGGGATCACTTTGTTTTCGGTCACCAGCGCCCCGGCCCCGATCAGACAGCCCTTGCCGATGGTGGCCCCGTTCAGAACCGTTGCCCCCATCCCAATCAGGCTGCCATCGCCGATAACGCAGCCATGCAGCATGGCCTTGTGACCGATGGTGCAATTGGCCCCGATCACAAGGGGACAGCCCGGATCGGTGTGCATCACGGTGTTTTCCTGCACATTCGACCCGGCCCCGATGCGGATCTCCTCGTTATCGCCGCGCAGGGTGCAGCCGAACCAGATAGAGGCCCCGGCCTCCATCACCACATTGCCGATCACATTGGCATCGGGCGCGATCCAGGTGTCTTCCTCAATTCGGGGGGCAAGGCCATCCAGGGCGTAAATCATTGTTCATCCTCCTGAAACTCTGATTGCAGCCCACGCACGAATCCCACCAGCCCTGGCTGTTGCGGCTGGCGCAGGCGTTCGGCGCTGACGATGGTTTTCAGCCGCTCAAACGTCGCATCCAGATCGTCGTTAACAAGAACGTAATCATAGCCGTCCCAATGGCTGATCTCGTCCCAGCTTTTCTGCATCCGCTTCTGGATCACCTCTGGCGCATCCTGCCCCCGGCTGACCAGACGGCGGCGCAGCTCCGCGATGGAGGGCGGCAGCACGAAGATCGACAGCACATGATCGCGAAGTTTTGAGACCTTGATCTGCTGCGCGCCCTGCCAGTCGATGTCAAACAGCACATCGCAGCCACCCTCGATCGCCTCTTTCACCGGGGCCATGGGCGAGCCATAGAAATTGCCGAAAACATGGGCATGTTCCAGCATCGCACCATCGCGAACCATATCCTTGAACGCGCTTTCGGTCAAAAAATGGTAATCCTTGCCGTCCACCTCGCCCGGGCGCGGTGCGCGGGTGGTGGCAGAGACCGAGAAGCTGAGCGTCGGGTCCCAGTCCATCAGCCGCTTGGCCAGCGTCGATTTTCCGGCCCCGGAGGGCGAGGACAGAATGATAAGAAGGCCGCGGCGGCTGTCGGTCTGGGGCATGGTCACTCCACGTTCTGAACCTGCTCGCGCATCTGATCAATCGCGACCTTGAGGTCAAGCCCGGTCTGGGTCAGGGCCGCGTCGTTGGACTTGGAGCAGAGGGTATTCGCCTCTCGGTTGAATTCCTGCATCAGAAAATCGAAGCGCCGCCCGACAGGGCCGTCGGCCGTCAGCAACGCACGCGCGGCGGGGATATGGGCGTTGGCCAGGCGGTCGATCTCCTCGGTCACATCGGATTTGACCGCTTGCAGCGCCAGTTCCTGCGCCAGCCGGTCGGGGTCCATACCGTCGGCGGTATTGAGGATTTTCGCCAAATTCTCCGCCAGCCGGTCGGCGGCTGTTCCCTTGCGCGCCTCGGCCTGGGCTGCGGCCTGGGTGACCAGTGGGGCCATGGCGTCGATCTGGTCGCTCAGCGTCTGGTGCAGGGCCGTCCCTTCCTGGGCGCGAGAGGCCAGGAAGGCCGCCAGCAGCGCGTCAAATTCGGCCAACAAGATTTCGTCGGGCGGAAAGCTGTCCTCGGCCCCGTTGCCCGCCATGACCCCCGGCAGGGTCAGGATGCGGGCGGGGTCGGCGGCGGCCACCGGCAGGCCTTGCGCCTCGGCGCTGCGTTGAACATGGGCCAGCGCCGACAGGGACGCGGCCAGCGCGCTGTCATCAATCGACAGGGTCGCGCCGCTGTCCTCACGGGTGATCCGCAGGTTCAACGTCACTGATCCGCGCGCGATGGCCTTCTTCATCCGGTCCCGCAAGGCGATGTCGAGCCGCCCAAGGCGGTCGGGCAGCCGCACCCGCATATCAAGCCCCCGGCCATTGACACTGCGCAGCTCCCAACTGCGCAGGACACCATCGGATGCCACGTCGCGCGCGGCATAGCCTGTCATCGAATTAACCACTTAAGATTTTCCCCCCTGCTCGTCGAATTGTCTGGATGTTATTAAGGGTTGGGTAAGGATATCCGGCACAGCGTTAACACAGAAGCGAATTTGACGCCAAGGCCGGGCAACCACCAACCGGGGGCCAGATTGCAGGAGCGGAAGATGAAAACCTGTTCAGATCAGCCGCGAAACGTGGTGGCCCTTTGGCAGCGGCGGGATCGGCAGATGGGGTCTATTGTCGGGACTGTCGTGAACCATTGGACCAACCTGCGCCACGGCGATGAAGTGCCAAGGCGCGCGGATCTGGACCCGCAGGCGCTGGCCTCGGCCCTGCCGAACAGCTTTCTTCTGGAACAACCGCGGCCCGATGTGGTCCGGTTTCGCCTGGCCGGCCAGCATCTGCACCACACGATGGGGATGGATGTGCGCGGTATGCCCCTGCGGGCCTTTTTCGAAATAGCGGACCGTAAGCGGTTGATGGACATGGTCAATCGCGTCTTCACTACCCCCGCGATCCTGGACCTTGAACTGGTCTCGGACGCGCAGGGGCGGGCCACGCTGGAGGGGCGCATGTGCCTGCTGCCCTTGCGGGGGCCCGACGATCGGGTCAATCGCGCCATCGGCGTGCTGGCCACGGACGGTCTGATCGGGCTGCCCCCGCGCCGATTCCGTATCCGGCACAGCCATCTGTCCGCCCTGACGCCGGGCGACAGCCCGCCCATACCAAAGGGCAGCGTCGCCCTGCCTGGTGATCGCGCCCGGCCCGACCTTCGGGTACTGCAGGGTGGCAAGGCCTGACCGGTGCCACTGTACCGTTAACCTTGGGTCCCAGGATGCTTTAGGTGGTCTGGTTAACGAAAACGCCCCAGATCCAGATCGGAGCCGGGGCGCTTCACATCAGACGTTAACCAGTTTCACCCGGCAACAGCGGCGGCGCTGCGTCCGTTCAGGCCAAGCTCCTCGGCCACAAGGAAGGCCAGTTCCAGCGACTGAGAGGCATTGAGCCGCGGGTCACATGCGGTGTGGTAGCGATCCGACAGGTCCTCATCCGTCACCGCCCGCACGCCACCGGTGCACTCTGTCACATCCTTACCGGTCATTTCGAAATGCACACCGCCCGGAACGCTGCCCTCGGCGCGGTGAATCGCAAAGAACTCCTGCACCTCACGCAGCACCGAATCGAAGGGCCGGGTCTTATAGCCGGACGCCGCCTTGATCGTATTGCCGTGCATCGGATCGCAGGACCAGACCACATTGGCGCCTTCGGCCTGGACGGTCTTGATCAGGCGCGGCAGGTGATCGCCCACAGATCCGGCCCCGAACCGCGCGATCAGGGTCAGGCGGCCCGCCTCGTTTTTGGGGTTCAGCTTGGCCATCAGAACCTTGAGGTCTTCCTCGGTCGTGGTGGGGCCGCATTTCAGGCCAATGGGGTTCTGCACGCCGCTGGCAAATTCCACATGCGCGCCATCGGGCTGGCGGGTGCGGTCGCCGATCCAGATCATGTGCCCAGACCCCGCCACCGGCAGGCCAGAGGTCGAATCGATCCGGCACAGCGCCTCTTCATATTCCAGCAACAGCGCCTCGTGGCTGGTGTAGAAATCGACCGTGCCAAGCTGATGCGCGGTTTCCGAATTCAGACCGGCGGCGGTCATGAAATCGAGCGCGTCGGAAATGCGGTTGGCCATGTCGCGATAGCGGTCGGCCTCATCTCCGTCGGTGAACCCGAGCGTCCAGCTATGCACGCGGTGGATGTCGGCAAAGCCGCCCTGGCTGAAGGCGCGCAGCAGGTTCAGCGTGGCCGCTGACTGGGTATAGGCCTGCAACATTTTGCCGGGGTTCGGAATGCGGGCCTCGGGCGTGAAGTCCAGCTCGTTGATGATGTCACCACGGTACGAGGGCAGTTCCACCCCGCCCTTGACCTCGGTCGGCGCGCTGCGTGGCTTGGCGAATTGACCAGCCATCCGGCCAAGCTTGACGACCGGCACCTTGGCCCCGAAGGTCAGCACAACGGCCATCTGCAACATGACCTTATAGGTGTCGCGGATCGCATCGGCGGAAAACTCGGCAAAGCTCTCGGCACAATCGCCGCCCTGCAACAAGAACGCCTCGCCCCGCGATACAGCAGCAAGCTGTGCCTTCAGTTTGCGGGTCTCTCCGGCGAAAACCAGTGGCGGATAGCAGGCAAGCTGCGCCTCAACTGCCGCCAATGCCTCTGCATCGGGATAGTCGGGCATCTGAATCCGCGGCTTTGCGCGCCAATCCGATTTCGTCCATGCCTGTGCCATAACGCAACTCCTGTCAGTGTCAGGCCCCGGTTATAGGGTGCGGAAATGCAGGGGCCAATGCGAAAATCGACCATCGGGGGGATTGCGGAACGGAATAAATGGTGGTTTCGCTAGAAAACGCGGTCAAATCACTCCGACCGCGCAGGAAAGGAAGCGCAATGGTCACTCTTCTGAATGGCGTCCCCCGTCAGCCGAAGCGCTTTATTTTCGTTTTACAGGAAAACTTCACCCTGCTCAGCTTTTCGGGGGCGGTCGATGCCTTGCGGATCGCCAACCGCCTGTCGGGCGCAGACCTGTATACGATCCTGTTCGCCGGCGAGGGGGGCGACGAAATCCGGTGCAGTTCCTTTGCGCGCATCAAGCTGGACATGGATCTGGACGAACTGGCGCGCGAGGATACCGTCATCGTCTGCGGCGGCGTCGATGTGCAAAGCGCGACCACCAAGCGGCTGATCAACTGGCTGCGGCGAGAGGCACGACGCGGGGTTGCCATGGGGGCCTTGTGCACGGCGGGCTATACGCTGGCCAAGGCGGGGCTGCTGGACGGCCGGCGCGCAACGATCCACTGGGAAAACCAGGACAGTTTTTCCGAAGAGTTTGAAGGCGTGAACCTGACGAAATCGGTCTTCGTGATCGACGGCAACAGGATGACGACGGCAGGCGGCACCGCCTCTATCGACCTGATGCTGACCCTGATTGCCACCGATCATGGCGAGGAACTGGCCAGCCAGGTCGCCGATCAAATGATCTATACCTCGATTCGCACCGACCAGGATTCGCAGCGCCTGTCGATCCCGACCCGGATCGGGGTGCGGCACCCCAAGCTCAGCCAGGTCATCCGGATGATGGAACAGAACCTGGAAGAACCGATCAGCCCGTCAATCCTTGCCCAAGAGGTTGGCATGTCCACGCGGCAGCTGGAACGCCTGTTCCGCCGTTATCTGAACCGCAGCCCGAAACGCTATTATATGGAGCTTCGGCTGCAAAAGGCGCGCAACCTGCTGATGCAGACGGATATGAGCGTGATCAACGTGGCGCTGGCCTGCGGTTTTGCCTCGCCCTCGCATTTTTCCAAATGCTACCGGGCGCATTACGACACGACGCCATACCGGGAACGCGGCGCACAGGCGAGCCGGGTGAAGGACTGACTCTAGGGCCGCCCAACCCGCGCATCCCGCCCGCCCCGCCGTTTCGCCTGCGCGGGGGCCTCCAGGCCCTGTTTCAGAACCACCGTCATCGGGTGATCCGGTGCCTCGGGCCCGTAGCGATCCAGCAGGGTGCGGATATGCGGCAACGGGTCGGGGTCGGTCAGGCTGAGCGCCCAGTCAACAAGGATCGAGCGGCATTCGCCATCGGTGATCCCCTCGATCTGATAGGCCTCTCGGATCAGGTGCTTGGGGTCGCTTGCGTCTTTCATACCGTGTCCTTCCTGCGCGGCGGCTTTGCCAGTGCGTGGGTGATAATAGCCTCACATGTGCCCCGCAGGCTTTCCGTTTTCGCGGCCAATTCGGCGCTGTCTGCGACACCCGCCTCCCGCGTGATAAAACTGCGGCCGCCTGCCCCGATCTCATCGAGGTCAAGCCGTCGGTCGGTCAGCAGCCGGGTTGCATGGTTCAGGCGGCCATAGAGGTGATGCGCGACGGCAAGGATGCGCGCGTCATCCGCGCTGATCCAACCGATGGACACGCCCGCCTCCAACTGCCCATCCACATCCCGAGCGGGCACACCCGCGATCAGAGCAGCCGTCTCTGCCAGCAATTCCACATCCTTCATCCGGCCCGGGCCGTCCTTGGCATCCAGCCCCTCGCCCACGCGCCCCGCAGCCGCCAGCCGGTCGCGCATATCCAGTGCATCTGCCACGATCTTCGCGGGATCGCGCGGGGTGGTCAGAACCTCCATGCGGATGGCTTCGATATCGGCGCAAAGCCCGTCATTGCCAGCCACCGGACGCGCGCGGGTCAGCGCCAGATGTTCCCAGGTCCAGGCCTCGGTCATCTGATAGTGGCGGAACCCTTCCAATGCGGTGGCCACCGGCCCTTGGCGCCCTGACGGGCGCAGCCGCATATCCACCTCATAAAGCTTGCCCTCGCCCGTGGGGGCCGTCAGCGCGGTGATCAGCGTCTTGGTGGCCTTGGCGAACCAGCCGCGCGGGTCCAGCGGCCGGGCACCATCCGTAAACTCCACCCCGCCGGGATCGTAGATGACCAACAGGTCCAGGTCCGACCCCGCCGTCAGCCGCCCGGCCCCAAGGCTGCCCATGGCCACGACTGCGCCACCGCGCCCCGGTGCCGGACCATGGCGGCGCGCGACCTCGTCGCAGACGCGGGGCCACAGCGCGGCCAAGATCACCTCGGCCAGCATCGAATACTGAACGCCCGCCTCCTCGGCATGGATCAGCCCGCGCAGATGATGCACGCCAACGCGGAAATGCCATTCCTTCAGCCAGCGCCGGGTGGTGTTTAGAACGCCTTCGTAATCCAACCCGTCAAGCTGCGCGTTCAGATGCGCGGCCAGGTCGTCCCGATGCGGCCACCCGGCAAAGAAATCGCCGCCGATTACCGCATCCAGCACGGCAGAATTTCGCGACAGGTAGCGTGACAGGCCCGGCGCGGTGCCGCAGATATCGACGATCAGATCAACCAGCGGCGGGTTGGCCTCGAACAGTGAGAACAGCTGCACTCCGGCAGGCAGCCCCTTGAGGAAGCCGTCGAAATTTCCAAGCGCTTCTTCGGGGCGCGGGGTGGCTGCAAACCGCGCCAGCAGGTCCGGTTTCAGCCGCGCGAAAATCGCTTGCCCGCGCGCGGACCGAAGCGCGGGGTAGCCGGGCCAGCGTGCGACGATCTCTTCTGCCGTGCTGGACAGATCCGGCAGGTCGGTTTCAATCTTCTCGGGCTTGAAGAAAGGTTCACATAATCGGTCGACCTCTTCCAACCGGGTCTGCAAATCCGCCCTGAATTTGCCGGTATCCGCCTCGCCACAAAACCGCGCCAGCCGGTCAAACCCTTCGTCGGAATTGGGCAAAAGATGGGTCTGCGCGTCGTTGATCATCTGAACGCGATGCTCAATTTCCCGGTGCAGCCGGTAATGCCGGGTCAGCCGGTCGCGCACATCTGCGTCGATCCAGCCCTTTTCCGCCAATGCCGCCAGCGCAGGCACCGTCCCACGGCAGCGCAGGTCCGGGTCGCGCCCGCCCGATACGATCTGACGGGTCTGGGCGAAGAACTCGATCTCTCGGATACCGCCGGCGCCCAGTTTCATATTGTGGCCGTCCAGCGTGATCGGCCCGTGCAACCCCTTGTGACGGCGGATCTTTTCGCGCATCTCATGGGTGTCCTGGATCGCCGCGAAATCCAGATGTTTGCGCCAGACGAAGGGGGTCAGGTCCTTTAGAAACCGGTTCCCCGCCGCGATATCGCCCGCGCAGGGCCGGGCCTTGATATAGGCGGCGCGTTCCCAGTTGCGCCCTTCGGATTCATAATAGCGTTCGGCAGCGGCCATCGAAATGCAGACCGGTGTGACGGACGCATCCGGGCGCAACCGCAGATCGGTGCGAAAGACATAGCCATCTCGGGTGACATCGGCGAGGGCCGCAGCCATGCGGCGGGTCACCTTGATAAAGCTCGCCCGCGCCTCCATCTCGTCGCCCTGGCCAAAGCGGGTTTCGTCGAACAGCACGATCAGGTCGATGTCGGAGGAGTAGTTCAGCTCGCCCGCGCCCATCTTGCCCATGGCCAGCGCCACCATGCCCGCGCCGGTTTCGGCGTCCTCCTCAGTCATGCCGGGGATCTTGCCGCGCTGCGCTTCAGCCGCCACCAACCGGCGGATCGCCACATCGACGGCAGCATCGGCAAAATCGGTCAACAGGCCCGTGACCTGTTCCAGCGACCAGACGCCCCCCAGATCGGCCAGCGCTGCATAGAGCGCCACGCGACGTTTCAGACGGCGCAGACCGGGCGCGAGGTCATTCAGCGGAACGGCAGCGGTATCCAGCAACAATGCGCGATGCACCTGACCAGGGTCTTGCGTCAGCGCCTCGGCCAGCCATGCGCTTTCCTTGCCGATCAGCCCCGCCAGATAAGGGCTGCATCCACCAGTGCCCTCGATCAGCGGGCGCAGGTCCGGGGACAGGCCGGGCAGATGCGCCAACGCGTCGGCACCGCGATCGGGATCGAAGGGGATGGGATGGCGGGTCAGGCGGGATGCAAAGCTCATACCCTCTGTGATGGCGGGCGGGTGCTGTTTCGTCAATTGCTTGCACGTCGCAGGCCAACCGGGCAACAAGGAACCGGGAAACGGAGAGACGGATATGAGCAAAAGCCTCAAGCGCGTGGTCAGGGCCTTGGAGGAGGCCGGGCTGACAGCGGATGTGATGGAAATGGACGGCAGCACGCGGACGGCGGTCGAGGCTGCGGATCAGGCGGGATGCGAGATCGACCAGATCTGCAAATCGGTGATCTTCAGGGGCGAAGACAGCGGCGCGGCGTTGCTGTTCATGACCGCAGGCGGCAATCAGGTGGATGCGGACAAGGCCAGCGCGTTGGCGGGCGAACCGCTTGGTAAGGCCGACGCGGCGCTGATCCGCGCGCAGACCGGGTTTGCCATTGGTGGCGTCGCGCCGGTGGGGCACCTGACCCTGATCCGGGCCTGGTTCGACCCGCGTCTGTCGGCCTTTGACCGGGTCTTTGCGGCGGCGGGCACCCCGCGCCATATCGTTCCGATCACCCCGGAAGATCTGCTGCGCCTGACCGGGGCGGTTCCGGCAGATTTCACCGCCTAGAGGCGCGCCAGAACCGACCGGGCGGCGCGCAGCCCCGGCGCCTCGCCCCCTGCCCCGATGCGGTCCATTGTGACGGCCATCGCCTCGATTTGGGCGGCGCGGGTGGCCTGATCGGTCAGCAGCTTTTCCAACGCGGGCACGATCAGGTCAGGGCGGCATTCGGGTGACAGGAAGTCGGGCACATGGCGGGTGTCAGAGACCAGATTGACCAGCGTCACCGTGTCGATCAGCGCCGCCCGTTTCATCAAGAAGAACGACAGCCGGTTCATGTCATAGGCCACCACCATCGGCGTGGCATTGGCCGCCAGTTCCAGCGACACGGTGCCAGATGCCGCCAACGCCACATCGGCGGCACGAAAAGCCGCGCGTTTGTCGGCGGCGTAGCTATCTGGGGCCTCGGTCGGGTCCAGCAGAATCGGCCTGACGGGCCAGCTTTCCAGCGCCTCTTTCAACGCAGGGGCCACATGGGGCACGGTTGGCAGCACCGCTTGCAGGTCCGGCACCCGGGCGGAAAGCTGCGCCAGAACCTCACTGAAAACAGGGGCCAACCGCCCCACCTCGCTGCGCCGCGACCCGGGCAGCATCAGCAGCACGGGCGCGTCGGGGGCAATGTCATAGCGGGCGCGAAACGCGGCTGCCTCGGCCTCGCTGGCCACCGGCTCGTTCACCACCGGGTGGCCGACGAAATCGCAGGTCATGCCCGCGGCTTCCATATAGGGCGGCTCAAATGGCAACAGCGCCAGCACATGATCCACATGCCGGGCCATCTTGGCGGCGCGCCCTGCCCGCCACGCCCAGACAGACGGCGCGACATAGTGCATGGTGCGAATATGCGGCGCGGTTTCGCGAACTTGACGCGTCACCCGCAGGCAGAAATCAGGGCTGTCGATGGTGATCAGCGCGTCGGGGTTCAGCGCTACAACCGCCTCTGCCGCCTGCCGTTTCAGCGCGAAGAGATGGCGAAGCTTGGGCAGCACCTCGGCGATGCCCATAACCGCCAGTTCCTCCATCGGGAAAAGGCTGTCCAGCCCCTCGGCCTGCATCAGCGGCCCGCCCACCCCATGAAAGATCACATCCGGGTTGAGTTCCTTCACCCCCGCCATCAGCGCGGCCCCAAGCCGGTCGCCCGACGGTTCGCCCGCAATGAGGAAGAGGCTCAGCGTCATGGCGCGGCCCAAAGCGCGATGCCGGACGCCTCGCAGGCCGTTTCCACTGCGCCCCGGTCCAGGATCAGCACCGTTTCGGCAGCGATCTCGATGCCGGACAGGCCGGCCTCCGCCGCCTTCATCACGGTCGCGGGGCCAATGACGGGTGTATCCATGCGCAGATCCTGCCCCGGCTTGGGCCGCTTGACCAGCACCCCGCCCGATCCCGGCAGCGACATGCCGACGAAGCGCAGCATCGCGTCGGTGCCTTGCAGGGTCTCGATCCCGATCACTTGACCCTTGGCTGCCACGGCCCCCTGCCCCACGTCCAGAGGCCCGAGCGCGTCCAGCACAGCGCGGGCGCGGGCCGCGTCGCGGGTCTGGGCCTCTGACGCTTCACCGCTGATCGAACCCGCAGCTGCCAGATCGGGGCGCAGGTCCAGCGCGCCAACCACGCGAAACCCCTGTTCTTCAAAAATCGTGGCAATCACCCGCAGCAGCGCGTCATCACCTTGCGCCATCGCGCCCGCAACGCGGGGCATCAGCGCCATGGTTTCGGGATCCATCAGCGAGGGATCAAAGGCCGGACGGCTAAGCGCCCCGGCAAAGGCCAGTTCTTCGACACCAGCCGCACGAAGGTCGGCAAAAAGCACCCCGAACCGTTCGAACCGCGCCAGAATGTCGGGGGCGTCCTGCGGGTCGCTCTCCACACCCGCCAGCCGCACGATATGGGCTGGCCCCGCCTGCAACAGCAGCCCCGGCAGCGCGCCTGCGCCAGCAATGATTGCCCGGCCCATCCGCTTACCTCGGGGTCAGGAAAGACCGATCGGTCTGACCCATGATGAAGTCAACGATCTGGGTGACATGAGGGGACCCGGGGTTGTCTTCGGACAGTCGCCGGGCGCGATCCATGAAGGTGCCCTCGCCCTGCGCCAATTGCTGAAAGGCGGCGCGCAGGGCGGTGATCTCGGCCCGGTCGACGCCCCGGCGTTTCAGCCCCACCAGGTTCAGCCCGTCCAGTTCGCCGCGCGGCCCCTGCACCAGACCATGGGGGATCACGTCATTCGTCACCATGGATAGCGCGCCGATAATGGCCCCCTTACCGATGCGCACCCATTGGTGGATGCCGCACAGCCCGCCGATGATCACGTCATCCTCGATCACGCAATGACCCGCAACGGCAGCAGAGTTCACCACGATCACCCGGTCCCCCACCTGCACGTCATGGGCAATGTGACAACCAGCCATGAACAACCCGTCATCGCCGATGCGCGTCACACCGCCGCCGCCTTCGGTGCCGCAGTTCATGGTCACATGTTCGCGGATGCGGTTACGCTGGCCGATGATCAGCCTCGTGTCTTCACCCTTGAATTTTAGATCCTGCGGGATTTCGCCAATCACGGCAAAGGAAAAGACGGTCGTGTCATCCCCGATCTCGGTCTGGCCTGTCACCACCACATGGGGTTTCAGCACCACGCCGCGCCCCAGCACGACATCGGACCCGACCACGCAAAACGGGCCGATCTGGCAATCGGGGCCGATGCTGGCACCCGGTTCGATCACGGCCGAGCTGTGAATCTCGGCACTGGCATCAATGGCCATCGGCGCTCTCCTAGGCGGGCAGGTCCATCATCGCGGTGAACTCGGCCTCGCAGGCCAGATCATCTTCAACCTCGGCGCGGCCCACGAATTTCCAGACTTTGCCGCCGGGTTTGCCACGGATGACCGAAACATGCAGTTCCAGTACATCGCCCGGCACCACCTTGCGGCGGAATTTCACCCCGTCGATACCCATGAAGTAGACCAGCATGTTCTTGTCCGCCAGATCGGCCGAGACACCGACCATGATTGCCGCAGCCTGCGCCATCGCCTCGATGATGGTGACACCGGGCATGATCGGCACGCCGGGGAAATGACCCTGAAAATGCGGCTCGTTCATGGTGACGTTCTTGATGCCCACGGCGCTTTGGAACGGCACGATATCGCGCACCTTGTCCACCAGAAGGAACGGGTAGCGATGCGGGATGATCCGCTGGATCAGGTCGATATCGGCGGTGGTGGGCGTGTCGGCCGTCATGAAACTGCGATCCTTCTTGTTTGGCGTCTTGGTGGTAGCAACTTGGGCCGGGGCCGACAAGGCACGCTTAGGGCGCGCCCGGGATCAGGCGGTCGAGGATCGGCTCTTCCCCGCCATCGCCAAGTTCGGTGTCGATCCGTTCCAGCGCCAGTTCGGTCACATCGCCCCCATCGGCCACATACAGCACCGCCCGGGAATCGAGCACTGCCGAGGCCCCGATATCGCGCAGCAGTCCGCGCAGGATCGGGGTTGTCAGTTCCACAAATAACTGTTGCGCGGCATCCGCCTGTGCGCTTAGCCGCCGCAAGACGTCTGATTGGGCTGCCCTAATCCCCTCGACACGGGTATCGAATTCCTCGGCCAGCGGGCGGAATTCCTCTTCACTTAGGATCGCGCGCTGCTGTGTCAGGGCCAGTTCCTCTTCCAGCAGCGCGGCCTCAAGCTCTCGGTTCTGGCGCGAAAGTTCTGCCGAGGCGGCCTCGATCTCCTCCTGAACGCGTTGACCGAACAGGGATTCTGCGAACAGACGTTCCTGGTTCAATATCACGATCGCCGGTCCATCCACCCGCCCGAAGGACAGCGGTTGCGCAAATGCGGAACTGGCCCCGATCAACAGGGCCAGTCCAATCAGAATAGAATGCAGGGGCCGACGCATGGCCGCGGATCAGAACCGGGCTTCGACGGTGAAGTCAAAGCTGCGGGTCTGGTCATAAGGCTGACTGTCCAGCACGTGGCTGAAGTTGAAGCGCAGCGGGCCGATCTGCGTATCCCAGAACAGCGAGAAACCGACCGACTGGCGTAGATGCATGTCATCGTCGACGATAGTACCGCCTTCACCGATCACGTCATCCAGCCCCCAGACAGACCCGATATCGTAGAACAGGCCGCCAGAGATGCCGTATTCTTCGGGCAGGCCAAGCGGGAAGGCCGTCTCGAACCGGGCCGAGAAGTAGTAGTTGCCGCCAAGCGCATCGGTGGTTGCGGCGGCATTGTCACGCGGACCCACACCGTTGCTTTCGAACCCGCGCAGCTGACGGGTGGACAGGGCGAAGCGGTCGGTGCGGCGGCTGTTGCCGGACAGCATATTCAGCGCCCCACCTTCGATGGTCGCACGCAGCGACACTTCCTCGCGCAGGATCGAAGTTTCCGCCACGACGGCAGCACTGGTACGGATATATTCCGAGTCGCCGCCAAGACCTGCGAATTCCTGACCGAAGCTGGCGCTGAAGCCCGCCTCGGGGTTCAGACCGGTGCCGATGGTGCTGAAGGAATAGGTGTAGCCAATGGCGCTGGTCAGACGACCGCCAGCTTCTCGCTCCAGGATATCGGACGAAGTGGTCGGCACATCGAAGATGCTGTCTTCCGACAGGCGGTAGGACAGGGCCAGACGGCTGTTTTCGCTTAGCGGGAACGACACGGACGGGCTGAACCCGATGTTCCGGGTGTTGTAGGTCGCGTTTTGCTGATTGGTGGTGGTGTAGTAGGCACTGATTCCAAGGCGCAGGTCCCGGCCCAGGAAGTAAGGCTCACTGAATGAGAAGTTGAAGCTGCGCGAATCTGCCGATGTGTCGACACCGAAGTTCACCGCCTGCCCACGACCCAGGAAGTTCTGTTCCGAGAAGGTGATGGCCAGGCCGACACCGGTATCGGTGGCATAGTTCACCCCAAAGCCAAGCGACCCGGTCGGCTGTTCCACCACATCGACATCAAGCACCACCTGATCGGGGGTCGAGCCGGGGCGTGCCTGAACCTGGGCATCCGAGAAGAACCCGAGGGCCCGGATACGTTCGGCGCTTTGGCGAATGCCGCGCGGATCCAGCGGATCGCCTTCCGCGCTGGTGAACTGGCGGCGGATCACTCGGTCAAGCGTGGTTGCGTTGCCTTCGATGTCGATCCGTTCGACGAACACCCGGTCGCCGCGCGAGATGACGAATTCAATGTCCAGGGTCAGATCGGCATCGTTGCGCGTCACACGCGGCTCGATCCGGATAAACCGCAGCCCCATGCTGGAGGCCAGGGTTTCCATACGGGTGATCGTGGTATCCACCAGGCGCGGCGAATAGGTCACGCCGGGACGGATGCGCACAGTGTCCTGGAAGGGGTCGGCATCTACGTTGGACAGCTCGCTGACGGTGGTGATTTCACCGAAGGAAAAGCTCTGCCCTTCACGGATGTTGAAGGTGATGAAATAGCCGTTGCGGTCGCGGGTCAGTTCTGACGTCACGCTTTGCACGGCAAAGTCGATATACCCGCGATCCCGGTAAAAATCGGTCAGCAACTGTTGGTCAAAGGCCACCCGGTCGGCCACGAAAGTATCGGACCGGATCAACCGCCGGAACAGGCCGGCCTGGGTGCTTTCCAGAACCCGGCGCAGACGCCGGTCGGAATAGGCGCGGTTGCCGACAAAGGCGATGCGCTCGGTTTCGACGACCCGGCCTTCGGTCACTTCAAACACCAGATCGACGCGGTTTTCATCCCTGCGGATAATCGCGGGGGTCACGGTGGCGGTCAGGCGCCCCTGAAGCCGGTACGCCTCGATGATCGCGGCGGCGTCCGTTTCGGCCTGCGACGGCGAATAGACGCGCCGTGGCTGCGAACTTACGACCGTCATCAGCACATCGTCTTCGATCTGGCGGTTGCCCTCGATATTGATGCGGTTGATCGTGGGGTATTCCTGAACGATGGCAACAAGACGCGATCCGCGCGGATCCAGTTCAACGCTTTCAAACAGGCCCGAATTCTGCAGTCGCTGATAGGCGTCGTTCAACTGTGCCGCAGACAGGGCTTCGCCCGGCTCGATGGCCAGGAAGGCCAGCACCGTTGCCGGATCGACACGGTCGTTTCCTTCGACCGCAAAAGAGGTGAACCGATAGGTCTGCGCGTTGGCTTCGCCGGGCATCAGAATCAGCCCTGCCATAACAACAGCAAGAACAGCGGCAAAACGCCTGAAAATTCCGGAAAATTCCGTTTTCACATCCATCGAATCCGCCCCGCCAAGTATCTTTGCACCCCGAAGCTCTACCGCGCGAGGGGGGGCTTGTCAAAACGCGTTAACCCACGGTGTGGGAGTATTTCCCGACCGTGGCACAAGATATACATTTAATGGGCGAAAACGCGCCTGCCATGGTCAACCGACCCGCTGGCGAACGGAGCACAGGGCCCTGTCCGGGCCCCGCTGCTTATTTGCGATCAGAGAGTAACCAGCCAACCGGCCACGGTCAGGGCGCCGACGATCATGACCGGCACCAGGAAGCGGTCGATATTAACCTCGACGAAAAAGCTGAAGCTGCGGTAGCTGTCGTTGATCATTCTCATTGGTCTTGCCTCGGTCTGCTTGCGGGCGGAGTGCCCCTTGCAGTCCCGAATCTGATCCTCAATTGGGGCGGGAATTTGGCGTGGCCTTGACGCTTTTGCGAATTGTTAAGCTTTGGCAGGTATTTACCTGCGACAGCCTGTCCCGCCCATCCCTTACGGGCAGAACAGGTCATTGGTCAGGGCAAACAGCATCAGAGACAGGATCAGCGTCAGCCCCACGGTCATGAAGATCCGCATCGCCTTGTCCGACGGCGGGCGGCCTGCCACGGCCTCGAACGCGTGGAACAACAGGTGGCCGCCATCCAGAACCGGGATCGGGAACAGGTTCAGCAGACCCACGGCGGTGGACAGGACCGCGACGAACCAGAAGAAGCTGTCCAAGCCCTGGCTGGCCGCCGCGCCAGAGGTTTCGGCGATGCCAATCGGGCCTTGCAGATTGCAGCTGGAAATCGCGCCCGTGATCATGTGCCACAGCCCCGACAGAGAGGTCTGGATCACATTCACAACCGTGGCCGCGCCGCCGGTGATCGCCGCGCCAAATCCCACGCGGGTGATCTCGGGGTCGAAGAACAACCCGCCGGTCACACCGATCAGCCAGCGGGTTTCAAAACCACCCTCGGGCGAGGGCAGATCCATCCGGCGTGGGGCCAGGGTGATGTCGATCACCTCACCATCGCGCCAGACCTCCAGCGCCAGATCCCCGCCCTGAGAGGC
>Ga0213841_1000984_pt1 | contig 18499 bp, 22 predicted proteins | sample SWPATP23_FD_160125 | JGI IMG/M metagenome (GOLD analysis project Ga0213841, IMG submission 160125) | Coastal seawater microbial communities from Marineland, Florida, United States - SWPA TP2 #3 | ecosystem: Environmental > Aquatic > Marine > Coastal | place: USA: Florida | collected 2016-08-14 | reverse complement strand
GAACGTCAATCCTTGGAGTTCATCCCTCAAGCAACCGATACCCACGCCGCTTCTTCGTCGCCGACAGCTTCATCAAAGCGTTGACCGCCCTGCCCTCATCATCATGCTGTTCGACTAGCATCTGGCCACGGTAACCGATCCGACCCCATTCCCGCACCAGGCATGCGCCGCCGAAGAGATCGGGCTGAACGCTCATCCTGTAGAAGCGCCGCATGTTGAGAGACGGGTCGATCCGCTTGAGATCGACCGTCGTCGGGAACACTTCCATTTGCTGCGATACGTCGAACATGTTGTTGGTGCCTCTCTCTAGACCACAATATCAAGTGCATGGCCGTGTTTCCACAATGTTCTATCCCGAAAAGAAAGAGGGGGCTCACGCCCCCTTCTCGAATTTCATGACCGGGATGCCTAGCTTCTTGGCTTTATCGGCAAGGTTTTCCTGAATACCGGTTCCGGGGAAGACGAGGACCCCGACCGGGAGCACATTCAGGATCGCATCGTTTCGTTTGAAGGGCGCGGCCTTGGCGTGCTTGGTCCAGTCAGGCTTGAAGGCGACCTGCGTCACGCCCCGGGCCTCGGCCCACTTGGCAGCGATGAGCTCTGCGCCCTTGGGGCTTCCCCCGTGCAGAAGGACCAAATCGGGATACTTGGTCCGGACCTGGTCGAGCTTGCCCCAGATCAGGCGGTGATCGTTGAAATCGGTCCCGCCGGTGAGAGCGACCTTGGGGCCTGCGGGAAGCATCACCTCGGTCTCTGCGCGGCGCTTGGCGGCCAGGAAGTCGCGGCTGTCGATCAGCGCTGCGGTCATGTGCTGGCGGTTCACCATCGAGCCGGTGCGGGGCCGCCAGGTCGATCCCGTGTGATGGACGAACTCGGTGGCGGCGTGATCGCGCATCATGTCCATGCAGTTGCGCCGTTCAACGAGAGTCAGGCCTTCGGCCGTCAGGCGCTCGAGTTCGACGGACTTCACTTCGGAGCCGTCCTGCTCGCGCTGGAGGCGGCGCTGCGCCTGCTCGTTCTCATCGAGCGTCCGCTCGATCCGGGCCGTGGCGCGGTGGAAGAGGTTGACCTGGCCCCAGAGCACCTCTTCCAGGTCGGGTTCCATACGGGTGTCTTCCAGGGTCGCGACGAGGGCGTCGAAGATGTCGGCGACGGCGACGGCGAGGCGCTGCCCATCGGGCATCGGGCGCGGATCGGGCTCGTCAAAGGGGCGATAGCCGTAGAGCTGGAGCTCGTCGAGCGCATGGGCGGTCTGGGATGCGCTATGGGCGGGTTCATACGCGTCGTCGTGGGTATGGATCGTCATCGGTTTCTTGCCTCCGGGCCTGTCTCGTCCGCGCGTCATCCCGCGCGGTCTTCATGGGCAGACCCGAGCCGTCGGGGCGGTTGCCCCTTCACCCCGGCTTCACCGGGGCCGGAACAGCGTGGAGGAGGTCGGCAGGGAAGCTATTTGTCTCGCGATGCAAAGGCGGCTTTGCCGCCGGCGGAAATAGGTTCCCTGCCGACCTTGCAGGGGCAACCGCTTTGACGGCCTGCCCATCTCTTGAAGGCCGCTCGGGTGACGGGTGGATGCGCAAGGCCCGGGATGGGGTGAGGACGACGATCCAGAGCCACGACTGGGATGCTGCCCCCTGCCCCGCACTCCCAGCCCCCCCTGCGCGATGCAGCTCAGCTGGGCAGGCGATGCCGATCCTCTGGCCCGATCTGACCTGCCAGATGCTGGCGCAGCGCGTCCTTGCCGTTCGCGCGAAGATCATCGTTGAAATCCCCGAGCCGCGGTTCCAGCACTTGGCAACCAATCCCGACCTCGGAGGCTCTGGCGCTCAACCTCCCTGCCGCTCGTTGCCCGGCCGGATCGCGGTCGATGGCGATGTAGAGGCGCTGGAGCCCCTCCGGCAGCAGGACCGCCCCGAGGTGTCCCGACGAGAGCGCCGCCCAGACGGGAAGGCCGGGGGCCGCCTCGGACAGGGACAGCATGGTCTCGATGCCCTCGCCGACGACGAGGATGTCATCCTGCGGGGTAAGCCTGACGGCATTGCCGAGGAGGTGACCCATAGCCCGACGCTGTGGATTCACTGCCGCCTTCCCCTGTCCGTCAGGCGCCAGCCAGGTGCGATGCACGCCCTGCACGGCCCCTGCCCCATCGGTGACCGCGGCGATCATCGCCGGTCTGGGGCTGCTCTTGGTCTGCCCCTCTTCCCGATGCCAGCACTTCGGGTGGAAGCGTAAGGCACCGTTCGCGCCAAATTGGGTAATGCCCCGGGAACGGAGGTAGGTCTCGGCAAGCGTGCCTGTGATCGGGTTCGAGGCCGCGAACAAACGCGACGCGGCCGCTGGTGTCCCACCCGGGCTCTTGGTCTTCCTTGGACCGGTCGCTTCAAGGAGAACCGGCTGCGGACGGCCAAGATGCGCTCGGGCCTCGGCGAGAAGATCGGGGAAGCGCGTGATCCCCGTCCGGGCGCGGATGATGTCCAGGAGATCGCCATGCTCGCCTGTGGCCCCATCCGTAAACTTGCCCGCTGCCCCTGGTCCCGACGCAGGGCCCGTCAACCGCACGAAGAGCGACCGGCCGGGGTTGTTCTGCAGATCGCCGACGATCCAGTAGGATCCTTCCCGCCGTCCGGCGGGAAGGTAGGCACGACAGACGCCTTCGGCATTTTCTGCCAGATCGCGCACGAGGTCTTCGGTCTCGGAATACATGGGTCAACAACCACCGCGATCATGTAGCCTTGCAACAGGACAACGTGCAAGCAGACGATCCAGTATCGCGACGCCATCGGCGTCGGTCGGGCAGAACAGCCGAAGCTTCCAACTGATGATCTCCGAGAAGAAGCCATCGGCCTTGAGCCGATCCTTGGCTGCCTCCGAGAAGCCCGACAGTTCAATCCGGTTCGCGCCCATGACGCGCGAGCGGTGCAATTCCATCCCTTCGGACAGGCACACCACGGTCTTGCCCTCCAGAACGAGGGCATGGACCTGCGCGGCCGAGAGCTTGGGCGCATCGGCGGCCAGCGTGGTCGCGACCCAGGCAGGCGAGACGCGGCGGCCGATGATGCGCTGCCCGTTATCGGTCTGCAGGCGGTAGACGCGGGTTTCATCCTGGGGAAGCTGCTTCCAGATCGGCAGCAGCAGACCTGCCACGATGTGCAGCGTGGACTCTGAGAACTCCGGCATCTCGGCCAGTTCCGCAGTCCACGCCGCAGTGAAGGCCGCGCGGTCGGCCTCGAGCCAGTGGGTGTCCTCCATGACCTTGGCCGGGACCGTGATGGCATCAAGCGGGCGGATCAGGCGCAGGCGCGGCTCAATGGTCCCATCGTCCAGCATGTGACTGGTGGCGGGAACCTGTACGGCAGCCCGGCCCGAGCGGCTGTTGACCAGAAGCCGCGATTTGGGGCCATCCAGCCAGTCGAGCGCATCAAACAGCGACAGCGGCTTATTGAGGCGCTTTTCCGCGATGGTGAGAAGCTGGGTTTCCGCGCCGGAGCCCGGATGGGTGTAGATGACCTGTGCGTCGGTCACCCGAAAGCTCTCGGCACGTAAGGTTTCCAGCCCAAGATCATACACCCCGGCGGCGATGGCGCCCTCAATTCGCTGATCGAGCAGCTCCTCGAAACCCGCGAACAGCACGGCCTGCATGTCGATCGTCAGCGCCAGAAGGCGATTGAGGAAGGTCGTGATCGGCGGCAGGTCATCCTTCAGCCCGTTATCATCGGTCAGGCTGAGCCCGGTCGCATCCTCGAAGGCTCCGAGCGAGCAGCCCGCCACATCGCCGCGATAGATGCGGCGGTAAAGCTGGCGCAGGGAGTCGCGGGCGTAGGTGCTCTCGAGGTTGTCCTCGGGGCGGAACAGCCCTTGCCCGCCGGTCTGGCGCTGGCCGCGCGTGATGGCACCAAGCGTGTCGAGACGGCGCGCGATGGTCGACAGGAACCGCTTCTCCGCTTTGACATCGGTGGCCACTGGTCGGAACAGCGGCGGCTGCGCCTGATTGGTGCGGTTGGTGCGGCCAAGGCCCTGGATCGCCGCATCTGCCTTCCAGCCGGGTTCCAAGAGGTAGTGGACCCGCAGGCGCTGGTTCTTCGCCCCGAGATCGGCGTGATAGCTGCGCCCGGTGCCGCCGGCATCCGAGAAGATCAGGATGCGCTTCTGGTCATCCATGAAGGCGGCGGTTTCCGCGAGATTGGCAGACCCCGCCCGGCTTTCGACGACGAGCCGCGCCAAATGACCCTCGCCCTTGCGCACGATGCGCCGCGAGCGGCCCGTCACTTCCGCCACCAGATCTGTGCCGAAACGCTGGACGATCTGGTCGAGCGCCCCGGGCACGGGCGGCAGCGAGGCCAGATGCTCGATCAGCGCGTCGCGCCTCCGGGCGGCCTCGCGGCATTCGACCGGCTGGCCTTCGCGCGTGACCGGGCGCGAGGAGAGGTTGCCTTCGCTATCGGTGAAGGGCTCATAGAGCTGCACCGGGAAGGAATGGGCGAGGTAGTCCAGGCAAGCCTCTCTTGGCGTGATATCCACCCGCAAATCGTTCCACTCGTCCGTGGGGATCTCCGACAGGCGGCGCTCCATCAGCGCCTCACCTGTCGAGACGATCTGGATGACAGCCGCATGGCCTGCGGTGAGATCAGCGTCGATGGCGGCGATCAGGGTGGGGACTTTCATCGAGGTCAGCAGATGGCCGAAGAAGCGCTGCTTGGCAGACTCGAAAGCCGAGCGCGCGGCGGATTTGGCCTGCCGGTTCAGCGTGCCACTGTCGCCCGTGATGTTTGCAGCTTCCATCGCGGCGGCCAGGTTGTTGTGGATGATGGCGAAGGCCCCGGCATAGGCATCGTAGATGCCACGCTGCTCCGGCGTCAGCGCATGTTCCAGCATCTCGTATTTGACGCCGTCATAGGACAGCGAGCGCGCCGTGTAGAGGCCAAGCGACCGCAGATCGCGGGCCAGGACCTCCATCGCGGCAACGCCGCCAGCTTCGATAGCTTGCACGAATTCCGCGCGCGTCGCGAACGGGAAATCCTCGCCGCCCCAGAGACCGAGACGCTGCGCATAGGCGAGGTTATGGACCGAGGTCGCCCCCGTGGCCGAAACATAGACCACGCGGGCATTGGGCAACCTGTGCTGCAGACGCAAACCCGCCCTGCCCTGCTGCGAGGCCGTGACATCGCCGCGCTCGCCTTTCGATCCAGCGGCGTTGGCCATGGCGTGGCTTTCATCGAACAGGATCACCCCGTCGAAATCCGCCCCAAGCCAGTCGACGATCTGGTCGACCCGGGACTTTTTTGCCCCCCGCTCTTCGGAGCGCAGCGTCGCATAGGTGGTGAACAGAATGCCCTCGGAGAGCGGGATGTCGCGGCCTTGGGCAAAACGCGACAGCGGCGTGACCAGCAGCCGTTCCTGGCCAAGGGCAGACCAGTCGCGCTGAGCGTCCTCGAGAAGCTTGTCGCTCTTCGAGATCCAGAGCGCCTTGCGCCGACCTTGGCACCAGTTGTCGAGCAGGATACCGGCGGATTGGCGGCCCTTGCCCGCGCCAGTGCCATCGCCAAGGAAGAAGCCACGACGGAAGCGGACGGCGTCCGTCGCATCGTCGGGCGCGGCCGAGACCATGTCGCCGGTTTCATCGACAGTCCACGAGCCGGCGAGATACGCGCCATGCGCCTCGCCCGCGTAGATCACGGTCTCGAGCTGCGCGTCGGACAGCAGGCCACAGCACTTGACGGCGGCGGGCAGCTTAGGGCGATAGGTCGGTTTCGGGGGCGCGACTGAGGCCATGGCGGCAGATTGCACCAGCTTGGTCGGGTGCGGTGCCGCTCCGGGGATGTCGATCGCCTGCAGGCGGAAGGTCTCATAAATGGCATCCGACAGGCGCGCGCTGGTATCATCCTCGGTTGCATCGCGCAGGCTGTAAGCGAGGTCGGCGGCGGCAGTCGGCGCAGCGGTGGTGGTGGCGGGTGTTGCTGGCGTGGCGCGCGATGGGCTGATGGCTGCGCGCGTGGTGCGGGCAAGATTTCCCGGAAAGGGGGAAGAAGGGCCCTGCCCGGCGGGTGCGACCTGCGCCAGCGCAAGGCGCGGGGGGACATGGGTAGTGATCAGCGACAGCAGGCTGGCGACATCAGGCGAAATCGGGCGCGCCAGATCGGCGGTAATGCCGCCCGCCTCGCCACCGCGGCATTTGTCGAAGACCGAAATCCGCGTCTCGAAGCTGGTGCCGTGCTTAGCAAAGGCGGCGCCGGACATGGCGCCGGTGAACACCAGATGGGCCGTCTCGGTCAGGCGATGGAAGGTTTCCGCCCAGGCGGGTGCATCCGGCGCGAAACTGGCACCGGTGATGGCAACCAGCCGTCCGCCGGGGGCCAGACGCGCAAGCGCCGAGCGCAGATGCCGGGCGGTCGCCTCGGTGGTGCGACCATCGACATTGGCCACCGCCGAGAAGGGCGGGTTCATCAGGATGACGCTCGGGCGCAGGTCCGCGTCAAGATGATCGTCGATCTGCGCCGCGTCAAAGCCCGTGACAGGCCGGCCCGGAAACAGGCGACGGAGGAGATCAGCGCGGGTGTCGGCAAGCTCGTTCAGCGCGAGACTGCCGCCCGCGAGTTCCGCGAGGATCGCCAGAAGGCCTGTTCCGGCCGATGGCTCCAAGACCAGATCATGCGCAGTGATCTGTGCTGCAGCCATTGCGGCCAGCCCCATGGGCAGCGGCGTCGAGAACTGCTGGAACCGCTCCATCTCCTCGGACCGCCGCGTATGGGTCGGCAAAAGGCCGGACACCTTGGCAAGGATCGGCAGCAGCGCTGCGGGCGAGCCCGCCCGCGCCAACAGCGCGCGGCCAAACGTACGCAGGAACAAGACCAGCGCTGCCTCGCCCGCTTCATAGGCCAGCTTCCAGTCCCAGGCGCCGGTCGCGTCAGAGCCGCCAAAGGCGCGCTCCATCTCAAGGCGCAGGCGCAGCGCGTCGATCTGGAAACCCTGCGCCAGATCAGTCTGTAGCGCTTCGGCCACGCTCAAGATCGCAGCGGCCGTATCGAGGGACGGGATGGGGGCGACAGGCGCAAGCGCGCGCTCGGTCTCAAAAGGGGCGTGATGGGTCATAGGGAAACTCCGGAATGAGGAACAGGATCAGGCCCGGACACCCTCTTTCGGGCACCCTCAGGCCTGACCCTCCCCGGCCCTCCTCTTCCTCTCAAACCCCATGTTCTGCGCAGGCGGCTTGCTTTTGTTCCTGTTATGTTCTCTATTGAGAGCCAAGCTAAGAAGGGAGATCCCCGATGGAAAACACCACTTACGCCCTGCCCGCGACGCCAAAGCAGATCGCCTATGCGCGCGCTCTGGCCCTGCGCAACCAGACGCTTTTGCCATGGGAGGTTCAGCAAGACCTGCGCGCGCTCAGCGCCTGGATTGACGCGCAGGCCAGGCTGAAGCCGGGCGCGCAGGACAGCCGCCCGACATCCAAACAGGTTGCCTTCGCCGAGCGCCTCGCCCGGATCAAGCGCCGCGCCGTGCCGGATGAGTGTTTCCGCGACAAGGGGCTGATGTCGAAGTGGATCGACGGGAACAAGTGAGAGTGATCAGCTGAAAGTCAGTGTAGGGCGCAAAGCCTTGCTCGTGGAAGCTTTGGCGTAAAAACCGACTTGTGCGCTGAGCTTTAGAAACAGCGAGCATTCAATGGGAACAGCTTAGGGCTCCGACAGTGTCACGTTCGAAAGCAGATACTCCTCAAGTCGTTCGACCACTCTCAGGCAATAATCTGCAAACCGCTTCACATCCTCACCAATCAGCGTGACGGTCTCACCCGGTTCGTGATCTTCTGAGAAGCTCGCATAGTGTTCGTCTGCCACGCCGAGATTGTGGCCGAGAACGTGGCGCTTTTGAATGTTCAGACGCAGATTTTCGATTTCGAGATCGTTCAGGCCGTCAAATGGGTCGATCCCAATCTTGGCAAACACACTCCTACCACGGTCAACATTCTGGAAAGCATTGCCGATCGCTTTTTTGCCGATGAGTTTTTCGACCCTCTCGGGCAGATGCGTGCGAACCAAGTACGCATGAACCGTCTTCAGCGTCGCTTCAAAGGCGGTCAGAACATCTTCATGCGCGTTCCCCATGACGCGATAGGCAATCTCGCTTCTACCCTGTTCATCGAGGTCATCTGCCAGAGCAATCTGCTCTCCAACAATCTCAACCTCGCGACGAAAATGCATCGCTACGTTCGGTGCTCCGCAATCGGGACAGAACAAGGCGAGTGCGTAGACCCCGTAGGATCGACCGCATACTCCGCAATCTAGGCTGCGCAGCAAATCCTCTCGTATCGCAAGCGGTTTAACACGCCGCCGCGGCTTGTGCTCCAACTTCATGGAGATGAGGCCACCTTTTCCAAACTTGCGGTTGAAATCCTTGGCATATCCACCGAGCCAATCGCTCACATCATTTGCGACCAACCAGAGCGCGTGCTTTTTCACCGCCGCAATATCATCAGCGTGTGTGAATTCCTCATCATCAGCCATATGGCCGGAATACGGACAGACCGTTTGACCCGGCCCCGGCTCGCGACGCATGCGAGACCTGTTAACATCTGAGATCGTACGCTCTTCTGGTGCCTCGCCCACTAGGAAGAGACGCGGGGCAGCATCCTCCTTTGGGGAATAATGATACACCTTGCCCGAAGGACTCGTTGGCCTGGGCAGCGAAAGTTCCATTCGATCCTGCGTTCCGCCCGTCCGATACTTTTCAAGATTGCGAAGCCTCAAGTCCTTCATGTCCTGCCTCCATCAATCTTCTTTCACGGTCGTGCGAGGGTTACGCTTTGCAAACCCCTCAGTCACGAAACGTCCGGTTTTGGCGCTGCGCGCCGACCCGGTCGCGCCGCCGCCTGTCTTTTCATAGACCGTCGTGTTGGGGCTGCGCTTTCCGTGCGCCGTGGTGACGTAGCGTCCTGTGATTGCGCTGCGGTAATGCCCGTTGCCGCCTGATTTCTTTGCCATGCCCTCGGCCTCCATATCGTGTGCCAGAATCGATAACTGACCCAACATATACCATAGACGCCGCTCGGAACAAAGGTGGAACGAACCTCTCACTGCCCGAGAAGCTTTTCGCATAAAACCCGTTCCCATCGGAAAGGCTCGCTCAAGTTTTGAAAGCGGCATTCGCCCTGAGCGCGATCTCAGCACAGCGGTCCATCAAAACATCGAAGGGCTCTGGTGACGTGGCGAAGAGACCATCTTCGACCATCCGGCGGTAATCATCTGCGAGAACAATCAATGCCTCACCGCTTGGGACCAGTTGCAGATGTCCGGCTGTTGCTGCGCTGTAGTTAACTTTTGCGCCATCGGCGGTCTTTTCAGAGAAAAACATCGTCTTATGGCGAGCCACGGCATCCGCGAGCGCCCGATCTTCAGTGGCGGCAGTGGCAATGCCCGCCTCATCTAGCCTAGCAAGGTCGTGCCAGTGCCGCGAGAAGCGATCGCCGCGCAAACGTTTCTGCAAGCAGAAGACGTGGATAGCCGTCGCCTTCTCCCAGAACGTTCGCTCGGCATGCATCACTCGGGGACGAGCAACCGGAAACTTCACGCTTTCGATCACCGATGCGGCATCGCAAACAATGTCGCGCGCTGATGCCGGCTCTCCGGTAGAACGCGCGCCGAATTCCAGCATTACGCTCGGAGAAACGTATCCAGTGCCTTGGGCGAGGTGCGGGTAGTCGATGAACAGCTTGTCGCCGTCAATCCGAAGGCCGGCATCGATCCCTTCCCGATCAATTGCCTGCTGCAGGATCGGCTGGATGGTCCCGGCCACCCATTCAGGCAAAGCCTGTCGGACGCGCTTCGACCAGCGCCGCTCTTCGCTGGATGTGGCGGGCATGGCATCTTCACGGCCCTCGAGCAAATCAGGGATCAGTGCCCGGATATCGAATGTCAGATCCACATCCTCGGAAAACCGGTCAATGACCTGGTAGGCCTTCGACAGAGAGGTGCCACCCTTGAAGACGAGGTTTGTGCCGACGGGCGATCCAAACAATTGCTGGATCGCCCAGACCACCCAGACGTCCTTTTCGAGGAGGTGGGCTGGCCGGCCAAGCCGATCGGCTGCAACACCAAGAGCATCCAGTCGGTCTTTGGCAGTGAGGCGCAGGAATGCCTCAGCCATGGACCATCTTTCCGATCAATCGTGCCAGCCAAGTCGGGAACTGCGGCGCGGCGGACACGAGTTCGGTCTTTGCCGTCTCCGTGAGCTTGGATCGCAGGATTTGCAGGGCCTTGGGAGCCTCATCCGGCCCGAGCCATGCCAGCGCACGGACGGCCTGGCCCGAGGTCTTACTCCCAAGGGCCAACTGCCAGCGCGGCGCATGACGCAGTTCGACTGCCTGCCGGCCAAGGTTCAGCACACGGCTTCGTCCCGAGGTGAGGTAAACCGACTTGACCGGCATCTGCGTGGTCAGGCCCAAAGCGTTTGCCGCGGCAGCACCGCTCGGCACGATCGTCTCGCCCCGCTGCACAGCGAGCGCTTCAATCGCCTGTTCAGCGGACGGACTGCGCGGACCAAAGCGTGTCTGGACGGGGCGCATGTAGATGCCGCGGCCAGCGCGGATCAATTCGCCGCGCGCGGCCAGACGCGACAGCGTTTGATCGACCGCCGCGCGCGAGCCGAGGTGCAGCAGGCCTTTCGCTGCCAAGGGCACCCCCTCCGGCAACGTCGTCGCGACATTCATAATGCTCTCGGCCATGCGCTCCATGATCGCTCCTTTGTTAGAAACATACGCGGTTTTCTGACAGTTTTCAACTGTGCGTTCTCACCCAAACCGCAGCCCCCCCTTCCGTGAAGGTGTATTCATTGGCGATGATGCCGTCCTCAACGGTCTCGTCCGAGGTGAGATGGTCGTATTCGGTCTGGAGCTGGCGGTAGAGCCAGCGGGCGAGATCGCGGATCGCCTCGGTCACAATCTCTTCGGCATCCTGGGTGGGCGGTTGCCAGGTCGGGCTGTCGCGGGTGACGTCCACGGACATGCAGTATTCGTGGTAGTAGCGGCCCCGATGGCTGATCTCGGCGGCAAGCTGGTAAAAGTTGCGCCGCTGGATGGCCTGCAGCCGGTCGGCGATACCGTGCAGCGTCGCATCCTGGGGCGCATAGTCCCGGATGCGCGCGGCCGCGCCCTTGGCGTGGGACCAGTAGCCCTCGAAGCAAGCGCCGTCACCCTGGCTCCAGAATCCTGAAAACCAGATGCAGGGTTTGGCCCGCGTCCCGCCGCCCATCAGCCGCACAGGCGTGGTTTTGAGCCGGACGCCGAGAATATCGCAGATGCGCTCGAAATCCTCGTAGACCGCGTCCCACCAATCGTCGTGAGGCCCAAGCTCGCGATACCAGCTGCGCGCCTTTTCCTTGGCGACGTCTGAGAGTTCAGGGAACTGGTAGACTGTTGTGCAGATCACCTCAGGCATCGACGTCCTCCCCATTCAGCGCGGCGGCCAGCCATTCATGCGTGCTCATCCAGCCGACGGATTTGCGGGCACCGAGATCGATGACATGCGCACCGCCTCCGAAGGCGTCGAGGCGGGGCCGGGAGCAGGTCAGGGCATACTGGAACCCCCAGAGACCAGTGAGGTCGAGATCTTCGGCGAGGCGCAAGACGAAGCGGATGACTGCGTCGACATCGCCGTGCTCGTCGTCATGGATCCAGAGGGTGCTGCCTTCGGGCGCGTCCTGGCGCTCAAGAGTGAAGCCCGAGACCTCAGGCTCGTCTGCGTCCTGATCCGCAGCGTGCAGGTCATGAAACAGCGCGAGTGCGCGGGCGGCCTTGTCGGGCGTGCCAACGTCGATCAGGCATGAGAAATGGGTGAAGTAATCCGCCATGGGGACCTCCTGAGATTGAGAAACCCGGGCCTTGGGGCCGGGCACTGGATTGGGATGAAGGGTTGGTTGGAAGCGATCAGCCGGTCGGATTGTCGCCTGATGCCTGCCGCGCGGCATGCGCGCAGAGCATCTGCCGGTAGAAGCGCTTGCGCGCCGTCCGAAAGCCGCGCACGGCGCGCGTGTCGGGGTGAAGCGCCCGCACTGCCGCGCGCAGGACCGCATATGGCGACGCCGTCACGGGCAGGCCAAGGCGCTGATAGGCCGGATCGGTCATGTCAGCTGACCTCGACCACGGGCGAGGCGAGATGCGGATCGACCAGTGCCTCAATCTGCGCGGCCCGGCCCATCCATGGCTCGGGCCGGATGGCCTTCACCCAGTCGGCAAAGCTCGGGATGAAGCCGAGGTCCTCCTTGACATGCTGCTCGCCCACCCAGCGGGTCGGAATGATGCGCCCGGTCGAGAGTGTGAGCGTTGCCCCGAAAATCGTCTCGGCCATGAAGATGCCCTCAGCATGGTGGCGCAAGGCCCGGTGCCGAAAGTCCGCAGTGATCTCCTTGCTGGCATCGAACCATGTATGCACGGCCATGTAGCAGTCGACCGTGCCGCCCCATTTCTTCACTGAGGACAGGGCGTGGTGATAGGGATGTGCCATCGCTGCCCCCTCAGAAATCGTGCGTGTAAAGTTCGGACGAGGTGAAGCGCTCGTTGAACTCGAGATGGATGCAGCGGGCGGCGGCGTCGAAGCAGAACTCGCCCCAGGCGCCGTCGTTGTTTTCCCAACCGCCATGGGTGTCGGAGAGGAAGTCGTAGGTGAGCTGCTCGACGACATCCTCCAGCGAGAGCTGCCGTATTTCGACCTCAGGGTCGTCCCAGGTCAGAGCGGCGTAGTCGATCTCGGTCGCGGGGAATTCAACGGTGGTCTTGCCGGACCACGCCTCGATGCTTTCGATCTGGCCGCTGTCACCGGAACCGTCGAAGGTCACGGTGACATGGGTGATGCCGGCGGCCATGAGGCCATCGAAGAGACGATCTTTGTTGCCCGGGCGCAGGGCGAGGGTCCGGGCGGTGCGTTCGGCATGCGCGGCAAGGATCGCCCCGAAATCGACGGTGGATGGTCGCAGCGGAGCGGCCAGAGTGGGTTCAGTCTGGGTCATGGATATCTCCGTTCGGTGAGGACAGGTCAGACCCCCGGGTGGCGCACTCCTCTGCCCCCCGAAGGCTCAAACCCATCCCATCCCTCCTCTGTCTCTCGGGCGTCACGCCGCGATCTGCAGCGCCCGGGCGGCAAAAGCGCGCCAGAGCGGGTCGACAAGGCGGGCATCCAGCAGATCGGCACGGTGATGCAGTCGCTGCGCCAGTTCAGGCTCGTGCCAGTCAATGGCACGGCCAGCCTGGGCGCGAAGTTGAACCGCCTCGGTCACGACGGCCCGCGCCTCAAGAGCATTGGCGACAGGGTGGCACCAAGCCACAGCGCCATGACTGGCGGCCCCGGCAAGAACCAGGCGCTGTTCGTAATCAAGGATGGCCAGAAGCTGCGGCGCTGCATCGGAGCCGTTGTCCTCGGCAAGCTCAAACGCCCCCTGCATGGCATCGGCCAGCGTCGCAAAACGCTCAACGACCACGGGGGCAGCGGCGCCCGACATCAGGGCTGCGGGCGTCCGGTGCATCCGCGTCAGCGCGAAAGGCAGGCTGGGATCAGGAGCGACAGTTGGGCCATTTGCGCCAGGACCCATCGGGCGCGGGCTCGGTTGGATCGGCAGGGGAAGGTCAAACATGGCAATATCTCCAACGGCGCGGGAAGCCACTCTCCCCGCCTCATCCGTCAAAGACCAAACCGCCGCCCTCTTCCTCGAAGGGGCGACGGCAGCAAGTCTGGTGCCACGATCAGAGCTTGCCGAGGGCCCGCAGGCTCAGCTCCGTTCCGGCACCGACGATGATGTGGTCATGCAGCGTCAGGCCGAGATACTTGCAGCCCTTCTGGATCTCCTTGGTCATACTGAGATCGGCCTCGGACGGCGTGGGATCGCCCGACGGGTGGTTGTGGATCAGGATCAGGGCGCTGGCGTTCAGCATCAGGGCTCTCTTGATCACCTCGCGCGGATAGACAGGGACATGATCGACTGTGCCGGTCGACAAAAGCTCATCGGCGATGATGCGGTTCTTGCGGTCGAGATAGAGGACATGGAATCGCTCGATGGGACCTCGGACAGTCAGAGCGCAATAGTCCATCAGCGCTTGCCAGCTCCCGATCACCGGGTTCTGGCTGAGATAGCGGCCAAGGATGTCGCGGGCCTCAAGGATGACGGTTTCTTCCTGGGGAGTCATGGGTGTCTCGCTGAAATGCGCAGGCCAAAGCCCCCTGCCCTCTCGGGGCGGGGCCAGTAGCGTGCGTGTGGAAGGGGAAGGCGCGACCGCCGGGGGTGCAGGCGGTCGCTGTGTTGGGTTTGGCGTCAGCCGACCCGGTCGAGGAGCTTCTTGGCGCGCCCTTCCATGTCGAGGCGTGCGTCCTGCTGGGTCTTGTCGCGCGCAAGCCGCGTGATGCCCTGCACGAAGTCGAAGATACTCTCGGGCGGGCGGCCTTCTTCCATCAGCAATTTCTCGATGATCTTGCCGGACTCCGCCTTCGAGAAGCCCCGCTTGCGCAGGAAATCCGCGCGATCATCATCGCTGCGCGCCACGATCTGCTGCCGCGCCGCCTTGATGCCGTTTACAAAGCCCTGCGGCGAGGAATTGGCAAACCGCGTCAGCGCCGGGGCCGCCTCATGCGCAAAGCGGGAGGCCGCGTATTTCGAATGCCGGATCCGGATCTCCTGAAAATCCTCGACGCCCCACAGATTCCTGTTTTGACACACCGCCCGCAGATAGAAGCTCGCCATGCCGAGCGTCTTGGCCCCCACCTCGGAGTTCCAGCAATAGAAGCCCCGGAAGTAGAGATCAGGGGAGCCATCGGGCAGACGACCCGCCTCAATCGGGTTGCGATCATCGACCAGGAACAGGAAGACGTCCCGGTCCGAGGCATAGAGCGTGGTCGTGTCGCGGCTGATCTCAACATCGGGGTTGTAGACCCCGGTCGACCAATCCAGCACGCCCGGCACCTTCCAGCGCGTGTCGCCCGTGCCATTGCCCGCAATCCGCTGCACCGCCTCGACCAGCTCGAAATCGTGGATGCGGCCGTAGTCAGGGCCGGTCACGGCGCGCAGTTCCGTACGACCGTCTTCGGTCTCGAAGGTTTTAACCTGCTCGGCGCGGTGGTTGGTCAGACCGTATTGCAGGTTGATGCCCGCCAGCGGCGCAGGCAACTGCCGCAGGTAGGAGGCCGGTGCGCCAACGATGCTGGCAAGCTGGCCGAACGCCCAATGCGTGGGCGCGACCGGTTCTTGCGCTTTCGGCAGCATCAGGTGCAACCGCTCGGGGTTGTCGCGCGCAGCCTCGACCCGGATATCCGCCGTCTGTACCACCCGGCTGCGGCTGCGTTCCGACCGGCCCTTCACATTGGCCCAGAGATCGTCGAGCGACAGATACCGCTCGTCATCGGGCCGGTTGAACCATTCGGACGACACCCGCCCGTTCCGCTCACCCCGGCTTACATCCACTTTCCAGCCACCAGCCCGCGTCGGCTGCACCGGATCCAGAACTTCTACAACGCCCATCGGCTATCTCCCGTGACAGGCGCCGGGAGCCATTCTCCCAGCCCTAAACCCGTCACCGGGAATCCGGCACTCCTCTTACTCTCTACAATGATGGAGCACAAAAAGCGGGTCCACTGCTGAAAATCACCATGTTTGAGCATGAAGGTGGCCGTCGGCGTACTTCATATTCAGCACTTTTCCAGCCCGGCGCTTCGCTTTGCTCGACACAAAAGCCAATCATACGCAAAAAACGAACCGCAGAGGATAAAAACTGCGAAAATTGCCGGAACGGACTTGACAGGTCGCAGATCGACGTCATATGAACATCATCAGATGAAGTTCGCTATGACGGAACTTCAAAATTTAGAGAAGGTTACCTTATGAAGTGGTTTGATGAGCACAAGGAGTTGATGGCGGGTTCGGATGACGAAGTGCCAGGTAGCTCGTACCGCACAATCGCGAAAATCGCCGACGATGCGCTTGGCGAGAAAGAAATGGTTCAGTTTGTCCGGGATGCTTTTCTCAGCCAGAAGGCTTTTGGCGAGTTTCTGGGTGTTGGCGAGTCCACAGTCGCCGGCTGGATGAAAAGCGGCTCTTTTCCGGACTACGCTAAGCGCGCCACGCTGGCTGCCCACTACTCTAACAAGTACTTTCGACAGCTCAAGGACGCTAAGCGCGACGCTACTCGGCCCAAGGTGGTCAAGGATGGCGACCGCTACTCGATCGTGCGGTTCAAGGTTGATGAAGTCGGCGTGACCATTGGTGAGGTTCTGGCGCGAGACATCCCCACAAAGAAAGCAGCCTTGGTGTTTGCTGGCGGTATTCGTGCTTGGGAGCTCTTGGGTGAAACCGAGCATCTGATCAATCATGAGCTTGAGTCTATGGATCCGGAGGACAGTGCATGGATTCAGGAGCTCAAGGACGAAATCGGGTTGGAACGCACGCGCACCTTTGCTCACGACAAGCTTCTTGAACTCGAGCGCGAACGAAAGGAAGCGATTACAGACCTGAACCTGGATGACCTCTTGTCGATGGAACCGGCCAAAAAGGCTGTCGATGTCATACAGAACGAGGAGGATAGCGATGACTGAACTTTCCCTAACACGTCACGCCGAAGCGCGGATGCGCCAGCGTGGGTATAAAGATGAGGACGTCGACTTGGTCTTCCGTGTCGGAACGCGGGTCGCAGATGATGCTTTCCTTCTGACTGATAAGGATGCCGCCCGCGCCATCCGGAAACGCAAACAAGAAATTCAGCAACTCGAGCGGCTGCGTGGAAGCCAAGTAATCGTCGAGGGAGAGACGCTAATCACCCTCTATCACACCACGATGCGCCCGCGTCGTAGAAACCGCAAGTCTTGGAGGCACTCATGACACTTGCAGCACAAGAACCGACCGTATTGGTTCGGCTGCCCGTGCATCTTGTCGACGCAATGCTCAAGATGCGGGACAGTCTTGATAAGGATCTCACGGCAAGCCTATCCGCGAGCATCGCAAAAAATACTAAGGTGGCGACCATAGAAACTGGCACGCAGTCGAAGCTCTTAAACGGGCCGCGCCACCACAAGTACAAAGCTGAATATCTTGGCGAATGTGTCAGAGGTCGCACGCTCCCCGATGTCTTTGCCGCAATCGTAGACTTGACCGCCGAAATTGCGCCTGAGGCCCTAGAGAGACTCGCAGATATGAGTGCCCGATCCAGACATTACGTCGCGCGCAAACCCGAGGCTGTCCATCCTGGCAATAAAAGGCTCCCAACCAAGCAGACGACTTCCGGTTGGTGGATCAGCAAGAATATCGGCCAAGAAGACCTATTGCGCGCGCTGAAGGCACTTTGCCGTGCCGGTGACCTACAGTTTGGAACAGACGTGAAGTTTGTTATTCAATCTTGAACTTGGCCGAACCCGGCGGGTTACCCCGCCGGGCCCGAGGGGGAGACCCCGTTCTCAGAACGGGATCTCGTCGTCGCGGTCGACCAGCTCAGGGTTTTCGTTCTCAGCCGACTTCGGGCGGCTCAGGAAGTCGACCTTCTCGGCGATGATCTCGCAGCCGTAGCGGTCGTTGCCCATGCTGTCGATCCACTTGCTGTAGTGGATGCGGCCATGGACGAGGACCTTCATGCCCTTTTCGCAGTGCTCGGCGACCGTCTTGCCGAGACCGTTGAAGCAGGTGATGCGGTGCCATTCGGTGTCCATGATCCGGTAGCCGTTCTCGTCACGCAGGACGCGACCTTCCGAGAGGCGGGGGCGTGAGGTGGCAAGGCTGAAGTTGGTGATGTTGGTGCCGCCCTGGGTGGTGCGGGTTTCGGGTTTTTGACCGATGTTGCCGGCGAGGATGACGATGTTTTGCATGATTAGCTCCTGTGTTTCCTGTCTTCGGGACCGTCCCTTCGACAAGACCCGGAAAAAGCCCGTCGGGTGATGCGTGCACGGTGGACAGCATGGACACCGGAAACCCCCAAAGGACCGGGGTGGAGCGGGCAGGACGCCATAGGCGGCCAACACGGCCCGGGCTGACGCGGGGTTGCGCGCAGGAGACCGAACGGGATTAGGGGATTGTCAGTCGAAGAGATGGCCCAGAAGTCAGAGAGGCGCAGGGAGCCCATGCCAGACCCTGTCATCCTGCCAATCGGGACCGCCTGAACCCAAGCCCAGCACCCCACTAGCGGCCAAGATTATGGTTCAACCAACCCTCGTCACCTGCCTCCCTGCCTACGGGAGTTGCGGGCCCATGCCCCGGCGGGCTATCGATACCGGAACATTCAGGACACGAGGCATAGCATGGCTGATTACGATCTCGAGGCGTTGTCGCTTCCCGAGCTGAAGAAAATGCAGAAGGACATAGCCAAGGCGATCTCCACCTTTGAGGCTCGACAGAAGGCGGAAGCCCGCACCAAGGTCGAAGCTGTGTGACCTGCTCCCCTTAAAAGTCCGGTGTTTTGAGTTAGCCTGTTCTCCAACAAGGAGACAGATGATGAAGAGAAGCCGTTTCAGTGAAGAGCAAATAATTGGGATATTGAAAGAGCATCAGGCTG
>Ga0213841_1000966_pt1 | contig 18861 bp, 7 predicted proteins | sample SWPATP23_FD_160125 | JGI IMG/M metagenome (GOLD analysis project Ga0213841, IMG submission 160125) | Coastal seawater microbial communities from Marineland, Florida, United States - SWPA TP2 #3 | ecosystem: Environmental > Aquatic > Marine > Coastal | place: USA: Florida | collected 2016-08-14 | reverse complement strand
GCCCGCGTGCTGGATCTGGCCGCCGGCACGGAACTGGGGCGGCTGACCCCGGACAACGCGGTGTTTGCGGTCGCGTTCAGCCCGGACGGCTCCCTGGTGCTGTGCTGCGCTGCCGATGACACCACCCGGATGTTCGAGGCTGAGGGCGGGGCGCAGCTATGGCCGGCCGAGGGTGACGTGGACGACGAGGTGACGGCACCGAGCTGCGTGGCTTTCGACCCGAAGGGCCGGTGGACCGTGGTCGGCGGCTCGGACGGATTCGCCCGCATCCTGGAAGCGGAGTCCGGGGTGGAGCGCGGGCGGGCGCCGAAGCTGGCCCCGGGGCTCCCGGACCCGGGATTCGGCGCCGTCACACACGTGGCGTTCAGCCCGGACGGCAAAGCGGCAGCCAGCGCCTCCATCGACAACGTGGTGCGCCTGTTCAACCTGGACGGCAAGGAGCACTACGCGGTGGCAACGGACGAGGTGATGGCCATGGGGTTCAGCCCCGACGGGCGCTGGCTGGGACTTGGCTGCTGGGGCCGCGCGCTGCTCATCGATAACGGCGAACCCGGCCTCATAGGCTGAGACATGGACCCGCACGAGCTCCTGCGCCAGGTCACCGAGCGGCTGTCCGCGCTGGCCGAGGACGCCTTGGCCGGCCTGGTCAGCCAGTTGCCGGAGCTCGGCGAGGATCCGTCGGCCGCTGGCACCGTGCTGACCGGACGGCTGCTCGCCGTCCATGACCGGATGCCCGCCGGGAACTCGCTGGTGGAACTGCTGCGGGAGATCATCGGCGATCTGGATGCCGGCTCGCCGGTGCGGCTGCACGGCTGGCGGCGGGCACCGGGGGCGCAACTTGGGATCGCGCTGGTCCTGACCGACCCGGCGGGGCGCGCCGTGCTGGGCATGACCCCGGCCGGACCGGTCTTCGATCTGGTGGTCACACCGCTGCCGAATATGTCCATGCCTGCAAGAGTCACCGGACCGTGGAGCGTCCAGGCGGCGATCTCGGCGCCGGACGGCTGGGACGTCATGTTCGGTCCTGGCCTGCCGCCGGCGCCACCGGGAGGCACAGCGACGGTCCGGTTGGAGCGCACCGGCAGGATGGCGGCCGGCATGACCGACGGCCCCGGGTTCAGTGTCGAGGGCCTCGCGCTCACCCTCGCCGCGACACCCGGCACGCCGCCGAACGTGGAGCTTGAGCTGCGCGGGCTCACGGCCGCGATCCTGCCGAGGGCCCTGGCCGAGCTGGTCGGCGTCGCCGGGGCGGGCCCGATGGCCAGTGGTTCCGGGCCGGTGAGCGTCACCATCCGGGCGGACCGGGCCGGTGGGTTGCGGTTCAGCACCGGCGCGCAGCGCATCGCGCTGCCGCTGCAGCTGAACGGTGCGGGCATACAATCCCGTGGCGCGGCCCTGGAGTTGACCTCCGACGGCGTCGATCCTCGGTTGGCCCTGTCGGTGTCGATCGCCGCCGGCCTGCCCGGCCTGCCCCTGCACATCTCGCTGGACGGCGCCGGCCTGGACCTGCCGGTCGTGCTGTCCCCCGCAACCCGGCCGGGCCTCGACCCGACCCGGCTGCGCGAGGTGTTTCCGGAAGGCATCGGAACGGAGCTCAATCTGCCGCCCGTCTCCGGCGGCGGCGTAGTCCGACGCACTGCAGACCAAGGCTACGCCGGGCTGATCTCAATCGATCTGGCCGTGCTGCGGCTCCAAGCCATCGCCCTGTTCCGGCCGCCGGGCGGCGGCGCCCCGACCAGCTTCCTGGTGCTCCTCTCGGCGGCGTTTCCGACCCCCGGCATCCAACTCGGGCTGGGGTTCGCGCTGGACGCGGTCGGCGGGCTGGTCGGCATCAACCGCAGCGTTGAGGTGACCGAGCTGCAACGGCTGGTCAGCGACGGCAATGCCGACCGGGTGCTGTTCCCCGGGAATGCGGTGGAACGCGCCCCGGAGATCATCGGATCGCTGATGCTGGTGTTCCCGGTGACCACCGGACGGATGCTCGTCGGGCCGATGGTCCGCATCAACTGGGGCGGTCGGATGGTGTCGCTGTCCGGCGCGCTGGTCCTGGAACTGCCCGCCCCCGTGCGTGCGGTTCTGCTGGGGCGGCTGCTCGTCAGCCTGCCCGACCCGGTGCTGCCCCTGGTTCGGTTGCAGGCCAGTGTGCTCGGCCGGATCGACCCGGGCGTTCCTGTGGTCGAGCTGCTGGTGTCGCTGGCCGGATCGTGGATCGTTGGCCTGGCCGTACGCGGCGAGATATACCTGCTGGTCCGCGGTGGCAGCCAGCCGCAGTTCGTGCTTTCCACCGGCGGCTTCCACCCCCGCTACACCCGCCCCGCCGGGGTGCCCGCGCTGCACCGGCTACAGGTCGATCTGGCCCCGGGAGGAGGATTCGGGCTGCGCATGGAGGCGTACTTCGCGGTCACCTCCAATGCCGTGATGTTCGGCGGCCAGGTGCAGCTGGAGGCGATGATTGCCGGCTGCGGGGTGCAGGGCTGGCTCGGGCTGGACGCGCTGTTCGTGTTCGATCCTGTGTTCGCGTTTTCGGTCCATGTACGCGCGGGCGTGGCCGTGCGGGCCTTCGGTGCCCGGCTCGCCAGCGTCGGCCTGGACTTCACGCTGGAAGGTCCGGCGCCGTGGCACGCCTTCGGGACCGGCAGTGTCTCGGTGCTGTTCTGGGATGCCGAGCTGGACTTCGACATTCGCTGGGGCTCGCCGCCGGCGCTCAAGCAGCCGTCAGGACGTGATCCCCTTGGTCCGTTGCGCGACGCCATCGGCCGGTCAAAGGCTTGGGCGGCGGAGCGGCCCGCGGCAGAGCGGTCAGCACTCACCTTCACCCCGGACGCGACCGGGGAGCTGGCCCGGGGGACGATCGTTCACCCGGATGCCACGTTGCGGGTAGTCCAGGACGTGGTTCCGCTGGGCGTGCCCATCTCGCGGTTCGAGCGCCGGCCGGTGCCGGTGCAGACCTGGACCATCCAGTCGGTGATCCTCGGTACGCGGCAGACCCCCGATATGCTCGCCCCGCTGCCCGAACGGTTCGTCCCGGGCGAATTCTTCGATCTCACCGAGGACCAGCAACTGACCGAGCCGGCGTTCGTCAGCTACGCAGGCGGGGTGCGCGTGGGTACCGACGGCGTACTGCTCGGCACCGGGCAGCGCGTCGACGACGGCTACGAGACGGGATACGAGCCGCCCCTGCCGGCACGGGAGTTCTCCCCGTGGGCGGGGCTCTTCAGCCGCGAGGCGGTCTACGCGGTCACCGCGGCCGAGCGGCTGGAGCGCTGGCGTACTGCGGAAGTGATCGTACGGGTGCGCCCGCCGACCCTGAGCGTGGCCGCCGCGAACGACATGAGCCCGATGCTCGAGGACGTCTCGCTGGTCTGCGCCACCACCGCCGCCTGGCAGGCGGTGCGCGAGCAGCTCAGTGACCCCCTGGCAGCGGTCCAGCTGGTTGAGCGGTGGGAGCTGGGCTGAGGCATGAGTACTCGATGGTTTTTCTCCTCGGCGCTGGTCGGGGCGTCCGCGTCCAGGGCGGCGGCGGGCCAGGGGCTGCCCACGTCGGTGACGTTTGTCCGCGAGATGGACGGTCAGCGGACAGCGGAGACGGCAGAGGGACCGGCGCTGTCGCTCGTCGGGCCCGGGGACGTGCTCGGCTTCGACCGGACCATTGTCCTGCGTGAGGAACCGCCGCCCGGCTCAGCCCCGGCCGCGGAGAATGTCCTGGCCAGTGTCGAGCTGGCGCATGCGGATCTGCCCTGGGTGCTGTCCCAGGGACAGGCCATGACACCGTCCGGGCCGACGCCGCAGCCATGGATCGTGCTCGTCGTCCTGGCCGAGGACGAGGCCGCGCCGCCGCGGAACGCCAATCCGCTGCCCGTGCTCACGGCCCCGGCCGCCGCGCTGCCCCCGCTGGCCGAACGGTGGGCCTGGGCGCATGTGGAGGCCCGCCTCGACGACACTGTCACCGACATCGGCACCGCGCGTCGGCTCGCCGGGCAAGGCGTACGCAACCACTCGGCCGCCGTCGTGGGACGGCTGCTGTGCCCGCGCAAACTTGAGCCGGACAGGGGCTGGATCGCCGCCGTCGTGCCGGCCACCGAGGCCGGCCGGGCCGCCGGCCTGAACGCGAACCCGGTCGGTCCCGGCACGGCGGATGCGTGGACGGCCGGCGCCGGCGACTCCGTCGACGTGCCCGTTTACCACTGGTGGAGGTTCCGCACCGGGCCGGCAGGGACCTTCGAGGAACTGGCCCGCCGCCTGCACTTTCAGCCGGCCGGCGACGCCGGACTCGGCACCCGGACCGTCGATGTCAGCCGCCCCTGGCCCGCGGAGCCACAGGACGCGCCGGCCACCGTGGCACTGGACGGGGCCCTGCGGGTGCCCGGGTCGGCGGCGCCCGAGGCGTGGTCCGACCCCGCTGCCCAGGAACGGTTCCGGTCTCTGGTCCGGGAACGCCTGGACAGCCCGGCCCGGCGCCGCACCGTGGCCGGACCGGACGATGCCCCGGACACCACAGCAGTGGCTCCCCCGCTCTATGGCGGGCACCACACGGGCCAGCAGACCGTGCCCGATGACCCGGACAGCTGGATGAGCACACTGAACCTCGAAGTCCGCCGCCGGGTGGCCGCGGCGCTCGGCGCACGGTACGTTCAGCTGGAACAGGAGTTCCTCATGGCCCGGGCCTGGGAACAAGCCGGCGAGATCCGACAGGCGAACCGGCTGCTGGCCGTCACCGAGCTTGCCGCGGCGGCCGCGGAATATGCCCAGCACAAGCACCTCGGCTCCTTGGACGTGGCCGACCTCGTCAGCACGATGGCGCCCGCTGGCAACCGGATGCGGCTGTCTGCTGCTGTCGCCGGCCCGGTCAACGCCCCGACCACCCTGAGCACCGCACTGGCAGCGTCTCCGGTGCCGACCGGGGCCGCCAGCTCATCGTTCACCCGTCTGACCCGCCGGGGCGGCGCGCTCGCCCGGCGGGCCGCCCGGCTTACACGCGCGGGCGCTCCAAACGATGGCGGAAACGTCGGGACTGGCTCGGTGATCCTGAGGGGCCTGGCAGAGATGGGCGTGGCTGACGAAAACATGCCTGACGCTGGCCTGCCCGGCGAGCTGCGCACCGGGATCAGCCCTTATCCGCTCCAGCTGCAGCGGATGATTGACCGGATCCCGGCCGAGTCCTGGGCCCGGCGCAACGGTGCCGAGGCCCGTCCGCTCCGGCCGATCATGGCGCACCCCAAGTTCACCGTGCCGCTCGCCGAGGAGCTGCTGGCCCGATGGCCGGAGTGGGCGATCCCGGGCATCGGGGCGCTGCCGCCGGACTCGGTGACATTGCTGGAGACGAATCCGGAGTTCGTCGCCGCCTTGCTGGTCGGGCTCAACCACGAGTTCAACCGCGAGCTGCTGTGGCGGGAGTACCCCACCGACCAGCGCGGCACTCCGTTCGCCCGGTTCTGGCCCACCGACGGCCCGGGCGTCGACGAAATCGCCCGCTGGCCGCTTGACGCCCCGCTGGGCAGCCAACTGCGCACGGGCGGGGAAGGAAACCTGGCTCTGCTGGTGCGCGGTGAGCTGCTGAGCCGGTTCCCGGGCACGGCCCTGCTCGCGGTGCGCGGCGACGGCGGCAAGCTGCCCGTAGCGTTCGGCGGGGTCCCGGGTACCCCGCTGGCGCTGGACGGGTCCACGGTTCTCTACCTGTTCTCGGGCATCGGCAAACAGCGAGCGCTGGACGAGGACTGGTTCTTCGTGTTCCGCGAACCGATGCGCGGCACCCAGTTCGGCTTCGACTCCGGCCACCAGCCCGCCTCCATGGCCACGTGGGCGGATCTCACGTGGAGCGGCGTCTCCTTGGATGCCGGCAGGTTCGTCCGGCTAACCCCAACACCTGCCACTCCCGACGGGCTACCGCCCGGCGATCCCCCGGTCTGGGGCCGGGATCCCGCCACCATGGCCCGGATAGCCTTCCAACAGCCGTTCCAGCTGGCCTTCCGGGCCGCCACGATGCTGCACAACTGACCACCGCGCAGCTGGCCACCGCACAACTGACCACCGCGCAGAGGAGAGGAGCACCGACGGATGACCGATCCGTATGCCGCCCGGGCGCAGCTGGACCGGGCGCGCGCTGAGGCTGGCAGGGCGCAGGCCCGCGCGGCCGAACAGCAGGCCGTCGTGCGGCGGCTGCAGGACGCTCTCCGTGCCGGCGACGGCGGAGCCGCCCCGGAGCAGCTCACCGCAGCGTCCGAAATACTCACGGGGCTCCAACGGGACGCCGAACAGCTACAAGGCTTCGTGGACAGCGCCGAGGACGAGCTGGAGCAGGCCCTCGACGCCGGCACCAAGCTGTTCCCCGACAACAACACCGACCCGATCGCGCTGCTGCCGGTGCGGGTGGAGACCATCTGGTGGGAGCCCGGCAAGCTGCGGGTCCGGGTCTATCCGGACGACATCCTGCTGGCCCCGTTCGACCCGGAGCTCACTCCCGCCGAGGCCGCCGCCGGCACCGCGTACTGGCAGGCGCCGGGCCCGGACGCCTGGCGGGAGGTACTCGCCCGGCTGCGGCCGGCACGCGCCGCCTGGGCGGTCCGTGCCTGCCGCCCCGGCGGCGCAGCGCCGGTGGTGCGTCCGGATAATCAGCAGGAACGCCGGCAGCGCACAGTGGCGATGCCGAAACGCTGGCGGTTCCTGGGCCTGCTCGATGGCCAGGTGGTGGTGGACAGGTTGGGCCGTACAGTGCCGGACCCGTTGCCCATCGGCCTGCTGCGCACCGATGAGGAGGGGTGGGAGACCAACTGGTTCGAGGCGCTCAAAGCGGGCATGGCGGTCGAACTGAGCTTCCCCGAAGGCACCGACCGCCTCGACGAGCTGCTGGTCGTCGGGGTGCGTGACGGTTCGGCGGTGGACGGTGCCGCCCGGCTGCGCGACTTGCTGCTCGGCCACACGTTCAGTGGCGGACTGGGCCTTTTGCCAGCTGGCACACCGACCAACAACACCCCGCGCGCCCGCTCCGGCTGGTCGTCAGCCCCGGCCTACCCCGGGCCGGACCCGGAGCCGTCGGCCGGCGAGCGGCCGGTGGCGGACGCGCTGGCAGCCGCCCTTAGCCTGCCGGATGCCGGATTCCTGCGCGGCTCCCCCGGCGCCGCGGACCCGGAGCCGTCGGCCGTCGCGGCGTTATCGCTGCTCACCTGGCCGACCCTCGGCAAGGGTTTCGCGGAGGCGGCCGTGTCCCACCTGGATCTGGGCACCCGGGATGTCCGGGCCACCGATCCGGCCCGGCCGTGGCGAGCAGTCCGGGACCACCTCGCCGAGCACGTGCGGGGCCGCGGGCCGCTGCCGATGCTGCGGGTTGGCCGGCAGCCTTACGGGGTGCTGCCCGCGACGGCGCTCGGCGATTGGCGCACCGAACGGGCCCGCGACGTGGACGCGCTGCTCGCGCCCTGGTTGTTGCGGCTGCGGGAACGCTGGCGGGCCGTAGTGGACGACGACGACCCCATCCCCCGGGTACGTCCCGGGGAGCCGGTTGACCAGGAAGCGGTGGACGCGCTGCAGCGGCTGCCGGTGGCGACCGGCCTGGCCATGCGCCGCCTTGACGGCCCGGGGTTCGCCGTGCCCAAGACGCCCCGGGATCAGCCGCCCTCCGAGCCGGGCCTGCCCGGTCTTTCGCCGGACGGAGTGCTGCGCTGGACCACCCGTTCCGACGGGTGGACCGATCTCGGCTGGGGCCTGGACGATGCGACCGGCGTTCCCGCGTTCGTACCCCGGCTCACCCCGGATCCGGACAGCTTCCCGGCCCGGGCACTGGCAACCGCCGACTATCTGCGCACGGTTCGGGCCTACCTCGCCGGTGAGCTGGACGCCGCAACGTATGACCGGGACTGGCCGGTGGAGCTGTCCTCAGGGCGGGAGACCCCGCCCCGGCCGAGCACGTTTTTCGAGCTCCCCGCCGTTGCCGGCGGCACACCGGGTGAAGGCGGCACACCGGGCGAGGGCGAGGAGCCGGGCGAGGGCGAGGAACCGGGCGAAGGTGGTGAGGAACCCCCGGACGCCAGCGGCCTGCTCGATGCCCTGATATTCCTTCCCAACTGGGCCTTCATGAATGGTGACGACGGCGAGGACGACCCCCTGCGCCAGGCGCTGGCCATCACCGGCGAGGCTGACCAGCTGGTCGCCGACGAGCTGGAGGGGCTGAACGAGCACGACCACGAGGAACGGGTCGCGGCCGCCGCCCGCGCCGCGGGCGGGCTGCCCCGGCTGGAGCAGGCGCTGCGGACGCTCGCCACGGTCCCGGTCACCCGGTTGCCAGAGCTGCTGCTGGAGGTCATTGACATCTATTCCCATCGCCTGGACGCCTGGGTCACCTCACTTGCGTCCCGGCGCCTGGCCGAGCTGCGGGCTTCCGGGGTCGACGGTGTCCGGTACGGCTGCTACGGCTGGGTGGAGGACCTGCGTCCCCCGGTGCCCAGGGACGAGGTCGAGATCGAGCTGGACGACGGGGAGACCACGGCCACCGTGTCCGAACAGGACGGCTACATCCATGCACCATCGCTCCAGCATGCGGCGACTGCAGCCGTACTGCGCTCAGGTTTCATCGGCCATCCCGGCGACGGCGCCTACGCCGTCAACCTGAACTCGCGGCGGGCACGGATCGCCCGCTGGCTGCTCGGCGCCGTGCGCCAGGGGCAGAACCTGGGCTCGCTGCTGGGCTACCGCTTCGAGCGGGCACTGCACGACGCCGAGCTGGACCACCTCATCGAACGGTTCCGCCGCCAGTTCCCCCTTCCGCTCGTGTCCGAGCCTGAGGGGGACGGGGCCGACGGGGATTTGTGGGCACGCAGCACGGAGGCAGTCGCGGCCCGCAATGTGGTCGACGGGATGGCCCTGGTGCGGGCCGGCGTAGGCGCGCCCGGCCTGCCCAGCGTCATGGACGGCGCGCCGGTGGTGCCGGCGGACGACCGGGAGCCAGTCGCTGAGCTGTTGCAGGACCTCGCCGATGCCCTGGATGCCGTGGGCGACCTGGTGCTGGCCGAGAGCGTCCACCAGCTCGTCGGAGGCAACCCGATCCGGGCCGGGCTGGCCGCTGACACACTGGGCCGGGGCGAAGACGTGCCGGACAGATTCGGCGTGCTGAACACGCCGCACCGGGCCCGCGCGCTGACCCACCGGGTCGCCGCAGTACTGTCCGCCGAACCGGCCGGTCTGACGGGCTGGCCCCAGGACCCGCTCGGATCGTTGCAGCCGGCTGTGGAGGCCTGGGTGGCGCGCCTGCTCGGGCCGGCGGCCGGCTGGACCCTGTCCGGAGTGCTGGGCGGAGGGCATGAGGGCGGGCGGGGCCCCGGCCGGGAGGGCGCCGCTGAGGAGGGCGAGGGCCGTGCGTTCGTGCTCAGCGCTGACCGGACCGGACTCGGTGCGCTGAGCACCGTGCTGGACGTGGCCGGCGCCGACCATGCCAGGCTGCGCCGCGCGGTCCTGGAGTCCCAGGAAGCCGAACCGGGTACCCCGGTCACCTTCGCCGGTCCCGGCTGGACCGGCCTGTACGGCAGAACGGTCCGGATCCGGTCGCTGCTGGCCACCGCCCAGCCTCTGCTGCCGGCACACCTGCCCGGAGACCCCGGCGACCGCAGCGTCCGGATTTCCGACCTGCAGGCCCGGCTGGCGGCATTCGCGGCCGACCCGCTCGTCTCTGCACATCCCGGAACGGCGGCGCTCCGTGCCCTGGCCGCGGAACCCTCCGGGACCGGGGCCGAGGCCTGGCTGTCCCGGGCACGGACCGCCCTGGCTGACGTGCTGGGTGCAGACATCCCCTTGCTGCCGGCGCTGTCCGGTCCGGCACCGACCGGCCGGGACGACCTGCCGGGCGCCGACGTCGGGGATTGGCTGCGGCGCAACGCTGCGGTGCGGCCGATGGCCCGGACGCTGCACGAGGCGTTGCTGCTGGCCGGAGCCCGGTCCGGGCGGGTCGAGCGGCTGCGGGCGGCCCAGGATCCGCAGGGCGCAGCCGACCCGTGGATCGGTGGCATCTTCCCTGCCGGGCCTCGCCCGCGCGCCACGAGCCACATGGTGTGGCACGCCCCGGAGGACGCCGTCCCCGGTGCGGCGATCGCGGGCCTGCTTCTGGACGAGTGGATCGAGCTGTTGCCGGGAACGGACCTGCCCGGAGCGGCCACCGCACCGGCTCCCCCGCCAACGCCCCCGGACACGGAGCTGACCGGCGTCGCATTCCACTACGACCGACCGGATGCGAAGGCTCCGCACAACGTGCTCATCGCCGTTCCCCCTGACCTGAACCGCGGCTGGACGTCCGACGGGCTGGTTCAGGTCCTCCGCGAGACGCTGGAACTGGCCAAGCTGCGCGCCATCGACCTCGCCGACCTTCCATTGCTGGGCGACGTGATCCCCGCCATCAGGCTGTCCCCGCAGGGCGCGACGGGGCAGGCGCTGTCCAGGATCGAGACCCGCCGGCCGAACACCGACCCGGAGGGGCCTTTCCGGCTGGAGCCCGGGCACCGCACCGGCGACGTGGAATCCGGCCTCGCGGCCAGGGTGCACGATCCCCTCTGGCTGCTGACCCGGCAGTGGCAGTTCGGGGAGTTCATGGCCCAGGATGCAGGGTCCCCCGCCGTGGTGCGGATGACCGGCGGCAGCGCACCGATCGACGCGTGGCGCCCTGTAGGGGCGGCCGCGTGGGTGCCCTATGACCCGCGCCTCGGGCCGCTGGACGCGCAGGTCGAGGACGAGCCGGTCCAGGTCGGCGAACGGCTGCGCGCCGAGGGCGGTGAGGCCCTGCTGCGGATGCTGGATGACGCCGGGCTGCTCACTGCCTCCGCCGCCGCGCTCGCGCCGCACCGGCTGGCAGCCGGCGGCCCCGACGGCGGTCTGATCGGCCTGCTCGACGGCGCGCTTCCGGACGCGGCGTCGGTGGCGGCGGCACTGGACGCGGGCACCTTCGATGCCGGGCAGGACCCGGGGATCAGCGGCGTGGCTGGCCGGTGGAGGCTCTGGTGGGCGGCATGTGTGGCCGAGCGGGGTCCGGATTGTTTCGACCCGCACCGGTTCGAGCACGCCGCCGAGGTGTCAACCGGCGGTTCGGTGCTGCGTGCCGGGGAGTATCTGGGGGACGGGCTGGACTGGTACAGCCTGGACGTGCATCCGGACCCCGACGTCATGGCCGCGCAGCCCGGGCCGCGGCACACGTTCATTGCCGAAGGCCTGCCCTCGCTGGTGCGCTACGGCGGGCTGCCGGCCGACCGGTTCTGGGAGATGGAGGACGCCCGGGTCGACCTGGGGGCGACGGATCTGTCCACGCTGGATACCGGCCGGCTGCTGCTGATCTCGTTCGCCACGGTCTACGGAAACGACTGGTTCCTGGTGCCGCTGGAAGTTCCGGCCAGCTCGCTGACGGTGATGGACGGACTGTTGGTGCGCGACGTGTTCGGCCGCTACCACCAGGTCGAACGCGCCGGCCGGGACTCCCCCTCCTGGACGATGTTCACCCTCCACAGCCCTGATCCGGAACACCCGGCGGCGTCCGGGCTGCTGATGCTGCCCACCGAACGCGGTCAGAGGGGAGAGCCGCTGGAGCGCATCCTGCTGGCGCGCGACGAGTTGGCGAACCTGGCGTGGGCGGTGCAGCACCGGTACACCGACGGCCGCGGTGAACTGGTGGACCGCCGTGACCGGTGGAGGCGCGTGGCTCCGGCACCGGTTCCGACCGGCGGGCTGCCCAGGTACGGCGTGCAGACCGTGGTGCCGGACTACTGGTTCCCGCTGGTGCCGGAGTCCGTCCGTCCCGGGGTGATCCGGTTCCGGCTGGCCGAACTGACCGGGCCCGGACTCGACTCGCGCCCGGAGGGCCGGCTGATCGTACCGAACTTGTGGGTGCATGAAGAGGAGGTGCCCCGCGACGGGGTCACCGTGACCCGCCGCCCGGTGCTCGCCCGCTGGTTCGACGGCTCGTGGCACAGCTGGGTACGCCGGGAAAAGACCCCCGGCACCGGGGAGAGCTCCAGCGGGCTCGCCTTCGACACAGTTCGGCCCACCGAACCGTGGCCTGAGTGAGGGATGCCCCCGAAGCGGGTGATCAGGGCGTGCGGCGGCGCTCAGCAACCAGCCGGCGCTGCTCGGCCAGGGACTTGAGCAGCGGCGGCACCATGACGCCCTGGGCCGCCATCTGGCGCCGGACTTTCCGCCGGGTTGCGATGATGGCCCCGGCTCCCCCGGCCAGCAACAGGAACTGCACGCTAAGGGCGATGCGGAAGGGATCCAGGGCGTAGAGCTCGCCCTGGGAGAACCCGCTGGCGTGCAGGAGGTCGAGCACCAGTCCAATGAGATAGATAGACACCAGTGCGGCGATGAAGCCGCCCACGTTGACGATCCCGGTGGCGGTGCCGAGCCGGTGCGCCGGGTTGAAGGTCCGGGCGAAGTCGAAGCCGATCATCGACCCGGGTCCGCCGACGGCCAGTGTCACCACGAGAACAGCCAGGAGCCAGAGCGGGGATCGTCCCGGGAGCAGCAGAACGGAGGCCCAGACGACGGCGGTGCACCCGGAAATCAGGAGCACCATGGTGGAACGCCGCAACGGGTGCCGGGCCACGAACCTGCCCATCAGGGGTCCGGCGGCGATGGCTGCGGCCACGTACAGCGCCATGAGGGCCGAGACGGTTCCGCGGTCCAGGCCCTGGGCGGAAATCAGGAACGGGTAGCCCCACGTCATGGCAAAGACCGTGCCGCTGAACTGGACGGTGAAGTGGCTCCACAGCCCGAGCCGGGTGCCGGGCTGCCGCCAGGCGTGCCCCAGAGATATTCCGGTAGCCCGCAGCCCCTGCGACTTTTCCGGCGGGGGGTGCCCGGGCGGAAGGTCCTGGAGCAGGAGCAGGACCAGCACGACGGCGAGGCCGGACATTGCGGCGAGCGTCAGGAACGCCGGGGTCCACCCCGCGGAGTGCAGGATCATCGCAAAGGGCACCACGCTGAACAGCTGGCCGAGCTGCCCGGACATGCCGGTCAGCTGCGTCAGCAGCGGCACGCGCGCCGCGGCGAACCAGAGCGGAATAAGCCGGATCACGGAGATAAACGTCATGGCGTCGCCCGCGCCCACCAGCACGCGGCCGAGGACGCCGCCGGGGATGTTCTCGGCAAAGGCGAGTTGAAGCTGGCCAAGTCCCATCAGGAGGCCGCCGCCGGCCAGCATGGCGCGGGAGCCGAACCGGTCCACGAGGATGCCCACCGGAATCTGCAGCGCGGCATAGACCAGGAGCTGGAGCACGGTGAAGAAGGAGATCTCGGCCGCGCTCGCGTGGAAGCGTTCCGTCGCCTCCAGGCCGACGACCCCGAACGAGGTGCGCTGGCTGACGGCCACGAGATACGCAAAGATCCCGATGATCCAAATCAGCCAGGCGCGGGGAGAGGTCACTCCCCCATTATGCCCGCCCCCTGTGATAAATAGTATTTATTCGCCGGGTTCTTTACGGGCCAGGTACGCCTCCACGGCGGCACCGAGGGCATCGGCGTTGGGGATTTGGTCGTTCTCATCGGCCAGCAGCGACCGCCGGACCGTCCCTTCGGCCTTTTCGTCGTATCGGGTCTCCAGCCGCGAGACCACCTGCTGGACCTCCTCGGACGCCTCAATCTGCTCGGCGATCTGCCGGCCCACCTCGCGGCCGGCCTCGCGAAGGCGGTCGGTCGGCAGCATGAGGGACGTTGCGGCGCCCAGGTATTCGAGGCCGGCAACCGCGGCCGTGGGGTACTCGGCTTCGGCGAGGTAGTGCGGCACATGGATCACATAGCCGGCGATGTTGCGGCCGGCCTCGGTCAGCCGCAGCTCCAGGATGTGGCCCACCGCAGCCGGAACCTCCACGGTGGGCTTCCAGACGGAGATTCCCTCGATCAGCTCCGGCCGGTTGCCGTGCACGGTCACACCGACGGGCCGGGTGTGGGGCACGGGCATCGGGATCGAATGGATCCAGGTGACGAGGTTGACGTCGAGTTCCTCCACGATCCCGACGACGGCGCGCGCGAAGCGCTCCCACTGCAGGTCCGGTTCGAACCCGGCAAGGAGCAGGAACGGGCTGCCCAGCCCGTCGACCAGCCGGTAGAGGGCCAGGCTCGGCGCCTGGTAGTCCTGCAGGTGGTCCTCGACGAAGCTGACCTGCGGCCGGCGCGACCGGTAGTCGATCAGCTGGTCGGCGTCGAATTCCGCGATCATCTCGGTCTCGAGCGTGTCCAGCAGTTCAGCGGTGATCTGCCGGACGACGTGGCCGGCGTCGGCGAAGCCGGTGAACCCCATGACGAGGTTGAGTCCGTGCAGTTCGGGGCTGGAGAACAGTGCGTCGTCACGGATATAGAGAGACTTGGGGTCCAGCAAAGAGCCGGAAATCCGTTCAATCACGGCATGTTCCTTTCACGAGGGCGGCGGCAGGAGGTGCGGGGTGCAGTACGCCGTCCGGACGGGCTGGCAAATTCCGGACGATCAGGCGGAACCCGCCCAATCAGGCAGAACCTGTCGGCGAGGCCACAGGGCACTCACCGCACGGCAGCGCCGCTAACAGTACAACGCCCGGGCGGCCGGGCTAATTCCTCCCGGGGGTGTGCTGCAGCTCTCATTCGATTGAATTTCCGGGCTGCGGAGAGACTACGATCAGAACTGGCCTTAGGGCTTGCTTGCAGACACCGGGTTGCGTCCCAGAACGACGGCGGCCCGGGATCCGCGGCAGGGCGCCGAACATGCAGTTCCTGCCGGAAATCACCAAGAACCATCACAGAGAATTGAGGACTGTCCTCGTGGTCAAGAATAGTGAAGTCAAACTTAGTGCAGTCGCCGGGGATCTAAGGAAGTCCCCCAGCGATGCCCTCGTCATCGGCGTCGGACAGGGTCCGGACGGTCCCGTCCTGCTTGACAATCCGCTGACGGCCAAGGCCGCGGAGGCCCTGGCTGAGTCACTGAGCGTTCTTGGCATCACCGGCGCTGCGGACCAGGCCCACCGCCTCCCCGGCCTGCCCGAGGCAGGGGCCACCATCCTGCTGCTCGCCGGCGTCGGCAAGCTGCCCGCGAATAAGGTCTCAGCGAAGCAGCCGCTCACGGAGGAGGCGCTCCGCCGCGCCGCCGGCTCGGCCGTCCGCCAGCTGGCCGGCGTCACCACCGTCACCCTGGCACTTCCGACGACGACCTTGGCCGAGGTCGCGGCCGTCGCCGAGGGCGCCGCGATGGGCGCCTACTCTTACACGGAGTTCCGGTCCTCCAAGGACGGGCTCAAGGACCCGGTAAAGAACGTCGCCATCCTGACCGACTTCGCGGCGGACAAGGAACTCCAGCCGGTCCTGAACCGGGCAGCCCTGATCGGCACGGCAGTGAACGCCACCCGCACGCTGGTCAACCAGCCGCCGAGCCACCTGTACCCCGAGTCGTTTGCCGACGCCGCCAGGGAGCTGTCCAAGGGCCTGCCCGTCAAGGTGACCGTCTGGGACGAAAAGCGCCTTGAGAAGGAAGGCTTCGGAGGCATCCTCGGCGTCGGGAAGGGCTCCACCCGCCAGCCGCGCCTCGTGAAGGTCGAATACGCCCCGGCCAAGGCCACGGCCAAGATCGCGCTCGTCGGCAAAGGCATCACCTTCGACACCGGCGGAATCTCCATCAAGCCGGCCCTGGGCATGGGCGACATGAAGAGCGACATGGCGGGCGCCGCCGTCGTCCTTAACACCGTGCTGGCCATCGCCGGCCTCGGCCTTCCGGTGAAGGCGACAGCCTGGCTGTGCATTGCGGAGAACATGCCCTCCGGCGCAGCCCAGCGTCCCGCCGACGTCCTGACCATGTTCGGCGGCAAGACCGTGGAGGTTTTGAACACCGACGCCGAGGGCCGCCTGGTCATGGCCGACGGCATCGTCGCCGCGGGCCAGGAGTACCCGGACGCCATCATCGATGTGGCCACCCTGACCGGCGCGCAGCTGATCGCCCTGGGCGACCGCACCGCCGGCGTCATGGGCTCCGATTCCGTCACCGGCGCCATCAAGGCCGCCGCGGACCGTGCCGGCGAACTCGTCTGGCCCATGCCCCTGCCCGAAGAACTGCGCGCCAGCCTCGACTCACAGGTCGCGGACATCGCCAACATCGGCGAACGGCACGGCGGCATGATGACCGCGGCCGTGTTCCTGCGCGAATTCGTGGGCAAGGGCAAGGACGGCGAACCGATCCCGTGGGCACACATCGACATCGCCGGCCCGTCGTTCAACAACGGCAGCCCCTACGGCTACAACCACAAGCAGGGCACCGGCTGCACCGTCCGCACGCTGGTGGCCTATGTCGAAGACCTCCTCACGGCTTCTGTGTAACAGCACGGCCTGGAAGTGAGGCCATCCGTGCTCACGCGGCTTTGTGGCCGGGGCCCTGACGCCCCGGCCACAAAGCCGCGTGACACTGGACACAAGCGCTCCACAAACACCCTGACAAGGTGGAGCATGTATTAGTGGTTCGCTAAGGTGAACCTTGTTTCAAAGAAACAGACCCCAAGAAGTAGTCACAAATGAAAGGGAACAGGCCGGCTGGCATAATCGCCGCAGGCAGGTTTCAAGACCAGATGATGCGTACTCTCGCGTCATCGTTCACGCGAGGGAGCGTTTTAGTGGCCGATCAGGCAACTGCGCAAGAATTCGACATCCTGGTACTCGGCGGCGGCAGCGGCGGTTACGCTACCGCTCTGCGTGCCGTTCAGCTCGGCCTCACCGTCGGCCTCATCGAAAAGGCCAAACTCGGCGGCACCTGCCTGCACAACGGCTGCATCCCGACGAAGGCGCTCCTGCACTCCGCGGAGCTGGCGGACCACGCCCGCGATTCGGCGAAGTACGGCGTGAACGTGACCCTCGACGGCATAGACATCACCGCCGTCAACGCCTACAAAGACGGCATCATCGCCGGCAAGTTCAAGGGCCTGCAGGGCCTGATCAAGTCCAAGAAGGGCATCACCGTCATCGAGGGTGAGGGCAAGCTCCAGGGCGCCGACACCATCGTCGTGAACGGCACCGCCTACAAGGGCAAGAACATCGTCCTCGCCACCGGCTCCTACTCCCGCACACTGCCGGGCCTGGAAATCGGCGGCAAAGTCATCACCTCCGACGAAGCCCTCACCATGGACTACATCCCCAAGAGCGCGATCATCCTGGGCGGCGGCGTGATCGGCGTCGAGTTCGCTTCAGTCTGGAAGTCCTTCGGCGTCGACGTCACCATCGTCGAAGGCCTGCCCTCCCTCGTCCCGAACGAGGACGCGACGATCGTCAAGAACTTTGAGCGCGCCTTCAAGAAGCGCGGCATCAAGTTCTCCACCGGCGTGTTCTTCCAGGGCGTTGAGCAGAACGACGACGGCGTCAAGGTCACCCTTGTCGACGGCAAGACCTTCGAAGCCGACCTGCTGCTCGTCGCCGTGGGCCGCGGCCCCGTCACGGCCAACCTCGGCTACGAAGAGGCCGGCCTGACCATCGACCGCGGCTTCGTCATCACCAACGAGCGCCTGCACACCGGCGTCGGCAACGTCTACGCCGTCGGCGACATTGTCCCCGGCGTCCAGCTGGCCCACCGCGGCTACCAGCAGGGCATCTTCGTCGCCGAGGAAATCGCCGGCCTCAAGCCGGTGGTCGTCGAAGACGTCAACATCCCCAAGGTCACCTACTCCGAGCCGGAAATCGCGACGGTCGGCTACACCGAGAAGGCCGCCAAGGCCAAGTTCGGCGACGACCAGGTCGAAACCCAGGAATACAACCTCGCCGGCAACGGCAAGAGCTCCATCCTGGGCACCAGCGGCATCGTCAAACTGGTCCGCCAGAAGGACGGCCCGGTCGTCGGCGTCCACATGATCGGCGCCCGCATGGGCGAGCAGATCGGCGAGGCCCAGCTGATCGTGAACTGGGAAGCCTACCCCGAGGACGTGGCCCAGCTGGTCCACGCCCACCCGACCCAGAACGAATCCCTGGGCGAGGCGCACTTGGCGCTGGCGGGCAAGCCCCTGCACGGCTAGCAGCTCCGCCCGCACCACCGCAAGAACTCTGTGCTTAGTGCGCCCGGCCCAAAATGCCGGGTGCACTAAGCTCAAACAAGGCAGCAATCATCCGCACTAAAATCAATAAGGAGAACGGGGACGACATGTCTGAATCCGTTAACTTGCCCGCCCTCGGTGAGAGCGTCACCGAAGGAACCGTCACCCGCTGGCTCAAGCAGGTCGGTGACCGGGTAGAGGTGGACGAGCCGCTGCTCGAAGTCTCCACCGACAAAGTAGACACCGAAATCCCCTCTCCGATTGCCGGCGTGATCGAGGAAATCCTCGTCGCTGAAGACGAGACCGCTGAGGTCGGCGCCCCGCTGGTCCGCATCGGCTCCGGCGACGCCGCCCCGGCCGCTGCCGAGGCCCCCGCAGCCGCACCCGCCGAAGAGGCACCGGCGGCATCCCCGTCCGCCGCGGAGGCACCGGCACCCGAGGCCGAGGCTCCCGCCGCACCCGCCGCCCCGGCTGCTCCCGCCGGCGAAGGACACGACGTCACGCTTCCTGCCCTGGGCGAAAGCGTCACCGAAGGCACCGTTACCCGCTGGCTGAAGAGCGTCGGCGACTCCGTGGAGGTCGACGAGCCGCTGCTCGAGGTTTCCACCGACAAGGTTGACACCGAAATCCCGTCCCCGGTCGCCGGGACCCTGCTTGAAATCCGCGTCAACGAGGACGAGACCGCCGAGGTCGGTTCCGTCCTGGCCGTGATCGGTTCCGCCGGCGCAGCCCCCGCCGCCCCGGCTCCCGCAGCTCCGGCCGCCGCCCCCGCAGCGCCCCAGCAGGAAGCTCCGGCAGCCCCCGCCCCGGCGGCAGCACCGGCACCCGCAGCAGCACCGGCCCCCGCAGCCCCGGCTGCCGCTCCCGCCAAGGC